>JADMIO010603850.1_pt1 | contig 102849 bp, 109 predicted proteins | sample 8958161 | NCBI WGS metagenome assembly JADMIO01 (sample SAMN16585339, study PRJNA669376) | soil metagenome | isolation source: Crop rotation soil | place: USA: Cullars Rotation, Alabama | collected 2011 | reverse complement strand
GCGACAACTTGTCCACGTGGAATTCTAAGCTTAGGATCCCAATGTGCTGGAAAGAGTTAACTTATGACGCAGATGTGGACAAAAAGGTAGAAGGTACCTTTTAGTGGTGCTGCAGTTCGTGGCCTGTGTGTTGAGCCTTGATCCCTGTGCCGTGTTCTTTCATTAGCTTGAACAGCTCTTTTGCGTTCTTAATTTCAAGAGCGTTCACAAGCACTTGGTCGACATGATCCACCAACACGATTTTGAGATCTTTCAGAACTTCTTTTGGAATGTCCTTCAGATCTTTCTCATTCTCTTTCGGAATGATAACCATCTTGATGCCACCACGGTGGGCCGCAAGCATTTTTTCTTTCAAGCCACCAATGGGCAGCACACGTCCGCGCAAGGTGACCTCACCGGTCATCGCCACGGTTTTCTTCACTGGGAATTTTGTAATTGCGGAAACTACGGACGTGGTGATGGCAATACCAGCAGAAGGTCCATCTTTCGGAGTCGCCCCTTCTGGCACGTGTATATGGACATCCGTATTGGCGAAATACTCGCGATCTAAACCGAACAACGGGCCACGGGAGCGCACATAGCTCATCGCTGCGGAACATGATTCTTTCATCACGTCGCCCAACTGACCGGTGACTGTGAATCGGCCTTTACCCGGCACTACGGAAACTTCGACAACTAACAAATCACCGCCAACTTCCGTCCATGCAAGACCATTTGTCAGGCCGATTTCATTGCTGCCTTCGATTTTACCGAATTTGAAACGATTGGGGCCAAGGAACTCCACTACTCGCTTTGGAGTCACTGTGTAGCCACCGTTCTTTTTCTTGCCGTTTTCCTTCTTGCCATTTTCTTTGCCGCTCTTTGCCTTCACTTTGGCTTTCATTGCGCCCTTCATTTCTTCGGTCACAATTTCTTTCGCCAGTTTTCGACAGCAAGTCGCAACCTGACGTTCCAGATTTCGCACTCCGGATTCGCGAGTATAGGAACGAATGATCTCCTCCAACGCCCCTTGTGTGAAAGTGATTTTGTGATTTTGCAAACCGTGCATTTCGATCTGCTTCGGCACCAGGTACTTCTCGGCAATCTTGAATTTTTCGGACTCGATGTAACCTTCAAGATTGATCACTTCCATACGATCCAGCAATGGACGCGGGATCGGGTGCAGCGAGTTCGCCGTGGTGATAAACATCACGTTCGACAGATCGTAATCCACTTCCAAGTAGTGATCTTGGAACGTGCCGTTTTGCTCAGGATCTAAAACCTCAAGCAATGCAGCCGACGGGTCTCCGCGGAAATCCATGCTCATTTTGTCGACCTCGTCGAGCAGGATCAGGGGGTTACCCTTTTCCACTTTGCGCATGGATTGAATGATTTTACCCGGCATCGCACCAACGTAAGTTTTACGGTGACCACGAATCTCTGCTTCGTCACGGACTCCGCCTAGAGAGATACGCGCGAATGGTCGGTTCAAGGAACGGGCGATAGAGCGCGCAAGAGAAGTTTTACCAACCCCTGGAGGACCCGCTAAACACAAGATCGGTCCACGTAATTTTTCTGTTAGCGCTTGGACCGATAGATGCTCAAGGATACGCTCTTTTACTTTTTCTAATCCCCAGTGATCTTCATCCAAGATACGCTCTGCTTCTGCGATGTCGTGCTTCTCTTCCGAGAAGTCGTACCATGGAAGATCAAGCATCCAATCGATGTAGTTACGAACAACCGTAGCCTCTGCGGACATGGGCGACATCATTTTTAGTTTTTTGATTTCTTTTTTGACCTTGTCGCCCGCTTCTTTGCTCCACTTCTTCTTGGCGGCTCGCTCTTCTAGCTCTTGTAGCTCTGCTTGGTAATCGTCTTTTTCACCCAATTCTTTTTGGATCGCTTGCATCTGCTCGTTCAGGTAATACTCTTTTTGCGAGCGCTCCATTTGTTTTTTCACGCGGTTGCGGATTTTCTTTTCCACTTCCAGGATTTCGATTTCGCCTGTCATCAAATTCAATAGCTCTTCAAGGCGTTTTCCTGGATCAGAAACTTCGAGGATCTTTTGTTTGTCCTCAAGCTTCAAGTTGAGTTGCGCAACGATAATGTCCGCAAGCTCTGAAATATCTTCGATTGTGGAAACTCGCATAAGGATTTCTGGTGGAATGCGCTTGTTGAGCTTCACGTACGTTTCGAAAGTGGCTTTCACTGAACGAACCAAAGCGCGTGCTTCAGTTTCGTTTGCTAATACCTCAACGAGATCTTCTACTTCTGCAATGAAGAAACCATCATTTTGAATGTATTCTTTGATTTTTACACGGCGCTTGCCCTCGACAAGAACTTTCACAGTGCCATCTGGTAGACGCAGCAATTGGATAATTGTCCCTACTGTGCCAACAGAGTAAATATCTTTAGGCTCTGGATTGTTGGTTTTTGCGTCCCGCTGAGCCGCCAACACGATATCCGTTTGCTTGCTCATCGCCTCTTCAAGAGCGTTGATGCTTTTTTCGCGGCCGACGAACAACGGCATCATCATGTGTGGGAAAATAATTAAATCCCGCAGCGGTAATAGAGGTAGTTTAGTAGATCCACTAGAGCTTTGGCTCATAGGGTGCTCCCTTCCTATAAGTGCGCGCTGACCCCGTCACCCGTTGCGCGCTCTTTTTAAGTTTTCAAATTGGAACGCTTAACTGACGTTAAGCGCTTTCAGCGGAATCGTCTTTGCCGTTTTCTTTTCCGGCGGCTTCATCCCTGTCGCGGCCTAACACCAATTGAGGTTTACCACCTTTGGTGATGACCTCTTCTGTAATTATACATTCTCTTACATTCGGCTTGGAAGGAATTTCGAACATTAAATCCATCATTGCACTTTCCATAACGCCCCTTAGCCCACGGGCTCCGGTGTTGCGTTTAATGGCCTCAAGTGCAATGGCTCGCACAGCTGCATCTTCAAAGACTAGGTTGACATTCTCGAACCCAAATAATTTCTGATATTGCTTGGTTAGAGCGTTCTTTGGTTTAACCAGAATGTCCATTAAAGCACTCTCATCTAATGGGTCTAGGACGGCAATCACTGGTAGACGACCAATAAACTCTGGAATTAAGCCAAATTTCACCAAGTCGTCTGGTTCGATACGTCCCAATACGTTTTCTACTTCTTTCATTTTCTCTTGCTTAGTCTTGATGTCAGCTGCGATTCCCATGGACTTATTGGAAACGCGGTTCTCGATGATCTTCTCTAGGCCGACGAAAGCTCCACCAACAATGAAAAGAATATTTGAAGTGTCGATCTGAATGAATTCTTGCTGAGGATGTTTACGACCGCCTTTTGGTGGTAAATTCGCAACAGTTCCTTCAAGAATTTTTAACAATGCCTGCTGAACGCCCTCACCGCTAACATCGCGCGTGATAGAGGGATTCTCAGATTTACGAGAAATTTTATCGATCTCGTCGATGTAGATCACGCCTTTTTGGCATTTTTCTACGTCGTAATCTGCCGCTTGCAGAAGATTTAAAACTACATTTTCAACGTCTTCACCCACGTAGCCGGCCTCAGTCAAAGCTGTGGCATCGGCCATTGCAAATGGCACGTTTAAAATTTTTGCGATCGTTTGTGCAAGCAAAGTTTTGCCCGAACCCGTTGGACCGATAAGCAAGATATTACTTTTTGAAATTTCAACATCGTCTTTTTTCTTACCTTTGCCCGCTGAGTTCACGCGCTTATAGTGATTGTGAACCGCAACTGATAGAGCCTTCTTCGCACGCTCTTGTCCAATGACATAATCATCAAGGAACGACTTGATGTCGATGGGCTTTGGAACTTTTAAGCTGACTTTCGAGCTCTCTTCACGCTCACGCTCTTCGGCAATGATGTCATTGCAAAGTTCGATACACTCATCGCAAATATAAACACCCGGGCCTGCGATCAGTTTTTTGACCTCTTTTTGGCTTTTGCCACAAAAACTACAGCAGAGTGTCCCGTAGGGTTTTTCTTTACTCATTTATTGTTTTCCTTTATCAGCTTTCTATCCTTCACAACTTGATCCACTAGACCAAAGTCCTTTGCTTCTTCTGCGCTCAAGTAACGATCACGGTCCATAGCATCGTCCAAAGCATCATACTTCAAACCCGTGTGTCTCTCATATATCTCGGTCAATTTGCGTTTAGTATTTATCATTTCTCGCGCTTGAATCTCAATATCGCTCACTTGACCTGAAATTCCGGACCCCATGATGTGCGGTTGGTGGATCATAACCCGGGCGTGAGGTAAAACTAGACGTTTTCCCTTGGTGCCTGCGCAGAGTAAGAGTGATCCCATACTGGCCGCCATCCCAATGCAATACGTGCTCACATCGCATTTTACAAACTGCATAATGTCATAAATCGCCAAGCCCGCAGTCACACTTCCACCAGGAGAGTTGATGTAAAGATGAATGTCTTTTTCCGGATTTTCCATCTCGAGGAAAAACATCTGCGCAATAATGCTATTGGCAACATCGTCAGTGACAGGAGTACCAAGAATGATAATTCGATCCTTCAACAATCGTGAATAGATGTCGTAGCTTCTTTCGCCGCGTGGAGTTTGTTCTATAACTATTGGAACGAGTGCCAAGGTGTACCTCTTTGTTAGTAATACTTAAGTTGCTTTCGAAACGTGAGCAGTTCGTAACTGTTCAACTCTATTGTATTTTCGTCATGCGCTAGAGGTGAATCTTTTTCCGGAATTCTAGTCCACTTGACGGGCTGGTTTTTGCTATGACCGGCACGACTCAATATGGGTCCAAATAAGAAATGCGCAAGTGCGTTTTTCAACTTGACCTCTAGCGGTTCGTAGATCAAAACTGCTGCCCTGTGTAAATGAAGTTTTTAGAAAGGGTGTTATGAAAATTTCCAACGAGAAAGCGTCTTCACAAAAACTTAATGGAGTGACATGGGTTACATTCGTAGCGAAAGCTAAAGCAGATAAAAAGTCCTCTTTAAACTACCTAGACAAAGAGCTAGCTGCACTTATTGGCGACTCTATCGAGGAAAAAGCGTTTAGTGGTGATAAGAAAGAGACTCTTTTTTATCGAAATATCGACAATGGCGCTGCAAAACACCTGCTTGTGGTTGGTTTAGGTGAAAAACCAAACGGCGAATCTGTTCGCTCTGCCGCAGGCACTGTGTATTCACAATTGAAGTCTGCAAAAATTAAATCTGCCGTGATTGATCTCGAAAGTTTGGTGAAAGTTGTTGGTGATGCTGCTGGAACTGCGCAAGCTCTTACAGAAGGCTTAATACTTTCTGATTATGTTTTTGATGATTTCAAAAACATGAAAAAGAAAAAAGAAGACAAAGAAGAAATCTCCATCACTTTTGCGACTGGTGCGAAAAGTGCTGGCGCTACTGTGAGTAAAGCTGTGGAGACCGGACGTATCTTGGCTGAAGCGGCGAATTTTGCGAAATGGTTGGGGGATACTCCGGGAAATTACATGACTCCGACGATTTTGGCTGACGAAGCGGTAAACGCAGCTAAGGGCACAAAATTAAAAGTGACCGTTTGGGATAAGGCTCGCATTAAAAAAGAAGGTTTTGGTGGTTTACTGGGAGTTTCACAAGGAAGCACGCAAGATCCTCGCTTTATTATTCTCGAATACAATGGCGCTGCGAAAAGCAAAAAACCAGTGGCGTTTGTTGGCAAAGGTTTAACTTTTGATTCTGGTGGTATTTCCATCAAGCCGTCGGCTGCGATGGAAGAAATGAAGTACGACATGTGCGGCGGCGCGAATGTCATTGCGACATTGCTTGCTATTGCTCGTTTGAAACTAAAAATCAATGCGATTGGACTTGTACCTTCTACTGAGAACATGCCAGGACCATCGGCAACTAAACCAGGCGATATTCATATTGCTCGCAATGGAAAAACTTTCGAAGTGTTCAATACGGATGCCGAAGGTCGTTTGATTTTGGCTGATGCCTTATCATACGCTTCAGAGCAAAAACCTGCGGCCATTATCGACGCCGCAACTTTGACTGGTGCGATCGTCATGGCATTAAGCAATGTGCACACCGGCGTTTTCTCGAATGATTCAAAGTTAAGTGGAAAAATTCAGAAGGCTGCGGATACCACCGGTGAATTGGTTTGGTTTATGCCTTTAACTGAGCATCATCTTGAGGATATCAAGGGCACATACGCTGACCTTTGCAATATTTCAAATGGCAAAGGCGCTGGAAGTTCGACGGCAGCTGCGTTTCTTGAGCAGTTTGTTGAGCCGGGAATTCCTTGGGCACATTTTGATATTGCAGGCACGGCTTGGAATACTGCGAATCGATTAACTTACGTGCCTAAGAAAGGTGCGACAGGCGTGATGATTCGCACCTTTGTTGAATTGGCAAAAACTCTAGGTTGATGATTCAATGAAGAATCAATGGGCTCTGATTTCAGGTGCTACAGCAGGAATTGGCAAAGCCACTGCTGTTGCGCTGACGAAGCAGGGCTGGAATTTGATTTTGCTGGGCCGTCGATCTGAGCGGCTTTCCACTCTGGAAACAGAGCTCGGGAAAAATGTAAGCGTAAAAACTTTTGCTTTGGATATTTCGAATCGTGCAGCTGTGGAAAAATTTGGGCACGACAACGCGGCTGTATTGAAACAAGTGGCTCTGCTTGTGAACAACGCTGGGCTTGCTCGTGGAATCGCAAAATTGCAAGATGGTGAGCTTGAAGATTGGGATGTGATGATCGACACCAATGTGAAGGGCTTGCTTTATCTGACGAAGCAGATTCTTCCGTTTATGGTGCAAAATAAATCCGGTCATATTGTGAATTTAGGCTCTGTAGCAGGCCGCTGGACGTATCCAGGGGGCGGCGTTTACGCTGCCACGAAGTTCGCTGTGCGCGCATTATCTGAAGGAATTCGCCTCGACACCTTGGGAACTGGCGTACGCGTAACGAATATTGAACCTGGAATGGTAGAAACCGAATTCAGTGAAGTGCGCTTGTTAGATAAAGACAAGGCGAAGGCCGTTTACAAAGGGATGACTCCACTGAAGGCCGAAGATATTGCCGAGTGCATAGCTTGGTGCGTGGCGCGCCCTGCTCACGTCAATATTCAAGAGTTGGTGATTTTCCCGACCGATCAAGCTTCCGTGCAGAACGTGCACCGAACTACCAATTGAATTTAATTCGATTCTGACTGAAGCGTTTGACTTCGTCTGAGCCAAACGCAAGCTCTGTCGTCCTCTCGCTTGAGAACATGCGAATAGACTGCAAAGCCCATTCGGTTGGCCAGTCATGACCTACGTTTTGAAATTTAACAAATACCGGCCGCTCGTCGAAAAGCTGCAATTCTGAGATTGTGGTTTTTTGTTGTTTGGCAATCATGTTGGGAATCCAAATTGTTGAAATGCGATTGAGATCCGATGTCATCACGCAAGGGCCTTCAACAGTCATTTCAGGAACATCACCACTCTCGGCCATTCCCACTGCATAAAATATCATTTCGATCTTATTGTAGCGTTGACAGGCGAATTCGCGTTGGCCCGAGTCACCCATTTCAACGAAATGTCCAAGCTCCACCCCAACGCTTTGATCGTTTCTTACAATTTTTGCGTCTTCTAACAGGCGCTTCTTTGAGGCCATGCGGAGATCGCTGCCGTGAAGATTAGAAAAGTCGAAATTTTTTGGGATGGCCGCCGGCTGACGGCTGTTTCCCATATAAACATAGATCATGCCGTTCCAAGAACTGTATGCGCTTAGAATACCAAACGCGAAAACGGCCATGAAAAATGCGACCCCAGGAACGTACTGCTTCATAGCTTTATTATCACCGTTTTTCCGGGTTTTACCAAAACTTGTTTAGTCTATGTTTGGACATTTGGCTTGTTTTCAGACGAAAGTCCTTTGGTTTTAGCCAGATGGGAAGCCTTTAACTAGGAGTGTTGCATGCGTTCGACCGTAAAAACCTTCTAACTGATTGATGCGGATATAATCTTTGATTTTAAGCAATGCTTTAAAGCCCATCACCACTCGAGTGAACGGCCGATAATCCCAAAATTTTCCCTCTTGTTTCTTCCATCGACTGGTCCCCGTCACAGCCATCGCGATCGCTGATGTGACAGCGCGAATAAACGGTTTATAAGTGTGCCGATTGCCAAGCTTGATGTGGAAGTGCAGATGATTGCCGACGTTGGCTAATGACAGGATTTTTACTGCGTATTTTTGGGAGAATTTTGCGGTGATGCTTTTAATTTTTCTGTGATTTTCTGCTTTAGAGAAGGACCAATCACCTTTTGCGCGACTCGATCTTAAAACCAAATGCATTGTATTGCGCGTATCGAGAGGGCGGGAGCCCAGTCGGCCTTTGCGGGTTTTCATTAACTCTCCGCCGTAGGCTTTGTTTTGGTTTTTCAGGAGGGCGATTTGTTTCATGAGGGTAAGACATGCGTACGAAGGTATAAAGTCAATAAAATGTGTGTGTGGATTCAAGTTATTACTGCAACAGCTTAAAGGCTTTGGAAGCATCGGAAAGAGGTGGCCAACTGCGGTCTCGTGTCAAACTCTTGATTACCACACCAGGAGTAACAACATGAGAAAGTGCCGTCAGCTGACCTTTAGATATAAAATTTACGAATCTAAGCGTAAACTGTTGCGTTTCCCAGCTGAAGACAGCCTTGGAGAAGACTGCCCTCCGCACACATAAGATTTAAACAGTTTTGCGGATTTTACTGGAAACGCCGCTCAGGGGTCAGAGAAAATCTTGACTGCAATTTTAATCTACGCAAGGCTAGCCCTTTCACTGAGGGAGTTTTTATGAAAACATTGTTGATTTGTATCGCTTTACTAAGTTCTTCTTTTGTTTTCGCGGACAGTGAACTTGAAAATCCGACACGGGTTTGTCGCAGAAGCCAGCAAATCGTAGAAGTTTTAGAGGCTATTGCCGGTAAAAGCTGTGCGGATATTACTTTTGATGATTTGCGTAAAGTTGAGAAATTATATCTAGTAGATCGCAACATCTCTCAAGTGACTTCGAGCGATTTTATGGGGCTCGACAACGTGACTGCGGTCAACCTGGCCAACAATCAAATTTCTCAGCTTGAGCCGGGGATTTTTTCACAGTTACCCAATTTGAAAGAACTCAATCTCTTTGGAAATCAGCTTTCAACTATTAAAAATCACACATTCGCTGGTCTTCAATCGCTGGAAAAGTTAGTGCTTTGGTACAATCAAATTTCAGTATTAGAGCCAGATGCTTTTGCTGATTTGAAGCGCCTCCAGCAACTCGATTTAAATACCAATAAAATCAAACAACTTCCAGATGACTTGTTAAAAGAGCTGACGGCGCTTCAATCATTTACTGTTGTTTATAATGAACTGGAGGCTGTGCCGGAAAATCTATTCCGTTCTACGCAAGGGCTTATTAGCTTTTCCTGCGAACATAATAACATCACCGAGTTAGCATCTGGTCTTTTTAAAGGACTGAAACAATTAAAATTTCTTTCTATCAGCGAAAATCCTATTGCGAACTTTCCGGATGGCGTATTTTCTGATTTGACCGCATTGGAAACTTTCGTCGCGCGACCAGTTTATATCTCTCACATAACAAAGCAAGATTTTGCTAAGAATACTCTGCTTCGCTATTTCATGGTTAGCTCTGATAATCTTGTCAGTGTCGAGCCGTATTCCTTTGCTAATTTATCAAATCTAAATGAATTGTTTTTATTCAGCGACGTTTTAAAAACCATACAAGCGGATACTTTCAATGGCTTGCTTCTTCTTGAGTCTTTGACCTTGCGAAACAATAAAATTGAGACGATTGAAGTCGGGGCCTTCAATGGCTTGAAACATTTGGAAAATCTCTACATCGAGGGCAACAGCCTTACCATTCTACAAGACGGAGTGTTCAACGGATTGCCTTCTCTAAAAAAATTAGATTTGTGGTCCAATCCGGTAACGACTATTGAACCTCATGCTTTTGCTGGTTTGGATAGACTTGAGGTATTGAATTTTTCCAGTGCCAAGTTGACGGCCTTGCCGCCCCAGCTTTTTCAAAGTACGCCCAGTATCCGAACCATCTCGATGCCGATGAATCAGTTAATTTGCGTTTCACTGGATAATTTTGCAAATCTACCAAACTTTGAATGGATCGATTTAAGATTAAATCCTCTCACTGATGCATGCAAAACAGATTTGCAGCAAGCTCTCGGCAAAAAATTCATTTTTTAATTATGTCGTATCCTCATCATAGGACGAGCCATAGGCATAAGAAGTAGAGACAAACCTGGCCGCAAAAAGGCGCCTAAGCCCGGCAACCCTGCCCAGTTAGGTAATCACGAAACACCACACTGTGGTTTTTCGCCTCTTGAGCGATGGCTAAGAAGCTGAGTTTGGCGATCCAGCCGTAAGCATTTTCCATGGGGCGGCCATCGGCGCTGATGTTGAGGTCGGACATGCACATGCGGCGAAAAATTGCGCCTGGACTGTTGAGACTTTCCTCGGGTCCTTTTTCTTTATGTGTGCGCAAAAAACCGCCGGCCAATTGACAGCCAATCATGTAGATGGCGGGTTCGGCAGTGACTCCGGAAGCGGTGACAGCTGTTGGGACCCCTTCCTGAATGATGACCCCTTCAATTTCGCGGCCGCCTTTTGCGGCTTTCATTTTCTTGCGAGATTTGTAATTCCAATTGCGGACTTCATCGCCTGAGTGGACTTGAGTGACCCCGAGGCCATATGTTCCCGCATTGTTTTTAATAAATACGAAAGGCTCTGTTTTGACGTCATGTTTCCGTTGCACGCTTTTTAACGCAGACAACATTTTGTCGACTTCTTTTGCCAAGGCCTCGCGACTGACATCAGAGTTGATATCGAACTGATCAAATAATTTTGTTTCAACTTGGATGTGCCACGGATCAATCCCAATTAGCTCGGAAAATTCCTGCGCCAGTTTGTTGTAGGCGGCAAAGAAATGATCTTTGCGACGGCGATGCCAACCGAGATCGTGAGGTGGGTTGATCGGCGTTTCTAAACCTTGCACCCACTCTTGATAAGCTTCTGAAAAATCATTGTTACTGATGACAAGATCAGGCACCCAACCCTCGATCTCAAGCCCTGGGCCCTTGCGAACGGCCGAATAAACAGTGAGCGCACGACCTGAGGCACTAGTTAGGTTAAGAGGTTCCGACAGTGCACGAGGAATTGCAAGGCGCAGATCTCGTCCAGATTTTTCAATCATATCTTTCAGTGCTGCGACGTTATCCCAATAGTACGGGTTATTGGTGTGCTCTTCGGTTAACAACAGAATTTTTTTTGAATTCTTAGGGTAATGATCATCAAGGTAATATTGAACAAGCTCAATTGAAGTCTCACGGTCAGCTTCGCAAATATTATTGAAGCCCGCAGGAAAAATATTGGCGTCGACGGGCACAACCTTGTAGAGAGAATCGCGAATATCGAAGCTTGAGTAAAATGGAAAGCTGAGGCCTTGTCGGCGATTTTCAAACCAATCGCAAATGCGGTCCATGTTTTTCATGGTTCGTTCGTGAATCAGCTCTTGCATCATACGATTTTACCTCGATAAATAACAGTCGCCCCGGCTACTGCAACTGGTAGAACCAGCAGAGTCAGTCCTGGAATGATTAAAGTCAAACTCAAGACCGACGCCATGCCCAAAAATATCAGGAAATTATTTATGAAAAACTGGAGGCGCTGAGAAAATGATTTACCATGCGCTTCAAAGGCGTAATCCATACTATCAAAGGCCAAGATTAAAAATGCTCCGAATGAAGAAATAACATTTAAACCAGGAGCAAAACTGCAAGCGAAGAGCAAGACACCTAGAAGTGAAAATAAAAATGTTTTCACAATAGCTACACGAACCATCGACCAGAAGGAGACATCAGCTTTTATTCCGGCTTTGCGCAAAATTCCTTCAGCCATGAAGCTCATAAATGGTCCAGCAATTAATAGCCCCAAAACGTAGACGAAATAAATTAAAACAACTAAAAATGCGATCCCAAATAGAAATGCGGTCGGATACATCAGCCAGGTGGTCCAACTGTCGATGGGCCCAGGCAAGATCCAAAGTAAAAACTCAGTCGCCCAGATGGTCAAATGATTGGCGCCCCAGAAAAATCCCACAAAGAATAGGGAAAGGTCAAAAATCAGAGGTACAAGTGATAGCGCCAGGGCTTTGCGATTACTTTTCAGTTCTCGATATCCCATAATTAAAAAATTAAAACCCAGATAGAAATTTTTCAGCGCGGTCACGGATGCTTATCCTTGATTCGCCCTTCACGTTTTAAGCCTTCACGTTTTCTTGCCTCTGGAGTTTTCAGCTGTAGTTCCGAAGATTTTTCTAACAATCCGTGAATCTGTTTTTCATAGACGAGCAACTGATTATAAACACGCTCCTCTAACGATCCCTTTTGTGGTAAACCTGGAATTTTTTTGGTTTTTAAATCCTCAATCGCTTGGACGGCGAATTTTAATAAGCTGATGCGCGCAGTTCGTGTGAGGTGTTCATTCATGTCGGCATCTTTTGGATCCTGTTGAACTTTTGTAGAATCCAAAATCTCAACCAGTCGCTTGTAGGCATTGAGAATTTGCTCTGCTGCTTTTTCGGACCATGGAGCAACGTCTAAGCTTGCAGAACGAATAAGAAACGGCTGAAGAGTGATCAGGGATTCGATGTAATCCTCTGTTTTTTTCGATGCTTGCTGCTCCAGAGAATTCAAGCGACCCATAAAGAATAAAGTTTTCGCCGAAACTTCCGTCGCTTTCTTTTTTGTCATGATTTGGCTCTGTAGATCTTGTAAGCCTCTTTCTGCTTGTGCAAAATAGGCTTTTGCTTGAGTGCGATTTTCAATCCGCGCGTAGGCGGCTGCTAAACGCGCAGGAGCTTCTGCTTTCGAAACTTCTTGCGGCATTTCATTTTCAAATTTTTTGACATCTAACAAAGCGGCAATGACCTTTTGATCTTCACCCAAACATTCATACGTGTAGCTGAGGCGGTAAAGAGCTTCCCCTTGCATGCGCGGGAACTTCTTAACTGCTCCACGCGCCACTTGACGATAGCGCTGAGCCGCCTTTGCACATTGGCCCATCCCCTCGAGGGCGGCACCTGAATCATAGAGAATGATCAAATCCAATTCACTGGCCGGCTTTTCAACCAAAAGTTTATCGAAAACGCGAAGAGCCGCAGGATAATCTTCTTTTTCAAGATAATCCAGTCCACGGTTAAACTCTTGCATTTGCTCTTCTGACATTTCTTCGCCAGCTTTTCTTTGATTGGCCCGTTGTTGCGCTGGGGTCATACAGCCGACAAGACCGACCAAAACCAATACTAAAAAATATTTAAGCATCTTTTCCCTCTAGTTTTCGCATTAACTCATCTGCCACTTTTTCTAAACTTTCGAGACCAAACACCTCTTCTTGCATGTCCAACATACGATAAATCGGAGTCCCCGCCAATTCTTGTGCAAATGCATCGTAAGCCTCAATTCGCGTGCGCAAGAAACTGTACCACTCTTGATAATAGGCACGAAGCTTTTGTTCTTCAACCGTTACGGCCGTGTCGATCCCAGGAGTTTCATTCAACCAAAGCGGAAAAGCGCGATTCACGATCACTCCCCGCATTTGATAGCCCTCCGAAGTGAGCTCCTTAGTAAATTCTCGTGCCTCACGCAGCTTGGCCTGATCAAATCCGGTGATCAATAAAAATGCTGTTTGCGAACTGGTTAACAAATTATGAACCTGCATCGAGCGTTCGCGCACCCGCTGTTGAAGTGCGGACATGCTTTGGAAAAAATCAGAGAGTTCGCCAATAAACGATGCACCTGTAATTTTCTCCAAAGTATTTAACAATGTTTGCGTGCCTCGATTCATAATTCTCTGCCACAGTGGCCCCGGCGTCGGCGATTTAACAAACCATCGAGTCACCGAATCTTGAAATAAACTGTATATTCTTTCCGGAGCACGCAGAAAGTCCAACGCATGTTGAGTCGGCGGAGTATCCAGTAAAATCACATCGTACTTTCCGGATTCGTAGATTGTTAATAATTTTTCGAGGGAGGTAAACTCTTGTGAACCGCTGAGACTACGACTGAGTTGCCGATACAGTCGATTGTTCAAAAGTTTGTTAGCCCACTCTTGATCCGGGCAGGACTCACGCACGAAGCGATCGAAAATCACATCCGATTGAATCAAGCTGGCCCATAGATGACCTGAGGAGTGTGGAACATGGGCTTCTTCTTCGCTACCTTGAAAGCCTAGAGCTTGAGCTAAGCGACGCGCAGGATCGATCGTCAGCACCATGACCCGCTTACCTCTGCGGGCCAGCGCCAGGCCAAGCGCAGCAGACATCGTGGTCTTGCCGACTCCACCACTACCTGCGCAAACAATGATCTTATAGGAATCCAAAATCACTGTTTCCCCCAATGCTCAGACAATTTTTCTGCCAAAGCTTTCGAGGAGGGAATGAAATAAAATGGCATTTTCACCAATAGTTTTTGATTTTTTAAACGTTCTGCAAACTGATGTTGTCTGTTGAGTTGAAACTCTAAGAAATTAGCGAATTCGAGAGCCGAGCCCTGCAGTTTCTGCTTGGCCAAAGCCAGTTCATTGCTATCAAGAGGCGGAACTAACCAACGATTTTTCACTATGGTGACATTGTCTTGAAAGTTCTCGGTTAAATACTGAGCCAGTTCCATTCCCTCTGTGACCGGTAACTCTTCGGGAATAATCACGACATAAAAACTAGTCACCTGCGGATCTTTCACAACTGCAAGAATGGAGCGGCATTGATCTCCCATCGGACCAAACTGAATGGCTTCTGCCATGCCTTGCGGAGCCTGCAAAAGCGCACGAAAATGTCCTGTCGCATAAGCATCAACAACAATGTCGTCGTAAACCAGCGCGGGTCCCACTCGTCGATTGCCACTGGTGATTTTGCCCAGTATGGCCAGCTCTTTCAAAGCTGGCGCGGCGTGCACCAAAGCTTTCATCACTCGATTTTCAAAAAACAGATCCACCATTTTTTCAATTTTGACATAGTGTAAAATGTATTCTTTCAGACAGGCCTCGCCAGCCCATTGTGCATGCGACAACTGAGGACTCAGCGCTTGTGGCTTATTGTCCGTCTGATTTTGCTCGCCGACTTCGACCCAAAGAACTCGACGGCCCTCTCGGGCCAGCTTCAACGCCAGGGATTGTGCAAGGATAGACTTCCCCACCCCGCCTTTACCCGTAATAAAATGCAGTTTGGGGCCTTCGAAGCTCAAGATAACACCTCGGAAATACTCTGATAATGCTGCGCACGAATCTGGTTGCCTTTGAACCCAGGGTTCTCTATACCATGGCCTTTATCCCTTGAAGGAGTAGCCATGAAATCGACCCTTGATAAGCTTGAAGGTTTGTCTCGTAAACTCAATATTGAAGTCCCCGTTGCAACTGTTAACGCCGCATTTGACCGAGTTTATAAAGGAATTCAAAAAAACGCCACGATTAAAGGTTTTCGCAAGGGCAAAGCGCCGATGAACGTCATTCGTTCTACGTATGGCGATGAAGTGAAACGTGACGTTATCGAGGAAATCGTTTCCGAATCTTATTCCAAGGCTCTCGAGGAGCATTCGCTAGATCCAATTGGTTATCCAAAAATCAAATTTGATCAGTTGCTTGAGGACCAAGTGTTTTCTTTCACGGCAGATTTGGAAATTCGCCCTGAAGTGCAGTTGAAAAAATATGAAGGCTTGAAAATTCAAAAAGAAAAATTGGAAATCAAAGACGAGCAGATTGATGAAATCCTAACAAACATTCGTCAAAGTCAGGCGGAAACTGCTCCTGTATTTGAAGATCGTCCTGCGACCAGCTCGGATACTGCGGAAATTGATTTCGCTGGAAAAATGAACGGTCAACCGTTGGAAAATGGTTCAGCTCAGGGATTTATGTTGGAGCTTGGCAGTTCCCGTTTTATTCCCGGCTTTGAAGAAGGCATCGTGGGAATGCGTGTGGGTTCAAGCAAAGTTTTGAACTTGAAATTTCCTGATGAGTATCACGTCCCCATGTTGGCTGGTCAGCCCGTCGAGTTTGAAGTTACTTTGAAGTCTTTGAAGAAAAAAGTTTTGCCAGAGCTTAATGATGAGCTTGCCGCTAAAGTTGGCAATTATAAAACGATGACTGAGTTGAAAGAGGCGATTCGCAAAGATATCGAATCGAACGAAACAAAGCGCATTACCGATGATCTTCGTAACCGTGTGTTGAAAGCTTTAGTTAAAGAAAATCCAATTCAAGTGCCGCGCTCTCTTATGTTGCAACAAAAAGAAGTGCTCATTAAAGACGTGCAAGATCGAATGAAACAACAAGGCCTGCAAGCTTCGGACTTTGAAGAGTACAAGCAGAAGTGGGATGGCGATTTTGAACAAACGGCAAGCTTTATGGTGGCCTCTACATTTTTAATCGATGCGATTTCAGACAAACTGAAAGTGAAGCCGACAGAAGCAGATGTGAATCAGAAAATTTCGGATTATGCGCAGAAGTCTGGAATTGAGCTCTCGAAGATCCAAGATTTCTATCGAGAACCTGAGCGCAAATCTCGCTTGATGTTTCAATTGACGGAAGAAAAGATTGTCGACTTCTTGGTGTCTAAAGCCAATGTTCTTGAAGTGCCCAAAGCACAATTGGAAGACGCGGCTGAGGGGCCTTAATTGGGTGTAAAAATCTGAATCCGATCATACTTACTTGATTTTAGAGCGGGCGGATCGAAGATTGAATACAACCTAAGTCCCCTTTTTCTTCACTGACGCTTTATCCGTCGGTTGAGTCGCTTTCGGTTTAGCTGCAGGAGCCGCCTTCGCTTTTGGAGTTTCTTTGGCCTTCGGCGCCTCTTTTGGTTTTTCAGTTTCTTTTTCGTCAGTTTCATTCGGTGCCAGCACAGTGGCGGCACTTGTAGGATCTGGCTGTATCTTATCAAACTCACGAATCGTCTTCCAGGCCTTCAGATAATTGAACGCCTGCATGATTTGAAAGTCATCTTTCAACAATTTATCTTTAGGAGACAATTTCTCATCTTTGCCTTTATCGCTAACCCACCAAAAACTAGGATTGCCTTCGCCAGGGGTTTTGGATTTTTTATCTTCTTCATTGATCAAGTGACCTTCAATATCTTTTTCGCGACGGATATTTTTCTTTGTAACAGAACGCTGTAGCTCTTCAACTCCGTAATCATCAATCATTACATCAGGAACAATTCCTTCCGCTTGAATAGAACGCCCCTTCGGGGTGTAGTAGCGAGCGACTGTGAGCTTCAATCCCGATCCATCGCCAAGCTTTACAACGGATTGAACGGAGCCTTTACCGAAACTGCGTTGACCCATAATTAAAGCGCGTTTGTTGTCTTGCAATGCCCCTGACAAAATCTCACTGGCGCTGGCTGAGAATTCGTCGATCAATATGACAAGTGGAAACATCGGTTTTGTTCCTGGCTTTTTTGCGTATACGACTTCTTTTTCTTTTTTATTGCGGCCAATGGTAGATACGATAACTCCGCTCTCTAGGAACATGTCGCTAATTTGGATCGCCTGTTCTAACAGGCCGCCGGGATTATGGCGTAAATCTAAGATTAAACCTTTAACTGCATTCTTTTTCTCGAATACAGCTAATGCCTTTTCCATATCTGAAGCTGAGTTTTCAATAAAGCTGGTCAAGCGCACATAGCCGTAGCCGTCTTCCATATCCGTAAATTTAACCGAACGAATTTTAACAGTTCCGCGTTCAATCACGAACTCTTTAGGTTTTTCAAAACCTTCGCGGAAAATTCCCAAGCGAATTTTAGTACCAAGTTTGCCCTTCATTTTTAGTGCGGCTTCTGCCAGGCTCAATCCTTTGGTGGATTCGCCGTTCACTTCGACAATTTTATCACCGGCTTTTACTCCGGCTTTCCATGCGGGAGTGTCTTCAATCGGAGAAATGACCGTCAGCACTCCATCTTGAACGGTGATCTCTACACCCAGCCCGCCGAATTCACCGCTGGTTTCGGATTCAAACTCTGCAAAGACGTCAGGTGGTAGGAAGTTGGTATGTGGGTCCAACTCTCGCAGCATTCCTTTAACACCGCCGTAGATTAATTTTTTGGTGTCCACTTCTTCAACATAGTATTGTTGCACAAGATTGAGAACTTTCGCGAACAACTGCAGATCTTGGTAGCGCTCTTTGGCACCATTTTTAATTTCTTCCGAGTGCAAAGCACTGACCGTTAAGATCGCGAGAAAAATGGAGCTGAATAAGACCAGTTTTCTATGTTTGTTAAGCCATTGCATAGAGTCCCCCTAAAGTTGCGAAGCTCGGAAGCTTTGAGTTCTAGTATCTTTGATCCAGCCTAAAGGATCAATAGCATCAGAAAAATGACGGATTTCAAAATATAAGCCTGGCTGTTTATGTTGTGTGCCATAACCTGATTCGGCAATGCTTTGTCCTTCGCGAACTGTATCGCCCTCACTGACTTTCAAATAATCCGCATTTGCATATACGGTATAATAATGGTCGCCGTGGTCGATAATTACAGTTTTTCCAAATCCAGGCATATTGCCTGCAAAAGCAACGCGGCCATCAAATACGGACTGCACCTTGGTTTTTCTTGGCACAGCGTAAAAATAACCTTTATGAGTTAAACGAAATCTTAATGTCGGGTCTACCAGAAAACCATAATTTTGCTTGAGCTCTCCCAGCACCGGAGGCGGCAGTTGCCCTTTTTTCTCAAAAAACGCAGCTTCAAAGATAGTTTCATCATGACCCTTCGCTTTGATTTTTCGCATTTTGCTTAAGGTCTTTTGTTGTTGCGCTTTTAACTGGTGAAGCAGTTTGGACTTCGAGTTTTGCTCACTGGTTAATAGATTTTCCTGTTTTCGCAACTGTTGCTGCAAAGTCAGTAGATTTTCTACTTTAATTTTTAAAACAGCACGCTTCGCTTTTAGTTTTTGCAAATTGGCTTCGTAGCTCTTGATTTGCCGGTAGTCGCGATCGGCAATGCGCTTTAATGATTTTACGTTGCGATCCAACTCCTGCGAGTTGGCTGAAGAAAACAACACACTTAAAATCGACGGTGTGTTGAGACGATAAAGAACTCTTAAGCGTGTAGATAGCAACGTCCGCTGTCCATGCACCTGCTCTTCCAATTGAGCAATAGCCTTGGCCAAAACCTGCACGTCGTCTTTGGCTAATAACACTTTGTCCGTCATTTTCGTGCGTTGTGCGCTCATGACCTTCATTTTTTTATTGATGTTATAAAGCGAACCTAGAACTTGTCTTTGCTCTTGCTCAGCTACAGAAAGAGATTCCCGACTTTTTTGATATTGTTCGACCAGATCTTCCGCTTTGAGTTGAAAGCCGAAAGTCGCAACCAACCCCAGCAGTAGAGCGTGTTTCACGACTCATTCCGCTCTGCTGCCGACCAGCCTGTGGCCAGCTGCCGCACGCATATGTAGCTGCCAATCGTACCTAATGCAGCTCCCAACATAAAAAGTGCAATGGTCAATGGTAAATTAAGGAATTGAATCTGTGCTTGTACACCCCAGAGCAATAAAGACTGACCGAAAATTTCTTTCTGCCAGAAGAATACTCCATAGGTAATAGCGATCGCCGCAAGCGAAGCGATGGCTCCCATCAAAGCGCCCTCAAAAATATAAGGCCAGCGAATATAATAAGACGTGGCCCCGCACAATTCTAGAATTTCAATTTCATCTCGACGCTGATAAATCGAACTGCGAATGGAGTTGCCAATGACTAAGATCGATCCGAAAAATAACAGCGCGATGACCCCATATAAAGTGTAATCCACGCTTTTTAAGAATCCGGCGTAATTTTCAACCCAACCTTGCCCGTACGAAACTTCTTCTACTCCAGCATATTTTTGAATCGTTTCAGCCAAAGAGACCAGTTGATTGTAGCGAACTGCGGATTGCACGCCTTGCTTCAATGTGGCTTCGAAACTGATAGGCAACGGATTCGTGAATTCAGGATCATTAAAAAGTTTAGGCGAATAGGAACCCATGGATTTTTGTAAACGTTGTGCAGCGGCTTGCTTCGAAATAAATTCGACTTTATCGAATTGCTCAAGGTCTTGTAGTGCTGATTTTACTTTGGAAATCTCTTCTTCTTTCAATTCATCCTGCAGATAAACTGTGAGCTGAACCGATTGCCCCCAGCTACTTAAAATATTTTTCAAATTGAAGCCAATATTAACGGCAATACAAATCACTGAAAAAGTGCCAATTAAAACGGCAAGCGTTGAGGCGTGAATGCCTGGAGTTTGATGCCATGAGCGAAAGAAGTTTTTCCATGCACCCATGGGTTACGCACTCCTTACGACTTGGCCGTCAGCGATTTCCACTACTCGTCTGGACATCTCATGTACCAAGGCATGATCGTGAGTTGCAATAAACACTGTCGTCCCTTGCGCGTTGACCCGGTCAAAAAGCTTCATGATTTCTTTTGCAAGAACGGGATCCAGGTTTCCAGTCGGCTCGTCCGCGACCAAAACGCCAGGTTTATGAACAAGGGCGCGTGCAATTGAAATGCGCTGCTGTTCTCCTCCCGATAGATATTCTGGATAACTGGTTTTTTTGTCCAACAGAGACACCTGTTCTAAAACTTCATTGACTCGTGATTGGATGTAACTAGATTTTTCGTTTAAAATTTCCAGCGGTAACGCCACATTCTCAAATACCGAGCGATTTTTTAACAGGCGAAAATCTTGATAGATCACACCAATGCGACGTCGGAAGAACGGAATATCACTTTCACCTATTTCATTCAGATTGTAACCCGCGACTTCGACGGCACCTGATGTCGAGCGATCATAAGCTGAGATCAAACGAAACAGCGTAGTTTTTCCCGCACCGCTAGGTCCCGTGAGAAAAACGAATTCCCCTTTTTCAATGTGTAAATTCACATCTTTAATGGCGTGGATTCCGCCCGGATATGTCTTGTAGGCATGTGAAAATGTAATCACATATTAATTGTAAAGCTCACTTCACCAATTGACCAGAAAGCAAGAGGTCTAGAATTTGTTCGTGTTGCAATCTCATGGCGAAACGAATCTGACTTGCAGCTGCAGCAGGACCTTTGGGCAACACTTCAACATAGGAAGTTTTAATACTTTTGACCACTGCTCCGTCGCGAAACACACGACTAACGAGAAATGGATTCGCTTGTCCCCAGTCTTCCGTTTGGACGTGGTAGTTTACACCCTCAATCGAGACATCCGAATTGAATCCTTTTTCCACAGAGTTCCCCCCAAAAACAGGTCCATAGTAGCAAGACTTCGGGCTTGGCTCAATATGAGACTTTCGTCTTAAAAATCTCTCATATCCAGGGTTTATCGGGCCGATAAGTTCTCAATGAATCCTCGACAGCTCGCCTTGCTCAGCTTTTGCCTTCTCACCATTTCGTGCAGCTCAGGCAGTGGTTCCTCTGGAAATACTGGCAGCCGCATCTCTCCAACTTACTCGGGCCCTGCGGAATTGTCTTATTGTTCTACTCCAATTGATTATTCTGGAGTCGCAAACGTCACGATCACCGGCACCGCACAGTTTAAAGCTCGCGAAATATTAGGTGATGATTCCACTTGTGTGACCACAGGCTGCGGTTTGGGTGCCGCTGGCTCTGCACTGCCTATTCAACGAGCAGAAGTACGTGTAACGAGTGCAAACGGCACTGTTATGCAGTGTGATGAAACGGATGCTTCTGGAAATTTCTCGTTTTTGCTTCCCCAAGATGGCGCGACTTACACTGTTTCCGTCAATTCACGTTCAAATAATAGTTATCTCTATGCCTCTGTCTTAGACGCACCTGAGAGAAATAATTTTTATTCTCTAAGCACCACTGTTACTGCGACTTCAAGTTCGAGCGTTGGAACTTTACTGGCCGACGTGACCGGTGATGTATTGGGCGGAGCTTTTAATATTTTAGATCAATTGCGTAAAGCCAATGCCTTTTTAACTTCAAAAGTCGGAGCCTGTCCACTTACAGGGTGCGTTCCCTTTACCACGACTCCAAAACTTTCGGCGTATTGGGAAAAAGGTTTCAATCCAGGCTCATACTTTAATACGGGCGGACTTAGTTTTTATCTGCCCGGATATTCGAGATTGTTTATTCTCGGCGGGGAAAATGGTGACGTCGACAATAGTGACACCGATCAATTTGATAATTCTGTGATTATTCATGAGTACGGACATTTCATTGAGGATGTGATTACCGCCTCCGATTCCCCAGGTGGATCACACGATGGTGATAGTGTTATTGACCCACGTCTTGCGTGGAGTGAAGGCTGGGGAGATTTTATCCAAGCCGCCGTGCTGAATGACCCCCACTATATTGATACTTACGGCAATGAAAGCAGCGGTCACACTGGGTTTTATTTTTATGTCGATCTTGAAACTGCTTCAGTTACAGGATTGGACGTTCCACAACTGCAAGGCGAGGGAAATTTCCGCGAGCTCTCTGTAACAAGAATGCTTTGGGATGCCAACGATTCAAATCATGACAGCGCAAACAGCGCAACAGACAACGTAGATGATAAATTTCAAGAAATTTGGGCGGCTCTAACTTCTACGGATGGCTTCAAAAGCACCTCGACTGCTTTTCGCGATGTGGGGCTCTTGCACCAAGCACAGGCGACACGCATTGGCGCATCCACAGATTGGACACCTCTTCGCACAATTGAAAAGCACGTAAAAGAAACACAGGATGCAGGCTTAGCTTCTAATACTGAAAGATTCAGACGCGAGTACGCTTTATATGTGGACGACACACCGTCTTGCTCTTATCCGTTCTCAATCACTCCGTACAATGATCCACATGACAGCGGTACATTTGCTAGTTCGCACCTGCTTCGCAACAATGATTTCTTTTTCTACAAACACCCTGGCGGAAATTTCCAAGTCACTTTGACTTATCAATCCACAGGAACAGAAGCCGATTTAGATTTGTATGTTTATAAAGAGAGTGCACGTTTCGGAAACTCTAGTGACTGGGTTGGCTACAGCCAGTCTAATCCCGACGAAAACGTCGCCACCAGCGAAACAGAAACGGTGACAAAATCTAATTTGGCTGCCGGTGATTATTTGATCAACGTCAAGGTTTGGACCGGTGGAACGATTCTTGGCGGCGCCACCAGTTATGAATTGTCAATTGCAGGAGGAGCAAAGCTATGTCCCGCACCGCAGCCTTAGTCATTTTATGCGTGGGCGGACTTTTAGGGTTGGCCTTTTCCTCTGTTAAAAACAGTGGCTATTATAAATTCGCAAAATTACAGGCCACGTCTACATCCTCCGTTGCAGACGAATTAAAGCACACGGTAAAATTACGCGGCTCTCTGCGGTTACGCTTGCAACAGGTGGATGGGGATTTTTCATTAGGACAACCAACAACAATGCAAGCGATAATTAGCTCTGATAAAAATCTATCGAATATAAAAGTAAGCTGGAGCTTGCCTTCCGATTTAGAACTTGTTTCCGGAGAGCAGAAAACGCTTATCAAGGAACTGAAAGTCGGAGAGCAAAAAACCGTAGTGGTGGTTTTGAAATCCAATGCTGCAGAAAATCTACAGCTGCATGTACATGCTGGAACTACCAATTCAGGAATGCTATTTTCAGAAACTGCGCAGTTTAATACTATGACCCAAGCCGAAATCGAGTCTAACAAGGTTGAACTTTTAAAGCGTGTTGAGTCCGATATTCAATCGCAAACCACTCGGTTGAAGGTCTATAAATAATTCTGCCAGATCGTAAAGTTGGCCCTCTCCTTGCAATTTTAAAATCCTAAGTTCGGACAGCTGTTCGAAGCTCGATCTAATTTGCATGCGAGTGACGAAAACCGTCACTTTGTCTGCATTACGGTCAGCGGTTTGAACCCAAGGAGACCTTATGAAATTCAGTATTTTAGCTCTATTCTTGAGTTTATGCTTTTTTGCCCATGCAACAACCAGCGTAGTTGAAACAATCAATTATATAGAGATCGCCCAGGACGTAAAAGAGTGCGAAACCGATTTGACGTTTAAGGGTTCTACTGGCTCTGTAGAGCTACTGTGCAAAATCAATGATAAAAAACAATTGGCTTCTGTTACTACTCCAAAAAAATCCATTGGTTTTACAGAACATGCTCTTCTACTGGGAGATCTTAAGACCAGCAAAATGAATTATAAAAAGTCTTTAGAAGCTCAAGGATTTAAAGAAAATTGCGAAAAAAGTATGACGATTTTTCCAACTGTCGGCAATAGAGCGTCATTAATTCCTACTTTTGAAAGCCAAATTTGCAAATTCACTCGCTAAATCGGTACAACACGAATCTGCTCATTGCCCAATTCGTGTTGTAGAATTCCCTGAATCGCATCAAGAGTTCCCATCATAGATGACGGGCATCCCCCGCAAGCACCTTGATACAAGATTCGCAATTCATTGTTTTCAAAACTCATAACTTCCACATCACCGCCGTCCGACTGCAAACCTGGGCGAATCGTTCGGTCTAAAATAGCTTCAATTTGTTGCATTTCTTCTGATTTCCCAGAGTGGTCCTTGGGTGTCGCAGTTTTCGGTTTTTCATCTGGGGCCAGGAAATCCGGATTATGAACAGGGATGCGTGTTTTTAAAATCGCTTCTACATCTTGCGCCAATAAATCATTATCCATGTCTCCCGTGTGGGTTACAGTCATTGTGTTTTGAAACAAATAAACCTGTTTGACTCCTGGGATTGCAAAAACTGATGAGACCAACGGCATTGCATTCGCTTCTTGCAAATTATTGTACGTGGCTTTGCCATCTTTCTTCAGTGAAGTGTTCACAACAAATTTCATAGCATTCGGATTTGGAGTCGATTGCACCCGAACTAGAACATTTTCTGCGGACAGAGTTGTAGAATTCATGTTAGCATCTCCTTCGCTTTGAGGATCGAGGCTCTCAAAGCCACAATGTCTTCTTCACTATTGTAAATTGAAAATGAAGCACGCACGGTTCCCGTGATTTTATAAAAGTCCATCAACGGCTGATTGCAATGATGACCTGTGCGCACCGCCAAGCCCTGCTGATCGAGAATTTGTCCCACGTCAGAGGGATGGCAGTCTTTTAACAAAAACGAAATGATCGCTGTTTTATGGCTGTTATCGCCGATGATTTGCAAGCCCGGAATAGATTTTAAAGCTTCCGTTGCTTTCAGAAGTAACATTTTTTTATGCGCTATTATGTTTTCAAAACCAAGCTGCCATAAAAACTGAATCGCAGTTCCAAGACTCACAGCCTCTGCTATTGGCGGTGTCCCTGCTTCAAATCGCTGTGGGGACTCAAGAAATGTGCTGTCACCAAAAGTAACTTTAGCAATCATAGAGCCGCCACCTTGGTACGGAGGCATAGAGTCCAACAATTCTTTGCGCCCATAAAGCACACCAATTCCATGGGGAGCAAATAGTTTGTGACCGGAGAAGGCTAAAAAATCACAATCTAATTCTTGCACGTTGACTTGTAAAGCCGAGACAGCTTGAGCCGCATCAACCACTGTTACCGCACCGACCTTGCGACACTGCTGAATCATCTCGCGCAGTGTATTGATAGTTCCTAATGCATTGGAAACATACACCATAGAAGCTAATTTTGTTTTCTGACTTAATTTGCCCGCAAAATCCGTCAAATCGATTTCACCAGATGCGGTGACATTTACCACTTGAATACTAAACCCGGCCTCTTTCGCTGCCAATTGCCAGGGTACGATATTTGAGTGATGCTCCATTTGGGTCAGCAACACCTCATCGCCGGCTTTCAAAAAATGTCGAGCATAAGACATTGCGACAAGGTTTAAAGACTCAGTCGTACCTTTCGTAAAAATAATTTCATTTGCAGATTTTGCATTTAAAAATTTCTTAACGATTTCACGAGCGCCTTCATACTCTGTCGTGGCTTTATCACTAAAATAATGTGCACCACGGTGAACATTCGAAACCTCATTGCTGTAAAAACTTGTCAAACGCTCAATGACTTGAAGTGGCTTCAAGGTGGTGGCGGCACTGTCGAGATAGATTAACGCCTTGCCCTTAGGAGCAACGTTTAACTGCGGGAATTGTTTTCGTACCTCATTCACGTTGAACATCTTTATCCCTTTAAACGACTCTGCGTCTCTTGTATTCGCGCGGCGATGCGGTCCATGACGTATCGCTGAACTTCTTTTAGCGGGAACTTCTGAATCACATCTTCAACATAGCCTTGCACTAACAACTCGATGGCTTTATCCTTCGGTATTCCACGCGACTGCAAATAAAACAGTTCCAATTCATTGAGAGGACCGACAGAGGCTCCGTGAGTGGCCTTCACATCATCCGCGTAAATTTCTAATTCTGGCTTGGTGTCCACTTCGGCGCGCGAACTTAGCAGTAAATTTTTATTCAACTGTCGTGAGTTCACCTGCTGCGCATCGGGCGCAATATAAATACGTCCGTTAAATACGCTGCGGGCTTCGTCGTTAAGTATGCCCTTAAACAATTGCGAGCTTTGTGAATGCGGCTGTAAATGCTCAATCACAGTGCGCACATCATGATGCTGTTTTTCATGGGCCAAACACAGGCCAAATAAGTGGGCTTCGCTGTTTTTTCCTTCGAGCCGAACCAAGAGTTCTTCACGCTGGAGAGCCGCACCCGAACTGAATAAAAATCCGCGCAGGGACGCATCCTCAGCTAGACTGGCCAGCGTACAACCTGTGTGCTGCGCTTTCGCCCCCTCATCTTGAAGTTTAGCGTAATTTACTTTTGTACCACGCAAAAGCTCAAGAGTCGTCACCGCATTTTGCCAATAGCGGCTTTGACCGCGAAAAACCTCAATCAAAGTAAGCTCACAGTTTTCTTCCACGGTAATTTGATGGCGAGGATGGTTTTGCACCTCTTCACCGGCCGAGTGAACCAAGACAAGGGTTTTACCACTGTCACGTTTTGTAATTCGAAGCGAGATTCCATCTGCGCTGAAGGCCGCATTCAGATTCACTAATGACGAGGCCGGAAAATTTGTCAGCTCGTTGTAAACTGTGGCTTTTTCTAGTTGAGAAAAATTTTGAGCGGCTTCAGGGCTGATCTGCAGTTTACCATTTTGCCACAATACTTGCGGCAAACGGGCTAGTGCGCCCAAATCCATGATCGGTGTTAAAGTTTGTGATGGTCCGAGAGGCCACTCGTTCTGTGACAAGGTCGTATACTTCCACTCCTCTAGTTTTTTAGTAGGAAAACCTCGCGAGACAAAAGCTTGCCACTGGCGTTTTTGCCAGTCCGTCGCACCGGATTTGTCTGCAAAAAGTTTTTCTAGTGTAGCCACTCGTAACCTTCTTTTTCCAGCTTCAGAGCTAGCGATTTATCGCCAGACTGGATAATTTTACCATTCATCAAAACGTGGACGCGATCTGGAACCACATAGTCTAAAAGCCTTTGATAGTGAGTGATCATCACAATCGCGTTTTCTTTGCTGCGCAAAGCATTGATGCCTTTCGAAACAATCCTGAGAGAGTCAATATCCAAACCTGAATCTGTTTCATCTAGCAGCGCAAGTCGAGGATTCAGCACCGCCATTTGCAAAATTTCATTGCGCTTTTTCTCTCCGCCGGAAAATCCCTCATTCACGGAACGATCAAAGAACACAGGATCCATTTCCACTAGCTCTGCCTTCTTCTTTAACAAAGCGGCAAAACTTTTTTCATCCATCTCGGCTGTGCCTTGATGCTTGCAGACGGCATTGAAAGCTGTTCGCAAAAATGTCACGTTGCTCACACCAGGAACTTCGACTGGATATTGAAACGCTAAAAATACGCCCTCGCGTGCACGAACGTCTGCGGAAAGCTCTAGGAGGTTTTGATATTCGAAATTAATCTCGTACTCGACACGGCCCGAAGTCACTTGGTAGCCAGGATGACCAGCAATAATTTTTGACAAAGTACTTTTGCCAGAACCGTTTGGCCCCATGATGGCGTGCACTTCACCCGGCTTCACTTCTAAATTCAGCCCTTGCAGAACCTGTTTGCCACCTACCGTTGCATGTAAATCGTGAATACGTAACATACTTGCTTCCTTTTATCCGACACTATTTTCTAGTTTCATTTCAATTAACTTCACAGCCTCAACACTGAACTCTAGCGGCAATTGTTTGAAAACTTCCTTACAAAAGCCATTCACCAGCATGCCAATGGCCTGCTCTGTGGATAAGCCTCTGGATTGCAGGTAAAACAATTGATCTTCGCTAATCCGCGAAGTCGAAGCCTCGTGCTCAACCACGGCGGATTTATTTTTTACTTCAATGTAAGGAAAGGTATTGGCCGAACATTCGCTGCCAATCAGCATAGAATCACACTGCGAATAATTGCGAGCGCCCTCTGCTGAAGGCAAAACTTTAACCAGTCCACGATAACTATTCTTCGAGCGATCCGTAGAGATGCCTTTAGAAATAATGGTACTTTTGGTGTTTTTTCCAATGTGAACCATTTTAGTTCCAGTATCCGCTTGCATAAAATCATGAGTGAGAGCGACCGAATAAAATGCGCCAACAGATTCATCACCTTGCAAGATCACGCTTGGATATTTCCAAGTGATCGCCGAGCCGGCTTCCACTTGTGTCCAAGAAATTTTCGAGCGACGTCCGATGCACTTTCCGCGCTTGGTAACAAAGTTGTAAATCCCACCGCGGCCCTGTGGATCCCCTGCATACCAGTTCTGCACGGTCGAATAGCGAATCTCCGCATCTTCGAGCGCAATCAACTCTACGACAGCCGCGTGCAACTGATTGGAGTCACGCATCGGAGCGGTACATCCTTCCAGATAATTAACAAACGATCCAGGTTCCGCAATAAGCAAGGTTCGCTCAAACTGCCCTGTGTCTTTGGCGTTAATGCGGAAGTAAGTCGAGAGATCCACCGGACAGCGCACCCCTTTTGGAATATAACAGAAGGACCCATCGGTAAAAACTGCCGCATTCAGAGCAGAATAAAAATTGTCTGCGGCTGGCACAACGGAGCCGAAATATTTTTTCACCAGTTCCGGATGATTGTGAATCGCTTCTGAAATAGAGCAAAAAATCACTCCGTGCTCTTTCAATAATTCTTGATGAGTCGTTCCCACCGATACACTGTCAAAGACAGCGTCCACTGCGACTCCAGAAATTCTTTTTTGTTCGGAAAGTGGGATTCCTAAACGTTCAAAAGTTTTAAGCAGCTCGGGATCTAACTCATCCAAGCTCTGTGGCTTTTCAGTTTCTTGTTTCGGCGCAGAATAATAAACGACGTCTTGAAAATCAATTTTGGGATATTCGACATGGGCCCAGGTGGGCTCTGTCATTGTTAACCAATGTCGATAAGCCTTCAGACGCATTTCCAGCATCCATTCTGGCTCATTCTTCTTCGCGGAGATCATGCGAACGGTGTCTTCGTTTAAGCCGCGCGGAACTGTTTCCGTGGCAATGTCTGTTACAAAACCATATTTATAATCTTTACTGACGGCTTCAATCTTCATAGCTGCACCATGCTCTCGCGGCTCTCTTTGGTTTTTAAAATTTCTTTGAGAGTGATGCTGCGGTAGAACTCTTTTAATTTTTTATTTAACTCAGATAGCGGCGACTGCACATTGCACTTTTCCAAAAGCTCGCAAGAGCCTGCTGTGTCGTGCATGCATTTGACTAAACCGAGTGGTCCCAACACCGTTTCCATTAACTCATGCACAGAAATTTTGGAAAGATCCTGCATAATTTGATAGCCGCCGTGAGCCCCCTGTTCAGACTTCAAAAGTCCACGCGAAGCCATTTGTTGCATCACGCGAGCAGTCGCATCAAAAGGTGAGCCGGTCGCTTCTACGACTTCTTTTGCCGTAGTTAATTCGCCCTGACCTTTTTGGCTCATCACCTTTAAAGCCATCAAGGCGTATTCGACCTTGCGATTGAGTTTGTTCATAGGGCTCCTTTTACTTGAAAACTAATCGAAAACAAGCCGAAACTCAATTTAAATACGTTAATTTTTAGCGTATTTAGGGGGTCTTCATGAGAATTTTAAAGTTCTAGACTTTCTCAGTTGTTCTCCATAGTTTAGCCATCATGGTACACGCGGTTGTTCGTCTGATTTATATTACATTTTCAGCTGCAATCGGCTGTTTTTTAGTGCTGTTTGCGCTCCGCCAAATTGGGGCCTCCACGCCCTATGCTCCACCCCACTACTCTTTGTTTAATCGCCCAACTTTTTTAATCGCTCATGGGGGCAATCCCGACCTTGGTCCTGAGTCCAGTCGCGAAGCTTTTCAAGCTGCGGTCGACAAAAATTGGATGCCGGGAGCGGACTTGCAGCTAACTCAAGACGGGCAATGGGTGATTTATGGTCATGAACTGTTGGAACAGCAAACGGAAAGCAAGGGTTTGGTTTCCTTTCAAACTCTCAAAAGTTTTCAATCGTTAAATTTGGATCATAAAGAACATCGTTGGCCGGGCCATAAATTTCCGCCCATGACTTTACAACAGTTTGTTGAAGCCTTTCCAAATACACCGTTTCTGCTGAATATTTTGGTTCGTTATCCGGAAAAAATTCACGAATTGGTTCCTGTTCTACAGTCTTTGAACATTGAACCACGTGTGATTCTACAAAGTCCTTTCGCAAGTGCGCTTCGTGAGTTGCGAAAAGAGCTCCCGCAGTGGATTTATGGAATTGATCCTTCGACGGTCACGCGGTTTTTGTTAATGAAATCTTTGTTTATCGAAACCTTTGCGGACCTCAAGGCCGATGTCTTTATTGCCGAAGCCAAATCTCAAGGACAGTATATTTTTGACGAGCGCTTGCTTGCCGAGCTGAAACGGCGCCACAAAAAAATCGTACCAATATTGCAGCCGCCATTGGATGAAAAATTGCAAGATCTGATGTCAAAGACAGATGGATTTATGACGAAACGCCCCAGTGGATTCACGCCTTGATCTTCCTCTGAGAGCGTTCTAGCCTCGTAATATGATAACAATCGCATTTGCACAAACCAATACCGTCGCTGTCGGAGTGAACACAAGCGCATGGCAAGCCTTAACCTCTGCCAATTTTGTTGTTCAACTCACATTGCTTACCTTGATTGCACTTTCTGTGATCTCGTGGGCCATAATATTAACGAAACGCAAACAATTTAGTGAAACACAAGAGGCCAACCGCCCCTTTATTGATGCGTTTTGGAAAGCCAGCTCACTGGATGATATTTTCGAAGTGCTCGACAAGCATCCACAGAGCAGTAATGCTCGTGTGTTCCGCGCTGGCTACTTGGAGTTAAGAAAAATTGCGGATTCAAATTTGGCTCAATCTGGGCCTGATGAGAATTCAACTCCTTTGTTATCCGGCATCGACAATCTGGAAAGATCTTTGCGTAAGGCGATCGATGCGGAAATTTTGTTATTGGAAAATCGTCTCAGCTTATTAGCAACAACGGGAAGCACAGGGCCGTTTATCGGTTTATTTGGAACTGTTTGGGGCATCATGGGTTCTTTTCATAAAATTGGTGCGACGGGAATGGCCTCACTTGCCGTTGTTGCGCCAGGGATTTCAGAAGCCTTGATCGCCACAGGTGTGGGTCTGTTCGCTGCGATTCCTGCGACGGTGGCCTACAATCACTTCATTACAAAGCTGCGCCATGAAGAATTGAATCTGAGTAACTTTGCGGCAGATTTTTTAAATATCACCAAACGCAATTTTTTTAGGGATAAATAATTAATGGGGATGTCGTCGGCAAAAGGTACTGGCAGTCGCGTGGTCATGAGTGAGATCAACGTCACTCCGTTTGTCGACGTTATGCTGGTATTGTTGATTATTTTTATGGTGACCGCGCCGATGATGCAGCAGGGTTTGGACATTGAACTGCCAAAAACAGCAAGCACGGGTGTGCCGACCAATGATGAACCCTTTGTTTTAGTGATTAAGAAGAATCGAACGATTCAAGCTGGGGCTGCAAATTTACAGATGTCCAATATGTCAGAAAAGTTAAAAGCTATTTTTGCGACTCGCAAAAATAAACAAATTTATTTGCAGGCTGATCGACAGGTCGATTACGGGTATGTGGCCGAAGCCATCGGGGAAATTCGCGCCGCCGGAATCTATCAGATTGGCTTGATTACTCAGTCTAAGCCGTCGCCTTGAAAGCTGTAGCCTCTTCCCTCGAACAAATGGACACATTCTCCCGCTTTCTAGTGTATTCTCTTGGTGTCCATCTTTTAGTTTTCGCATTTTTGCTATTCCGTGCAGTGTTAGCGCCTTCAGAGCCAATTGAAATACGCAATGCCATCCGAGTGGACGTGGTGGATTTGCCGGATAAGGTTTCAGAAATGACTCCCCCACCGGCTCCCGCGCCAGCACCAACAGTAGAAGTGCCAAAACCAGAACCGGTAAAACCAGAGCCTTCTGTAAAAAAACTAGAGCCGAAGCAAAAAGCGAAAGCCGAAGATCTGCAAAAAAAAGCACTTAATAAATTGCAAGCTCTGGACGCTGTCGAGAAAATGCGCCAAGAAACTGCGGAAAAAAACAAACCAAAGCCGGTGACCTACAAAGGTAATATTGTAAATGCTGGAGATAATTTAACCGGTTTAGAGAAAGTGCAATTCGATCGGTACTTCACCTCCATTCGCGATCACGTGCATCAAAACTGGAGCGTTCCACAATGGCTTGAACAGAGCGATTTCAAAGCACAGGCTTTAGTCATGCTGGATGAGAGTGGAGCTGTTGTAAAAAGAGAAATCACCAAACCTTCTGGCAGCGATATTTTCGATGGATATGTGCTAAATGCCATTGATAAATCTTCCCCGTTCCCCGCACCTCCTGATAGACTAAAAGCGGTTTTAAATATGCGGGGTTTTCTGTTAAACTTTCCGGACTGAGGTGCACCATGCGTTTGCAATTGCTATTTTTATTTTTCTTCAGCTCTTCCCTTGCATTTGCCGAGCAGATTTATATCGACGTTGGAAAGGCAACCGCCAAGCTCAGCCTGATGGCGCTCCCTTCCTTTCAATATTTTGGAGCAGATAAAACTCAGCTGGCCAACATTGAAGCCGGGCAGAATCTTTATAAAACTGTTTTTAATGACCTGACTGTTTCTGGATATTTTAGTTTTATTAAGCAAGAAGCTTTCCTAGAAGATCCTGCAAAATTAAGTTTAAAACCGGCCCCTGGTGAGCCGAATGGATTTAATTTTCAAAATTGGAAAACTATTGGGGCCGAGTTTCTGGTGCGCGCTGGCTACAACGTCATCAATAAAAAAGTTTCTTTCGAAGTCTACGTTTATCATGTGGCACAAGCAAAATTGATTTTTGGCCGCACCTATGAAGGCTCTTTAGACTCTGTTCGTCGCATGGGCCATACTTTTTCCAATGACCTCATTAAAAATCTCACTGGCAAAAAGGGAATGTTTTTGACCAAGATTGTGGTGGCTTCAGATAAAGATGGAAAAGCACAAAAAGAAATCTATGTGATGGATTGGGACTCTGAAAACCAACATAAAATCACCACGCATCAGTCCATCAGCACTTCTCCAGCTTGGAGCCCAAATGCGGATAAAATTGCTTACACTTCTTTCGCTTATCACAAAAATGCAAAAGTTCGTAACGCGGATTTATTTGTTTATGAATTGAATACGGCTCGCAGATTTTTGGTTTCTTACCAAAAAGGAATCAACTCCGGCGCATTTTTCGCACCTGACAACAAATTTTTATTTTTAACGATTTCCCATGAGGGCACCCCAGATATTTACCGTATGACTTTGGATGGAAAATCGTTGTTTCGAATTACCGATGGACCAAATGGCGCTATGAATGTGGAACCGGCGATTTCTCCAGATGGCAAGAAAATCGCTTTCTCTTCTGATCGCAGCGGAAAGCCGATGGTTTACGTTATGAATATTGACGGAACAAATCCCAAGCGCATCACTTTCGGTGGAAAGTACAATGCTACTCCTACATGGTCACCAGATAGTAAGCAGATCGCATTTGCAGGTTATGATAAAACTCACTTTGATATTTTTATTCAAAACGTTGACGGCACCGGACTTAAGCGTTTGACCGATGCTTCCAAAGTGGATGGGCGCCCAGCAACGAATGAAGATCCAACGTTCTCACCTGACGGCCGCCACATTATGTTTGTCAGTGACCGCACAGGTACAAATCAACTTTACATCGTCAATGCAGATGGAACAAACGAGCGTCGGATCACTTACGATAAGTTTAATTATTTTAAACCAAAGTGGTCACCGTTTATCGAATGACGGAGCTGCCGAAACTTTCTGAGTATCAAGAATCCGAATGGTCCCACGCCAGTGCTCTCAGTCCCAGCATTGCGCATTACCGCGCTTTATTGGCAAAAACCGCAAACACATTACACAGCACCCGCCATACAGCATGGTTGCAGTGCGCGATGGCCACAGTTTTTAATAAGGCCTCAACCGCAGTTATCTGCCGCTTCTGGAGTCACACCGCAGATAGTTTGCTAAAAAAAAGTTGGACAGCAGCTGGCTTTGATGGAACCTCGACTGCGCTTTTCGCTCTTGGGAAACTTGGCGCAGAGGAACTAAATTTAAGCTCAGATGTGGATTTGTTATTGGTTTCTTCCGGAGAATTCGCGGCGCAAGCGGAGCAACAGTTTAAAAAATTTCGTGCGCATTATAATCAATTCTCTGAGCTTGGGCTGCTGTTGAGGTTGGATTTTGATTTACGTCCTGGTGGCAATGCCTCGCCTCTGTGGGTAACCCCAGACCGTTTTGAAAATCATTATTGGACACAAGGAGAAGCCTGGGAGCGCCTGGCTCTTGTGCGACTGCGTCCTATTGTAGGTGCTCAAGGTTTAATTCAAAGCGTAATGGAAGCTGCTGGCAAATTTTCTTATCGAAAATTTTTAGATTATACATTGTTAGAAGATTTGAAATTATTAAGACCCAAAATCCATGCTTTGACTTATGAACAAGACGACGGATGGGATTTAAAAACTGGTATTGGCGGCATTCGCGATATTGAACTCTTCGCTCATGCTCTACAAGTTCTACATGGTGGACGCATTCCAAGCTTACATACTCGCTCAACAAGTGAAGCTTACCTTCGGTTAAGCGCGGAAAAGCTTCTTGCGGCAAAAGATGCTGAGCTTTTAGTTCAATCCTATTGGCAGTTTCGCGATTTGGAAAACAAGGTGCAGTTGGTTCATGACCAACAAACACATTTTTTATCAGCTTCCGCAGCATATCCAGTCCTCTCTGATGAAGAAAAGGCCAGAGTCGGAAAATTGCGTTCAACCATTAATCAGCTAGTTTCATCCGTACTTGGAACTTCTACCCCCGAAGAGCAGCAGCTTTTGCCAATTCCGGATAAGCAACAAGAGTGGCTGACCCAATTGGGATATAGCGAGAATACCTTTCTCAATGTTTGGCCGCTATTGTTAAATGCCTCTGCCGTTTCTAAAAAGAATGAACGCGATGAACGAAATCGTTTACAAGTGATTCGTTTATTCGTTGAAGCCATGGCTAAAGACGGATTAGATCCGGAGCTGGGCATGTCGTTGCTCTTGGATTTTATTAAATCAACGCGAGTGAAAGCCACATTTTTCACCTTGCTACTGCGTGAACCTCGCTTGATCCGTGATCTTGCGCGATTATTTTCTATTTCGCCATACTTAGGGCAAGTTTTGGCCTCACGTCCAGAACTGATCGACAGCTTTATTTATAAATCACAAAGTCCAACATCTGAACAACTCGACGAAGCCTTAGCGCAGTTTTCTGAACGCCGACTGCTTACTGAAGTGCTGTCGGCTCTTGAATTTTTGCAAAATAAAGATTTAACAAAATTACAACGAACTTTGTCTAATACTGCTGATGAAATTTGTAAGGGTCTCTTAGAGCGCTTGATCGTCGATATAAATGCGCAACATTCTCCCAGTATTTTAGCTCTTGGCAAATGGGGCGGACAAGAAATGGGGTTTCGTTCAGATCTAGATTTTATTTTCGTCACCTCTGAAACCCCAACAGAAAGCGATTTTAAACTGGCAAAGCGGATGATGTCTCGTCTCACTGAGCAGCAACGTGGAGGTTCACTTTACAATGTGGATTTGCGGTTGCGTCCCTCTGGACAGTCAGGTCCACTGATTGTGCACGAACAACGCTTGTACGAATACTTTGGTAAAGAAGCTTCGGCCTGGGAAAGGCAATCCTATTTGCGCTGTCGCTCGCTTGGGCATTTTGCAATTCAAAAACTTCTAAGTGTGATTGTTGAGCGTGGGCTACCTGAACAAGATCTTGTAGAACTGTTAAAGATTCGACAAAAGTTAATTGCTTCATCCCTGCATGCAGAGCACTTGGATTTAAAATTTTCCCCTGGCGGATTGGTAGAAATCGAGTTCGCTGTGCAAAACAGTTTGTTAGAAAAACGCCAGACGCCAAATAGCAGCAGCACCCTGGGGCATCTTGAACAATTGGCTGGGTTGGATCCTCAGTGGAAGAACTCTGCACAGACTTTGCAATCGAATTACATATTCATGCGAACTCTGGAGCAGGTCTTTCAGCTGCTGGCTAGCCGCAGCGTAGCTCATGTGGATTACAAGAGCACTTTGTTTCGCAATTGTGCAAAATTAATGGACTGCAACGATTTAGAGTTGAAGAGACAGATCATGCAATGTTTCAATGATACTGTATCGCATTTGAAACAGCTTGACCCTATTTATCGTCACAGCTAGCGTGCATAATTCAGGAGTTTTTATGAACAAGAAGAGTTTCATCGTTGTTTTCTTTGTGTATGTTTTGGCGTTCTGTGTGTTCTCTTTCGCTAATGCTGAGACGGCAAACAAAGCAGAAACAAAACCAGAAGTTAAGGCAGAGACAAAGACTGAAGCAAAAACTGAAGCGGCCGCAACTGCTGAAAGCAAAGACAAAGCAGAAAAAGCGCCTGCTGATGGCGGCGCAAAAAAAGGAAAGGTAAAAAAGATGTTTGCAATATTTGAGATTGAAATTGACGGTAAAAGCATTGGAAAAATCAAAGCGAAGCTTTTTCACAAACTTGTACCAAACACTGTTGATAACTTCGTTGGTCTTGCCGAAGGTACTAAAGAATTCACTGAAGCGCCGGGCAAACCAAAAGCTGGAGAAAAAGTGACCCGCCATTATTATGATGGAACTATTTTTCACCGCGTGATTCCTGGTTTTATGATTCAAGGCGGAGACCCTACAGGCACCGGTCGTGGCGGCCCTGGCTATTCATTCAAAGATGAATTTCAGCCAAGCCTTCGTCATGATAAAAAAGGCATTCTCTCTATGGCCAATAGCGGCCCAAACACCAATGGCTCACAATTTTTTATTACTCTTGTTCCAACGCCACATCTTGATGACAAGCATAGCGTCTTCGGTGAGGTTGTTGAGGGCATGGACGTTGTTGAAAAAATTGGCGCTGTAAAACGCGGCGCTCAAGACCGTCCAGAAAAAGATGTCGTGATGAAAAAAGTCACCATCGAAAAAGTCTATTAGGGCGCGCCGCTTAAAGACCGACATCACCATTCATGATCACGACTTCCAGCCGCTCGTTCATAATAGCGGCTTGTTTTGCGTTTGACGGCTCGTAAGGGCGTTGCGAACCGTAAGACATCACAATCAATTTGCTACTGTCGACCTTGTGAACCTTTGACAGGTAGCGGACAAACGTCACGGCACGGGCAGAGGCGAATTCCCACTCATTCGAATACGCAGTATTGTGTGCCTGGCTATGACCCTCAACAAGAATTTTTTTGTTCACTTTCGCTAAAAAAGCCCCCATCTTATTTAAAAATCCAAGAGCCTCAGAGTTAAATTGAGTGGAACCTTGAGCAAACAGCGACGGATTGATTAATACAATGCGAACCCCGAAATCATCGTTCGAGATATCCAAAATATATTTTTTTAATTCTTCAGGAGAGAAAATTTTTTCCAACTCAGTTTCAACTAAATTCAGATCTTCTTCTGGAGGTGTTTTTGTTTTTTGAAAGGTTGCGATGGGGGCTTCAATAACCGTGTTAAATTTTTCATTTTGCTCTAGTTTTTCACCTGTTCCACCCGCGACACCGGCTTTAATCAAATAACGCTTGATCGATTCTTGAAATTTTTCAGTTTTTTCTTTATTCCGTTCTGACGTTGCATATAACACAATAAAAAACGCGAACATCAGAGTGATAAAATCCGCATACGAGACCAGCCAGCGGTCTTGGCCTTCCCGATTTTCATCTTCGGATTCTAAATTCATATCAAACCTGGCTCTTCGCACCTGTGTAGGCGCGCATTTTTTCTTCGATGATATACGGATTAAGTCCTGCCGCGACTCCAACGGCGCCCTCTAAAACCATGCGCTTCACTTCTGATTGCGCCTGCAAGCGACGGCGAATTTTATTTGATAGCGGAATGAAAAATAAGTTGGCGGACCCAACCCCGTAAATCGTCGCAACAAACGCAACGGCAATTCCACGACCTAAAGCTGTCGTATCTGCAATATTTCCCATAATGTGAATCAAACCAAGAACCGCGCCGATAATTCCCACTGTTGGCGCGTATCCCCCGGCGTCGGACCATACCTTTGCCGCTTGCATAGAACGTTTTTCTGAAATCTGAATTTCTGTTTCAAAAATCTTCCGCAAGGTCTCTGGCTCAATACCATCAATCATGTAACGAAAAACATTTTTCATAAATGGATCTGTTAAAGTATTCAGGTGGGCTTCGACTGCAAGAATCGATTCTTTGCGCGCAATCTGTGCGACTGAAATCACATCTTTTGCTAACTTCACAATTAAAGTCGGATCTTCTTGATTGAACGCCGAGCGCATCATGCCTAAGGCATTTTTCAAATCGGCGAGCGAATTCGACATCATCGTAGCACCCAACGTTCCACCGAACACAATGACTGCAGCAGTGCCTTGAGTTAATGAACTCATGTGACCGCCGCCCATAAGGTTACCGATAATAATGCCGCCGAGGCCGACTAGAATTCCAATGATGGTGGCTGTGTCGAGCATGCTGTGGTACTCCCTATCTGTTGTCGGTAATTTAAAAAGAGTTGGGCAATAGCTTGGGGCGATTCTTGTATGAAAACAGTTTTGTTATCAGTGAACGTCAGCATCGTGTCGGGCTTTGCCTCAATCCACAAAACCTTTTCAGGATTGATCCAGATCTTTTCGCCGTTTAATTTATGGAGCTGAATCACCCGAGCCGCCTTGTTGAAATCAAAAGTGACTTAAGTTCTTTTCTCTCGCAAAACTGAGATCTTGAGTCGTAATGCGTAAACGTCCACATAAGAAATGCGCAAGTTCTCGGTACACATTGACCGCAATTGCTGGGTTCGCACCCAAAAGTTGTCGTAAATTTTCATATGGCAAGCTGACAATTTCTGATTTTTCAATTGCAATTGCGGAGGCCGACCGTACTTCTCCGTCCACAAAGGCCATTTCGCCAAAGTGGCTGCCCGTTCCAAGTGAGGCCACTTCGATCTCTTCCCCGGATGGACCTTTTTGCAAAATTCGCACAGAGCCATATTTAATAATATAAAGTGCTAATGCTTTATCGCCTTGAAGAAACACTTCGTCGCCTGGCAAGTAAGTTTCTAATACACCTATTTCACTGATGAGCTCTAGATATGAATTTGCTAGGCCTTTGAAAAGATAGACATTTTGAAGTAGATTCTTGTGCTGCGCCATAGTTTCTCCCGTATAAAACTAGGCACAGAATAGCATTAAAGTGAAAGCTTTCCAAACAAAGCCCAAGAACTCTATCCATTCTCAGACCTTCGGTATATAACCAAGACATGAAAGTTTTAGTGACAGGCGCAACTGGTTTTTTAGGCGGATGGTTAACCAAATATTTATTGGAGAAAAACCTTTCCGTTCGGGTCTTAAGACGGGAAAAAAGTGATGTAACTGAACTAAAGGACAGTCGCATTGAACATTTTCTCGGAGATGTCACCAATCCCGAATCTGTAATTTCTGCTGCTAAAGGGGTCGACTGCGTCTTTCATTTAGCAGGATTGATCGCCTACTCACGCGCACAACGTAAAGCCATGGACCACGTTAATATTTTCGGCACGGAAAATGTGATTCAGGCGGTAAAGAAAAACAGTGTACCCAAGCTTGTGCATCTGAGTTCTGTGGCTGCGATTGGTGCTAGTTTTGATAAAACTCCATTGAATGAAGAGTCCGCATACAATGTTGGGCATTTGAATTTGGGATATTTTGAAAGCAAAAAAGCTGCTGAAGATTTGGTGAAGGCTGCGGTTAAGCGCGGAGAAATCACCGCTTCGATTTTAAATCCCACCACGATTTATGGTGCAGGTGATGCAAAAAAAGGTTCTCGCTCGTCGCAGAAACAAGTCGCTCTCGGAAAAATGCCTTACTACACAAGTGGTGGCGCCAATGTGGTCGCTGTTGAAGATGTGGTCCACGCTATTTATCAGGCTTGGCAAATTGGCAAATCCGGAGAGCGTTATATCTTGGCCTCCGAAAATCTAACGATCCATAAGTTATTCCAATTGATTGCAAGCGCTGCCGGAGTACAGCCCCCGCGTTTTTACCTCCCAAATCCAATTGTAAAAGCCCTGGGTTGGATTGGCGATATCAGTGAAAATCGTGGTAAAAAAAGTTTGTTGAACTCAGAAAAGGCCTGGACGTACACTTTATATCACTGGTTTGATTCATCGAAAGCTCAGAGAGAGCTCGGATTCAAACCGCGTCCTTCGCGCCAAGCGATTGAAGCCAGTGTGAATTGGATGAAACAACAAGGAATAATACCAAACAATCATGTTTAAAAATTTTTTCTTCTTACTTACTTTACCCATTATGCTTTTAGGCTTGATCCTTGTGGTCTTATCTTGGGTTTTGGTTACTACGCCTGACGTTCTTGAAATGAAAGGTTGCATGACAACTTCTATGTATCAAGTTCATCTCTGCCCTAAAGACGCCAGCTACACCCCACTTGATAAAATTTCAACGGTCATGCAGCAGGCCGTACTCGTGTCTGAAGACTCGAGCTTTTTTTCTCACAATGGTTTTGATTGGTTTGAAATCAAAAATAGTTTTAACAGAAACATGCAAGAAAAAACCTTTGCTCGTGGCGGCTCAACTATTACTCAGCAGCTTGCGAAAAATGTGTTTTTAAACAAAGACAAAACTCTAATGAGAAAACTGCGCGAAGCCCTATTGACTTATCAAATTGAAAAAAACTTTACAAAAAAAGAAATTTTAGAGAAATATCTAAATGTTGTGGAGTTTGGTCCCGGTATTTATGGAGTCCGCGCAGCTGCGCAGTACTATTTCAAAAAATCTCCCAGCGATTTGCATCTCTTAGAGGCTTCCTTCCTAGCTTTTCTACTTCCAAACCCCAAAGAATACAGTGCTTCTTTTAATAAAAAAGTTTTAACCAAGTTTGCGCGCCAACGAGTTCTGCAAATTGTTTTTCGTCTTAGTGCTTTTAAGAAAATTCCAGAGTCTTCTTTTGAACAAGCCAAATCCTTAGTGGATACATTTCCCTGGACACAAATTACCGCCGCTAACTTTGCACCAGTTTCAACCGTACTGGAAAACCAAGAGGGTGAACCTGCAACAGAAATGCCCGCGGCGATTTCTCAGCCAGTGGTTAATGAAGAACCTCCAGCGCCCGAAGAGCCCTTAAACGATCAACCGACTCTCGAGCCGGCGAATAGCGAGGGGGGTCAAGAACAAACAAAAGATCAGGAGAAGCCCGAAGGATCCGAGTAAGGTCCAATTCGGCTGCGCATTGAACAAGGCTCTTACTGCGTAAACTGCATGAGTGAGCGGTGAAAGCCAGGCCAGATACTCGAGGGCCAGCGGCAAACGATGCAATGGAAAGTAAGTTCCACTGAACAACACCATCGGAGTTAAAATTCCTGTCTGCGCATAAATAAAAGAATCATAATTGCGCGCACGAGAGGCCAACCACATGCCAAATGCCGCCGCCATCCAGCACAGCATCGCCATAAGAATAAAAGACGGAAACACCCAAACTGTGATCAACAGACCTTGCACCCATCCTACCAACGCCACACCAACACAGCTTAAAAATCCCTTTGATGCTGCCCAAAGAATTTCTCCAATGCCAATTTCATATGGCAAAAGCGGAGCGAGCAACATGCTGTCGTAAGTTTTCTGTTTCGCAAGTTTCGTATAGCTGCCGTAAGCGCTTTCAAAAAAGGACACCATCAGACCAGAAAAGCACATTAGTGACGGAAAGAAGAATTCCACGTAAGGAACACCTTCAATATCTCCAACCATCGGTCCCAATCCATAACCAATGGCGAATAACATCAAAGCAGGCTCCAGGAGAACCCACATCAATGTAACCCAAACTGTGTATTGGAAATACAAGAAGTTCCTTTGCCAGACTGCGATGATCCCGCTCATTTATGCACCTCATCGCGCAATTCATAACCTGCTAATTTTAAAAACACGTCTTCCAAAGTCGCACGACGAATATTCACGGTATTACTTGTCACATTGACCAGAGCGTCTTTGGCCTCTTTTTGTGGAGGAATAAACAGACGGATTTTATTATTCAAAACTTGGTAATGGTATTGATTTTGAATTTTTTGAATGTGGTATTCAAGATCGCGCTGTTCAACATGAAACTCAACGACTTCTTTACCAATATGCTCGACGATTAAGTTCTTTGGTGTGCCTTCGGTTACAATTTTACCCTTATCCAAAATGGTAACCTGATCGCAAATTTGTTCTGCCTCTTCCAAATAATGGGTTGTGAGTAAAATTGTTTTGCCTTGTTTTTTCAAAGCCGTTAGTGATTCCCAAATCCAAAATCGAGCCTGTGGATCAAGACCTGTTGTGGGTTCATCCAAAATTAATATTTTGGGATCGGCCAATAGCGCCCTCGCCAAGGCCAGACGTCTGCGCATTCCACCACTTAAAGTTTCTACCGTGCGGTCTTCATACTCTTCTAAGTGTAAAAACCGTAGCAACTCACGCGCACGGATTCGTGCTTTCTCGATTGGCATTTGAAAATAGCGAGAAAACACTAAAAGATTATCTAACACCGTAAAGTCGGGATCCAATCCGTCATCTTGTGGCACAACCCCAAGCTGCGCTTTGATCTTTCGCACATTAGTCTTCACGCTTAAGCCCAAAACATAAAGTTCACCACTGGTGATTGGAGATGCACCATAGATCATTTTCAGAGTGGTGGTTTTTCCCGCTCCGTTAGGACCCAGTAAACCGAAACAACGGCCCTCCGGTACTTGTAGATTCAATTGATCGACAACCGTCACATTTTCATATTTTTTTGTTAAGGCACGTGTTTCCAGAACAATCATTTAAGAGCCCATCCCAAAATTCCCTTGGTCTTGACGCGATTTATGAACATCGAAGTCAAGGCGCGAGGAGGATTGCGCAGCCAAATGCTACGTTGACGACGAGCAACGATGGATTCGATGTTCATAAATCGCGCCTCACTCTTACCATTGCAGCAGAAAGAATCAGCCGTGTCCACCCATCAAGAAAGGTTCGTGGCTTGTGTCAGGTTCCGGCAAGCTTTGCAATTTGTTAAAATAATTCTGCACATGATTGTCCAGGTCCTGAAGTCCACTGCTTTGAAACAGGTTTTTACGGAATTCCTTGGCATCTGGATAGCCCGCGGAAAACCAGGAAGCAAACTTCTTTAATTGAATCACAACAAGTCGTTCATCACAGTGCCGAACCAAATGTGAACGAAGATGCTCGAAGACCTTGAAGAAATCTTTTTCAATGGTCCCTACTTCCCCAGTTCGCAAAATATTTTTTGCCTGTTGAAAAATCCATGGATTTTTCAGCGCACCTCGACCAATAAGTACTCCGTCACAACCGGACTCTTTTAGGCGACGAACAGCCAATGCACCAGAACCAATGTCGCCATTACCTAACACAGGAACTGGAGACTCGGATTTCACCCAGCGAATATAATCCCAGTCGGAAGCTCCCGAATACCCTTGCGCGCGAGTGCGGCCGTGAATTGCCACCCAGGTAATCCCCTCGTCATAAGCCACTTTCACCACTTCATGAGTATTGCGAGTTTGATCATCCCAACCCGTGCGCACTTTTATAGTCACTGGAATTTGCACTGCAGATTTAGTGGCGCGAAGTACATCCCTGAGCACAGTTAAATCTCTCAAAACTGCAGATCCCGCACCTTTCTTCACCACTTTTGTAACTGGACAGCCAAAGTTTAGATCGACAAAATCAGCTCCCATTTGCTCCACTGCTTTTGCTGCTTCAGCCAAGTCCTCGAGACTTTCACCAAAAAGTTGGATGCCGATGGGGTGTTGAATATCGTCAAATTCCATAATGCGGCTGGTTTTTTCGCGGCTGTATTTATATCCCGTTGCAGAAACTAGCTCTGTGACCACGACTCCACAGCCCATTTCTCTCATGAACGAGCGAAAAGGACGATCCGTGATTCCCGCCATAGGAGCCAAAACGAACGGATTTTCATGCAGATATTGCAGGAGTTTTTCAGAGCTCATAACGCTACATAGCACGCTCCATTAGAAAACGACAATCTGGTTTTTGTCTCATTTTGAGACACAATTGCATGCTCACTAGAAGTTAGACAGCCGATTAACAAAAAGTGCGCTCCTTACCATCAGACCCCAATAGGTTGCAGTTTAAGGCCATTTGGCTGGCATAAAAGTGGCTATATAGAGGGTATGGAAAGCCGAAATAATTTATTATCTATTATATTAGTCCCTTTTTTCACCTTAACCGTGGTTGGTTGCGGTTCATACTTCGATGCTAAAGACCAATCGCACCCTGGAGCTCAAAAGGCTGCTGACCCTGCCGTTCCGACCCACACTGAAGTGAACCTCAAGGCCATGTCAGATGCTGATGTTATCCACGAGCTTATGAACACAACGTGGTCCACTTCACATCCAGCAGCGGCAACAGGAGCTATGAAGTATTATTCGACTGAATTGAATCTTTCTTACCATGAAGTTTTAAAACCCCTTGCCCAATTAGTAAAAAAATTCGCTCCGCAAGTTTGTAAAATTGCAGGTCTTCCTTATCAAGAAGGAGCCTATGCAGAAAATGAATATCCTTGCGGGACCCCGATCGACGGCAACTGGAAGAGCATTTTGAATGTGAATATTCCCGAAACTTATGCCAGTGAGTCGGGCTTCGACATTCATATGAACGGCTTTAATCTGCCTCTTTATCTTGGCCGCTCGAACATGTCTGGCAATTACAACGAAGATACTTTGGATAACTTGCAAGACACCCAATTGTACAGTTCAGCTATATTAGGAAAAGATATTTCTTTGCGTATTCGTCCTTACAATTCATCAGTAAAACTTGATGTTTGCCTCAATGTTCCTGGTACAACATTAACTGCTCCTTACATATATATATCGGGACATGCCAAAAAGAATCTTTGGTTGTTTGACTTGGATCTCGATGCAAGTCTGCACATTCACCCCGGAGTTGTGTCTTTCCAATATCTACGTGAGTGTTTCTCAACCCACGTTGGCTTTGATAGCAACACGGGTGACCCCTTCGTTAACTTGCTAAGTATTGATGTACCAAAGATTGTTGGAACTCAGATGACATGGACCGATTTCAAATTCGCCAACTGGTTCACTAATTTATTTACCAATATATTGACTATTTTTGGAGTTAACGTAACTGCGGAACTTTCAAAATCTCTACAAAATGAAGTTGTCCAGGTTTCTCAAGATGACGTACAAACGAGTCAATGGATGGTCACTGTCGCGCAAAAAACCTTGGGCGAAAAGTGGGCGAATAAGATCAATGAATTGTTAATTGGTAAAATGCATGAAGATGTGATGCCTGATTCTGCAGTTAGTTTAAAAACTATCTTGTCTCGTCAGTGCGACCGTCTTGCCAGTATGTTATCAAAGAATGACCCTTCTCGTGTGCAAGCGGATGCCTGCAAAGCCATCATCAATCAAGTTGATCTGTATGTCCTACCATTTAAATACGATCCAGAAATGGAAAACGCAGGTTGCTATAGCCACTATGCAAATATCGCAAAGGCTGATGAATCTACGAATTACTGGTGGAAAGAAACTTGCCGCTTCAAAGCCGGCATTATGATTGGAATTCCAGCACAGTATGACGATGCTGTACAGGCCTTGGCGAAACGATTGTTTGATACTTTACAAGGTTTGATCGATCGCAACCCAGATCTATTGAATGCCGTACTAAACACAGCTATCGGCCAGCTGCACGATGAACAGCTGGATGGCATCATCCAAAACATTAGAAACGGTGGCAAAGCTGACGTTGCACTTGAAGATGTGATCGATTACATCGGCAACAACCCAGATCTTGTGAAAAAACTGGGTCTATAATTACTTAGAAATGCAAAACATCCGCAAATATAAGTCTCCGTCCGTATCACCCATATATGGCGGAGGCATTATCATGACAGCATTGGAACGCTCTTTTTCATCGCGTATGCGAAACTTCGCAAGAAATTCTTTCGATAAATTCGGAGGTAAAATCAGGCGCGCGCTATAAGAGCCCGTGCTGTCGTCAGGACTTTTCTTACCTATCGTCTGTGTGTAGCTATAAGAGCCAAACTCAAATGTGTACTCGTTATTGCCGACGTAGGGGCTGCGATGTGTGATGATTTCTTCAGGAGTCAACGCATCTTTAGGTTGAGTTAATTCGCTGGTCTTTTTGGCATCCCCGAAGATTTTTTCGTCAAAAAAGTAACCCTTAAACCATTCATCTTGAACATTAAAGGTGGCCTCAAGAACATTACCTTTTTCAATCTTTGCCTTCATGATCGGCTTTGAACCTCTCTTGGCATACATGTTCCAGCAAGCCAATTCTGTTTCCGCGAAAGCCGTAGTTGCAGTGAATGTAACTAGTAGTGCAATTAATAGTTTCATTTTCATTCCCCCAGTGCCGCTAGATATACTGCAAGGCTGAGGAGAATCTAAGAGCTACCTGGATTTGAACAAATTTTCTCGGTCGGCGTCGCGCCGGTATTGAAAATCTTTTCCTTAATTCGCAGGCGGTGCAAATTGTGCGATGACTTGAGCCTCTGTCATAGTTTCAGTTTTATTCGCGAATTCGTAACAGCTGGGCTTTGAATCAATAAAAATTTGGGTTTGAAATTTAAAATGATCTGTATTTTCCAAAAGGCCCAACGGAAGATTACAAAAACTCGCGTCCTTCAGTCGATAGAAAAGATGAGTCCCACAGCGCTTGCAAAAGCCCCGCTCAGCCCATTCGCTTGATTGATAGGTTCCGATAAACTCTTCGCCTTTAAACTTCAGATTTTTGTTACCATCGACCGTCAGTGCAGGTCCACCGCCCCATCTGCGGCACATACCACAATGACAAGCACTGAATGAGTTATCTTCTATATCCACAGTTACAGACACCGCTCCACACAAACATTTGCCGTTTTTCTGATTCGGGATTGCCATTCAATCTCCTAGTTTTCTCAATGATGTAGTATCCAAAATTTCATGTTTGTTGCCAAGGAGGTAACCCTATTTATACAAAATACGGACCGAAACCCAAACCACCCGGAATTCAAACCAACTGCACAAATTTTCCAACACACATCCAAAGCGAGTTCGGCTTGGCGCGAGCTTGCGAAAGCAAGCACGTGCCAAACGCATGTCTGAGCTTTGGATGTGTGTTGGAAAATTTGGTGGCTTGGGACGGAATTGAACCGCCGACACAAGGATTTTCAGTCCTCTGCTCTACCAACTGAGCTACCAAGCCAGGAATCCTGATGGATTAAAAAGAGCCAAGAAATTAAGCTTTTGCGCAGACGACTGTCAACGCTGAGGTCAAAAAACCCACTATAGAACAAGGCGTCAAGCCTTCTTCAGAGCCTGTTCTAGGTCTCGTAGCAAATCGGACTGAGTTTCAATGCCTACGCTCAACCGAATCAAGCTATCGTCGATACCCAATTTTTTCCTATTTTCTGGCGGAACACTGGCATGGGTCATGATGGCTGGGTGTTCAATCAAAGATTCGACTCCACCTAAGCTTTCCGCCAATGCGAAAACCCGCACATTTTCTAGCATTCGGCGTGCAGGTTCTAAACCGCCCTTGATAAAAAACGTAATCATTCCGCCAAAGCCCTTCATCTGCTGTTTTGCCAAAGCATGCTGAGGATGGCTCGCCAAACCGGGATAAACAGTGCGCTCAACTTTCGGATGTTTTTCTAAAAACTGAGCCACAACCATTGCATTTTTCTCATGAGCTTGCATACGAATCGGCAAAGTTTTTAAACTACGCAATCCTAAGAAGGCATCCATTGCGCCGCCGGTTGAACCCATCGAATTACTTAAAAATGCCAATTTTTCAGCTAACGCCGTCGAATTCACAATCACTGCACCACCCACCACATCAGAATGGCCATAAATATATTTAGTTGTGGAATGAACCACTATATCCGCACCTAACTCAATCGGGCGTTGAAAATAGGGGCTCATAAACGTGTTGTCGACTGCAACTAAAATACCTTTGGCCTTTGCGATTTTAACAATGGCCGCAATATCCACCAGTTTCAAAGTCGGATTCGTTGGAGTTTCCAACCAAATCATCTTCGTGTTTGGCTTTAATGCCGCCGTTAGATTTTCTGGCTTGGTCATGTCCGCGTAAGAAAACTCAAGTCCATGATGGCGCAAAACTTTGTCGAATAAACGAAAGCTACCACCGTACATATCATCCATCGCCACGACATGCTCACCAGCCGTCAACAAATGCATCACCGTGGTGGTGGCCGCAAGTCCTGAGGCAAAAGCAAAGCCGGCAACTCCGCCCTCAAGGCTTGCCAAGCAAGCTTCGTAAGCTTTGCGAGTAGGATTGTGAGTGCGCGAATATTCATAGCCTCGATGTTTACCAGGAGATTCTTGCACATAAGTCGAAGTCATATAAACCGGAGTCATAATCGCGCCCGTTGTCGGATCCGGCTCTTGTCCTGCGTGAATCGCCCGTGTTTCGAAACCAAACTCTTTTGCATTCCAACTCATAATGAGGCCTCAGGTTCAGATTTTCCGCCTGGAATTGCGTGCAACGCCTTCAGAACTTCATTCATCTGCATAATAGGATCTTCCTGAAAGGGAATCCCCACTTGTTTCATCAGATTTTCCACAAGCTGCGCTTGCGGTTGATCTTTCAACATCTCCTCAACAAGAGTTTCCAAAACCTGAATACGTGATTGCGCCATACGAGCCCCTCTCCGTCTCAATATATAAGACGTATTAGAGCTAATAGCCAAACTTTGAACTATGCGGCATCTAGATTTCTACGGGGTCGCAAAGAATCGATCATCTAAAACCACATGCTGACCCTTATATATAGTCAAAGTTTTACTACTGGTTCCACTATGCGTTTGGTACTTCAACGTAGTCTTCCCTGCAGGAATCGTCCTTCGTTCAAAAGGGGCATAGCCCAGCGAGTGCCCTTCAATATCAATCCGCACCCATTTTGCTGTCCGTACTGTGAGATAAGCTGAAGCTGGAGTGGGTGCGACCTCCCCTCTTAAACCAAGGCTGCACGTAAATAATAAAGCTAGCGCTGCCACTTTTCCAAAACGTTGAAAATTCACATGCGCCGGTGTGTTCTCAATCCGTTCCGTTATTTGACGCTTTTCGTGGAGTTCGGCTTGAGCCTGCACGATTTTTTCTGCAAGCCTTTTGCGTGCGGCAAGCCTGCTGAATCCAAAGTGCTCTCCAGTCTTAAACTTCAGATGTTCCGCTAATTTTCGAAGAGCATAAAGATCTGTTCCCAGATTTGAAGCTCCTCCTGCAAGCAATTGTGGATGAGCAAATTCAACAGTGGTTTGCAGACAACGTTCAGAAAAATTCGCCAGACCGAAATCGAGTAACACGACTCGTCCCTCACCACTCACCATTATATTTGAAAGACTTAAATCCCCGTGACTAAGACCGGCCTGTTCGAGATCTTTTAATCCCTGATGGGCCTGCGCAAAAATTTCGCGCCAATCCGGCCCTGTTAGTTTTCCACAATGTTTGAGCTGCTCCAGGCTTAGCCCATCGATCAACTCTAAAACGAGTGCAGGTTGTTCGTCGATCCAGTCGAATCCTAAAACTGAAACACAATGCTTGGAGCGAACAGACGAGAGGGATTGAAACTCTTTTTTCCAGATTTCGACCCAATTCTTGGAATTTAGAATCTTAATTGCCACCTCATGTGAGATTTGCGCTGCCGAATCCTGTCGTAAAGCCCTGTAAACACGACTGTTCAGTCCTTGTCCCAGGCATTCTTGCAGTTGATATCTTATCGCTTGTGATGGGATGATTGTTTCCATTGCATTGGCTTATTCAAAACACGGGCCAAGCGAGATTTGCGAGCCTGATAAAAATCAAGCGGGGCCTCTTCCTCTTGGATATAACGAAGCTCGCTAAGCCGCTGCTGGATAAGATTTCGGCAATCAGCGGAAATCTGTGGATGTTCGACCCACTTTTCCAAAATCACAGATTCTTTTTCTTTACCAATCCAAGCCTGGCAGCGTGAATCCAAAAACTGCAGTAGCTCTGCGTCTTGTTTTGCATCGGCAAAGCATGCTGTCGGCGTGCGTTTTTCTCGCAATTGCGTTTCGCAAAGTTCGGAAAGGTAAGAGTTCTCCTGCTGAGTGGCCTTGCTACGAATTATTTTAGCTATATCTTCTTCACTCCAAATCGTCTGTGCTTGTACATAAAACGCGAAAAGCAAAAGTAAAAACTTCATAGAGATCCTATCTGTTTAATGAATTCTTTGAGTAGCGGTCCCACTAGCAAGAGTAAAAAGGATGGGAATTGCAGAAGCAGCAGCGGGAATAGACCCAACACAGGCAAGGCTTGCAAATGCCTAGCAAGGTCGTCTTCTGAGACTTTCATAAACTCTTCTTCAAGTTCGCAAAGAGCGGGAAGAATAGGTTCTCCATCCCATCCACGTTCTAGAATAGAAAACAGAGCATAACGATACGGATTTTCAATCTGTGTGAGCCAACTCTGTGATTTTTCACCTTTTTCTTTTAATTGCCACCAGATTGCAAGCTGCTCGGCAAATGGAGAATTCATATTATGTTGTAAATATTCGTGAAGACTGACGCGCACCGATTGCCCTTTTTCAATGGAAAATCGCAAGTTCCAAATAAATTTCAACGGTTCTGCTACAAAGTCCATTTCATCCTCCGTCCCATTGTTAACAGTACTAAAACCCCTAGAATGTGCAGCAGTGAAGCAATTACGAACAACGAAAGCTGCTCGCGTACTCCCCATCTGTTCGCCACGAAAATCGTCAATGCAACTTGCATGACGAACAAAACCGCTGCTTGCATGCGTATTTGCAGCAAAACTTGTCCGGACCTACGTCGGAAATCGGATATTTTTCCGAATTGTGCACGCAATGCGACTAAGCGGCTCATCGCTTGGTGTGATTCACGGTGAATTTGTGAGAATTCTTGGCGCAAAAGCTGCTCCTCACTCCAAACTTCGTGCCAACTTTGGTGCAGATCAGGAGAAAATTTGTGATTCCAGCGACTCCAACGTGGATTTTCCGCAGAAAGTTTGTCTAAAGCTGAGCGAAAACTTTCTCCTGAGCGCATTTTTATAATTAAATGATTGAGTAACTCGTGACAGGAGCGCCGCTGTGAGAGCGATTCTTGCGAAATTAAGTGAAATTGAAACGCAAGCAGCACGATACACAGAAGAATTTGCGAAAACACGACGTACAAACAGCTCTTCGGAAGAAAAATCGCATTGAAAATTTCCACTGAAACAATAAAAGTGCCAATTTTTGTCAGTGCATCTGTACGCACGCATGAGTTGTCCGAGATATTTCGCGAAATCCGAAATGCGAACTCCAATCCGACGAAAAAAATTAGAAACGAAATCAGTTGAGTTGTGCTCATACGACAAATTTTTTTGCAAAAAGCGTGATCAACGTATTTTTTCTATTGACGACAAGAGTCAGCTAAGTAAACTAAAGATGTAAGAAACAATGTTTAATAACATTGAAACTAATCCTAGGAGGAGACGAACATGGCAAAGAAGAAAAAAGCTGCTAAGAAAGCTACTAAGAAAAAAGCGACTAAAAAAGCTGCTCGCAAAAAGAAATAGTAGCAAAACTTCGTAAGAAGTTTGGAAACCCTCGGTGCAAACCGGGGGTTTTTTATTTTCAGGAGTGTAAACGTCCGAGAGCTGGATTTGCATTCGGAACCTGGTACCTCTAGAATAGCTTGGCTTTGATGCCTTCTTCTTGCAGAAACTTTTTGATCGCCTTGGCATCCAGTGGCTCTAGACGATCAATCAACTTAGCAAGCAAGAGCATCGTCTTCTTTCCCTCTGGACTGCGGATCGCTTGAGTAAAGTACGCCATATCCGATGAGATAATCGATAAATTCTTTAACATTTCGCGCACATCGGTATTTTGCGTGGTTTTATCTAATTGTTTTAATACACTGTTGAAATTCGTCAAAAGCTTATTCATGGTATCAATCGTTTGAACGACTGTACCTTCGTTCTTGTTTACGAACTCCAGCATTTTCCCAGCTAAACCATAGGACTGTGAGATCAATTGATCGATTCTAGGCGGATCTTCGCCGCGCACGGCTTGTCCCGGAGTTAACGGTGCTGCAGACAAAGATCCGGGAGAAACCTCGATAAACTTTTCGCCAATGACTCCGGCTAAATTAATGAAGAAAGAGCTGTCTGAGCGCAATGTTTCCCAAGCTTTTTTATCGACCGAGATTCGAATGCGCAGTTTTACTTCTTCGCCGGTTGCGGACTTGCCGTTGGGGTCAAAATCAATGGATTTTACTTTTCCAACCTTGATGCCCATGACCCGAACTGGAGAGCCGACTTCAATTCCACCAGCATAATTGTAGAGAAGGTCTAGTGTATTGCTGTTCGAGAAGGGATTTAGCGCACCCAGCATCAGAGCAAACACGATGACTAAACCCACGGCTCCGATAAATAACAGACCAACTTTTGTTTCAGCTTTCATGGCTCCCCCTAGTAACAATATGAAAACACATAAGATAATACAAAATCTAAAATGATAATGGAAACAGAAGATGTAACCACACTGTTAGTTGTGGCCAAACCCACCCCTTCGGCTCCCGATTCACAGCGAAAGCCGTAATAACAGCTGACGATGGGAATCACAGCACCAAACACCGCCCCTTTGATGGCCGCGAAAAAGAGGTCGCGCACATGTACAAAAGTCCGCATGGCCATCAAAAAAGTGCCCATGGTTGAACCTAAACGCAATTCTGTGACGACCATCGCCGCGAAAATACAGGTCATGATCGCTATTATAGTCAAAATCGCACAGCCGATGATGCTAGCGACCAAACGCGGAGCTACTAAATAGCGAATGGGATCGATGCCTAGCATTTTGAGTGCATCGATCTGTTCAGTGATTTGCATGGTGCCGACTTCTGCAGCTAAGCCTGCTCCTACTCGTGAGGTGATCAAAAGTGCAGTTAAAATTGCTCCCAACTCTCGTAAAATTAGCAGCGCCGCGAATCCTGGTACCAAAGAATCGTTTTGAATGACGATTTTCATGTGAAAAGAGGATTCCATGATCGTGACAATCGCGGCAAAGCAAATACAAAACAACACAACGGGGGCGCTTTCCCAACCAATAACTTGGATTTGTTTAATGACGTCACCCCAACGGTAAGGCGGAGTGATTGCTCTTCCCAAAGCTTGCAGCTCCAATTTAAACAATCCCAAAATCAATTTCACATCAATTCCTTATCCACATTTGCATAATAATATCGCCGATAAATGACGTGAGCCAATCCGACAACACGATTCCCACCATGGTCGCGACCGCCGTGTTCACCACAGAGCGACCGACACCTTTGGCGCCCCCATAAGTGGTGTATCCTTTGTAAGTACAAACCGAAGACAGCACGATCGCAAAAGTGAAGCACTTAACAAGACCCGTTAGAATTGAGGGGCCGCTAACAATTGTTGGAATATGCCGAAGATACTCTTCAAACTCGATTCCAGAAAAAATCTGGCCCATTAGCAAGCCGCCAAGGATAGACATCAACAGACCTGCGGCCAACAAAAAGAAACTAGCGACAATAATCCCTAGGTAGCGTGGTAACACGATTTCCAACAGTGGATTGGCACCCAAACAGCGAATCGCATCGATTTGTTCGGTGACCCGCATGGTGCCGAGCTCGGCGGAAGTGAAGGCCCCGATTTTTCCGCTCAACATAAAAGCAATCAAGAGTGGCCCTACCTCGCGGATGGTTGCACTGGTGGCCAGGCCTCCTAAGTATCCCAGTGCACCGAACTCTTTCACCTGCAGAGTGAATTGCACCGTCATAATCGCACCGACAAAAAATCCAGCCATTGCGGTGGTCGGAGTACTTTGTACGGTCACATGCCAGATTTGTTCGGCTAGCATCGAGCGCGAGACCGGCTTGCGGAAAGCCAGAGAAAAAAGATCTCGCAGATAAATCAAGGCCAGACCGGTGTCATCTAGTATGTCCATTAGGATTCTAAGCATCGAGCACCTCAGATAAAAAGTCTTTTACCAGTGGATGTGTGCTTTTCTTCAGCTGGGCTGGAGTTCCTGTTTCCACAATGTAGCCTTGATCTAAAACCATAATTCGGTCGGCAATTGCTAACGCACATTGCATATCGTGGCTGACAACTAACGAAGTGGTTTTTAGTTCGCGCGAGAGATCGAAAATCAATTGGTTAATAGCATTCGTTGTAACGGGATCCAAACCGGTTGTCGGCTCATCAAACAATAAAATTGTTGGATCAAGCGCAATCGTGCGGGCAAGACTAACGCGTTTTTGCATCCCGTAGGACAGTTCTTGAACGCGTTTTTTTTCTACGTTCTTTAAGTGCACAAGATCCAAGCTGTGCAAAACTTTTTCTTCTACCTTGGACTGTGCCATGTTCGGTTCGTGTTTCCTTAAACCGTAAGCAACATTTTCAAATACATTGAGAGAGTCAAACAGAGCCGGCTGTTGAAAAACCATTCCGCACTTCTTACGGATGGGAAAATACTCTTCTTCTGATAAATTTGAGACTTCTACTCCGTCCACCAAAATATTTCCGCTGGTTGGTCTCATCAGTCCTACGATGTTTTTTAACAAGACCGATTTGCCTGTCCCGGAAGTTCCCAGAAGAAAAATAATTTCTCCCTCTTTCGCCAGAAAGCTGATGCCTTTCAACACTTGGCGGCTGCCAAACTGTTTGGTGACTTCGCGAAATTCGATCATTCTGTCAGCGGCCCCTCTAATTCCCCGCGGACGAACTGGTGGACTCGGGGGTCACGATGTTTTTTAGTTTCTTCGACGGTGCCCGTGATTAGCAATTCGCCATCGACTAAGACTCCAATTCGATCTGCCAACTGGTACGCGCGCATCATGTCATTGGTGATCGTCACCAAGGTTGAATTTTTTTCTTTTTGCAGTCGGATGATAAGATCGATGATCTTGCGACTGGTGATCGGATCAAGACCTGCCGTGGGATCATCATATAATATAATAGTGGGTTCTAGAGCTAAGGCTCTGGCAATTCCAAGGCGTTTTTGCATTCCTCCGCTCATTTCATCGGGAAATAAATCGCGGGCATGCGAGAGTCCAACAGCTTCCAAATAGGAGACAATTCTCTCATTAATATAGTCGGGCGCGCGATGTTGCACCTCGTGCAATGGAAAACCGATGTTTTCACCGGCCTTCATAGAGTCAAAGAGGGCATTTTTCTGAAACAGCATTCCCATTTGCAGCTGTAGCTGTTGGCGCTCTTTTTCCGTGAGAGTCGTAAGATTTCGCCCACAAACCGAAACTTCCCCTTCATGCGGAGTCAGCAACCCCGCAAATAACTTTAAAATCACGGATTTCCCGCCGCCGCTGGGGCCGACGATCACAAAGGACTCACCATGGGCGATTTGTAGACTGACATTTTTAAAAAGTGAGTGTCCCGCAAACGACATGGAGACATTTTTCAGTTCTAGATCTGGTGACGCCACGCTGCAAATCCTTTTGGGTGAGCAACATCATTGTAACCAAGCCTCCGACTTGCGCAAGTCAATGTTGCAGCTTTCTGAGTCGAAAGGTATGCTGGGCCCTCTCATTGAATCCTATCGAAAGGTAAATCATGGAACACAGAAGAAAAAAACTTTCAGTTATTGGCGCGGGCTTTGTGGGATCGACATGTGCACACTGGGCGGCCGCAAAAGAATTGGCCGATGTCGTGCTTTTAGATGTGAATGAGGGCGCAGCAAAAGGTAAAGCACTCGATTTATTCGAAGCTTCACCTGTTGAGGGCTTTGATTCGCGAGTGATCGGCTCTTCTGACTATAAAGACACGGCAAACTCTGACGTGGTGATTATCACAGCGGGAATTCCTCGCAAACCTGGCATGAGCCGCGATGATTTATTGGCCACTAACGCGAAAATTATGAAAGATGTCTGCGTGGGACTTCGCGAATATTCTCCGAACGCCGTCGTGATCGTAGTCAGCAATCCACTTGATGCCATGGCCTTTGTTGCAAAAGAAACTTTAGGATTCCCACGTGAACGCGTTATTGGCATGGCTGGAGTTTTAGACGGCGCTCGCTTTCGCTCTTTTATTGCTGAAGAGTGCAATGTCAGCGTGAAAGACGTACAAGCTTTTGTCCTTGGCGGTCACGGCGACACCATGGTGCCAATGCCAAGACATTGTTCCGTCGGCGGAGTGCCTTTGACTGAGATTTTACCAAAAGAGCGAGTGGACGCTTTAGTGACTCGCACTCGTAATGGTGGTGCTGAGATTGTTGGGCTTTTGAAAACTGGATCCGCCTATTACGCGCCGTCTGCTAGTGCCGTGCAAATGGCTGAAGCTATTTTGAAAGACCAGAAGCGTATTCTTCCTTGTGCAGCGATGCTACAAGGTGAATACGGTATCAAGGACCTGTTCATCGGCGTGCTTTGCAAATTAGGTGGCAAAGGCATGGAAAAGGTGATGGAAATTAAATTGAACGACGAAGAGCGCGCAGGCTTAAACAATTCTGTGAAAGCCGTTCAAGAGCTGGTCGAAGCGTTAAGAAAATTGAACTACTAAGAAGGATTCCATGAACATTCATGAGTACCAGGCAAAAGAATTACTGAGAAAATTTGGTGTTGTGACTTTGAAGGGGCAAGTGGCCTCTTCTCCAGCAGAAGCGGTTGCAGCTGCAAAGTCGTTGGGCGGCAGTGTTTGGGTTGTGAAAGCTCAAATTCACGCCGGTGGACGCGGCAAGGGCGGCGGAGTAAAAGTCGCCAAATCGACGGATGACGTGCAAAAATATGCAAGTCAGATTCTTGGTATGCAACTGGTAACTCATCAGACGGGTCCTGAAGGCAAAAAAGTTTTAAAAGTTTTAATCGAGCAAGGTTGCAACATTGAGAAAGAATATTATGTTGCCGTTTTGGTGGATCGTGAGTTTGGCCGAGTCACTATGATGGCCAGCTCTGAGGGCGGAATGGACATTGAAGAGGTCGCCGCTAAAACTCCAGAGAAAATTCATCGCGTTGTTATCGATCCAGCTATTGGCTTACAGCCCTTTCAAGCTCGTCAATTGGCTTTTGCTATTGGCATGAAAGATAAAGTTGTAAACAAAGCGGTAAAGCAATTTATCTCTCTGTATGATGCCTTTATCGACAGTGATTGTTCGATGGCGGAAATTAATCCCTTGGTTGTGACCAAAGAGGGTGAAGTTATCACGTTAGACGCTAAAATTAATTTTGATTCCAATTCTTTGTTTCGCCATCCTGCCATTGTAGAACTCCGCGACTTAACAGAAGAAGACCCAACGGAGGTTGAAGCGAGCAAACACGAGCTGGCATTTATAAAACTAGACGGAAATATTGGGTGTCTGGTGAATGGTGCTGGTCTTGCAATGGCTACCATGGACATTATCAAAATCCACGGCGGCTTTCCTGCTAACTTTCTTGACGTTGGCGGAGGTGCAGACAAAGAAAAAGTAACAGCTGCCTTCAAACTGATTTTATCTGATAAGAACGTAAAAGGCATTTTAGTAAACATTTTCGGCGGAATCATGAAGTGCGATATCATTGCAGAAGGCATCATCGCCGCAACGAAAGAGCTGGGTTTAAAAGTTCCATTGGTGGTTCGCTTGCAGGGTACTAACGTAGAACTTGGTAAAAAAATCTTGGCTGAGAGCAAGTTGAATATCACTGCAGCTGATGATCTTGGGGATGCCGCGAAGAAAATCGTTGCGGCCGTAAAGGGAGCTTAAAGTTATGTCGATCATGGTGAATAAAAATACCAAAGTTATTTGTCAGGGCTTTACTGGTGCGCAAGGAACTTTTCATTCCGAACAAGCTGTAGCTTATGGAACGAAAATGGTCGGCGGGGTAACGCCAGGCAAGGGCGGGACTACTCATATTGGACTTCCGGTTTTTGATACTGTGGAACAAGCTGTGGAAAAAACTGGTGCTAATGCATCGGTTATTTATGTTCCACCACCGTTTGCTGCGGATGCGATTATGGAAGCTGTGGACGCAGAGTTGGACCTAGTCGTTTGTATTACAGAAGGCATTCCAGTTTTGGATATGGTGAAAGTGAAACGCTTTATGCAAGGAAAGAAGACACGCTTAGTGGGACCGAATTGTCCTGGCGTGATCACTCCGGGAGAATGCAAAATTGGAATTATGCCAGGACATATTCATAAGCCTGGCCGCATTGGCGTGCTTTCTCGCTCTGGAACTTTAACTTACGAAGCTGTTTGGCAACTCAGTCAGCTCGGCTTAGGACAAAGCTCTTGCGTGGGTATCGGTGGCGATCCGGTGAATGGCACTAACTTTATTGATGTGCTTGAGATGTTTAATAAAGATCCCGGGACTGATGCCGTGATTATGATCGGTGAAATCGGCGGAACTGCAGAGGAAGACGCTGCGGATTACATCAAACGCGAATTTAAAAAACCTGTGACTTGCTTTATTGCCGGCGCAACCGCTCCAAAGGGTAAACGCATGGGTCATGCTGGTGCTATTATCAGTGGTGGCAAAGGAACGGCGGAAGCAAAGTTTGCAGCATTAAAATCTGCAGGTTGCTCGATCGCTCGCTCGCCAGCAGATCTTGGCTCTACTCTAAAAAGCAGTTTGAAATAATTATTTTTTAAGATTCATAATCAGCAATTGTTCGAAATTTTGCGCGATGTCGAGAAATGTGATTTTTGTCGGTGCGGTAAAGTTTGGATCGCGGATCACGAGTTCCGCTTGCCCCCCATATTGCGCGTGAATTTTTCGAATGACAACGGCGTGCCCCGAGGGATTATGCACCACAAATCCACCTGCAACGGGATATCCCATTTGGGTTTGAGAAATTATCGTTTGCACAAATTGCTGTCGAGATAGCCGCTGTAACTTTAAATCCAGTACCGTTTTTTCCAGCGCTTTCCATTTCTCGATTTCACTTTGAATTTTATCAACTGCGTCTTGTGGTGCCTGCTCTGCTAACACCAGCAATGTATAAGTATACTTTGAAAAGATATTCAGCCAATTGCTCATCGCCTGTTCTTTAAATTGCTCATGGTAATCTACCAACTGCTGCAACACTGGCTTTAGAGCCTCTAACTCCGCTTCGGCTTCTGCTCTTTTGCCGGCTTTTGCCATATCTACCAACTCGTACAGTTTAAATAAGTGAACGCGGCTCCAATAACGAAGGTCATCTATTTTGGGCTTACCGTCTTGTCGATAAAGGGAATCGGTTTTTAACTGAAATTTATTAAATTCATCGTCAAATAGTATTCCTTCTGATGAGACCAAAGACAAAAAGTACGCATAGTTCATTACAAAATCGGCGCGTCCACTTCTTAATTCAATAGGAATAATTTCGAATTCTGATAATCCTTTTTTAAGAACGGTCTCGAAGTCGGCGCGCAATTTTGCAAGCATCAAATATTCGATACTCACCGGCTTTTGCGCGTGAGAAGAAAATAAATCCGCCACACTGTAGAGCGTACAAGTTGGACCACACTGCTTTTTTACAGGAGCTCTCAAAAGATAATTTTGGCATTTTACCAAATGCTCGGGAAGGTCTCGACCGTGTGCCAAAGCCAAATCCACACAAATAAGCTGCAAAAACGCGCCTAAAATAGCGAAAATCGGCCTGATTCCGTGGTTCAAATCAAACATAATCGAGAATGGCTCCTCAGCCACTCTAAAAAAGCAATTCTAAGGCCAAATTATAAAGAGGTTTTAAGTAGTTATCGACTGTACGGCTTTGTGAATATGATGCACGTCCGGTGAACTAGTCACCAGCTTTATCATGAGATCTTTCGGGCTCACAATCCCGATGGCGCGAATCCCACTCTCACGAACTAGTACGCGGTGATTGGGAGATTTCATAATGGCTTTCATCAGCACAATAATAGAGTCTGTCGGCGCAACAAACGTCACGGGGTCTAACAGGTCGCCACAGTGAGCGATTCTCGAATATTTTTCGGGTTGCAATTGATGCAAAACTAACGCCCGCACCAAACCTAAATCTGTTAATTGTCCAATGATTTCCCCAGTGGCCGCATACACAGGCACAGAAGAAATTTTTTTCTCTGTGAAGAGCTTCACGGCCTCCCCAATGGTGGCGGAAGACGCAAGTGTAATTGGATTTTCAGTCATAACATCTTGAACTGTAGTCATACTAAGACGTTAACGACCGCGGATTTTACCGTCAAACGTTGCGGTTTATTATTTGATGTGTTACGACCTTTTTCATATTCAATCTCTATACTTAAGGAGTCCAGTCATGGCTATGGAGACCACTTTTTCCATCATTAAACCAAATGCCGTAAAAAAAGGCGCCATTGGTGCAATCATCAACAAATTTGAAGAAAACGGTTTGAAAATTGCCGCCGCAAAATTGGTGCGCTTGCAAAAATCAAAATGTGAAGAGTTCTATGCGGAACACAAAGCGCGTCCATTTTTTGGTGAGCTTGTCACATTTATGACTTCTGGTCCTGTGATGTTGATGGCTTTGAAGGGCGAAAATGCAGTGTTAAAAAATCGTGAAATCATGGGTGCAACAGATCCTAAGAAGGCTGCTCCCGGAACTATTCGCGCGGAGTTTGGCGACAATATGGGTGAAAATGCTGTGCATGGCTCCGACAGCCCAGACAGCGCACAACGTGAGCTAAGCTTGTTTTTTGAAAAATCTGAGTTCGTTAACGGTTAATGCAAGTCCAACTGACAATTGATTCAGTTTCCTACAATGGCGGTCGAGGTGTTGGCCGCTTTGATGGAAAAGTGGTTTTTGTTCCTTTCACTGCTCCTGGCGACACTATTCTCGCAAAAATTACCGCCGATAAGGGCCGTTTCTTTGAAGCTGAATTGGTGGAAATTTTGACTCCAGGTCCAACTCGACGTGAGGCTCCTTGTCCTGCTTTCAGCTCTTGTGGCGGCTGTAGCCTTCAACATATTGATTACCAAGAGCAGCTTCGGCAGAAGCAACTGATTCTACAATCTAGCTTTCGACAGTTTGAAAAAAATCTTGGTGCAGTCTCCTTTCAGCCTTTTGTTCCTTCTCCTCAAGAGTGGAATTATCGCAATCGTATTCAGTTGCACTCGGATGGAAAACAATGGGGATATTTTGAACGCGGTTCAAATTCGATTATACAAATTGAGCAGTGTCATATTGCAGAAGAGAGAATCAATAAAAAGTTATCACAGTTATCTGCGCAAGATTTTGCTAAACAAAAAAAATTGGAACTTGCCCTTACTGAGAACGGACACCTCGATTTACGCTTTGGATCCTTGCCGCCCGAACATGCTTATTTTTCGCAAGTGAACACTTCACAAAATCACAATTTACTTGCTGCGACTTTGCGGATTTTGTCAGAAATGAAACCCGGACCGCTGATAGATTTGTATTGCGGTGCCGGAAATTTTACCTTGCCGATTGCCGAAATGTGGCCTGAGCAAGAAGTGACTGGCGTTGAACTTAGTAAGCAAAACATAGCCTTTGCAAAAACCAAGTGTGAAAACAGAAAAATCTCTGTCAGTTGGCATAATTGTGATGTGGCAGTTTACCTACGAACACTTGCGACTTTGCGCGCAAAAACTGTGGTGCTGGATCCTCCACGTCTAGGGTGTGAAAAAACTGTGATTGATCAGCTGATTCGCCTGACTCCTGAATACATTCTTTACGTCAGCTGCAACCCCATGACTTTAGCCCGTGATCTTTCGTTGCTCTGTGCATCGGGTCGCTACGACCTTCGCAGTGTTCAAGGTTTTGATATGTTTCCGCAGACGGAACATATGGAAGTCTTAAGTGTTTTACAAAAGCGCACATTGCCGGACTCCGATTAATTTGCTAGCTTTAGGCTATGACTCGGTATTTCATTCTGCTCTTGGTCCTGGGTTTAATGTGGGGTTGCGCAACGTCCAATTCAGATAGCGCACGCCGAGCCGCTCTGCATTTGCAATTGGGTACGGCGCACTTGAATTCAGGCAATTTTCCCGCCGCGATGGCAGAATTGCTGAAAGCTGAGAAATTGGATTCTTCAAATCCGATTATTCAAAACAACTTGGGATTTGCCTTTTACGTTCGTAATAAATTTAAAGAAGCGGAAGAGCATTTTGCCAAAGCTGTTCGCTCAAAACCCGAGTACACGGAAGCAAGAAACAATTTAGGTCGAGTTCTGATTGATCTCGAGCGCTATGATGAGGCCATTCGCGAATTGAACATTTCTGTGAACGACTTGACGTATTCGGCGCCAGAAAAAAGCCTTTCGAATTTAGGTTTGGCTTATTTGAAAAAGAACGACTACGCACACGCGCAAGAAAATTTTATTAAAGCTCTGCAAATTCAAGACAAAGCTTGCACGACAATTACTTATTATGGGCAAAGCTTATTCGGACAGAAAAAATATGCAGCTGCCGCAGAAACATTCGATCGCGCTATTAGCTCTTGTAAGAAAGAGAATTTCGATGAGCCCTATTATTTTTCTGGGTTAAGTTATATGCGTGCAAGCAAGCGCGAGCAGGCCGTTGCTCGATTAGAGGAACTGATGCAACTGTTCCCCGAAAGCAGCTACCACGCTAAAGCCCAAACACTTTTGGAAATTTTAAAATGATGGAGATCTTGCCACTATGAAGCTTACAGGAAACATTTTAAAAGAGGCCCGCATCAAACAACAGCTGTCGATCGCTGAAGTCAGTATGTCGACTAAGATCAACCCGAAAGTGCTCAATGCGATTGAAGCTGGCGATAATTCTCAGCTTCCCGCTAAAACTTTTTTAAAAGGTTTCGTTCGCTCTTATGCTATGTATTTGAAATTAGATGTCGACACGGTGATGGGTGCTCTTCAGCAAGATCTTGGTGAAAAAACTGAAGTGGCCGCGCCTCTTGAAAAGCCGGCACCTCAAGCTTCCGCATCTGATAAAGTAGCCGCACCGACGATCTCGGCTTCTCCAAAAGTTTTTAAAGGTCTTGCTGCTGGCGGCATTTTGCTACTGATCGTTTTAATCGTGACCGTTAAAAACGTAGTCGAAAAATATGAAAGAGAAAAAATTGTCGAACCGGTTGCGAAAACCGAGCCCCTCAATACCAAGCCGGAAGAAAAACCGGCTGACCAACCGGCGGCTACTGAACCTGCACCACAAAATGCGGAAACAGCTCCGACGGGTGAGGTGGCTGCTGTTCAGCCAACGGGCTCAACTGAAACTGCAGCTCCGGTTACTGCGCCAACAACAGCTACTCCTCCGCAAGTGGCCACGCCGGCTCCTACCATTCCTGTTGCGCCGGAACCACCTGCTCCGGCTCCTGCTGTTGCTGCCAAAGTGGAAACATCAGAGAAAAAGCCTGAAGTAAAGAAAACGGAAGAAGTAAAGCCGCCTGCCCCGGCTGTTGCCGAAGCGAAACCTGAGCCTGCTCCAGAAAAACCAAAAACCAATTTAAAAAATAATGAAATTATCCTGGAAGCTTTAGATAAGGTGGATGTTTCTTTTGCGATCAACGATGGACCTCCGACAAAATTGACTTTAATGCCTGATCAGGTGCACACCATCAAAGTGAAAGGCACAGTCGCCTTAGACGTGAGCGATGGCGGAGCATTAAATATAATTCAAAATGGTTTTGACCGTGGTGTCGCGGGCGACTTAGGCAAACCTAAAAAAGTGAGACTTCCATAATTGAACGATCTGCGCCGTCTGTTTTTCTTATCGTTAGTTGTTAAAATTCTTGTTGGTGTGTTTTTACCTCTCTCTCCTGATGAAGCTTATTATTGGGTCTGGAGTCATCACTTTCAACTGAGCTACTTTGATCATCCTCCGCTTACCGCTTGGCTTTTCGCCTTAGGACATCCGTTTGAAAGTTTTTTTTCAGCCGTGCGCATACCCGCTATTCTCTTCGGTCATCTGACCATGGGAATTTGGATGTTGGCTTTTAAACCACATTTATCAAAAAATACTCTGTTAACTTTTATGGGACTGTATTTGCTGTTTCCACTAACGGGTCCCGGATCGATCATTGTGACTCCTGATTTACCTTTGTTATTTTTCTGGAGTTTGAGCTTCTACATATTTTCCATGTGGCTAGAAAAACCTTCTTTGTCTTTGGCTGCGGCCCTTGGACTTGCGCTCGGCCTGGGATTTTTAGCGAAATACACTGTGGTTTTGTTTTTCATAATGGCCTTAGTTCTTGTGATTGTTAAAAAAATTCCTGTAAAAACCTGGCTGACTCAAATTCCAGTTTTACTTCTCTGTTTCTTGTTTGCAGCACTGCCCGTTTGGGTTTGGAATTGGCAAAATGATTTCATTTCTTTTGTATTTCAATTGAATCACGGTCTTGGTGAGCAAATTTTTAAACCCGAGTGGCCTGTTTCTTATGTTTTAGGTCAGGTACTTTTATTAACTCCTTTCGGAGTTTGGGCACTGTGGTCTTCGCGCAAAAAATTTCCCGCTGTATTTTGGATATTTGGTTTAGGCCCCTTGATATTTTTTCTTCTGACCTCTTTTAAAGGTCGTGTTGAAGCCAATTGGCCTCTAGTCGCCTTTCCGCCACTGCTTTTGCTCTGGTCTTTTCATAGCAACTCTTTGTTGAGACGCTGGGCTCTCGCGCTTTGGGGCCTACTTTTCGTGTTAACTTTGTCCGATGTCTACTTGAAATGGGTCCCTGGCGATGATGAGTACATAAAAACGCGCGAGCTCTCAGCCTATCAAGATTTGTTGCCCTTAGTCGAAAAATATCAACCTTTGTATACTCGTACTTATCAAATGGCTGCGAAACTAAGCTTTGATTCAAGACACATGATCTACAAACTAAAAGGATTGAGCCGAAAAGATTTTTACGATTTCCGCCCCGAAGCTCTTCCCTCGACATCCCCCTATTATGTTATTGTGAATAAAAATGAGGTTTTGCCCATTTACTTACAACACGAAAATTGGCAAATCACCAAGCGCGAAACAGTAAGTCCCCAGTTTGAACTTATCACTGCGGAAAAGAAATGAAATTTTTCATCTACACGTTTGCCGTTCTGATTTCATATTTGATTTACGGAATTTTCCTTAGTCAGTATGACTTGGCGATTATTCCAAAAGAATTAATGCGGCACAACCCCGAAGGTTTTCATGATTATGCCGGCGTCACCAATGTCCACTCTAGCTTTTCTATCGGCAGCGGTAGTATCACAGAAATTATTGCCGCCGCTCAACAAGAAGAACTGGATTTCATCTCTATTGCAGACCTCAATGTATTTGAAAAACCTATTGAATTCCAAGGCTATCACAATGATCTCTTGGTTTTGATTGATGGTGAGTATTCTTATTTGAATGCCCGACTGCTCAATTATGATGCCTCAACCGAAGATCACTTAAAAGGGGTCGGGCAATCACAAGCCTTGTTTGCGGAACTGCTATCAGAACCGCATCGTCCAGAAGAGTTTGGAATTTTCGTGTTGGCCCACCCATTAAAGCCTCGTTTCCAATGGACTGGGCCACTGCCTGTCGGTTTGGATGGAATTGAAATCATTAATTTGAAATCCATGTGGCAACAAGCGTGGATCAAATCAAAGATCAGCTTTATGTGGACCGCTCTGATTTATCTATTCAATGATCGTCTGGCTTTACTTCGTTTGTTTGACGAGCCTGAAGCTGAGCTTGCACTCTGGGACCAGCTCGCAGAAAAACGCCGGACGATTGGCTTGGCTGGTACAGATGCAGAGTCAAAAATTAATATTTTAGGCACGACGCTCGCTTACCCCAGTTACAAAACTCTGTTTCGAATCGCACGGAATCACGTCTTATTGCGCTCGGAACTGACCGGCAATCCGCAAAATGATCGCAAAAAAATAAATCAAGCTCTGCGCGAGGGACAATTCTATATGAGCTTGGACTCGCTTGCGAATCCGCGCGGATTTAATTCTTATATTCGCAATGGACAAAATCAGGTTTGGACCATGGGATCAGCGGTGAAATGGCAACCCAATCTTGAACTTGTTGTGCAGCTTCCGTATTTGCCCAATGTTCCGTGTGATACGATCGTCTACCGCAATGGCGAATCCATTATGACGTCCAACGAAACCATCACTCATCTAAAATTAACACAACCTGGGGTTTATCGCGCAAAAGTCCGAGTGATTCCCACATTTCCAATTCCCGATGGAAAAAAATGGGTGCCGTGGATTTACACAAATCCATTTTACGTAAAGTGATTATTTTGAACGCTTAGGAATTAAGAATTTACCTTGAGCTGGAGGCTGCGTCTGACAAGCTAGACGCTCATTGGGCTGAAAGCCGCGAGTATCTGCGATTTCTTGCTCAACTTCATTTCTAGGATTTAATAACTCCAAACCCTCCAAGACAATGACGCGACATGTACCGCAGCTGCCCATTCCACCGCAGCTGTGGCCGATCTCCAGCTTATTATTCAACGCAACATCCAATAGAGAGTCTTCGCCGCGCAGCTCACATGATTTTTCTTCTGGAAAAAAGACTATTCCTGGGGTTTTCATAGAGTGTTGATAAATTAAACCCAATATGTAAAGGATAGTCATGCGCTTTATCGCTTTTGACTTAGAGACCACGGGAACTTTGCCAGGCGTAGACCGAATCGTCGAAATCGGAGCCGTTCGCTATGTTGGCGGCCAGGTGGACGCCGTTTTTTCGACGCTTGTCGATCCACAAATTCCAATTCCTGCAGGAGCCTCACGCGTAAACGGGATTTCTGACGAAATGGTTATGGGAAAACCTACGATTGAAACTTTGCTGGAGCCTTTCGCCGAGTTTTGCGCAGGTGATATTATGGTTGCGCACAATTCGCCATTTGATGTTGGATTTTTAACTGCAGATATTAAAAAACATGAAAGCCGCGCAGGGCGTGGTCATATCTTTGATACTTATGCTATGGCTAAGAAAATTTTCCCCGGATTGCCGAATTATAAATTGGGAACTTTGGTACAGCATCTCGGTATTGAAGCCACGCAGTTTCACCGAGCAGAGCAAGACGCTTCCTACTGCGGACAATTATTTATTAAAATGGTGGAAAAGATTTTTGGAAATGTTCAGGTTGCGCCGGTAGATAATTTAATAACACTGATGGGAAAAGCACCCCTGGCTTTCCCACAAATCGAGCCACAGCCAAAGCAAATGAGTCTACTTTTTTAATTTACCTTTCGCAGACTATATGCAGCAGTGGCGAAGAGCCGTACTTTGCGTCCTCAATTAAATTTTTTCATTGGCCGGTGAAGATAGTACTGGCCTAAATTTTTGCTATAGATTATCCCAATGCCACAGGCAGCCTGCGCCCACGACCGAAAGCATGGCCAGAAATTTTTAAAATCGGTGGTGCCTGCCAACGTTTGAATTCGCTCTTGATCATTGCGTTCAACACCCAATTTTCCTTTTCATTTCTCGGCGCCGCAAATTGTTCGACAAGTCGGCGCACACTTTCATCTAATATATCGTATGTCGGCAGACGATCCGAATCTTTTTGATTGGGCCGTAGCTCTGCAGATGGCGCCCTAGTGAGAATTTTCATTGGGATGATTTCTTTTGACTGATTATAGAGCTGAGACAATTCATAAACCTGTTCTTTCAAAACATCTCCGATTGGAGCAATGGCTCCGCACATATCGCCATATAAAGTGCTAAAGCCTACAGCAATCTCACTTTTATTGGATGTCGAAAGCAAAAGGCTGTTTTCACGATTGGCGTACGCCATTAACAACAAACCCCGCAAGCGAGCCTGTAGGTTCTCATGCATTAAATTAAATTCGCTAGTGCCAAACGTTTTTTCAAAAGTCTGCACAGATTTTTTGTAAAGTTCCTTTATGGAAATAACATTAAACTTGCAACCCAAGTTATGCGCCAGCTGTTGAGCCAATTTTTCGCTTTCTGGAGCTGAAAAAGGTCCTGGCATACTGATGAGCCCTATGTTTTCAGGACCTAAAGCTTCTGCAGCTAAACACGAAACAAGTGCCGAATCCACTCCACCACTGAGGCCTAGATGAACTTTTTTAAATCCCGTCTTACGAATAAAATCTCGCAGTCCTAACACCAGAGCTTGCTTCATAGTTACAAGTGAAGACTCCGAATGAAATTTAAGCTGCGGATTTTTTATTGAAAAGTCCACGACCTGTAGATCTTCATTGAACCTTTGATTTTGCGCAATCACTCGGCCTGAGCTATCAAGCGCGAAGCTCGCACCGTCAAAAATCAGCTCATCCTGTGCCCCTACCAAATTAACGTACACCATTGGTGCTTTAAAATGAGTGGACGTTTTCTTAGTTACAAACATCCGATCCCGCATTTTTTCGTTGGTAAAGGGAGACGCGCTCATATTTATTACGAAATCAATGTCCTGCTTTGGAACCCGGAGCAATGGATTTTCTTGGTAACGTGAAAACTGAGGTGCATGAGTGTGTGGCCATGCCCAGATATCTTCACATACAGTTAATAAAATATTTTTGCCTTTCCAGCGTATACGATTTTTTTCTAAACGCCCCGGTTGAATATGTCGGCCTTCATCGAAAACATCATACGTGGGCAGCAATTCTTTCGGAAAAATTTTAATTTTTTTTCCACGTTCCAACCAGACGGCTGCATTCCAATATGGTTTGCCTTTTTTACTTTGATTTTCTGTGATGGCTCCGACTACAACAGCCACCCCTTTTGGAATGGCCTTATGCAAAGACTTCAGTTCACGCAATTGATCTGCGACTATCGAATGCCGTTCTAACAGATCCACAGGGTGATAACCAAAGAGTGCCGCTTCAGGAAAAACTACAAGTTCTGCGCCTTGCGCTTGAGCTTGCTTTACAAATGAAAGAATTTTTTCTGCATTGGCCTGAAAAGCTCCAAGGCCAGAATTGATTTGCGCAAGTGCTACTTTCATATGGGAAATAACGTATCACAGGTTTTGTTCAACGGGAACGCGGGAAGTGTAGCCATCGGCATAACTGTGCCAGTGGGTAACCCGGTTTTCTGGATATTTCCAGCAGTAAAACCCATCGCCCGAATCAAAATCTACCAGCCATAATCCCTTGGGATGCACCCCAAGTTTACGGATTTTTTCATGCCAGCTTTTAATGCCGTCATTGATTTCATTTTCAATTTTTTGAATCAGCTCAAGTTGTTCGGTAGGAATCACCTCAAGACGTGCCATCAGAGCATCGACTTTTTGGCTCCAATCTTGAGTAATTTTACGGATCAAAGGCAAAAGCGCGTTGGCTTCTTCGACCGAAAAAGTACGATGTTGGTTAATCGTGAATAATCCACGATCATCCATGTGACCCCCCTCAAATTTCCCCGAAGAGAATATGTGCCTATTTACCCTTTGAATCAAACAGTCGAAGAATTCCGTGACGCAAATCTAATATTTACAGTGATTTGGACGATGCGTTAGTCCATGGATTTACTTATTTGCATAAATTGCCCGCCCAAGAAAATAACGAGGGCAATAACGATCGCTGCGATCAACAAAAACCGTAAGAAATTCCCTAACGTGAAGCCCACATCTGCATCGGGCTGCGCGGCTGCGGCGGGCTTACGATTGACTCGCATTCGTTCCAGTTGTTTGTTTTTGGCACTATTATTCTTAACTGCAATCTTATTAGCATTGTCACTGCGGTCTTCTTCTTGGTTTTCGCGCTGAATGTAGAAGCCCCCATCCATGTTGACACCCACATTGCTAGAGCTCCCTTTGTTGAGAGCAGAATCTGGAATCGAGGTGTCGGAACTGCCGGTGTAAATGCCCTTTCCTTTTTTTCCGAAAGAGGAGTCGGATGGATTGTATCGGCCGGATTGACCACTCGAGCTAAATCGTGAGCCGGAACGCGATGGGGATTGCGAAACATACTGTCCTGAACCAGAGTCTGCACCTTCCGAGGACTTCGAAGATTTGCTGTTTGATTGATCTTTCAAGTCTTTGTCTGAACCTGAACCACCGAATCCTGCTCCAATCAGAGGCTTGCCGTTTTCAATACTAAAATCGACGAACTCCGCGGCACAGACACTATTCAAGTCGGCTGAACCAAGTCCAGGTAGTTCACCTGTCTCTAGTAAGCAGGCCAGATAATCTCCGAAATAATTTTGGGCGTATTTACGAAAGGCGTCGTTGAACTGGTACATCAATCCTAGGATCAATCCAACTGTCACAAACAAAACCAATATATACTCGATCACGCCTTGTCCGCGATTCGATGATAACGGTTTGAAAACATTGGTCCACAGTTTGAGCATTGTCTCCTCTTGAGAATACCAACTCTACTTATCGGATAATTTCTTAAAACCTCTATGAAATCTCAACTTGGCGCAGGACCTTGGCTGTCAACAGACTGTGCAGCTGTCTCAGCTTGAGACACTCATCTCGTCTGAAAACTAGACAAACAGAGAACATTTTTTGCTCTATTTAATAGGTATGGTATTCTAATGCTACTACACGTTGCTTCCAGCTGGCCGTTTCTCTAAATCCATACATTAGACCAAATAAATGTGACGATATCGTTAAATGTCGTCTGGCTCTTTCCGATGAGAAAGAGAGGGGGAATACATGAAAAAGATCAAAGAAATCAGCAAGAAACTCATCCAAGACGAATCAGCACAAGGTGCAACAGAGTACATCCTGTTACTTGTGGTGGTGGTCGCACTTTCATTGGCTTTCAAAGATAAAATCATGACCGTGGTCCAAGCAAAACTTGGTGACCTTGGCGAAATGATTTCTAGCTTTAAGTAAGCCATAGACGCTTTTACCTCAGGCTTTCTAAAATTTTTACGAAAGCCTCGCGGTTTGAAACGTTAGGAGCACGTAGTGACAACAGAGTTAGTTTTACTATTGGGAATATACGCCTTCATTATCATCGGGGTTTTCCTCGGCGATTCGGGCCCGCTTGCGACTTTCAAACAGTCGACTCCAAGACTTGCGGCACGAGTGGAGCGCAATATTGCTATTGGTTTTACTTTCAAGCAAGGCACGACGGGCGAAGGCGTTTCCTGGCAAGCACCTCCTGGGAGCAACCCTTGATTCTACCTAGTCTGATCCTTTTAGCCGGAGTATTCGACGATCTTCGCTCTAGAAAAGTGCATAACAAACTTGTTATCGCGCTTGCAGCGATCGGTGCGATTTATACTTTTGTTCTACACGGAACCGACGGTTTGCTTTGGGGAATGGTCTCAGCCATCGCAGCGATTTCTATTTGCTTACCTCTCGTCTTAACACGAGTCCTTGGCGCAGGAGACATGAAACTGCTTGCGGCTTTTGGACTGACGGTACAATGGAACTCGGTGCTTTGGGTTATCGTCTATTCAATAATTTGGGGAGCAGTACTTGGAGTTTTTCGCGCGGTTTTGCGCGGAGAAGGAATGTTGCTTCTGCAAAATACAGTGAAATTAGCCGGTCGTAAACCGGTGGAAAACTCTAGCCTACAAAAAATTCCTTACACTGTGGCTTTGTTTTTTGGCTGGCTCACACACTTGGCTTTGATTCATGCAACAGGCGGTATGTTATGAAGCCGCACAATAATCAATCCGGCCAACTTGTGGTGGAAGCGATTTTATTAATGGTTGCAATGTTCAGTTTCGTACTGGTCATTGCCAATACTTTTAAAAAAGAAAATTTCTTTGCGCAGATTATTTCGGCTCCTTGGCAGAATATGTCGGGAATGATTCAAAACGGTGTTTGGGCTCCCCCGGGAAGCTCCATGGCGCTTCATCCCAGCCAGCATGCACGACACCGCGTTTTAAGAGGAGATGATGCTCGATGAAAACATCTCTCTCTAATCAATCGGGATTTATCACTTTGGATTTTATTTTTGCCTTCGTACTAGTCATGGGCTTTTCCGCTCTACTATTTGCGCTTTCGATGACCTTAACCACGATCGAAATTACTCAATACATCACTTTTGCTGCAGCAAAAAATTATTCGGCTGGTCATGTCAATGTCATTCTGCAAGAACGAGCCGCACGCTTGAAATATAAAGAATTGATTGAGAGTCCGGTGTTCGCACCACTGTACACCAATGGCTGGTTTGAAATTTCAAGAAATGAAGGGCTTATGGTGGGTAATATGGCTGCGGTATTTCCTGAGTACGCCCCGCCAACTCCGGATCAACCAAATTTATTTTACGGAGTAGGAACCCCATTTATTGCACGCATGTTGGACTTTCATATTCCATTTTTTGGTTCTACTACAGAAACCGGCGACGGCAATGGTGGCGGATTCAAAACATTTATAGGCTCTTATTTGAGCCGAGAAATCGCCAATGACGAGTGCTTGCGATTATTCAATCAGCGTCGCTGGGAAAAAATCCGCAATCTTCCGGTATCGGGTGCCTCTTCTTATTCAACTTCAACTCCAGGCCCAGAAGCCTATGTTGTAATTTCGGATAATGGTTGCTGATATGAAGAAAACCATGTTGAAAAACCAAAAAGGAATGGCCACGGTTGAAGCACTACCGCTATTGGTTATATTTTTGATTTTCATTGGTTACGGAATGGGCCTATTCGGAGTGATCCACACTGGAATTTTACATTCTATTGCGGCTCGCACCTATACTTTTGAAACTTTACGAAATCGCACAAACGTCACTTATTTTCGTGAAAACATGACGGGAATTAGCTCACCTATTCATTTCAAGAATTTTGGCATGCGCTTTCATATTATTCAGAATGAAAAGATCACAGACACAGATGGAGATATCGTGGCGACTTCGCGACCAATCAGCATGGGCCAACCAGCCCCGCGTCTGACTGCGAGCACGACAGATCACAACGTGAAGATATATGAAATCGCAGGCCGCAATAAAGCCGTTGCGGTCAGTCCTGCGTGGATCATGGTGGGATATGGAATTTGTTTAAATGTGGGGTGCGGCGATGTGCGCACCAATAGGAACTAGGGGTTTAATATGAATCCGAACGAAACACGCACCTTATGGATCTCGATTGGCTCAGCGCTGTTTGCTGTGTTTTTGTTGTATTCGTACACTCAGGAAAAAAGTGCAGAATTGACTAAGAAATTTGGTGCGAAAGAGCGAGTCGTCGTAGCAATGAAGGACATCCAAGAGATGGAAACTATCGATGAGACGATGTTACAAATCGTGGAACGCCCAAAAGATTTTATTGAGCCCAATGCGATCAAAGATCCTGAGCAAGCTGTGGGGCTTGTCGCTTTAAATCCAATCAAAAAAGATGAGCAGATTCTTCAAAGTAAAATCATGGAGCCAGGTCCGGTAACAGGTCTTGCGCTACAAGTGGGCCCAACAAAACGCGCAGTGACTATTCCTGTTGATGAAGTGCGCGGGGTGGCTCGCTTGCTAAAGCCCGGTGATCGCATCGATCTTGTTGCTGCACTTGATGTTGGAAAAGGGCCTACTCAACACCGTGAAGTGCGTACTCTTATGCAAGACGTGGTGATTTTAGCAACTGGCTTGAGAATCACGAACGAGCTTCCTCGCTTGTTAGAAAAGTCCGGTAAAGATGATTATGTAAAGAACTTACGTAGCGACACAAACTTTAATACGATTACGGTTGAGGCAACTCCGAAAGATGCTCAAGACCTTATATATATATTGTCAACCTCACCTGGATCGCTGTTTTTAACTTTACGCCACCCAAGCGATCACACGAAAAAGCAAATGCCATCAACGACTGTTGAGACTGTGTTAGGAAAAGTAGGACCGGATATGTTGGATATGCAATTGCGGCAACCGGCTGCGGCTTTACCGCCGCCACCACCACCTCCAGCACCGAAACCGCAGAAGAAGGGCCCGTTTAAGAGCTTATAAAAGGATGAAGAATGAAGTTTAGTCAGTTGTTACTTGCCATTTTTATCTTTGCCACCTCGGCCGCTTGGGCCAAGGAGACGAAGTTTGTTTCTTTGTATGTTGGCGTTTACAACGACGAATCTTTCGCCGATTTGCCAAGCGACGTTGACGCAGAAGGAACTTTTAGAAAATTAACCCGAATTGAGTTTAACTCTGCTGAAAAAACTATTCGTTTTATCCCTACTCATGAAGGGGTGGGAACTCTTATTTTAAAAAACAAAACAACGGGAGCCATTCTTTACGAAGTGACTCTTGATGTGAAGAAGACGGATCTGCAAAAAGTGGCTCGTGAAATGCAGGGCCTGCTGAGTACCATTGAAGGCATCACAATTAAAATTTTAAATAATAAAGTTATTGTCGATGGTCAGATCTTATTGCCTGCCGACATGAAGCGTATTCATTCGGTGGTTAAGCAGTATGGAAGTTTAGCAACGACACTGGTCGTATTAAGTCCTATTGCACAGAATAAAATTGCCGAGTTTATCGAGAGAAAGATCGCCAATCCAGAAATTCACGTGAGCGCCGTGAACGGTAAATTCATCCTAGAGGGAATTGCTAACGAAAGAACAGAAAAAGACAAAGCTGAAATCATCGCAAAAATGTACATCCCTGATGTTATTGTCGATGAAGCGGTTGCAGACAAAAAAGTTCTTGAACGCAAAGTGGATATGGTGATCAACCTTATCAAGGTGCGCCCTCCTCCGCAGGATGAGCCCGGCAAAATTATTCAAATGGTTGTTCACTATGTTGAATTGCAAAAAGATTATAGCAAGAGCTTTCGCATTCAGTGGATGCCAGATATTGGTGACGGATCTTCGATCAATTTCTCTTCTGGTGGCCGAAGTCCTGGTGGAGTTACATCTACTATCACAGGTACGATTTCTAATCTTTTACCAAAACTAAATTGGGCAAAAGAGCACGGGTTTGCTCGCGTTTTACAAAGCTCAAGCATCATCGTACAGAGCGGAAAGCAAGGCGTGATCAATTCGATCACTCGCTTACCGTATCAAGTGGTCAATGCTGAAGGTCAGCCTTCAACAAACTTTGAAGAAACCGGCTTACGCACCAATGTGACACCGGTCATTCTTGGCCCTCGATCTGATAGCGTGCAAATGGCTCTGAATTTTGCTGTGAAAAGTTTGATCAGTTACACGGATCAAGGCCCGCTCACGGCTAGCCGTGAGATTCAAACTGTGGTTCATGTGAAGAGCGGACAAAGCGCTGCCGTTGGTGGTTTGATCACCAATGATAGTGCGACAAACTACAACAAGCTACCGGCCAACGTTAGTAAGAACCCGATTTTTTCGCTTTACGCCTCGAAGGATTTCCGACGTAATCAAAGTCAATTCGTAGTGTTTGTAACACCCATTATCAAAAGCTCGGCAAGTGCTGGCTCGGAAAAAATTAAACAAAAGTTCCGTCTCCCCAACTAAGGTCCAGCGTAGAATTAGCATGATTTTTCCGATAAGAAAGTCTGGAGGACTGCGCTTTGGCTATTCATGAAAACTGTCATTTGATCGCCGTCATGGGCGGAAAAGGTGGAGTGGGAAAAAGCGTATTTGCGGCCAATCTTGCTGCTGCTTTTCTATTGGAAATGCGCGCGCCCACCCTGCTTATCGACCTCGACAGCAAAAGTTGCGGCGACCAGAATATTATTACAGGTATTCGCCCAACCAAAACCGCAGGAGACCTTGCTACTTTTTCGGGTGCAATGACTGGCGCTGCCCTTTCACAGTTTTTGTCGAAACATCCGTCAGGTCTTATGTATCTAGGGGCCGTGCTAGGCCCTGAACAAACTTTGGATGCACAACCCGATTTGTTTAAAAAACAGCTCTATCCCATCAGCCAAAATTTTCGTTTTATTGTTGTAGATCTCGGTTGCGATCCAAATCCCTTGCAATTGGCAATGATCGAAGACGCTAGTGCGTTGTTGATTGTCAGCACCCCTGAGGTATTGGTCGTCAATCAAACGAAGCGCTTATTAAATGATTTACAGACAGCGACGGTTCCCGGAGATTTATTTCAAATTGTATTAAACAAAGTTGGCAAGTCCGGCTTAGATCCTCGCGCCATCACACAAAGTCTGGGAAAACCCATTGTCGGAATGATTCCACAAGATGATATCACCGCGTACACATCTCTTCAGCGCTCGACACCCTTTGTGATTTCCTCTGGAAACACCCCCGTTGCCGCTGCTTATCATGAGATCGTGAGAAAATTGAGCGGTGGAATTTTACAAAAATTAAAAGCCCTGGCCAAACCAAAACTTACTATGGCGGCATCGGCAGCAAACGCGAACGCATTGCAAGCCGGTTCTTCAGAAAAATCTTCGCCGCTTAAAAAGCGAACCCGCGTTTTAGATCCAGTTACTTTACTTAAAATGCAAGCGCACTCGGAATTAATTAAAGAAATGGAAAAGCAAGATCTCAAGCGCGAGATGTCCAACACCAATGGTGATCCGGTAAAAGAAAAAGAGTTGCGCGCAAAAACTCAACGGGTCATTACACAAATCGTCGATCGAATGGGGCAAGGTCTTGGGCGCGATGAGCGTTCACGTATGATCAAAGATGTTTTAGATGAAGCATTGGGCTTGGGCCCCCTTGAAGATTTGCTTGCTGACCCAACCGTTTCCGAGATTATGGTGAACGGTTGCGACAAGATTTATATGGAAAAAGGCGGAAAGGTTCAGCTGAGCACGGTGACTTTTACTTCCAATTTACAGCTTAGAAACGTAATTGAAAGAATCGTGACTCCGTTAGGTCGTCGCATCGATGAAAAAACTCCGTATGTGGATGCGCGTTTAGTTGACGGAAGTCGTGTGAACGCCGTGATCGAGCCATTGGCAATTGATGGCCCTACTTTGACTATTCGAAAATTTCCTCAGTCGCGAATTACCATGGACGATTATGCGAATAGATTCTTTTCTTTGACTAAGCCGATGGCGGATTTTTTAAGAATCTGTGTTGAGCAAGGTTTAAATATTATTATCTCCGGTGGAACTGGAACTGGTAAGACAACTCTGCTCAACGCCCTTTCGGCCTTCATCCCAGTCAATGAGCGAATCATAACTGTCGAAGACGCGGCCGAGCTTCAGTTAAAACAAGATCACGTGGTGCGATTAGAAACTCGTCCGGCAAATATGGAAGGCACGGGCGAAATCACCATTCGCGATTTGATTCGCAATACATTGCGTATGCGACCCGATCGCATAGTGGTTGGAGAGTGTCGTGACGGCGCAGCCCTTGATATGTTGGCTGCAATGAACACGGGTCATGATGGCTCAATGACAACAGTACACTCGAACAATCCACGCGAGGCTGTCGCAAGACTTGAAACTTTATGTTTAATGGCCGGAATGGATCTCCCTGCCCGCGCTATTCGCGAACAAATTGCTGGTGCAGTAGATTTGATTATTCAGATTTCTCGCTTAAGCGATGGTAGTCGCAAAATTACCAGCATCACTGAAGTCGTCGGAATGCAGGGTGAAGCCGTAACACTACAAGAAGTGTTTCGCTTTAAAGAAGAGGGCTTTGACAAAAACCGAAAAATAGTCGGCCAGTTCCAAGCTATGGGTCTTATCCCAACTTTCATCGAAAAATTCGAACAACGCGGAGTTATGATTCCAAGAAATCTCTTTACTTCAGGAGCCGATGCCGCTCAACAACAGCAGCAACAACAGGCTGCAACAGGAACCAGTGGTGCTTCGCCCGCACGTCCGCGAATTCTTAGCACTCCAGCAACAAAAAAACCAGGAAGTGAGTCATGAGTTGGCTGATCGGCAATGAATATTTGCTCATTCCAATTTTTGGTTTTGCCGTCTTCACTTTTGCTTACACAAGTTCTGAAAAAATCATCGCCTGGCTTCACCAAAAAAGTTTAGGCAATCGCGAAGAAGTGATGCGCCTAATGGAAGCTATGTTTATTGATGCCAACAATAAGAAAGTCACCCTGACCATGTTACTTAGTTCGTTTGGTATTGGCGCACTGTTGTTTTTAGCTATGTGGCCCAATGTTTTAGCCGGTTTTATTTTCGGCGGTGTCATCACTGTCATCGGCTGGTCCATTCCGCCTTTTGTAATGAAAAGTCTTTGGGAAAGCCGCTGCAATAAATTTGTAAATCAAATGGTCGACGGTTTGACGATTATGAGTAACGGAATCAAAGCCGGTCTTAGTGTGACTCAAGCTCTGGAAAGGGTTGTGGAAAACCTCTCTGGCCCGATCTCTCAAGAATTTGGCCTGGTTTTAAGCAAAATTCGGCTCGGTATGTCAGTGGAAGATGCTTTGAATGAGCTCGGTGAGCGGATTCCACGGCAGGACGTGCAGATGTTTGTTACAGCTATAAACATTTTGAAAGAAACCGGCGGTAACTTGGCCGAAACCTTTGCCACTATCGTCCTGACCATTCGAGAAAGACAGAAAATCGAGAAGAAAATCCAGGCGTTAACCGCTCAGGGCATGATGCAGGCGGTGATCATCACACTTGTGCCCTTCGTCTTGCTTGTGGTGTTTTTCGTGATCGATCCTAACTATGTTATGCCTCTCTTCACTAAGCCTTTGGGCTGGTTCGCCCTCGCCCTTATGCTGAGCCTCCAAGTTATTGGTGGAGTGATGATGAAAAAGATTGTTACAATAAAAGTCTGACACCCGCATACCTCAAGGAGTGAGGCATATGATTCGATCACTATTGGCTGTTTTGGTTTTTTTCGGCACGTCTGCTTTCGCAATTGTAGATATGAGAAACGCGAATTTCGCAGAAACTTGGACCGACTTAGTCGTCCCGGGTTCTGGCTATGATTTGCGCGTCGCTCGTTCTTACAATAGCCGCTCGTTAATGAACGGAATGTTTGGCTTCGGCTGGTGTTCGGATTTTGAAACGAAGCTGGAAGTGACGCCTGAAAGTAACTTAATGCTCACTGAGTGTGGTGGTGGCTTGGATATTATCTTTTCGCCAAAAAATTATGAAAGCGGAAAAATGGGAGAGACCATCAAAACCATTATTTCCGAAGTGAAAAAGAAAAATCCGGATCTTACTGCAAAGTATTTCACTGATCTGGAAAAAGAGTTGAAAGAAAACAGTTTCCTTCGTGAAGAGTTTGGTCGCCAATTAAAACTAAAAGGCAAAGTGGCAACTGGAACGACTTTCTACGCCAACGGCCGCGACGTTGAAAATATTCAGCTTAAAAACAACGAGTACGTTCGCACTATGCCTGACGGCACTTACCAAAAGTACAACATGGACGGACGTCTTGTTTACATGTTCGACCGCAACGGAAATTATTTGAAATTGGATTGGAAAGCCGATCAATTGCAAAGCGTAGTCGATAACAACGGTCGTAAGTTAAACTTCAAATACAGTCCATCGAATAAAAAGGTCCAAGAGATCTCAGGACCGAACAGCTTAATCGCAAAATATAAATTTACCGGCGAAGATTTAAAGGAAGTGACTAACTCTTGGAAAAATCTTTTCAAATACGACTACGATGATCTTCACAATATCACCAAGATTGAATATCCAGACAAAACTTATAAAAGCCTGACTTACAACAAAGACAAAGACTGGGTGACCAGTTTCCGTGATCGCCAAGGCTGCATGGAGAGCTACACTTACGAGGTCGATAAAGAGGACCCGAAAAATCATTACACTTCAAATGTAGTAAAAAAATGTGGACAAGAGATCACGAACAAAAGCACATACGAATTCGTCCACAAAATGCGCAAAGACGGCCTTGCGACTTACCTCTATCGAGTCAAATCTGACGTCAATGGCAACATTTCTGATATCACTTTCCACGAGATCTTTAGCAAGCCTGTCACTGTTACTAAAAATCGTGAAACCGTCAGTTACGCTTACTTTGATAACGGTCTTGTTAAAACGCGCCGAGACAAATTAAAGCAAATGAACTTCGAATATAAAAATGCCTGCCAAAAAGTTTCTACTGTTGAAACTCTGGTATTTGATCCGAAGAAGTCAGAACAAAAACCTATTAAGACTGTTATGACGAATTTCACATATGAAGATAAAAAGTGTAATTTAGCCGCAGCTCAAAACACCGACGGACAAAATGTTAAAATTCAATACGACACCCGCGGCCGCATCGCTTTGATTGAAGACCAATCGAAGAAAATTGTGAAGATCAAATACGAAGAGCGCTTTGGTAAACCGTCGCAGGTGACCCGCCCCGGTCTTGGTACTATCGTTGTAACTTATAAAAACGACGGCCAAATCGACAAAGTGGACAGTAAAGAAGGCCCCAATGTCGCAGTTCAAGTGGCTAGTATTTTTAACAACTTACTTGAGATTATCGGCCCCGCTACCGCCGAATCGAATTTATAATAGGAGTACTTTATGAAAAGCATATTCGCCCTACTTTTTTCGCTGACTCTCCTGCTAGGATACTCTTCTCTTTGTTTCGCCGCTGATGGTGATGAAGCAAAAGTGCCAGTTGATTTCGAAGGCCCTCCTCAAGACCAGGACAAAACAGACACAGCCGCTGCGAATGGATGCGATATCTGCAGGGGCGATCATCTTGTTGGTGATAAACTTGGCGACAATCGAAATGGCGCCCAACAACAGGTCGCTCATCTCGTTGGCCCAGCCACGCCACCTACACCAGCGGATCACTCAAAAACAAAAGGCCGCTAACAGGAAATGGTACCCTTTTTTGCTTGCAGGCGCCTGAAACTTAGACAGAACCCTCTTCCTTCAAAACCATAAGATATTGAAATTATTGATAAATTTTAAACGTGTCTCATTGTGAGACATGGTACGGTCCTCGCTATGCTTAGGGTATGGGTGGTGAACCCATATGAAGGAGTCCCTATGAAGAACGCACGCCTAGTGTTTATGATTATGAGTTTTGCCTTTTCAACGGCAGCTTTAGCGAATGCCCCAGTTAATCCGCCAAACGTGGATTGTCCGATGAAAAGAAACGAAGCTTTAAAGCAGAAATCTGAGTTGGCTCAGCAACAATATGTGCAAGCTATGGTTCACGGCACAGAAAAGCCGACTGAAAAAACTGTATCCCAGCCAGTAAAGACTAAATTCTAATCTGAGTCTGTGTCGGATTCAGATTCTTCTGAGGTTTCAGGCGCCGGAGGTTGGCGCTTGAAATTGGTTTTCATATGATGACGAAATTTATCACGCTCAATACTCAAAAATTTAATCGAAGCTTGCCAGCTCACGCGAATCAGACGAACTCCACCGTCCACCACAGTTTGCATCGGCAGCACCAACACCGAACCTTGATACCATCGCAAAGCCTGCTGCTCGGCCGTCATGTCACCCACGCGAACTTGCAGCGCCGTCACCACAAGAAAAGTCACCAGAGTAGTTTTTAAAACAAATTTGAGTTGCTCCAACATAACCCCTCCCTATTTCACAGCTGCACGAATCGCTCGCACCACATCTTCGGCTTTGAACGGCTTCACAACATAACCACAACAACCCGCCTCAAGCGCACGTGTGACCATCGTGTCTTGCTCGATGGTACTGCATGCAACGATCTTAACATGAGGTTGAGTTTTAAGAATCTCGACGGAAGCCTCGATTCCACTTTTTTTCGGCATCACGATGTCCATCAACACCACATCTGGACCCAAGCGCGTAGAGAGAGCCACAGCTTCATCTCCATCTGCTGCTTCACCAATCACTTGGATGTCTGTATTTTTTAGTATGTTCTTAATAACTTCCCGTATGAACGGGGCGTCATCGGCCAAAAGCAGTTTGATTCCCATAGTGTTTATTATAGTGTCGATCTCTCAAATTCCAAAAACAAAATGGCAACAAAATCCGTTTCCACCACCATCATTACAGTTTTAACAGGTCTTAACGCGACGACAGCTTATCTATCGATCTTTGGAATTCTCTTCGTTTGTGGTCTAGGAGTGCCGATCCCCGAAGACATCACGCTGATCTCGGCCGGAATTCTTGCGTCGATGAAAACCATTCGATTACCGGGGGCTTTGATCGTTTGCTTTATCGGAGTCTTGGTCGGCGATTCTATTTTATTCAACTTGGGGCGCTACTATGGCCGCCGAGTTTTTCAATTGCCTGTGTTTCGCCGCATTTTTACTCAAGAGCGAATTGAAGCGGCAGAAGCGCGCGTGCGCAGGAATTCGAAATTTATTTGTTTTTCTGGGCGATTTCTCCCTGGATTGCGCGCTCCGATTTTTCTAACTGCTGGGGTTATGGGAGTTCGCCCCCTGATTTTTTACGGATTGGATGGCTTTGCCGCTTTGATCTCGGTGCCGGCCTGGGTGTTCGTTGGTTATTATGCTGCGGAAAATATTGAGAAGGCATTAAAAATTGCCAAGCATTTGCAGATTTATATCTTGTTAACTGTTGGAGTTTTTATTGCCGCCTACATGGCCAATCGCTGGCAGAAAAATCGCAAGGCTCGTATCGAACAGGCGACTCCTGAAGAAGTGTTGATCGACGAAGATTAATTTCCCCAAATGTATCCGAGCTGAAAGATCGTGAAACTGTTGGTGACGCCAACTCCAAGCGGTGTGACTCCGGTTGTTGGATCTGCCGTATTGGCGCCTCCGTAGAATACGTTTTTTTCTACGGTCTGAGAAAACTTCCAAAACACTTGGTTGTAGCGATCAAATGTGTACCGCCCCCCGAATGAAGCGCCGGCGCGGTCGGAATGAACGCTTGAGCCTGAGTGCAAATTAATTGTAGTGGCCTTTTCTTTGTGTTGTTGGCGTGGCGAAAATTCGACACCCAGGGTCCATGAATACGCATTCGTACTTGGCAGCAAAGCTTCCATAGATAACTTTACTCCGCCGCTTCGCAAGCCTACTCGCTCAGCTGCATTCGAAGGGACCTTTAATTCGTAATCATTGTAGTCCAAGCCAAAAATCAACTGCGAAGACTTTCGTGACGAGCTAAAAAATTTGCGAATTCTAAAACCGGCTTCGAACCACTCATGATCAACGGCCAATTGTGTACTTCCGTCAGGTGAGCCCGAAAGATCTGTGTTGGTGCTGGTAATATATGTCGATTGAATGCCAAAAAATGGTGAGAACCAAAGACTGCCGCTCACCACAATACCGGGACTTTGTGTTTGATAATTGCGAAACCAATACTTACTGCCGGAATCATTGTAAATGTACGCCGGTGCAATCGCGATCTCGAATAAGTTTAGCCGCGTATCAAGTGGGTGCAAAGTTTTACGATAATCTTCCACTTCTTCTTGAGTGCCACCAAGCAAAACATACTGCACTTTTTCTGCCACTCCTTGTGGTGCTTTCGCGTCTGCAGTTTCAGCAGCAGGGGCATTCACCACTGTCGCGCTTTCGGTTTTCGCCGTTGCAGTTTCCGCTTTTGTATTGCTCTCTGCTGGAGCTGATGAGACTTTTTCTGTCGCATTCTCTACAGATGCATTAGCTTTTGCCGTCGGCTTTGGCTTTGCCGTATTTTTAAATCCAGAGGGAGGCTCGACTTTAGACTGGTATCCCGAATCTTCTTGATGCTGAATTCTTAATTTTTGCTTGCTGCGCACAGAATAACGGGACGAATCCAACTCTTCTTTTTCCGGAGCTTGGCCGCGCGAACGTAACAGCGCTGACGATGACGGATCCACCTGGGCGAAAGCCGAGGCGCCCAGGAAAAAACTGAAAAACAGCGCTGCAAAACTCATGGCATTTTATCGGCCAGTTGAGGTCAGGTCTTGATGAAAATTGACCAACTCTCGAAGTTCAGTGCAAACTGTAACCAGCATGAAAATATTGATGTTTTCAATCCTCTCGACTTTGGTATGGCCACAAACTTTTGCACACGCACAAGTGACTGACAACCAAGCCGTGTATCGAAGTGAAATTGACTCGCAGTTGACCATTCATAAAGTCACTGTTCTGCCGTTCATCGACAATGTACAAGGTATCTATTCACGCCCTCTGGAAAATGACCTGACCGACTCTTTGAAGAAATCACATCGTTTTGATTTTGTCGAAGTCAATACTGCAGGGCCGATGATGACTCCGGAAGATTTTGAACAAGATCCGGAAGCCGTAGGAAAACTTTCTGGCGCAGGCGTTGATGGTTTTTTTGTTGGGCGAGTCACCAAAGGTCCCAACGGCATGGCTCTTTCGCTTTATTTCTTTCTGACCCAGGATAAAAAACTTTTCGCCAAAGCTGAAATTCGCGATTACCCGCGTGCCGACATCAATGCTTTGAAAGATCAAACAGAAACGTTGATGAATCAGATTTTACAAAAAATTCCTTACGGCGGACTTGTGCTTTCACGTCAAGGAAATCGCGTGACTGTAAATCTCGGTCGACGCGACGGAGTGCAAAACGATCAAGTCGTCACAGTGATTCAAATCATCAAAGTGAATCGTCACCCTAAATTTAATTTTATCATCAATTCCGAAAAAGAAATTCTTGGCCGCGTGAAGCTGGTAAAAATCGATGAGACTTTGAGCTTTGGAATGATTCTCGCAGAAAAAGAGAAAGGCGCCATTCAAAAAAACTCGAAGATCGCAAGCTTGGATTTTGTAACCTATCCGGATTCGTCTTCACTGACTCAAGGGACGACTCCGGAAGATCAAGTGTCTCAACGTACAGATGGAAATTTAATTTTCGGAAAAGATGCAAAGCCTTGGGTTCCACGCAAACCACCCACTTTCGGACAAGTCGGCGCTCGCTTAGGTTTGGGCAATTATCAGACGGATTTCAAACAATCCTCGCAAGCCCTTGATGCCAAGAGTTCACTGTATCCAGCTGTTATGTTGGAGGGTGAAGTGTGGGTGACTCAAGAGTACTCGATGCATGCGGGACTGAAGCAAGCGGTAATTCCGATCGGCAATCCGAAGACAGGCTCGAGCCCCTCTAGTCTTAATCAATCACTGTCTTATTACGAATTTTTATTTGGCTACAACTGGCGACTGGGCGGCGGCTTGTGGGGACCGCATGTCGAAGCTCTTGTTGGATACTCAACTTACCGCTTGTACGTTGATGACAGCAGTCCTCGTGCCTTCACCACTCTCGAGTACGCCGGCATTAAATTCGGCCTCGACGGTTCATTCCCTGTGACGAACGACGGGCTTTGGCATGCTGGCGCAAAATTATTTTTATTCTGGAATCCAAAGATGACTGAAACTCCTGTGACCTCTGGATATAAAGCGACTGGCAGTATCAATCAGTTTTCATTCTACGGATTTTACAAGTTCCGTGAGAATATCAAGCTTATTGGCTCGCTCGATATTGAACTTTACTCATCAAGCTTCTCAGGCACGGGCACCAGCACCGATCCCGCAACCTCTGTTTCGCAAAAACACACAACACTCACCGGCGGCATTCAGTACATGTTCTAAGGTACCTTCTACCTTTCCGGAATTGTTGAGAACGATTCTCAATTAGACTTCGCTATTTCTATTGATCTCCCGCTTGACCGAAGTTTTTCTGGGACTTAGGTTACCAGCAGGAGGATTTATGCCTAAAAATTTATTCTTATTGTTTATAGTGGTTTTCTCGGGTGCCGGTTTTGCGGACAACTTGCAGGTGGATATTCATGCTAAAGATATTGCAATCAAAGGAACGTTTGTGTTTCAACCCGGGAGTGCGTTGAAAATTTCTGGCAAGGACCTGGCGGGAAAACCTTACGATCTTGAGGTCGTTTCCAACAAACTGATTGGCAATGCGATGATGCAAATCGTCTGTTCTTTGAACCATGATAACAAAAAACACAGCGTTGCTATGATCGCAAAAAGAGACTCCGCGGGTACGATTAAATCTGGTCAAGAGGGTCAGGCGCCAGACTTGCAACTTGAAGCGAAGTGGACGCAGTAGGTTTTACGCGAGAAAATGCCCCTTAAGTTCAGACAAAATAAAAAACCCAAAGCTTTTGGCTTTGGGTTTTTTTATGCGGCGAGTCCCTAAATTGTAGGGACTACCTTTTGTCTTACATCATCATGTCGCCGCCGGGCATTCCGCCTGGCATTCCACCGCGACCTGCTGGCTCATCTTTCTTAGGAGCTTCAGCAATCATTGTCTCGGTAGTTAACATCAACGAAGAAACAGAAGCGGCGTTCTCAAGGGCTGTGCGAACCACTTTTACAGGATCCATTACACCGTCTTTAAGAAGGTCTGTGTACTCTTCGGTCAAAGCGTTGAAACCGTATCCAACTGTCTTTTCAGACAAGACGCGGTCAACTACGATAGCGCCATCGATGCCGGCGTTGCTTGCGATCTGACGTACAGGCTCTTCGCATGCACGACGGATGATTTGCGCGCCGAATTTTTGAGTGTCTGAGAATTGAACTTTATCAAGAGCACGAGAAGCGCGTAACAAAGCAGTTCCACCACCAGCTACGATACCTTCTTCAACAGCTGCGCGAGTCGCATTCAATGCATCTTCTACGCGAGCTTTCTTTTCTTTCATCTCAACCTCAGAAGGAGCACCAACGTGGATAACAGCTACGCCGCCAGCCAATTTAGCTAAACGCTCTTTCAATTTCTCTTTGTCGTAATCGCTAGAAGTCTCTTCAACCTGAGCGCGGATCTGAGCTACGCGAGCCTGGATCTCTTTCTTGTCGCCTTGGCCGTCGATGATAGTTGTATTGTCTTTGTCGATAACTACGCGCTTTGCTTTACCCAAATCGTTAATTGTCGCTTGCTCAAGCTTTTGACCTGTCTCTTCAGAGATCAGTTGGCCGCCAGTTAGAGTCGCGATGTCCTCAAGCATAGACTTTCTGCGATCGCCAAAGCCTGGAGCTTTAACTGCCGCGACTTGCAAGATGCCACGAAGTTTGTTCACAACAAGAGTTGCTAAAGCTTCGCCTTCAACGTCCTCAGCGATGATCAAAAGTGGACGCCCCTGCTTAGCCACGCCCTCAAGAAGAGGAATCATGTCTTTCATTGAGCTGATTTTCTTGTCATAGATAAGGATAGAAACGTTCTCAAGAACAGTTTCCATTCTCTCTGCGTTTGTTACGAAGTACGGAGAAAGATAGCCGCGGTCGAATTGCATACCTTCCACAACGTCTAACTCAGTCACTGCAGTTTTGCTTTCCTCAACAGTGATCACGCCTTCTTTGCCAACTTTTTCCATGGCTTTTGCAATCATCTCACCGATTTCTTTATCGTTGTTTGCAGAGATAGCGCCGACTTGAGCGATTTCTTTTTCGCCTTTCACTGGCTTTGCCATTTTGTGTAGTTCTTCTTTGATTGTCTCAACAGCTTTGTCGATACCGCGCTTGATTTCCATTGGGTTGTGACCCGCTGTAACCATTTTCACGCCTTCGCGGAAAATCGCTTGTGCCAATACAGTCGCCGTTGTTGTTCCATCACCAGCGTCATCGTTCGTTTTGCTAGCGACTTCTTTCACCATCTGTGCGCCCATGTTTTCGAACTTGTTCTCAAGTTCAACTTCTTTTGCAACAGTCACGCCGTCTTTGGTGATCAATGGTGCGCCAAAAGATTTTTCGATTACAACATTACGTCCCTTAGGACCTAAAGTGACTCTTACTGCGTTCGCCAAGGCGTTAACACCTTTAAGGATCGAACTTCTTGCATCTTCGCTAAAACGTATTTCTTTGCTCATCTTTTATTCCTTTTTTATAATCAGTTAAAAACGCCGAGAATGTCTTCTTCGCGCATCATCAAATATTCTTTACCGTCCAATTTCAATTCTGTTCCGGCATATTTTCCGAACAAAACTTTATCGCCGACTTTTACATCCAACGGCAAACTCTTACCGTCTTCAGAGATACGGCCTTTGCCAGTGGCAACGACTTCACCTTTGATAGGTTTTTCTTTAGCTGAATCTGGGATGATAATCCCGCCGCTAGTTTTATCTTCTTCAGCTGTACGTCGCACTAGAATGCGATCATGCAGAGGGCGAACATTTAGGTTGGCCATCTTATTTAACCTCCTGATTATTATTAATTTTTTAAAGCAAACTACTGAGCCAATATGAAGGGTCCATAAATACAGTCAAGGTCAGACGAAAAATAAAGTTATGGGAGGGGTCCTTAGGGCGATTTTAGAGCAAAACCAGACATTTACAGGGCCGAAGTCGGGGTTCCGGCCTTGACGGCGGGGGCGCCTCCACCAGCTGAAGTCGCTGCTGCTCCGCGGTTAAGCATGGCGCGAATCAGCTCGGCAACTTCATCTTTTGACATGCGGGACGCCACCGACTGAATGGCGTCGGGCTTCGAGCGGAACTGGCTGAGATACACAATAAAGTAGTCCTCGACGGTCAATTCTTGGGCGATCTGTAGGTTCTCTTGCGCTACGCGCAGTTCATTCTCTAGGCGCTCGATGGGTTTTTGTGAGTTGGCCTTCTGCACGCTGGTGCTTTCGGCATCGATGTTGTTCGCGGACAACTCTTGAATGATCTCCTGTTCAGAGACCTTGCCGGCGCGAAATAAAGTAATTTTGTTTGCCATGCGAACGACGTTGTTGCGGGCCTCGATGAGCTGTTGTTCCTTCCAAGATTTGAAGACAATGGGGCTGTCCGAGGCCTTGGGAGCGGCCAGAGCGGCAACCGTAACCAGTGAGATATAAATGTAAAAAATAGATTTCAAGCCTTCTTCTCCTTGTCGGCTGATGGGTCTTCACATTTCAAAGGGAGTGCCAAGGTCAGCTGTCGATATCTTGCTCGCCAGAGGCGCAAAATGTCACTTGATGCGGTGTCACGGCGCTTAATGGTGTCAGTAAATTTGAAGTAAGAGTTGGCGCGGATTCAGACCTGTGTTGGCAAGACGAACGGATTTTTGCCGTAGAGACACTCGAGCTATTGAAGGCGATTGACGCTCCGTCCCCCGAATTCGGAACCTGGCACCTTCAGCTATCATCCCTGATAGCACCAGCAAAAGTATGGATGCCCCCAGCCCTATAGCGTTTACCGATTGTCTCATAGACTCACTAAGCCCCTTCTCATGTTGCACTACTAGAGCAAGCCGCGCGCCAACCAAATTGCCAATCGCGAGTGAAAATAATTTTTCAATTTGAATTTTTCTTGGCTTGTAAGTGTGCGAAATAGGAGGTGAAATCTGGGGCGCGAAAAAATTTGTGAGAGTGCAAAAGCGGAAATTATGCTAACAATGCACAGGATTTATCGTTTTTTTACAGAGCATTGAAGATTATGCTTCAATTTTGGGAGTGCGAATGAACAACACACTACTGATCATTCTTGCAGCTGCATGGCTCGTGACTTTAGTATTTTGGTTTTTTGAAAAGCGAAAATCCAGCGTGAATTCTTCTCACGACACGTTCCGAGCGCTGGCGGCTTCGGCGTTGGAGAGCAATGCAAAGCAATTTCTTGAGTTGGCCAAGGCCGCGCTTGAGAAAGAAGCCGCTTTGGGGCGAGTGGACCTCGAACAAAAACATAAAGCCATCGATGAAATGTTAAAGCCTCTAAACCAAACTCTAGGAAAATATGATGAGCAGCTTCGGGGGCTTGAGTTACAGAGGCAAAAATCATTTTTGGGCCTGGAAGAGCAGCTTAAACGTCTGAGCGAATCGCAAACGGATCTGTTGAAAACCACGGGTGCGCTGAAGGACGCTTTGAAAAAACCACATATTCGCGGGCGCTGGGGTGAAGTGCAGCTGCGCAATTGTATGGAAATTGCCGGCATGTCGGAGTTCTGTGATCTCAGTTTTCAAGACAACACCGTGGTCGAAGGCGACCGCCTGATTCCGGATATGGTGGTGCGCATGCCGGGCGGTCGCAAGGTGATTGTGGATGCGAAGACTCCGCTCGATGGTTTTTTAGCCTCGCTGGAAGCAACCAGTGAAGAACAGCGCGCGGCCGAGATGCTGCGCCACGGGCGACATGTAAAAGAGCATGTACGCAAATTGGCGGCACGCGCGTATCCGGATTCTTTGAAAGATTCGGCGGATTTTACTGTTATGTTTTTGCCTAATGAATCGTTTTTGTATGCAGCCCTGGAAAATGAACCGGATCTGATCGAGTTTGCCCTACAGAAAAAAGTTTTGATTGCCACCCCGCCGACCTTGATTGGATTTTTGAAAGTAATTTTGTTTGGTTGGAATGAGCAGCGTTTAGCTGAAAATGCACAAAAAATTTCGGAAGCCGGGGTTGAATTACATAAACGCGTTGTGGAGTTTGTCGACACCTATATGTCTGTCGGGCGTGCGCTGGACAAGGCTAAAACGGAATTTGATGCGGGCTTAAGTCGTTTGGAGCGTAGATTATTGCCACAGACTCGGAAGATGGAAGCCATGGGGGTCAAAAGCGCCAAGGATTTACCGGAAGGTTTGGGATTGCTAGAGTCTGAAGAAGCGAGCTCGCCACATGCGTGATAAATTAAAGCAGATCTCCGTCACATTAACCCGCATGCACAAAGCTTTATTGGATTCGCAGTTTGCGGCTCTTGAGAAGGAAACGGGTCAGCAACTAAGCCCCGGAAAAAAATTAAATCTGCTGTTGAATGGTGAAGAGTATCAGTGGCTCAGGCCTTTGAGCCAAACTATTACCACAATCGATGAGGTTATTTTTCAAAAGGAAGATGTTACGGTTACACAATCTACATCTTTAATCACTATAGTACAGGACTTATTTATTTCTGAATCCGAGTTTTTGAACCGTTATCTACAAGTTTCGCGATTGATTCCGGATCTGGATGGATTAGATCAAAAGCTGAAATCTTTGCTTAATTAATCTGCATCTTGGGAATTTTGCCTCATCACTTTTTCTAATTGCGTTTTATGGTTTGCTTTTTTCGGCATTCGTTTTGCTACAAACCTAATATTATCAATTTCACTTTATGAAAGGGCTTGATCGTGTCTATTGAGGATAAAACAACAGTTTCAGAAAATCTGTTAACTAAGCCATCTGATATGCCAGCGGAAGAACAGACCTCTTCTGAACAGGAACTAACATTGATGGGGCAAGAGATCAAAAAAGCATTTCACGAGTTTTTTCAAAACATGCATATCCCTCAGGACAAACCACAGAAGATGGTGTGGCCTGTTCTATAAATAAAAAGCCCATATCTATTCGATATGGGCTCTTAAAAGCTCGAAGTTATTTCTAATTACTTAACTAAGTAGAAATAAGACTTCATGCTGTCGCCGTGCATACGCTGGTAAAGCTCAGAACCTTGGCCACTATTTGATGTGCTATCGTTCTTCGCTGCTACGCAAGCTGCATTGGTTGTATCTTGTAATGCCACACTCTCGTTCAACTCGATCAACATCTTTGTCGAGTTTACTTTTGTGCCTTTTAATAAGGTCGTACGATCTGTTGAACAGAACGTTGTGCTGCTTGAGCCAGATTGAACTTGTACGCCGCCACCCTCATGATCTTCCAAGAAGAAAGAGTTTCCATCTGCAGAGTAAGTTACAAGATTCGTTAGGAACTGACCTTCTGGTTTGTCGCGGTGGTTATCAACAACGAAGTCTGCAACGTCAGTTGCTCCCCAGTTGAAATCATAGCGCTTTACACAACCTCCCGATGGTCTGTGCTGCCAGTATGCATTGGCATAGCAACGATATCTTTGCAAATCATCGACGATGTTTTTGCAAGGAGTCCCCGCTGTGATTCCATCCCAACTGTCAATCCAGTCACCAGTGACTACTGAAGATAAGTTGGCATTGCTGAAAACACCGTAAGTGCTTGTGCAAGTGAATGCTGCAGCAGAGGCAACACTCGGGCTAATTCCAGTATATGGGCATGACATACTCCACATTCCAGAGATGGGGGTCCAAGCTACTGGAGAGGTACAAGTTGAACCATTTAATTGGGACCAGTCGTAAATCTTAACTGGATGGTTGTCGGCGTCTACACAGCCGCCACCAACGCTAGCTCCGTATGCGCTTGTACCTGCGTTGTGTAATGTGCCTGTGCAAATGTTCACTTGATACTTATTGCTATCAGCTCCAGTTTTAGTCGCCGAGTAGCAATTATTCATGTTGTAGCTAGCTTCAGCACCTGTGTACATCCAAGGCTCGTCACTTCCCGCGCCATCGCCACCGAAATCTGGATCTGTCGTATAAGTTGGCAATCCATAAGTCATCTGGTGAGAATTGACTGAAGGTAGATCGGCTGGTGCGATACTAATTCCGCCGCCAGCTAAAGCATCATCACGTACGAAACCAAGTTTATATCCGCAATCTGCGATTGGGTCAGCGCCGCCCCAAAGTGAAGCCGCTTCTTTAACAACTGTAGAATCAACAGTTCCATCTGCTGTTGTGCAAGAACCTGTGCGCGAAGATTTCCAAGTTGCGCAGTTTCCGCCAGAATATGTGAATTTGTTTCCAGTTAGACGAAGAATGTAAACTTCTTGGCCTACCGCTGGACCATGACAATCATTTACACTTGGACAATCAGAGGTGCCAGGCGTCAATGCCGTCATATAACCTGTCGGCATAGAGCTTGGTTTGTCGTAAGCTGCGATTGTCCATGGACCAGAAAAATCAACGCGCTCATCTGGAGCGGCGGCTGATGTGCCAGAAGATTCAGCAATCTCTGGCACTGTTACATCCACTTCAAACTTGCCTTCTTCATTAAGTGTGATCGTACCAACGCTCACACCTGACTTAAATGAAGCCACTGTTGAAGAGCTTGGGTTTCCGCTAAGGTCTGTGTTTGTACTATCGACAAACACGATGGGTCCTACTAACTCAAGAGTGACAGTGTTTCTTACGATCGCATTGATTTGCGAACCTGTTGGTACTGAGAAGGACCATGCGCCAGTCGTTGAGTCTACATCTGCACGAGTAATTCCCACTGTTGTGTCTATTGTATAGATCACATAGATTTCCAAATCAGCCAATGACATTGCAGATACGCCAGACTTTGTCTTTAACATTCTGTGAGTCTTGCCGTTGCTAGTTGGCGAAATAACGTTCGAAGAACTTAAGGCTCCTGAAATCGTGATGTTTGAGCTGCCGCCGCCACCTGCGCCGCCGCCGCTACTGCAACCACTCATAATGAGAGCTGCACCGGCTGCCAAAATGGCACCCTTGATAAATCCTTTTATCATTTGAATTCCCCCTGTTTTCTTTCTGTTTGTTTTAGTTTTTCTAAGCTTGAAATCAAATGTGATTCTTTGGCCTGCAAGGAGCGAATATCGATCGACAATTGTTGAAGATCATTCTGAGATGCGGCCGTGGATTGTTCATACTTTTTTTGTTTTGATCTTAAAGCAAAAGTACGAGCTATGCTGGTGCCTTTTTTCGAGTCTGCTAAGCTTTTTTCTAAAGCCGCCTTATTGCCTTTGAGCTGCATAAGTTCACTGCGAACTTTGTTTAATTCCGAATTGATCTGAAGCACTTGAAAGCTGCGCATTTGTGCTTCAACAGGCGAGAGTGCGCGGGCGGATTGCAACGCAAAAATAGAGATTAAAATGCAGAGCGAATACTTCATGTTTTCGTTGCTTTCAAAAAATTAGTAATGTGGTCATTAAATGCTAAAGAAAAATTCAATAGCGAGCAAAGAGAAAATTTATGGGCGGACCATGTCTAGCCGCGCAAATCCTTACAAACTTTGCTTATTTTTTAAGCAGCATTTGGGGTCGCTTAACGAAAGCCTTTTGGGAATGGTTGCGAAACGTAATTATGTGAAATCAACAAATAATATTTGTGCTCGCCGTTTCTGGTACCCATAGGAATAGTCAACGTTGCGATATACTGCAAATGCCCTTTGCGACATTCGTGTGGGTTGCAGTTTTTTAAAAACCATTGCATCCCTGGACTGGTGCCACCGCTGTACTGCTCATTACTGTCCAAAGGGCCAATTAGAAAATACCGATGTTCCCGAAAAATTTCGGCGTTGTCGTCCGCCACATGTTGAGTGTCCCACTCGAACATATTATTTGCGATCCAATCTTTTTTCATTTCAAAAAATTTCATCTGAGCAGACCAGCCGTTCACTTCACTTCGAGGCCCCATGCCAGGCCACAGAACTCCGATATTGGTCGATTGTTCTTTGATGTATTTGCTGACTTCCGAAAACATAGTGCTTACGACGAAGTCATCTTTAGGAGTTTGAAAATACCAAGTGTTGCCAAGGTAAATTCGCAGACGGCCTTGGTACTGCTCTTCGTGATAAACACAGTACCAATCGTAGGCAAGATTGAGTGTGATAAACGTGAGGAAGCCGAGAATAAGAAATTTAAAGACTTTCATCGTTTTTTTATAAAAGACTGAAATTATATAGCTGCTTAGTAAAAGCATCGCGAATAAATTGGGATAGCAATAGCGATGATCCCAATTGTAGGTGAGAGAGCTGATGACGATATTTACAGATAAAAATATGAAACAAAGGAAAAGAAATTTTTTGTTCAGTTCCGTTGTTTTACACTTAAAAAACGTTAGCAGAATGACCGCAAGAGTGACAAAAGACGAGAACGACAAGCCTATGGTGTAAGCCAGGTCAATCCAAAAATCATAGTAATGTTTTTCGTTAGCTCCGCCTGTAGTTACTGCCAATTCGCCGAATGAAGTTTCAAATAGCCATGACAATAGATCATGGGAGCTCGGAGCAAACCATACAAGTAACGGCACTGAAAACAGCAAATATCCCATTAGATAGCGATGATTCTGCTGTTTAATAAAAAATAAGACGCCTGCAATCGCTAAGTAAGCGCAAAGAAGATAGGGAATCTGTGTTGAGGACCACTCGTGGTGAAGAAATAAATACGGAGTTAAGGCCACTGCTGCCGCAAAGATAAAGAGCAATAGGACTCCACTGATGTCACCCCAGCCGATTTGGCGTTCTTTTCGCAACTGGATTGTGGAGTAAATAAACAATGGCAGACCCACCGCTAAAGACTCCACGGGACGACACAGACAAGACCAGGCCCAAATCGCCATAAATAAATAATATCTGCGTTCCAAAGGAATGCGGCCCTGATCTTTAAACCAAATAAAATACATTCCTAAGAAAGCGGTGATAAAAAATATTTCCGTGCCAATTTTTGTGAGCATGGAAAAGTAAATAGAACCGAAAAACAGAATAAAAAAAGTGAAGACATGGATAATGGAATCGCCAAACAGTCGAAAATATCGATACACGATCAGCAAAGTAACTATGAGCATTATAAAGCTGATCAGCTTCAACACATCACGAATATTTTCATCCACGACTGGCAACAGAACCGCCGATACGACCGGAAAAAACAAGGGGCGCCAGTGATGGTGAAAGTATGCTAGTTTCAATCCTTCGAGCAGTCCTTGATGCTGAACTGTCTTATAGACCTCTTGAGTGACAGAAAACATACTGGCAGAGTCCATCACGGGATAGCTTCGATCTTGCAATTGCCACCATGCCAGCACACTGAGGATAAAAACAGCGCCGGAAATCATCAAAATCAAGGAACGTTTTACTTTTAACATTGATTTTCTATTGGGCCGTGAACGAAGAGTCGTTGTCAAGAGCTGTACGAAGCTGCAGAATGAACCCTCATTCAATTGTGAGGTCTATTTGCCACCCAAAGTTACGCTTTTCGTTGTTGCGAAAAATGAAATTGAAGGCATGAAGCTGATTATGCCGCAAATCGATCGCTCTTTGTTTGCACAAATTCTTATCGGCGACGGGCAGTCTCAAGATGGCTCAGCAGAATGGTGTAAGGAGCAAGGCTTTGAGGTGTATGTGCAAAAGCAGGTCGGCATTCGGCATGTTTATCAAGAGGCCTGGCCTTTGATTCGCGGTGATTACGTGATCACTTTCAGCCCCGATTGCAATTGCAAACCTGAAGACCTGCCGTTGTTAGTTGGAAAATTGGCCCAAGGCTATGATATGGTGATTGCCTCGCGGTATTTTCAAGATGCAAAAAGCGAAGATGATGGTTTGGTCACCGCTTTTGGCAATTGGCTGTTCACGGCTTTGATAAATTTATTCTTTCGCGGTCATTACACTGATGCGATGACGATTTATCGCGGCTATCGAACCTCGTTGTTCTATGAGTTGGATTTGCACAAAGAGGAATCTTACCTTCCGGAAAAACCTTTGCGGACGGTGATGGGGATTGAGCCCTTGCTGTCGATTCGCGCGGCGAAACAGAAAATCAAATTTCTCGACATTCCTTCTGATGAACCTCTACGCGCAGTTGGAGCGCGCAAACTGCAAGTGATCAAATGGGGTGCCGCCTATTTACTTCAGGTATTTCGTGAAATTTATTTCTGGAGAGCTTCAAAATACTGAGCTGCAGGCCTCAAATCCAGGCTTAATTTCTTCAGCATCAAGCTTTTGTAATTCTGAAACCACCAGACGATTGGTATCCGCAAAAGCCGCATCGGTAGCATACAGATTGCTTACCGCGTGCCCTGTGGCCTCGGCAACCAGAACCAAATAGTCTGCAGAGATAAAATCCACTGGCAATGTGGTGGCTGTTAAGAAATCAGGTTCCCACGAATAATCGGTTTCGACACTGATCATAAGTTTAGAGTCAGCGCGACAAAGAAAATCACCGGATTCAAATTTATGAACCGTTTTAAAATGTTTCGGAGATAACCATTTGAAGCTATAAGATTCTTCTGCTTCATTTTTAAACTGCAACTCATCTTCAGATTTCGAAGTCACTTGATAAGTTTCTTGCCGCCCACCGGGTGAAGTCATCGTCACTGTTGTACAATCGGTTTGCTTCACAGATTGAAATTTAAAAATGGATTCGCGGGCTTTATTGGCAAAAACGAAATTTCCATAAGCCACTCGGATCGCAAAACCATGCGACACCTGTCCGTTGCCTGCAATGCTGACATTGGTGGTGGTCTGTCTTATGGATGGATCTGGAAAAAGCTGATTAAATGCCGAAATATATTTTTCTAAATTTGGACATTTTTCTTCAGAAAATTCTTTAAGTGGAACCTCTGTTTTAAATTTCGTGCCGCTACTTTCTGATTTTTGGCAACCGGTAACAAGCGACGCAAGAACTAACAAACCAATCATAAAACAGGATTTCATACTGCCCCCAAAAAAAAGGAAGCATTCGGTTGAATACTTCCTTTGGCTTAATCATTTGCCGAAGATTAGGATTTTTTAGTTTGATCTTGATCCGTAGTCTTATCTTGCTCAGCAGGAGCTGGAGCTTTATCTTGGCCTTGATCTTGATCTACAGTTTTATCCTGGCCTTTGTCTTCTACTGGCTTTTTCTCTTCAATTGGCGCTTTGCCTTGGTCTTGATCTTGACCCTGGTCTTTGTCGGCTACAGGAGCTTTATCTTGGCCCTTGTCTTGACCTTGCTCTTGCTTCACCTCTTGCTCTTTCATATCAAGAACAACAGACAATGTTTGGCACTCAGGTTTTTCTTCAATTTTGCCTTGAGATTGATCTTGATCTTGACCCTGGTCTTTATCAGCAACTGGAGCTTTATCAGCCATTGCTAATGTGCCTTTGTCTTGACCCTTATCTTGGCCTTGATCTTGATCTTGGCCTTTTTCAGGCGCAGCTGTGCATGAGCTCAAATCAAAAGTAAGATCGCTCACCATTTCTTTCTGAGCAGAAGCATCAGATGCATAAGCAATGTGGTCTGCAGCAAAGCTGTCGCGTGACCAAATAACTGAAGCAACATTATCTTTCAAAGAAAGAGCCATAACCAACGCATCGCCTTCATATAGCTCAATATTTGAGTCTGTTGTGAAGACTGCGCGATCAATTGCATCCAAGGTTTTAACGTGAGTTGCAAGATCTGGATATTTTGCGAAGATTGGATCTAACTGCTCAGCTGTTGCGGCACCATTGCCGTCAGTTGCAAATACTGTCATAGAAACGATATCTGAACTATGCGCTGCAGTCCCTGGCGTGTACGCGCCCGTGCTGTCGACTCCAGAGTTTGGAGCTGTTGCAGCTGTTCCTGATCCTGTTGAGTTGCCCTCTGCACCACTTGATTTTGTACATGCGATAGCGGCAGTAAGTGATAGGGCTGCCACTGCCGTCAATGAAACTAGTTGTTTAAACACAAATTCCTCCTTGGTAATTTAACCCCACGATGAAGTTAACCGTTGTCTTTTAAGCAAATTGCAATAGCCAGACCAGAACTCGCGCCGACCAAAATTACTCTGGTGTTTGATGTTCGGGAAAAACTTCCCCAAGTTGTGGAAAAATGCATCAACAGCTTTCAACCAAAATGAGCGCGCTCGTGGTCGCAATCTTGCAGCTTTTATCTTTTTGGTTTTGCTCTTTCAACATCATCAAAGAAGGGATTCTTGTGAACAAACACATTATATATAGTCGGGGGCGCGCTTACTTTTTGTATTCTATCTTTATTATGTTCTCTATCACGGGGTGGGCGGATGATTTTCAAGACATTCAACGCTACTTACAAGAGTTCCACGCCAATCCGGAGCGTATGGTGGATCGTCTACCGCAGGAAATTGTTAACGGCCAGGCTATCGACAAAGGTTTTATTAATCACAAGAATACGACACAATTCGGTGCGAAACGAAAAATGCACAAAGATTTGGCAGATTCGTTTGGTCTATTTTCCCAACCCCTTTCCAATGACTCGGCAGCAAGTCTTGTGGATGGTGGGCGCGTCAGTGCGAACATTCAATACTTGGATACTTTAACTTCGGCTAGTTTAGCTACCACTCCATGGGCAGACTCTTATTGGCCAACTCATAAAGGATTGATTGGAATTCGTTATGCAGATCCTAGCTTTCCGAACTCAAAGACCTTTCAAGAGAACTATGACTATATATATACGTATCCCGCAGGCAATATTGTGGCCAGTGGTGATCCCTACGCTATTAATAACCTTTCACCTGCAGAAAAATATGATTTATTGATGGGTGATGGCAATTGGACCATGACGAATTATGCTTGGGCGCAGGGGCGGCTCTATCTCAGTCGCGAAGGCGTTGTTCCATCATGGGTTGGAATTTGTCATGGCTGGGCAGCCGCCGCACACATGGATGCGCCAGTGACTCAACGACCGATTGTCGCAAAATCTGTTTACGGATATTCCATCACGTTTTATCCGAGCGACATCAAAGCGCTACAATCTATGTTATGGGCCAATGCTTCGCCTGGCGCAAAATTTGTCGGCAAAAAATGCAATGTCAGCTGGCCAGCAAAAGACTCCGTGGGCCGTGTGTTAGATCCGGATTGCCAAGACAACAATCCTGCAACCTTTCACTTGGTGATGACCAATCAATTGGGCGTGAATCATAGAAGTTTTATTATGGACGGCACTTATGATCTAGAGGTTTGGAACTTTCCATTGGTTTCTTACACTTTCAAATATTTCAATCCACAAACTATGCAACCGACAATGGATTTTCGCTACGCGATTGTACCCATCGAACAGTTTAGCGTGGATAAGTTCAGATCTTATCGCAGTCCTTATGCCCGCTACGTGATTGGCATTGCAATGGATGACACGTATGTCATAGAGATCGTGCCCAATCACAACTCGCAACAGGGAAATCCCACAAAGACTGTGCGACATATTTATGATCTTGAGTTAGACGCCAATTACAATGTGATCGGCGGCGAATGGTATTCAGATGCGCATCCCGATTTTATTTGGACTTATGATCTGGGTTCGCAAGCACGCTCAACAGCAGATGGCAATCTCAACCCTGGTGATTGGCGCCCTGGCAATGCCGTCCCCGCTCATTGGACTGGCTCTGCACAGGTGGCCTCTGCACGCGGCGAACCGTTACTCACAGTGATTAACGGCTTGCTCGCTCACGAGAGGGTTCAATAAAGTTTGCAAACGGGCACATCCGCTACCCCAAACTCTGCTGGGGGAAGCGGATGACTGCCGGTTGTCTTGTAGGCAAATTGCACGGCTCGCGCGGCGTTTATGCGTCCTCCGGAGGCGACCTTTGTTCGCAGGCCGTAAACGGAATCCACGCTATTCAACAGTGCGCGCTTGGCTTGTGAGTAAGACAAGCCGCGATTTGCAGAACGAATCAGGGCCAAGACTCCTGAAACTGCCGGAGTGGCCATTGATGTTCCGCTTAAGATCGCATAGCTATTGCCATTGCGAGTGGACAAGATACTGACGCCAGGGGCGGCAACGTGTACGCGTGTCGCTCCATAATTCGACCAGCGCGCAAGATTGTCATTGATATCTGTAGCTGCGACAGAGATCACATTGTCGTTGGGAAATGCTGCGGGATAGAACGGAGTTCTCTCCAGATTTACACCATTGCCGTTGGCATCGCCATTTCCTGCCGCTGCCACAAACAAGACGTCATAGCGTCGCGCTTTTTCGATTTCATCTTGCAGAGCTTGTGAACGACCGAAGGAGCCCCAACTGTTGTTGATGATCTTTGCTCCGTTGCGAATCGCATAGTCTATTGCACGAATCGCATTGCTGGTTCGCCCACTGCCATCACTGCCTAAATACTTCAGTGCCATGATGCGAACTCGCGGCGCGATTCCGGCTCCGCCGCTGCTGTTATCTAATGAAGCCGCGATCGTGCCGGCAACGTGGGTTCCATGATACGTGCCTGCATCGTCCGCCATCGGGTTTCCATCACCGTTTGCAAAATCATAACCGTAGACATCGTCAACAAAACCGTTCCCATCATCATCGCGACCATTGAAAACCTCTCTTTCATTTCTCCACATGTTGTTTTGTAAATCTTTATGAGTGTAATCCACACCTGTATCCACAACAGCGACGATCACGTCGCGATCACCTTGAGTGGTTCGCCAAGCGCTGTAAGTGTCAATTTTTTGTTGAGCCCATTGTTTTTTAAGATCCGGGTCATTGTAAGCACCGGTGGTGATATGAGGATCTATCGAAAATGTTTCGTAGTCGGGCTCTGCATATACGATTTCTTTATTTGCGAGCTTTTTTTCAAGCAGTTCAAGTGCTGGTGAACCATTGGGTATCGACAAAGAAATCAGCTCCCCGCTCAACGCCATAATGGTGATCTTACCCAACTGCCCCGCCGCATCTGCGTGTGCTTTGACCAGTTCTTCTCGTAAACCTTGCAGTTCGTTTGCGACATTGCCCACCTTCACGATGAGTTTTACTTCGCCGGTTTTCTTATCCAACGCCACCTCTTTTACGCTCTGTATCGTCATCTGTGATGTTTCTGCGCATTCACTAGCTTGATTGGCTTTGCTGCAGGCAGATGAGAGAGACAGAACGGCAATTGTGGCGAAAATGTTAACTATCCTTGTTGTTAAATTCATTTTTCCTCCGTTTTTCTACACCAACTTATGGAGAAAAAAAAATCAACCTCATGAACCAAGTTTATTTTTTTCTTCGCTATTATTTTTTTTTATATTTTAAGAGGAGATTCAGAAAAATTTTATCACGACAAATGTAAGGCGTTTTCAGAGGGCCTTTATTAAGATCGAGTCAAAATATGATGAAGATAATTTTTCTGTTAAGCGCTCTTAAAAGAAAATAATTCCGCTGAAATTTATTTGCTGCGAAATACGGTGTAACCAGTTTGTTACAAATTTCGTGAGTGCGAGAGAAGTTACTGACGAATTTTGAACTCTACCCCTTGAGTACGAGTAAGATAAAGCAGTCCCTTTGCAAAGCTAGTTCCATTTTCACAATATTGAACAAAGTCTACTTCCAGTTTTTCTATTCGATTATCTGTTGGATCAAACTCTAAGATGTTGATTGTGAAGTCTGCAGTGAGTTGAGAGCATATCCGCTCCATCCCGGCAAAATTAAATCCATTTGAATAAGTAATTCGCGCCGGAATATCGCTGTCTGCAGAATACTCGACTTTGCGGTTGAATGGATAGCGGATCGCTGATTTGTACTTCCCCTTATGTAACGTTTCGCCGCGGATGGCTTGAAACTCGATAACAAAGTTGCGTTTGGCAAAGTTCACATCGGGCATGTTGTAATCATCATAGCGAATTTCCATCTGGGTCTTGTCGTTAGAAATTTCCGCAGTTAAGCGGCCCGTCCTGTGAGTTAAATTATAGGTCCTCCCGCCAGTGACATATTCCCCTGGCGTTCCTTCTATATTCAACTGCCCAAAATAGTTTTTGTTTGGAGTTTGCGCCATGGCTGTAATGGCAAAACATAAAGAAAGCAGGGCGGTTTTGATACTCATGTCGGGTCCTTTATCCAAGCAATTTGCCATAGTTCGAAGGAAAGCGACACTGTTAGATTTTTGACATAAAATAGTTTCATCATCGACAAGAATGACAACAAAACTCAAGGTCTGCAGCCCGAATGTGCGCCCACCCGAGCCATGCAGTTTATTGAGGAAACTTAAGGTGTTCGTCTCCGGCGTAAGAAACCTTAATTTCGTGCCCTGAAGGATCGTGAATGTACCAAGATTTTGAAAAGGGGGATATTTTAAGCTTTTCTGGCGATAAGCCCCACTCTTATAAGAATACGGGAAGAAGCGCCGCTGTCGGAGTAAGCGTAGTGTTTTTCACGATGGATCCGTCTTTATAAAATCCTTAATTCTTCGCGCCTAGCCAAGTGAGATCACAAATGCTAAGTCTAAATATTCAAAAGTGGAGATATTTTATGATCCAATGGTTAATGGCAGGTTTTGCCCTCTTGAATTTTTTGGGCTGCGCAAGCACAAAGACAGCCTCCTATCGATATGCCCAAAAACAAATTGAGCAAGGAGATTTAAATTTTGAAAGTCGCTTGCGTGTTGACGAATATGTAAATGCTTTTCCGCAAGACGATCTTGCCAAACCTAAGGCCGGTGAAGACCTTGCGCTACAAATCCTTTCCAGCACAGTGGGATCCGAAGCTTGGAATTCACGTGACTTGAAGTCGCGGCC
>JADMIO010796472.1_pt1 | contig 102856 bp, 79 predicted proteins | sample 8958161 | NCBI WGS metagenome assembly JADMIO01 (sample SAMN16585339, study PRJNA669376) | soil metagenome | isolation source: Crop rotation soil | place: USA: Cullars Rotation, Alabama | collected 2011 | reverse complement strand
CTTTCCCGTAAACTTCACATCCCGACCACATACAGGCAAAGTAATGGCATTACCGCGAGCCATTACTCCTACGCGCGCAATTAACGAATCCACCATCGGGGCAGCTGGTGTCGATAACGAAGTATCTTCAACCGGTTGAGTATTGAGCGTATGTTTTGGAATAACAGGCGCACGCTTCATTATCTAATCTCCCAGCGTGGTTTAATCAGACGATCGAAAATTTCATTGCAGACAGGTTCCCAAATAGAAAGAGCATTTCTCCAGGCACCAGTTGAAGAGCGTTGATCAATGGCCTGTTCAAAAACAGTTCTCATCCGGATCTGACCTTTACCAACTTCATCCGTTTCACGTACAACATTTTTTAGAACCATGCTTCCCCAGGCATCCCGAATTTGCTCCTCCATCCACGGGGACTGAGAGCCATTACTATTGCTGTATTTGGTAAGCAAAATACGTACATCAGGCTCGAACCCTTTAAGATCAACGTTCTTGAGCAGATCACGAAGCATATCGAAAAACTGCAGTGCGGAGGTGTAGTCAAACAACTCAGCAGGCGTGGGAACAATCAGCACATCAGCAGCACATACGACATTAATCGTGCCGATACCCAGGTTAGGCGCGCTGTCAATAACTATGACATCATAGTCATGAGCAACAGTTTCAATGGCCAGTCGGAGCATCAGGTGTGGATCGGTGGGCAGTTTACCTTCATCAAATTTGCCCATTAACTCAGTTTCAATACGGTGCAGAGCCAGACAGGAAGGAATAATGTCAAGCCCCGGCCAGCAAGTGGGCTTTATTGCATAAGTGACATCGTCCTTTTCCCCAAGATAGAAAGGCAGGAGAGTGTCTTCTGCATGAATATGAAGATCTGGTACCCATCCGTGATACATTGAGGCTGTTCCCTGGGGGTCGTTACCTTCCACGAGCAAAACACGTAGCCCCTTCAGAGCCAGATCCTGAGCAAGATGAACAGAAACTGAGGTTTTGTAAACGCCTCCTTTATGGGCAGCAACCCCGATCACCGGTGGAAATACGTCTTCAGCACGTCGCAATCGCGTACCAAACACATCACGCATATGATTAATTTGTTCAATTGTATAACCAACACGTTGCTCAACCCGTCCTCGAATTTCCATATCCGGGTGCGGTAGTCGCCCTGCTTTCTCGGCATCTCTGATAGCCTGAGAAGAAACCCCAACTAAATCCGCTGCTTCACCTATTCTCCAGCGCCGGGTTATTTTCCTCGCTTCCGGGCTGTCATCATTAAACTGTGCAATGGCGATAGCCTTCGTCATTTCATGACCAGCGTTTATGCACTGGTTAAGTGTTTCCATGAGTTTCATTCTGAACATCCTTTAATCATTGCTTTGCGTTTTTTTATTAAATCTTGCAATTTACTGCAAAGCAACAACAAAATCGCAAAGTCATCAAAAAACCGCAAAGTTGTTTAAAATAAGAGCAACACTACAAAAGGAGATAAGAAGAGCACATACCTCAGTCACTTATTATCACTAGCGCTCGCCGCAGCCGTGTAACCGAGCATAGCGAGCGAACTGGCGAGGAAGCAAAGAAGAACTGTTCTGTCAGATAGCTCTTACGCTCAGCGCAAGAAGAAATATCCACCGTGGGAAAAACTCCAGGTAGAGGTACACACGCGGATAGCCAATTCAGAGTAATAAACTGTGATAATCAACCCTCATCAATGATGACGAACTAACCCCCGATATCAAGTCACATGACGAAGGGAAAGAGAAGGAAATCAACTGTGACAAACTGCCCTCAAATTTGGCTTCCTTAAAAATTACAGTTCAAAAAGTATGAGAAAATCCATGCAGGCTGAAGGAAACAGCAAAACTGTGACAAATTACCCTCAGTAGGTCAGAACAAATGTGACGAACCACCCTCAAATCTGTGACAGATAACCCTCAGACTATCCTGTCGTCATGGAAGTGATATCGCGGAAGGAAAATACGATATGAGTCGTCTGGCGGCCTTTCTTTTTCTCAATGTATGAGAGGCGCATTGGAGTTCTGCTGTTGATCTCATTAACACAGACCTGCAGGAAGCGGCGGCGGAAGTCAGGCATACGCTGGTAACTTTGAGGCAGCTGGTAACGCTCTATGATCCAGTCGATTTTCAGAGAGACGATGCCTGAGCCATCCGGCTTACGATACTGACACAGGGATTCGTATAAACGCATGGCATACGGATTGGTGATTTCTTTTGTTTCACTAAGCCGAAACTGCGTAAACCGGTTCTGTAACCCGATAAAGAAGGGAATGAGATATGGGTTGATATGTACACTGTAAAGCCCTCTGGATGGACTGTGCGCACGTTTGATAAACCAAGGAAAAGATTCATAGCCTTTTTCATCGCCGGCATCCTCTTCAGGGCGATAAAAAACCACTTCCTTCCCCGCGAAACTCTTCAATGCCTGCCGTATATCCTTACTGGCTTCCGCAGAGGTCAATCCGAATATTTCAGCATATTTAGCAACATGGATCTCGCAGATACCGTCATGTTCCTGTAGGGTGCCATCAGATTTTCTGATCTGGTCAACGAACAGATACAGCATACGTTTTTGATCCCGGGAGAGACTATATGCCGCCTCAGTGAGGTCGTTTGACTGGACGATTCGCGGGCTATTTTTACGTTTCTTGTGATTGATAACCGCTGTTTCCGCCATGACAGATCCATGTGAAGTGTGACAAGTTTTTAGATTGTCACACTAAATAAAAAAGAGTCAATAAGCAGGGATAACTTTGTGAAAAAACAGCTTCTTCTGAGGGCAATTTGTCACAGGGTTAAGGGCAATTTGTCACAGACAGGACTGTCATTTGAGGGTGATTTGTCACACTGAAAGGGCAATTTGTCACAACACCTTCTCTAGAACCAGCATGGATAAAGGCCTACAAGGCGCTCTAAAAAAGAAGATCTAAAAACTATAAAAAAAATAATTATAAAAATATCCCCGTGGATAAGTGGATAACCCCAAGGGAAGTTTTTTCAGGCATCGTGTGTAAGCAGAATATATAAGTGCTGTTCCCTGGTGCTTCCTCGCTCACTCGACCGGGAGGGTTCGAGAAGGGGGGGCACCCCCCTTCGGCGTGCGCGGTCACGCGCACAGGGCGCAGCCCTGGTTAAAAACAAGGTTTATAAATATTGGTTTAAAAGCAGGTTAAAAGACAGGTTAGCGGTGGCCGAAAAACGGGCGGAAACCCTTGCAAATGCTGGATTTTCTGCCTGTGGACAGCCCCTCAAATGTCAATAGGTGCGCCCCTCATCTGTCAGCACTCTGCCCCTCAAGTGTCAAGGATCGCGCCCCTCATCTGTCAGTAGTCGCGCCCCTCAAGTGTCAATACCGCAGGGCACTTATCCCCAGGCTTGTCCACATCATCTGTGGGAAACTCGCGTAAAATCAGGCGTTTTCGCCGATTTGCGAGGCTGGCCAGCTCCACGTCGCCGGCCGAAATCGAGCCTGCCCCTCATCTGTCAACGCCGCGCCGGGTGAGTCGGCCCCTCAAGTGTCAACGTCCGCCCCTCATCTGTCAGTGAGGGCCAAGTTTTCCGCGAGGTATCCACAACGCCGGCGGCCGGCCGCGGTGTCTCGCACACGGCTTCGACGGCGTTTCTGGCGCGTTTGCAGGGCCATAGACGGCCGCCAGCCCAGCGGCGAGGGCAACCAGCCGAGGGCTTCGCCCTGTCGCTCGACTGCGGCGAGCACTACTGGCTGTAAAAGGACAGACCACATCATGGTTCTGTGTTCATTAGGTTGTTCTGTCCATTGCTGACATAATCCGCTCCACTTCAACGTAACACCGCACGAAGATTTCTATTGTTCCTGAAGGCATATTCAAATCGTTTTCGTTACCGCTTGCAGGCATCATGACAGAACACTACTTCCTATAAACGCTACACAGGCTCCTGAGATTAATAATGCGGATCTCTACGATAATGGGAGATTTTCCCGACTGTTTCGTTCGCTTCTCAGTGGATAACAGCCAGCTTCTCTGTTTAACAGACAAAAACAGCATATCCACTCAGTTCCACATTTCCATATAAAGGCCAAGGCATTTATTCTCAGGATAATTGTTTCAGCATCGCAACCGCATCAGACTCCGGCATCGCAAACTGCACCCGGTGCCGGGCAGCCACATCCAGCGCAAAAACCTTCGTGTAGACTTCCGTTGAACTGATGGACTTATGTCCCATCAGGCTTTGCAGAACTTTCAGCGGTATACCGGCATACAGCATGTGCATCGCATAGGAATGGCGGAACGTATGTGGTGTGACCGGAACAGAGAACGTCACACCGTCAGCAGCAGCGGCGGCAACCGCCTCCCCAATCCAGGTCCTGACCGTTCTGTCCGTCACTTCCCAGATCCGCGCTTTCTCTGTCCTTCCTGTGCGACGGTTACGCCGCTCCATGAGCTTATCGGGTCCACTCGCGAACGCAGAAAGGCCCACCCGAAGGTGAGCCAGTGTGATTACATTTGCGGCCTAACTGTGGCCAGTCCAGTTACGCTGGAGTCACTAGTATTTAGGTGACACTATAGAAGCGGCCGCGACAACTTGTCCACGTGGAATTCTAAGCTTAGGATCCCAATGTGCTGGAAAGAAAAAAGGCTGAAAATAGAGAGATAATGAAATGTGCTGCATAGCGATACACAGTACAAGAGTGCGACGCAAGAAAAGTTGAAGAGAATTACAAAAGCTGGTCACATAATATTATAAGGCAACCATTGATGAATGATTGCGTTTTGAAGCATCGTAAAAAAGCAGGGTCTGTGCGTTGGTTCTCCCTCCCACCGGGAGGGCCGGGGTTGGCCACTCACATAAAATAAATCTGACAATGATTAAAAAAATTGTTTTCCTCTTTTCTCTTCTGTCTTTCTTTCTTTTTTCGTCTGCACAATTAAAATGGCCTGCTATTACCAATACCACAAAACCGTGGACACGGTGGTGGTGGGAGGGAAGTGCTGTGAACAAAACCGACCTGACATGGAATTTAGATCAGTACCAGAAAGCCGGATTGGGCGGTGTTGAGATCACACCGATTTATGGCATTCATGGTTATGAGAAAAGCTTTATCAACTTTCTTACGCCGCAATGGATGGAGATGTTGAAACATACACTGAATGAATCGAAGCGATTAGGGCTTGGCGTTGATTTGGCCAATGCAACAGGATGGCCTTTCGGTGGTCCGTGGGTGCACGATGAAGATGCCAGCAAAACAATTTATTACAAAACGTATACAATCAACGGTGGCGAACAATTAAATGAGCCCATTCAATACAAACAGGAAGCAATGGTGCGTACGGCCAACAACAAACCTGCCAGCATTGATATCATCAAAGCGCCAGTTTATGTAAACAAGAATTTGCAGGAACTGGCATTGGACCAAATTATTTATCCGGGCAATCTTCCGTTGCAAGCGCTGATGGCCTATAACGAAAAGGGTGCAGCGTTGGACCTGACATCAAAAGTTGATAAAGCCGGAAAGCTGAATTGGACAGCACCAACCGGAAGCAAATGGACCTTGTATGCCCTCTTTGTTGGCTTGCATGGCAAGATGGTAGAACGTGCAGCACCGGGCGGCGAAGGCTATGCCATTGATCACTTCTCCCTGCAAGCATCAAATAATTATTTCAAGCGGTTTGATGAAGCGTTTAAAGGCTATGATCTCTCTTACCTGCGTGCTTTCTTCAATGATTCGTATGAAGTGGATGATGCAAGAGGCCAGTCGAATTGGACACCAATCTTTTTTGAAGAATTTAAAAAGCGTCGTGGCTATGATTTAAGGGAGCATTTGCCTGCTTTGTTTGGCAAAAGCAAAGCTGATGAAAACGTTCGTGTGTTATACGACTACCGTGCAACAATTGATGAATTGATCTTGCATTATTTTACCGAAGTATGGAAGAAGTGGGGTGCAACGAAGGGAGCAATGGTTCGTAACCAATCGCATGGCTCTCCGGCCAACACATTGGACCTTTACAATGCCGTTGACATTCCCGAAACAGAAGGCACTGATATTTTGCGTTTCAAGTTTGCGACTTCCGCAGCCAATGTTGGTGGCAAGCCACTGGCTTCATCGGAAAGTTGCACTTGGCTGAACGAACATTTTCTTTCCTCGTGGGGCGATGTAAAAAAAGCAATTGATTTATATTTTCTGGGTGGCGTGAATCACATCTTTTACCATGGCACAGAATACTCACCAAAAGATGCACCGTGGCCAGGCTTCTTGTTCTATGCTGCTGTGCATTTCCAACCCACTAACCCGCAATGGAAAGATTTTGGTGCGTTGAATAACTACATCACACGGGTGCAATCGTTTTTACAAAAAGGAAAGCCCGATAACGATGTGTTGTTGTATTATCCATTAGTAGATCGTTATTCTGTTCCGGGCAATGCCATGCTGCAACACTTTGATGGCATGGAGAGAAACTTTGAAGGAACCGACTTCGAACACGTCTCCAAATGGATGCTGGAGAATGGTTATGCTTATGATTTCTTTAGTGAACGCCAACTGCAAAAGTTTAAAGTCCTTGGTTCCTCTGTGCAAACCGGCGGCAATAACTATCAAACCATTTTATTGCCTGCGAATAAATTAATTACAGAAGATGCATTTCGAAAATTAATTGAACTGGCAAAAGCCGGTGCAACAATCCTGGTTTATAAGAATCTGCCGAGTGATGTTCCGGGTTGGAACAATTTGGATAACAGACGAAAGAACTTTCAAAATTTTTTGGCTCAACTTTCATTTAAGGAAGAAGGCAAAGTTAAAAAAGCAATGATTGGCAAAGGCACATTTATGGTAAGTGATGACATGAATGCATTGATGATGACTGCTAACATCAGGAACGAGAGCATCGAAGAAAAAGGTTTATCATTTATCCGGAGAAAGAATAGTGATGGTTTTGTATACTTTATTACGAATAGAAGTGATAAGCCTTTTGATGACTCAATCATCTTGAACTGTAAGTCAATGTTTGTGGGATTGTTTGATCCCATGACTGGACAATCGGGAATGGCGAGAGTACTTCATAAGATAAAACCGGTTGCAACAGAAGTTCATTTGCAATTGAAACCGTTTGAATCCATCATTGTTCAATCGTATAACACAAAGCGGTCCGGCGCTGCTTGCAAATACGAAAAGCTTTCCGGCGATCCGCATGAAATCACCGGTACATGGAACGTTGGATTTTTATCGGGTGGTCCTGCTTTGCCTGCTAAAGCAACGATGGATAAGTTAGAATCGTGGACAGAATTGAGCGGCGATGCAGTAAAAAGTTTTTCAGGCACAGCGAAATATTCTATCAGCTTTCAAAAGCCGAATGATAATGCCTCTGCCTGGCTGCTTGACTTAGGCAAAGTGCATGAAACGGCCGAAGTGTTTTTAAACGGAAAGAAAATCACAACCCTGATTGGTCCAAATTTTCAAACAACGATTTTATCATCAGCACTGAAGCAAACCAACACGCTGGAAGTTGTTGTCGCTAACCTAATGGCAAACCGCATTATCTATATGGACAAGAACAATCTTCCCTGGAAAATATTTTACAACACCAACATGCCGGCACGAAGGCCGCAGAATGCAAAGAACGGTTTATTCAGTGCGGCCGATTGGAAGCCATTGCCATCGGGTTTGCTGGGGCCTGTAACGTTGACACCAATTTCTTTTGAATAATTATGAAGCAGATTTTTTATTGCCTTTGTTTCTTCTTGGTCTCTTTTCTTTGTTCGCAAGCTTTGCTTGCGCAGAGCGTTCGCAAGACAGAAGATTTTAATGCGGCCTGGAAATTTTATTATGCAGATACAACCGATCTGAAAGACGAATACAAAGAGCCTTCTTTCAGCGATGCAAGCTGGCGACAGCTTAACCTGCCGCATGATTGGAGCATAGAAGGCGAGTTCAAACAAAAGAATCCGGCGACTCCTGAAGGCGGCGCATTGCCCGGAGGAATTGGCTGGTACAGAAAAACCTTTACAGTGCCACAGGCACAAGTAGCCAAAAAAGTTTTTGTTGATTTTGACGGTGTTTATCGTTGCAGCGATGTTTGGATCAACGGGCATCACCTGGGTTTCAGGCCGAGTGGTTATATCTCGTTTCGATACGACATTACACCCTACTTGAATTTCGGCTCGGTAAAAAATGTCATTGCTGTAAGGGTCGATAATTCAAAGCAGCCAAATTCCCGTTGGTATTCAGGCAGCGGCATCTATCGAAACGTTTGGCTGGTGATTACCGATAAAATTGCTGTGGATCATTGGGGAACATTCATCTCTACACCTTCAATTGCAACCAAAGAAGCGATTGTTAATGTCAAAACAAAAATCCGGAACAGTGGCGCTGCCGCTACAGTTAGCGCAGAAACCTTTTTGTATGATGCAACCGGGAAATTAGTCGCCACACAAACAACAAATAACCTTTCGTTGCAAGATAGTGTTACGGAAAATGAACAACAGGTAAAAATACCCTCACCCGTGTTATGGTCCGTTAATAAGCCTTATCTCTACAAGGCCGTAACACACATTCTGCAAAAAGGCCAACTCCTCGATGAATACGAAACAATGTTTGGCATACGTTCTTTCAACTTTGATGTTGACAAAGGATTTTCATTAAACGGAAAGCCGTTAAAAATAAATGGTGTGTGTAATCATCATGATTTGGGTGCGTTGGGTGCAGCCATAAACAGGCGGGCCATTGAACGTCAGTTGGAACTTTTACGAGGCATGGGTGTGAATGCCATCCGAACATCACACAATCCGCCTGCTCCCGAACTTTTGGAATTGTGCGATAAAATGGGCTTTCTGGTAATGGACGAAGCCTTTGACATGTGGAAGCGTAGCAAGACCAGATTCGATTATAGCAACTATTGGGATGAATGGCACAAAAAAGATTTGGAAGACCAGGTATTAAGAGACCGTAACCATCCATCTGTTATCATCTGGAGCATTGGCAATGAAATTGGCGAGCAAAGAACACCCGCCGGTTTCACTATCGCAAGAGAACTGGCTTCCATTGTTCATTCGCTTGATACCACAAGGCCAATTACCACAGCGAACAACAACCCCGATACCAGTAACTATATCATCAAATCGGGTGCATTGGACTTGATTGGTTATAATTATCATCACAACGAATACGCTTCTTTTCACAATCGTTATCCCGGCAAAAAATTCATTGCTTCTGAAACTGTTTCATCGCTGGCAACAAGAGGTTTTTATCAAATGCCATCCGATTCTATTCATCGCTGGCCGCAAAGAAGAATGGTCAATGGGCGAAGAGAAGCAGCGCCCATGAATGCCGACAACACAGTGTCGGCTTACGACAATGTGAGTGCACCCTGGGGTTCAACGCAGGAAGAAACATGGAAGGTGATGAAAAAATATGAATTTTTATCGGGCCAGTTTATCTGGACAGGTTTTGATTATCTGGGTGAGCCAACACCTTATAGCTGGCCTTCCCGCAGTTCTTATTTTGGTATCATTGATTTGGCAGGATTTCCCAAAGACACTTACTACATGTACCAAAGCGAGTGGACAGATAAAACGGTCTTGCATATTTTCCCGCATTGGAATTGGATCGTTGGTGATACAGTTGATGTATGGGCTTATTACAATCACGCTGATGAAGTGGAGTTGTTTTTAAACGGCAAATCGTTGGGAACAAAAAAGAAAACCGGCGACGACCTGCACGTAATGTGGCGGGTGAAATATGAACTAGGAACAATCAAAGCTGTTTCACGAAAGGGCGGAAAAATTGTATTGACGAAAGAAATCAAAACAGCGGGCACACCCTCAAAAATCGAATTAACAGCCGATCACAAAGCAATCAATGCAGATGGAAAAGATTTGAGCTTTATTACGGTTCGCATTTTAGACAAAGACGGTAACCTTGTTCCCTATGCCGATAACCTTGTTCATTTTAACGTAACTGGCGATGCTTTCATTGCCAGCGTTGACAACGGTGATCCTGTTAGCCACGAGCCTTTCAAAGTATCGTACAGAAAAGCATTTCATGGTTTGGCATTGGCAATTTTGCAGGCAAAACAAAAGAAAGGAAAAGTGGTGGTAACGGCAACAGCCGAAGGATTACAGACTGCTTCGGTAACTGTTATAGTAAAATAAGCGCTTCCGGCATGAAGAATTCTATTTTGTTTTTTGTATTTATTTCTTTTTTTGCGACAGCATTCTCACAAAAAAATGTTGCACCCAAACCCTTGTTCGATGATCCCATCTATCACGGTGCTGCCGACCCGGTAATCGTTTATAACAAACAGAAAAAAGAATGGTGGATGTTTTACACCAACCGCCGTGCAAGTGTTGCCGATACAACTGGTGTAAAGTGGGTGCATGGAACACGCATTGGGATTGCTTCATCAAAAGACGGCGCCAACTGGAAATATGTAGATACAGCTAACATTAACTATCGTCCCGATGAAGGTTATACATTCTGGGCGCCTGACATCACGGAATACAATGGTGTCTATCACATGTATCTCACTTATGTTCCGGGTATCTTCAGCGACTGGCAGCATCCCCGCACCATCATTCATTTAACCAGCAGTGATTTGAAGAATTGGAAATACGAAACAACACTGAAGCTGGTGAATGAAAAAGTAATTGATGCTTCGGTATTTCACTTGCCCGATGGCAATTGGCGATTGTGGTACAACAACGAAAGAGATGGCAAATCCATTTACTATGCCGACAGCAAGGATTTATACAATTGGGAGGACAAAGGGAAAGCCATTGCTACCAGAGGTGAAGGACCAAAAGTATTTCGCTGGCAGAACAAATATTTTATGATCGTGGATGCATGGAAAGGAATGGAAGTTTTCAGTTCGGATGATTTGTTGAATTGGAAGAAGCAATCAACAAGAATTTTAGAGCAACCCGGTAAAGGAAAAGACGATGCAGCAATCGGTGGTCATTGCGATGTAGTGGTGAACAACAACAGGGCTTATGTTTTTTATTTCACCCATCCCGGAAGAACAAAAGAGGATCCTGCAAAGCCCAATTCTTTCGAAGCCAAACGAAGCGTGATACAGGTTGCCGAATTAAGATACGAGAACGAAGAAATTACCTGCAACCGTGATGAACCAACAATTATTAACCTAAAGCCAGATAAAAAATAATGCTTCTCAAAAAATCTTTTTTCATTTCATTCGTAACGTTTTTTTCTTTTCAGCTCTTTGCGCAGCAAAAAGAAATTCAATACCTCTCCGGCACTGATAATAAACACACGGTTGCATGGGATTTCTTTTGCACCGGTGGCCGCAACAGCGGTTACTGGACAAAGATCCAGGTGCCTTCGCATTGGGAGCAACAGGGCTTTGGTAGCTACAACTATGGACGTGATTACAAAACCAATGGCAGAAATGCCCGCTTCTTCGATGAAAAGGGCATGTATAAATATTCGTTCAATGTACCTGCGGCATGGAAGAATAAAAAAGTTTTTTTGGTGTTTGAAGGCTCAATGACGGATACCGATGTGAAGTTGAACGGCAAGAGTGCAGGCACGGTTCATCAGGGGGCTTTTTATCGCTTTAAATATGATGTAACAGATAAACTGAAATTTGCTGCCGGCAATTTGTTGGAAGCAACCGTAAGCAAAATGAGTGCTGATGCCAGTGTAAACAATGCCGAACGGCTGGCTGATTACTGGGTGTTTGGCGGCATCTTCCGTCCGGTATACTTAGAAGCCGTACCAACTGCTTTTATTGACTATGTTGCCATTGATGCAAAGGCCGACGGCAACTTCGCCATGCAGGTTTTTCCAAAGGGATTGACAGCATCAAAAACAATCAACGCAGACATTTTCGACAATGCGGGGAAAAAAGTTGGCAGCGTTTCTACCAATGCAGGGGCAAAAGATTCGGTAGTTGAACTGCGTACAAAAGTTACCAACGCATTGCAATGGACAGCCGAAACACCCAATCGTTACAAGGTTGTTGTGTCGTTGAAGGAAGGTGCAAAAACAGTGTATCAAACGACCGAAAAATTTGGCTTTCGCACCATCGAGGTCCGTCGTGGCGACGGTATTTATTTGAATGGTGTGCAAATCAAAATGAAAGGCGTGAACCGCCATGTGTGGTGGCCTGAAACCGGACGCTGTGTGAATCCCGAACTTGATTTGATGGATGTGCAATTGATAAAAGAAATGAACATGAACGCTGTGCGTTGTTCGCATTATCCTCCCGATGTAAGTTTTTTAAACATTTGCGATTCGCTTGGCTTGTATGTGCTGGATGAATTAGCTGGCTGGCAAAAATGGTACAGCACCAAAGCAGGTGAGCCGTTGGTAAGAGAGATGGTGACAAGAGACCTGAATCATCCGAGCATCATCTTTTGGGACAACGGTAACGAAGGCGGTACCAACAAAGAGTTGGATGATGATTTTACTAAATGGGATTTCTCTGGCCGTCCTGTTATTCATCCGCACCACCGTCCCGGAAATGCCTTTAATGGTATTGATTGTAACCACTACGAAGATTATTACAGCACAAGAAACATCCTGAACGATTCGCTCATTTACATGCCTACCGAATTTTTGCATTCGCAGGATGATGGTGGTGCCGCTTCGGGCATGAGTGATTTTTGGGAATTGCATTGGAACGCCAAACGAAGCGGCGGCGGCTTTATCTGGGCTTTTGTGGACGAAGCAATTGTTAGAACCGACAACAACAACGTATTGGATGCAAACGGCCTCAATGCGAACGACGGTATTCTTGGCCCGCACCGTGAAAAAGAAGGCAGCTTCTATGCCTTGCGTGAAATTTTTTCACCCGTAAAAATCGGGATGAAAGATTTGCCGCAAAACTTTTCCGGGGCAATTGAGTTGGAGAATCGTTATCATTTTACCAACCTGTCGCAATGCAGTTTTCAATGGGCGTTGGTTAACTATCGCAAGCCCTGGGATGCGGTGCCCGGCTACACGGTTGAAAAAAGAGGCAGCGCAGTTTCACCCAACATTGCGCCAACTGCAAAAGGTGTTTTAAACCTGCAATTACCGGCTGATTATAAAAATTACGATGCATTGATACTGGCAGCGATTGATCCTTTCAAAAAGGAAATTTATAAATGGACGTGGAAAGTAAAATCAGGTGAAAGTTTATTAGCCGGTGTGATGGCTGCCAAAGACACTACGACGACTTTCACAGAAACCGATTCAACCTACACCTTGCAAGGCGGTGAAAATTCCATTACGCTGAACAAAAAAACCGGTTTGCTGATGGGAACAAAAAATGCAGCAATGGACAATCTTTCCTTCCGGCAAGGCCCTGTGTTTGTGCAGGGCAAAGCAACTGTCACCGGCGCCCGTCACTACAAAGACGGTAAAAGCGATGTGGTTGAATTCACCTACGATGGCAACGTAAAATACACCCGTTGGAAAATGTCGGGCAGCGGCTGGACGAGCCTCGAATACGAATATGAATTGAATGGTTCCTATCCGTTTGCCGGCATTAGTTTCAGCTATCCCGAAAACTATGTGCTGGGTGCAAAGTGGTTGGGCAAAGGCCCATCACGCCAGTGGAAAAATCGTTTGCAGGGAACACCGGTTAACGTTTGGCAAAACTTGTACAACAACACGCAAACAAGCTACAATCCATTGGTCTATCCTGAGTTCAAAGGTTATTATGGCGACATCACTTGGATGGAATTTAGCACCGTAGAAGGTAAGTTTTATGTTGCCAGCAAAGACACAGGTTTGTATGTTCGCCTATTTGATTTCTATGGCTTGACAGGGCCAAAGTCTTATCCTGAATTACCGGTTGGAAACATTTCATTTCTCGATTGCATTCCGCCTATTGGTACAAAGTTGGCCCTCGGCATCAACAACAACACAGCGTCATTGGGACCACAATCGGAGTTAACAAAAATGGCTGGACCAGCTAAGCGAACACTCTATTTCTATTTTGGTTTGCCCAAAACAACAAATTCAAAAGAGCAATACAGCCGGCCCAAGATTGATGAAGTGTTTTAGGCCCCCTGTCCCCCGGTGGGGAACTTAGGTGGAAGAAATTTATTAAACTCAATCTTACTTCAATGATTGAGTTTTTCTTTTTATGGGCTTGGCTGAAGTGCTACTATGCTACTTTTGTTGCGTCGCACTCTTGTACTACATTAATTCTTTTGAGCAAACAGTGTAGAATAAAAATTGAATTAGAAGAATGCCTGAAAACAAAAAAGACAACATACACCTAAGTTCCCCCACCGGGGCACAGGGGGCCGGGACTGTTCTTATATCAGCTGCAGAAATGAAAGAAACCTTTCTTTCCATTCTCCTGCAACATGGCTTCGAAAAAGGAAGATCCGAAACTTGTGCCGACGTATTTACAGCCAACAGTATTGACGGCGTTTACACGCATGGCGTCAATCGTTTTTATCCGTTTATTTTATCTGTTAAAGAAGGTCATGTAATTCCAAACAACGAGCCTGTGCTTTCTCTTGCAACGCCTGCGCTTGAGCAATGGGATGGGCAACTGGCACCCGGCATCAGCAATGCCATTAATGCAACAGATAGAGCAATGCTACTGGCAAAGGGCAATGGCATTGGTTGCGTTGCATTGGCACATACCAATCACTGGATGCGGGGCGGTTATTATGGCTGGCAAGCTGCAAAAGCCGGTTTTTTATTAATTGCATGGACCAACACCATCGCCAACATGCCGGCTTACAATGCAATGGATCCCCGATTGGGCAACGGACCACTGGTGATTGCCGTTCCCTTTAGCGATGATGCAATTGTGCTGGACATGGCCATGTCGCAATTTGCCTTTGGTGCCCTGCAACAGGCAAAGATGAAAGGAGAGAAGCTACCGGTTTTTGGTGGCTATGATAAAAACGGTGAGTTAACAAATGATCCTGCAGCTATTCTCGAAACAAAAAGAATGTTGCCAATGGGTTTTTGGAAAGGTGCAGGGCTTTCTTTGTTGTTGGATATTTTATCCGCCATTCTTTCCGGCGGGCAGGCAACGCATCAAATCACGCAACGCAAATCGGAGTACGATATTTCGCAGGTCTTTATCGCCATTGACATACAGCAGTTGAAGAACTACAGCGGCATTCAAACCTGCATCAGCAACATCATCGAAGATTATAAACAATCCATCCCTTCCGGTGACAAAGAAATTTTGTATCCCGGAGAACGGGTGTTAAGAACAAGAGAGAAGAATCTGCAAAACGGCATCCCGGTATTGGAGAAGATTTGGGAGAAGATAAAGACACTTTCCTAATTTTACAGAAAGTAATTGATTATGCAAACAGTGACTGTGGATATCATTAACGAAAAAGCAATCAAACTTTTGGAGGACATGGAGTTGTTGCAATTGATCCGTTTGCACAAGGAAGAACAAAAGGGAAACGGCGTGGATTTTATAAAAAAATACAAAGGGGCAATGACGCCGCAATCAATTTCTGAAATTGATCGTCAACTTGATGAATTGCGTAACGCATGGGAGTAAAACATTTGTGGGACACAAATACCGCTATTTATTTTCTGCAGAAGAAATCTCCACCAAGGGCAGAACAATTCATTGACCAATTATTGCAGAAAGAAAAGCCCGCTTTTTCTGTCATGACAGAAATTGAGTTGCTAAGTTGGAATGCCGCCACGCCGGATGATGTTAAACTGATGCAGGACTTTATTAATGACGCTTTGGTGTTTGGGCTCGAGAAGCAAATAAAATTAACAGCGGCTGATTTACGCAAAATGCACCGGATTAAATTGCCCGATGCAATTATCGCTGCCACCGCTCTTGTTTACGATTTAACCTTATTAACCCGCAATGTTTCGGATTTTAGTAAAATAGATGCTTTAAAGCCAATCAATCCGTGGGACGTGCAATGATATCACACTTCAATACTGTGAAACTATAAAATACTTCACCAACCATTAACTTGCCCCGAGATAATCATCAATCGAATAATCTTTTCTATGAAATGCTTATTTTTTATTCTTCTCTTTTCCTCACTAATCTCTTCTGCTTTTGCGCAAACCAAATCTTCTTTGTGGCACAGCATCGAACGGGAAATTCACTACAAGCCTGACGGTGAAGATTTTGTTTTGGTCAATGGCAAACGACGTTTCAACCGGGCTTTGTATGGCAGCAATACGGCCTTTCGTGCAGAAGCAGGCGACCTGCCGGAATTTGCCTTGTACCTACCCGGCATGGGAGGGAACTTAAAATTTGGCTTGATAAAAAATAATGAGAGCAAGTGGATCATTAAGGCTGATAAAATTGAAACACGTTATCGTCCCGGCTCGATGATTTATAAAATTGAAGATGCTCTGTTAAGCAATGGTTCTCTCAACATAACAGTCTTGCCTTTGTATGATAGCGAAGGATTGATTGTAAGAATTGAAAGCAAAAATCTTCCGGCTGATATAAAACTGCTGGCTGCTTTCGGTGGCGCAACAGGACAAAAATTTTCAAGAGACGGCGACATCGGCGCTGATCCCGAATCATCGTTCTATTTGAAGCCTGAGTATTGCAAAGACAACATTTTTCAGCTTCGTCAAAATGCATTCACTTTATTCTTTGGTCCGAAAAAGCCATTAACAGAAGAAGAACGGTATGAGATACAACACTTGCCTTCACAGCAACAAAAAGATTCAACGGCTAAAACTGAAAATTTAAAACAGTTAACAGGCATTTTCCCACCCGGTGCACAACTTATGGTTGCCGATGCTGCACAACAGGATTCGCCTTTGTCATTTCTTTCATCAAAAGAATCAGCAACGCCTGCATTAACGGCAGTGGTTTTACCAAAGAACAATGAGCCGCTCTATTTTTTTATTCGCAATGGCAAAATGGAAACCGCCAACAGCAATGTTGCCGCTCTTTTCAACAAAGCTGAAGAGAACCGTAAGCAACTAGCAAATCGCATAAAGGTTAACACACCCAATGCTTACATCAATACACTGGGCGGTGCGCTCAGCGTGGCAGCCGATGCCATTTGGGAAGATCCATCTTTCATGCACGGTGCTGTTGCGTGGCGCATGAGATTGAATGGCTGGCGGGGTGCTTATGCCGCCGATGTTTTGGGCTGGCACGACAGGGCACGAAAACATTTTAGTTCTTATGCTCTATCGCAGGTTATCTCTCCGCTCACGGGTCCAGTTGTAATGGACACCGCCTTGCATTTGGCAAGAGGTGCGGAAAAAATGGGAACATCCATGTTTAGCAGCGGATATATTTCCCGCAATCCCGGTGGCGACTGGCGTCCGCACCACTACGACATGAACCTAGTTTTCATTGACCAACTGCTCACTCATTTTTATTGGACAGGCGATACAGTTTACTTAAAAAAAATGTGGCCTTTACTTGTGCGCCATTTGGATTGGGAGAAAAGAAATTTTGATCGTGACGGTGATGGTTTATACGATGCGTATGCTGCTATCTGGGCAAGTGATGCCTTACAATATAGCGGTGGTGGTGTAACACATTCGTCGGCGTATAATTACCGGGCAAACAAGATTGCCGCACAACTGGCAACGTTGATTGGCGAGAACGGCGAGCCTTACCGAAAAGAAGCCGACAAAATTTTAAAAGCATTGGATTCAGAATTGTGGCTAATGGACAAAGGCTGGTATGCTGAATACAAGGACCTGCTGGGTGAAAAGTTGGTGCATCCTGCCGCTGCTTTGTGGACCGTATATCATGCCATTGATTCTTACGTGCCGGATGGTTTTCAAGCTTACCAAATGCTGCGCTATGTAGACAATCACATTCCGCACATTCCAATCAGGGCAAAAGGTTTGAGCGATACAACGCTTTACACACTTTCAACCACCAACTGGCAGCCTTACACCTGGTCGCTGAACAATGTGGTGCTGGGCGAAGTAATGCATACCGCCTTGGCCTACTGGCAGGGTGGAAGAAGTGAAGAAGCTTACCATCTTTGGAAAGGTGCATTGATGGAGAGCATGTATATCGGTGCAAGCCCGGGCAATTTTCAGCAAATCTCGTTTTACGATGCAATACGCGGAGAGTTGTACCGCGATTTTGCCGATGATATTGGCACCACTGCAAGAAGTTTGGTGGAAGGATTGTTTGGCATTAGTCCCGATTTGTTGAACGGTAAGTTGTCCATCACACCGGGTTTTCCTGCAGAGTGGAACCATGCTTCGCTTTCTACTCCCGATATAGTCTATTCTTTTCAACGGTCAGGCAACAAAGATGTTTACAACATCAGGCCAAATTTTGCAAGGCCCTTGAATCTTTTGCTGAAGGTAAAAGCAAAGTTGGATGGCATTGCGTCGGTGATTGTAAATGGGAAAAAAACAACATGTTATTTTGATTCGTCGGCGATTGAACAGCCGGTGTTGAAAATTGAAGCATCCCCTGCAAAGGATTTTTTGGTTGAAATAGTGTGGAAGGGAGCACCATTGGAAAAGCTGGTCGTTCAAAAAACATACAAATCAGGTGAAACAATTGAACTGCCATTTAAAAATGCCCGTTTGCTGAAATTCTTTGATCCGCAAAATGCACTGCGAAAACAAACAACAGCGCCTCGAAGGTTCAGCGCAATTGTCAATGCTGGGGAAGGAGCAAAAACATTTTTCCTGCAAGTGAAGCAAGGCGATGCAATGTATTGGCTGCCGGTTTCGTTCGCCGTAAACAAGCCGATAACCTCTGTTGACAGAACCACAGCAACTGGTGCTTCATCACAATACGAAAAGGTTGATCTTTCCCCTTATTTCAACGATGATGTCAAAAATATTTTCAAGAACCAGTATCTCTCTCCACGCCCAAAAACAACAACGCTGCAACTGCCCACGCAGGGCATTGGCAATTGGGCTTATCCCCTCGCAACAGCCAACATTGACGATGCAGGCTTGCGGAAAAAAGCCGGTGACAAGAATGAAATCGTTGTAGAAGGCGGAATTCCGTTTGCAACACCTTCACAAACCGGTACAAAGAACATTGTCTTTACATCGCAGTGGGACAACTATCCAAAAGCAACCGCCATACCCCTTAGCGGTAAATCATCTCATGCATATTTGTTGATGGCAGGTTCTACCAATCCCATGCAAAGCAGAATGACTAATGGTGAAGTTGTGGTGCAATACAAAGACGGCACATCGGATAAACTGGAATTAAAAAATCCCGAAAACTGGTGGCCGATCGAACAGGATTATTATGTGGATGGCTATGCTTTTACCACCGATGCAAACAAGCCTTTGCGGTTGTATCTGGCCTCTGGCGAAGCAACACGTATCTTCAACCGGTATGTTACCATCAGGGGATTCAGCAACAGAGGCATTGATGGCGGTGCCGCAACAATTTTGGGCATGCCGTTGAACAACCAAAAAGAACTAAAATCATTGACATTGAAAACCATTGCGAACGATGTAGTCATTGGCCTGATGAGTGTAACCCTTGTCCGTTAAATCTACAGTATGAAAAAACTCTTTTTCTGTTTTACATTTTTCATTTTGCATGTCTCCTCCTTTGCACAAAAGGGCGACAGCGTTTACCTGTTTTGCTATTTCAAAGGCAACGGGGATGGCTTGCATTATGCTTACAGCGAAGACGGCTTCACCTGGATCGCTATGTTCAACGACAGCATTGTTTTAAGACCAACCGTGAGCAAAGACAAATTGTTTCGTGACCCCTGCATCACCAAAGGTGCCGATGGCAAATACCACATGGTGTGGACGGTTAGTTGGGCCGACAGAGGCATTGGCTATGCTTCTTCAAAAGATTTGGTTCATTGGTCGGAGCAACAGTTTATACCAGTGATAATGCACGAAGATTCGGCTCGCAATACCTGGGCGCCGGAGATCAATTACGACGCAAAGAGTAAAGATTACATTGTTTATTGGGCAACAACGATTCCTGGTCGTTTCCCGCAAAAAGATACATCGGCCGAAGGACAGCGAAACAATCACCGCATTTATTATGTGACAACGAAAGATTTTAAAAAATGGAGCAAAGCAAGGTTGTTGTACGAGCCAGGTTTTAGCGTGATTGATGCAACGATTGCGGAGGATGGAAAACGTTACGTGATGTTCCTGAAAAATGAAACACGGTCACCGGTTGAAAAGAATATCCGCATAGCATATGCTACCAACATCACCGGTCCATACTCAAAAGCAGGGCAGCCAATAACCGGTAACTATTGGGCAGAAGGACCTACGGCTTTGAAAGTAAACGGTCAATGGATTGTTTATTTTGACAAATACAGAGACCATCAATACGGTGCTGTTACTTCAACAGACCTAATTCATTGGACAGATGTTTCTGACAAAATAAAATTTCCTGCCGGCGTCCGTCACGGAACGGCTTTTGTTGTTTCGCGGCAGGCGTTCAACGAAATGAAACTTCCTGTTACGAAGTAAACACTGCACAAAAATTTGTCAGGCTTGTTTTTGCGGTGTTCGGGAAAGTTTGCTGATGTCAAATCCTTTTTCTTTGATGCGTGTAAGAATCTGCCGGTAACTATTTTCATCCATAAAAGGTGTTCGCGAAAGTATCCACAGGTATTTTCTGTTGGGATGACCAACCACTGCATAACTATAATCCGGCGCCAGGTCAATAATCCAGTACTTGCCTTTAAACGGCCAAAAGAACTGCACTTTTAGTTTGGCATTGCCCGAATTTTCTTCAACAAACGCCTTGCCTTTAATGTACGATTCCCTTCCGTTAATGCTATCCTTGTGGCAACGGTTTTCAACAACGATATAGCCTTTTTCACTCAACGAATATTCAGCCGTGGTGCAGTGACAACCTTTTTGAAATCGCTGCGGAAAGGACGCAATCTCATACCATTTGCCGGTGTATTTTTTCAAATTCACAAACGCAACGGTTGCCAGTGGCTGATATGATTTGCAAGCGAACAGCATCACGGTAAGTATGCAACTGATTTTACGTGAGAGCCATTTGTGGAGAAAGCTTTTTCTCATTCCGGGTAAAGTGGTTTTTTAACCGTTCGTAAAAAAATAAATTCAGCAGTGTCATTTCCATGCCGTAAAAAACATCTTCAACCGGTATCGTCAAAATACGGATGCCCAGGTTTTCCTTGTCGTTGTACCACACGACAGGCTGTTCCAAACCGGTTCCGGTAAGAATGCCATTCACAATGAGAAAAGGAATAAGAAGAATGGCATAAACCGAGAAAAATTTCGAAAGCCAGCGGACCTTGAAAACAAATTTCAGCAGTAACAACAAAACACCTGTACTGATGAAGGTGGAAACTGTGTAGGCATTTTTATTGAAAACAAATCCGCACAGGATAAGTCCTGCCGATAAAACCAAAACAAAGTTTCTTTCTGTCGAATGCTTCCATCTCAGGTCATAAAAGGAAGCAAGGCAATGGTAGGTGAAAACACAGGAAAAAGGAATGCAGATAAAAAATAAAACTTCCTCAACGGGTAAATTGAAGACTTTATAACCCAGGGTATACTGATCGTGAAAACCCCACACACCCGCCTTTGTGAAAAAAGCATCCCAAACTAAGAAACAAAATGCCATCAAAAAATTAGCAGGAAAAAAAGCGATAAACTTTTTGTAGAACCGGATCTTCGGATGAAACGAGAACAGAAAAGGAACAACGAATGCACCCAGATCAACCAGCAAATACGTGTATCGGATATTAAGCATTTGCGTTGTTTTTCCGGAAATATTTTAGCGGCACCCACAACATGCCAAAGCATTCGCCCTGTTCCTTGTTCAAATGTTTATGATGCATTTTGTGTGCCCTGCGAATGGCTTTGAAATAAGCGTTATCGGTTTTGCGAAAAAGCCGGAAGCGCTGATGAATAAAAACATCATGCACTAAAAAATAAGCAAGGCCATACAAGGTTATTCCCAGACCAATCCAGAAAAGTGTGTTATAACTCTTTTGCATGCCCAAAAACAATCCTGCCATTCCGGGCAAGGCAAAAATTAAAAAGAAAAAATCGTTGCGTTCAAAAAAGCCTGCAGATTCTTTTTTATGATGGTCCCTGTGCAGGATCCACAACAAACCATGCATGATGTATTTGTGCGTTAACCAGGCCACGGCTTCCATGCTGATGAAAGCGCCAACAACAATCAATAATTTAGTGATGAACATAGGTAAAAATTTTATCGAGTTTTTGCTTTCTGAAAGCAAAGATCCGGTCAAGTTTCTTTTTCACAATCAAGGCATGCGCCATTTTTCCCATAACGCCGAAAGGCAATTGGTAATTCACCTCGTCCCGCATTAAAACACCGTTCTTCCTTTCCAAAAAAGTATGCGTATGCTCCCAAACCTTGTAAGGGCCTTTCAACTGAACATCGGTAAAGAACTTTCGTTTGTCAACATCCCGGATCTCCGTTTGCCAATGGACCGGAATTCCAAGCAAAGGCTTTACCAGGTAATCTATCCTCATGCCTTCGTAGATTTCGTTGGGTAGCTCGGACAAAATTTTGAAATCCAACTCGGGTGGCGTGATGGTCGCCAAGTTCTTTGGCGACGAGAAGAAATCCCATGCTTCTGCAACCGGAATCGGTAAAAATTGTTCTCTCAAAATCTGGTACATCAACAAGTCGTTTAAAAAATGTTCAACTGGTATTTGATATTGGATCGCAACATCAGGACCAGCTTTTGAAAATTGGGAATGCGTATTCGTTCCGTCAAAATTCTTTCTGCCGGCAGCCGTTTGATTTTCTTGAACAACTGGTGGTAATAATAATAAGCCAGGTAAACTCCGCTGCGACTACTGGCCGGCAACATGCGAATCCCTTTCAATGCTTCCTCAAAATCGTCTTCGATTTCTTTTTCAATTTGTTCCTTTTCTGCCTGGGAAAAGTCTTCGAGGTCCACGCCCGGAAAATAAGTTCTGCCTAAAATCAAATTGTCGGCCTGTGCATCACGCAAAAAATTTACTTTCTGAAACGCTGCACCCAACCGCATGGCATAGGGTTTCAAATGCTCGAACATGACTTCATCGCCTTCTGTAAACACATGAAGGCACATAAGGCCAACCACTTCGGCAGAGCCCAAAATATATTGCCCGTAGGTTGTGTCATCACAGGTTTGCAATGTCAGGTCCATTGCCATGCTGTCCAGAAACGTATCAATCCATTCAGGCTTGATACCATAGTCATGCACCACTGCCTGGAAAGCATTTAAGATGGGGTTCAACGATATTTTTGCATCGAGTGCCTTGTATGTGTCTTGCCGGAAAGAAGTGAGCAATTCCTGTTTTTCGTAACCGTGAAAGCTGTCCACAATTTCATCGGCAAAGCGCACAAAGCCATAAATCGAATAGATAGGCTTGCGCAAGTGCCGGGCAAGGAAAAGAATGCCCAAAGAAAAACTCGTGCTGTAGGTTTTTGTTGTCAGCCGGCTGCATTCAACCGATAAATTATCAAATACGTATTTCATGCCTGTTGCTGAAGGATTCGTGTAACAATTCCGCTGCTATTTGTCCTGAAATAATGGAAGGTGGAACCCCGGGACCCGGAACCGTTAATTGCCCTGCATAAACGAGGTTTTTAATTTTACGGTTCCTGATCTTGGGTTTTAAAATGGCTGTTTGCAAAAGGGTGTTGGCCAAGCCGTAGGCATTGCCTTTGTAAGAATGATAATCGGCGATAAAATCATTGACGCAATAACTTTTTTTGTAAACAATGTGTGGAAGAATGGATTCGCCGGTGAATTCCTCCAGCCGCTTTATAATGATAGCAAAATAGTTTTCACGGATGGATTCATTGTCCTCCAGCCCGGCTGCGATAGGCATGAGCAAAAAGATGTTCTCGCAGCCTTCCGGAGCAACCGACGCATCGGTTTTTGATGGACAACAGGCGTAGAACAAAGGCTTTGTTGGCCATTGCGGACGTGTGTATATTTCCTGTGCATGCTGATCGAGACTTTCGTCGAAGAAAAGAGTGTGGTGTTGCAAACGCGGTATCTTTTTGTTGATACCGAGATAGAAGATAAGACTGGAAGGTGCCATCGTTTTTTTATTCCAGTAAGCTTTCGGATAATTCCGTTCTGCTGGTTTCAACAACTGTTCTTCTACATGCTGATAATCGGCTGATGCGATGACACCTTCACAGTCTATCCTCTCATCCTTAACCCTGATTGCAGCAGCCCTGGTGTTATTGGTAATAATTTCTTCTACGGGTGAATTAAAATGAAAAACAACCTTGTGTTCTTCCGCAATCTTCATCATGGCATCAATCACTTTTCCAAAGCCGCCCACCGGGTACCATGTGCCCAATTTCAAACCTGCATAATTCATCAGGCTGTAAAGAGCCGGGGTTTGCGATGGCCTTGCACCAAGGAACAAAACAGGGAATTCCATCAAAGCCTGCAAACGGGGATGCTTGAAGTATTTCCGTACATGTTTGTCAAAAGAAGAAAAGATGCTGGTGTGAAGACTGTTGCGAATGGTATGGAACGATAAATACTCGGTGATGGAAAGCGCCGGTTTATAAACAAGGTCTTGCATGCCCAACCGGTACTTCAGCGCCGCTTCGTCCATGAAACTCTTTAGTTTGGAAGCGGCACCTTCTTCTACGGATTCAAAAAGTGTGCACAGGGCTTCAAAACCGGCAGGGATTTCCATTGTATCATCTTTCCCGAATACCATTTCAAAGGCCGGATCCAAAAGTTGTAATTGGTACAAGTCAGCAACACGATAACCAAAATGATGAAAGAACCTTTCAAAAACACCGGGCATCCAATACCAACTCGGGCCCATGTCAAAAACAAAGCCTTCTGTCGCCTTTAGTTGTCTTGCCCTCCCGCCGGGTTCTGCATTCTTTTCGAACACATGCACGTCGTGGCCAGCCGCTGCCAGGTAGCAGGCCGCACTTAATCCCGAAAACCCCGAACCAATCACCGCAATTTTTGACATTGGCTATTGTTGATATTTTTCGTTTGCGATTTAAACAAACTATTTTAATTCATTTTCCAGATCCTGCACACTGTGAAGCAGTACAAGATTTTTTTCTTTTTTCATTTCGGGCAGGCGGCTTTCTTCACAGGCGACGTAAATCTTTTGTTTGGGAAAGGTTTTCAAAAGATGACGGATAAATGCAGTTTCTTTTTTGCCATCGTACTTACGTACGAAAAACAAAAGCAGATTTACCGAACGGATGTCCGCAACGGCTGTTTGCAGAGAAGAAAAAGGAAGATTGGCACCGAGGTAATAAACTTTTTTCCCTGCATGACGAATGAGAAAGCTGGCAAACAGCAACCCGGTTTCATGAAATTCATCTTCCGGTAAAAAAAGCACCCAGGAATCTTTCGCTGTTTTCGGTGGTGGCAAAGCGTCGGTAGCAGAGAGAAATTTTTGCCGGAACAGCGCCGTAATAAAATGCTCCTGTGCCGGTGGCAGCGCATCTTTGGCCCACAATAATCCAAGGCGCAAAAGAGATGGATAAATGACATTCACATACGTATCCTTCATTCCAAAACGGAGAATACTGCTGGAGAACAGTTTGTCAAAATGCGCTTCGTTGTATTCCACCGCCGCTGCAACAATCTGTGCGATGTAGTATTCATATTCATCCCTTGTTGAAAGCGGCCGGATAAATTGCTCGTCAAGAAGTTTGTGCAATTGGGCATCGGACATGGTGCACAACTCCGATACTTTGTAGTCTGTATGCAGGAGGCTTGCAATGTTTAGCAGCCTCCTTAACTGGTGGCCGTTATAGTACCGGGTGTTTCCTTCGCTGCGGTCCGGTTTCAGTGCCCCGTACCGCTGCTCCCACATCCGGATGGTGTGTGCCTTGATGCCCGAAAACTGCTGCAGGTCCGATATGGAGAAGGCGTTCAATTTGTTTAAATTTATTCAAAAATATTTAAACAGAACGAAACGAGCAAATTTCTTTTTCGCTTCCATTAAGGGCATACATTTCCCTGATAAGGAGAATGGGTTTGTTGAAAACATAACCGTTGATGAGAACGAGAGAGGAGTTTAGCGCAGCTTCAGGTAAACAATCCTGGCCTGTTTACTGCTGAAGGTGTCGCTGCTAAATAATTTGCGAAGCAAAAGGCCGAGGCCAAAACTGCCAACCGAAATGCCCAATTTTTTTAGATTCTCTTTGCTGGTGATAGGTTGATCTAAGTAAGCACCGTTGATGATGTTCAGCGCCAAATAACCAGCGCCGCCTATTTGTAATAAGCTGCTCACTTTTCCCAGGAAGAAATGACGGTACTTGTAAAGTTTAACCCGTTTAATATCGGTGTAGTGAAACCCAAGTAAATAACGGGCAACAGTGTCTCGTACATAAACACCAAGATGCGTCATCACGGTCCGGATGTCGTAGTAGCTAACCAATATACTGTCGTTCCGGATAGATTGAATAGGACCTTCAATATAACTGCCGTCGTTTGTTTCGAACGCAATGGGCAAACCTGCTACAAATGTTTTTAAGGAGCGTCCGTTTTTCTTTCGTACACTGATCATATCCTGTGCATTGGCATAAAATGCAAAGACCAAAAGGAGAGAAAGGACAAGCAGGCGTGGCATGATTCCAAAATTAAACCCATGCCTGCAAGTAGTTTGTTAAATAGGATGACGCAAAGGCGATGGAACCCGAATCATGAAAGAATATAGTGGCGGTAAAGAATTTGTTGAAATCAAAATAAATTTTCTATCTTGTAAAGGTTGTTCAGCGACAAACAATATCATTTCGAATTTTCCGGTTACCCAATTGTCTCTATGATCGCCACTCTCTCGATACTTCTTTACGAATAAGAAATTTATTTATCCTACTGGCAACGCAAGAAGGAACAGAAAGGAATTGTTATCAAGTTACAGGTACCATTGAAATCATCAGAACAGTAATGGTTCGTACCGGATGTGTTTACTTAACCCGGAAACCGAAGGCTTTAGATAAGAATGCGAAAACGTATCGCTTGCGGATCATTTGAAAAGAAACACGGCAACATTATTCTTAAAATAAAAAATCAACGGTTATGCGAATCAACGAATTTATTGTTCCCCTTCATCAAGTAGGTTTGGAAGACCTGGATTCTGTTGGTGGAAAGAATGCTTCTTTGGGTGAAATGATCCAGCATTTAACGCATTTGGGCATCAACATCCCGGGTGGTTTTGTGATCACGGTTAGCGCCTACAAATATTTTTTGGAAGCCAATAATTTAGGACCATCCATCAGGGGCTTTATCAAAGAAATTGATTTTGATAACATTGATTCGTTGCGGAAAGGCGGTAAAAAAATTCGCCAGCTTGTTCGCAATACAAGGTTCCCGAAAGAATTGGGAGAGGAGATCATCCAAGCCTATTACAAGCTGTCGGAGTTTTACCAATTACCCGATACCGATGTTGCTGTCCGTTCGTCCGCTACGGCGGAAGATTTACCCGATGCGTCGTTTGCCGGCCAACAGGAAACGTATTTGAACGTAAGGGGCCCCGGCGCCCTGATTGCCTCTGTACGCAACTGCTTTGCTTCTTTGTTTACCGACAGGGCTATCTCGTACAGGGAAACTTTTGGCTACGACCATTTTCAGTTGGGACTTTCGGTTTGTGTGCAAAAAATGGTGCGGTCGGACCTGGCTTGTTCCGGCGTTGCCTTTTCGTTGGATACGGAAAGTGGTTTTAAAGATGTCGTGGTAATAAACGGTTCGTATGGCCTGGGAGAAATGATTGTGCAAGGCTCGGTATCGCCGGATGAATTTATTGTGTTTAAGCCAACGCTGAAAGAAGACTGCACACCCATCATTGAAAAAAAATTGGGTAACAAAGATGTGATGATGGTGTATGGCGATGATCCCGACGAAAAAGTCCGTGTGATCTCAACTGAAAAACACATGCACGATAAGTTTTGTATTGACGATCAAACGGCGCTTCAATTGGCCAAATGGGTAGTGGAAATTGAAAACTATTACAGCAATAAAAAAGGCCATTGGTGCCCGATGGACGTGGAATGGGCCATTGACGGAAAAACACACCAGCTTTTTATTGTGCAGGCAAGACCGGAAACCATTCATTCGCAAAAGAAGGACAGGAAGGTGATTGAATACCATATCAACGATCCGGAAAAAGAGCAAAAGCTGATTGCAAAGGGCATTGCGGTTGGCGATAAAATTGCCAGCGGCAAAGTCACCATTCTGTATTCGCTTGATACCCGTGTAGCCGAAGGCCACCAGTTTCACGAAGGCGATGTTTTGGTTACCGACATGACCGATCCGGATTGGGAACCGATCATGAAAAAAGCAGCAGCCATCATTACCAACAAAGGTGGCCGCACCTGTCATGCGGCCATTGTGGCCAGGGAAATGGGCGTTCCCGCAATTGTTGGTTGTGGCAATGCAACCAGCCTGTTGGCGGAAGGACAACTTGTTACAGCGTCCTGCGCCGAAGGCGATGCCGGGTTGATTTACGATGGTGCGATTGACTTTACCAAAACGGAATTTGATTTGGACGATTTGCCGAAGGTGAACACACCCATTATGTTGAATGTTGGTTCGCCCAACATGGCTTTCCAGTTTTCGCACCTGCCCAATCATGGTGTGGGATTGGCAAGAGAGGAGTTTATCATCAACAACTATATCCAGGTGCATCCGCTGGCCCTGTTGCAGCATCAAACCTTAAACGATGCGCAGCTCTCGCAAGACATCAAAAAAATTATCATGGGCTTTGACAGCGAGGAAGATTATTTCATTAAAAAGCTGTCGTATGGCGTGGCAAAAATTGCAGCCGCTTTTTATCCCAACAAGGTCATTGTTCGTTTTTCCGATTTTAAAAGCAACGAATATTTCAATTTGCTGGGTGGTAAATATTTTGAACCCGTTGAAGAAAATCCCATGATTGGGTGGCGGGGCGCTTCACGCTATTATGCACCGAAATACAAAGAAGCCTTTGGGTTGGAGTGCAAGGCCATTCAAAAGGTGCGGGAAGGAATGGGACTGACAAATGTAGTGATGATGATACCGTTTTGCCGCACCGTAGAGGAATTGTTGCAGGTGCAGGAAACGATGAAAGAGTTTGGTTTGGAAAGGGGAAAGAATGGCCTTGAAATTTATTTAATGGCCGAATTGCCGTCAAATATTTTAATGGCCGACGAATTTGCAAAATACATTGACGGTTTCTCCATTGGTTCGAACGATCTTACCCAATTAACGCTTGGTTTGGACAGGGATTCTGCTTTGGTTTCGCATTTGTACGATGAACGCAATCCGGCGGTGAAAAAGATGATCAGCATGTTGATAAAAACGGCCAAGGATGCCAATGTAAAAGTGGGCATCTGCGGACAAGGGCCGTCAGACTATCCCGACTTTGCACAATTTTTAGTGGAACAACACATTGACAGCATTTCGGTGACACCCGATTCGTTGGTGAAGACAGTGAACGCAATTCATGCTGTTGAACAAAAGCTGATGGAAAAGATAGAAAAAAGCGAAGTGAAGGTGATGTAAACAATCGGTGTTTAATCTTATTCAATATATCCGCTTGCAAGTGGGTATATTGAATAAGATGTTGTTGACGGCAATGGGAAGCAGCCTTTGGTAAATGCAGGCTCTGTTTCTGATCACCGAAAATGCTTTTGCCAAAACGCTTCGGCATTCGTTGTCTTTCGTCAGTTAGTTTGCCCGTTGTATCTTGGGTCAAAGTCCACCATCCATTCAATACCGAATTTGTCTCTAAACATTCCAAAATAGGAACCCCAGGGACTGTCACCAATCGGCATTTCAATATCTCCTCCTGCTGAAAGTCCGCTGAATAACTTGTCGGCTTCTTCACGGCTTTCTGCGCTAATGGCTATTTTAGACCTGTTTTCAGCCTCGTTTACCCGGCCCATACTTTCCGGAACATCATTGGCCATTAAAACGTTTTTGCCAATTGGCAATGCAATGTGCATGATCTTATTTGCTTCTTTTTCTGCTATCGGATGCCCGGGGCTTGAAATGTCTTTGAAACGAATAATTTTTGCGAACTCTCCGCCAAATACCGATTTGTAAAATGTAAAGGCTTCTTCTGCATTTCCGTTGAAGTTGATGTGGGGATTGATTAGTGCCATAGTTTTTATTTTTTAAATTGTTTTCTTATATCACATTTTCGCCAATGCAGCCCGAAGATGTTTGTAAAGCTCTGTTCCGCACTGCCTCTGCAAAATTTTCTGCTGGCTATCGTAGTTGTCTTTCGTCTTCTGAAAATTTTGCCGCAGCATTGCTCATCATTGATTTGTTGGTATGCAAACGTACCGCTTAGCCACAAAACAACTAAGGTGTAAAGGCGTCAAAAAAGAGGTTGTTTGCGTCAAGCGGTTACATGGTTATGTTAGTCTAAATTGATTGAAGTTGTCTGTTGCAATGACGCCGAACGGAGCAGCGCTTTGTGGAGGTGAGAAATTTGAAATTCTGTTACTTCACTTTTGAACTGTCGTTGATTGATGTTTGTTGATCGAAAATTAGCACTTCCGCTCATTTTTACAAAGCGACCTGTTAGTAGCAACGTGATAGTCAGTGTGTTTTTGCTTTGTTTAAATAGGTTTCTCCAAGCGTTTTCATTTCTTCAATCTCAACAAAATTCGGTTCAGTTTCTTCCTTGTGAACTAAACTGTCGCCTTGGAAGTAATAGTAACCGTTTTTCCATTTTATTTTCTTGTCTGCAACATCCTCCGATACCCTTACATAAACAAGCTTTGATTTCAAGTAAATAAAAAAGTAATGGCGTTTTAGCTCTTGTATAGTAATGGCTATGATATAGTTGCGACTTGTATCTTTGCTGATCGCAAAGTATTCAATGCCTGTTTGAGTTTCAGTTTGATTTTTCGAAATGGTGTATGCTTGTACTGACTGTAAATAATTCCATCTTGCTCTTCCCTGTAAAGGCTTCTTTGTTGCTGATAACAACTTGATACAATAAGACAAACAACAAGCGATAGAAAAGACAATCGTTTCATAATTTCTTATGAGAGGCTTTGGTTGCAGCTAATAATTGTATCACCACAATTATACGAAATGATAAATTCTTTGACGACATATAGTTCTCAACGAAAGTTCATTACGCTTTTAATTGCCGTTTGCGGCAATCATTCAATCTTGTTAATTCATCATGGAGCCGCTATTCCAAATTAATTTTCAATTCTTCGCCTGTAATAGTGTAATATAGGTTTTGGAGTTGGTGAAGAGACTTGTACTCAAATTCACGATCATCTAATTCAACAAGCACTGTATCGTTGTTAAGAACCACCGTTAAAGCTTCTTTTTTGTAAGCCGTAACATGATTTGTAGTATCAGCTACAAAACCACACTTCTCCAATATTTCTGAACTTAAAGAAACCGCTTCAAACTCCTCCAAAGGCCGGTGCGGTGCATCCAATTCCAGCACATCGTCCTCAAAAGGCTCTACTCTGTGTTCAATTCTTGGTGATAAATAACCGATTCTATCTTCCAGGATAGCAGTTACCTCAACGAGTTCCGGAAGCAATGTTGTCTTTGGATTTGACAGTTTCGGATTCCATGAAACCAGGTTGCCGATTCGTAATTCATTCGCTTTTATCATGCTATAAAGCTACTTAGCTTTTGCCACCAAAAGTTGAACATTCAGGGATTGCGCAAAAGTGGTCGTTTTTGTTCGTTAAAGTTTATGCCTGGTTGCGAGTACAGTACAGGTGGCATAAAAGCTTAGGTTTCGTTCCATCCCGACAGCTTATTGCCGTGATTTGTTGCGGACGAAGGTTTTATTCAACCGGTAACAGTATGTGAAACGTGGCCCCTTTTCCGGGTTCGCTGTTCGCCCAAATGTAACCATGATGGTTGTCTACCACCTTCCTGGCAATGGCAAGGCCAATGCCCGCCCCGCTGTACTCGCGGTTTCCGTGCAGCCGTGTAAACATGTGAAAAATGCTTTCGGCATAAACCTGTTCAAACCCAATTCCGTTGTCGCATACTTCTACCAGGTGGAAAGTTTTGTTCTTGTCTTCATCCGTCACATTGAACCCGGATTCTTTTCCCTTTACTGTTCTTGATTGAATGCTAATAAGTGGCGGAACACCCGGCGTTTGATACTTGAGTGAATTGCTGATTAAGTTTTGAAAGAGCTGTTGTAGTTGACGTCTGTAACCTTTGATCACCGGCAATGGCCCGAGTTCTACTTCTGCTTCTTTTTCAGTGATTGGGAGTTCCAGGTCGGTAAGAATGTTGCGAATTTTATCATGGAGGTCCACCGGCTCCATCTGTTGTTGTTCCCGGCTCACATGCGAATATTCCAACAGGTCGTCAACCAGGAGTTTCATGCGTGCCGTTGACGTTTCAATCCTCTCTAGGTAATGCTTTTCTTGAGCGGTAAGTCGTTCCTGAAGTTCAACCTTCAGCCGGTCAATAAAGAACGATACCTTTCGAATGGGTTCTATCAGATCGTGCGAAGCGGCGCTGGTGAACTCTTCGAGGCTTTCGTTGGAGCGCCTGAGTTCCTCCAGCAATCTTTCCTGCCGTTGTTGTGCTTCTTTGGTATCGGTTACGTCTGTTGTAATACAAATTAACCGTTCGTTGTCCATTTTTGATGCCGCTCCTTCAATCCATTTCCCCGTTGGCAGCCGGTAATCTGTATAGCAAGGTATGCCGGTTTCAAGTGTTGATGCCAGCATCTTATGTGCCGTGCTTCCGTAAAAGTTAGGGTCAATTTCAACATTGGTCCTGGTGAGCAAAACTTCTTTCGAAAGTCCTGAAAACTCGGTTGAACGATCGTTGATAAGGATGTTACGGAAGTCAACCACGTCTCCTTTTTCGTTCCGAATGGCTTCAATGACAGTAATGCTGCTGGGAGAGAACCGTATTAGTTTATCAAGAAGATTTTTTTGCCGTTCAATTTCAAGAACCGCTTTCTTTTGTTCTGTGACGTTGATAAAGTTTACCACTACACCATTGTCGCCCATCTTAACAGCAGACGTATCGTACCATCCTTCAAAGCCGTTGCTTTGATAGAACACTTCGAAACGCTCCGGCACACCTGTTTCAATCACACGGGCCAGCTTTTCCATTGTATTTGTTTGCTGGGTAGCCGGGAACTCTTCCAACAAATTCTTCCCGATAACATCAAGGCCGGGCCGCACACTCAACTCCCTGAACCGGTGGTTGACCTGAACAAAACGCAAGTCTACAATCACACCTTTTTCATCTCTCACGGCTTCGCAGGTGTAGACGGCGCTCAAAGAGGCATCGAGTATGTTGTTAAGTAAACTGGCCTGGTCAAGGAGTTGTTGTTCACGGCTTTTTTTCTCCGATACATCAACAAAGTTTGAAATGACGCCATCATCGAGTTTGGTAAGCGAAACAATGAACCATCCATACTCCAAACCTTTTGTTGTCCGGAAAGTTGTTTCAAAGCGCACAGGTTCCCCGGTTTCAACGGCTTTCCGGTGCAGTTCAAACTGTTCGGAGTTTTGCAGGTGAGGCAGAAGGTTCAACAATGTTCGCCCAACGGCATTCGCAGGCAATTGGCCAACTTCCAATCCTTTTTTGTTGATGTGGGTGAGACGGAAGTCTGTAATAAGGCCATTCTTGTCCCGAACAGCTTTCAGGTACATGATTCCATCGGCTGCTGTGTCAAGGATCTGCTGGTAGATCTTTTCCTGTTCTCTCCGTTCAATTTCAGCTTTCACGTCGTTTGTTCTGTCACGGGTGATGCTAAGAACGCCGTTCTCCACTCTGCTGCGCTGAACGTTGAAGTGTTTGTCGAACCCGGGACTGTAGTAAGTGTATTCAATGGATTGCCCCGTTGTCCATACTTCCTTGCACTGCCGAAAGACCAGTAAAACGGATTCACCGTCCATCAAAGACGTTGATTGAAGCCGTTCGCCGATAACCACGGAACTGTCAACACCCAGGATGCGGGCCGCAGCATTGTTGGCGTATTGCACTTCAAAGTCAATCAGGCTTTCACTTGTTTCGTCATCTTTGAAAACGGGATAGAACCACACTACAGAATCGGGCTGGTTGTCGAAGAGTTGGGAGATGAGGGCTTCGGTTCTCTTTTCTTTCACCATGGTTAAAGGATCAGGCGTTAAGTTACTAATCTTTTTAATTGCAACAGCCGTCGGTGAAAAATATCATTGGCCCCGCGATGGGTGCTTGTACATTCGAACCCGGTTCTTGTTCGGACATGTTGACGTTTTGCCGGCAAGCGTCTAACATCTTTTAATGTTGTAGAAAAGCCGAACAAATTAATCGAGGTTGAAAAATGTAAGGTGTTCCGGGAAAGGGTGATCAACCCTGTATTTGTCAGGATGCAACAGGACAGTAAGCATTGACATAATGCTAATTTCCCTTTTTCATTGCTTGTTTGTTATGGAAGGATTGTCGTTCCCCTCTTTCCACTAATCATTTTTTCTATTGTCATTTATAAAACGATCGAAGCGAATGGACCACAACACAACTCTGAAGAAAGTTTACATTCATCTTTTATGCTTTGTGTGTGTTCTTTCTGCCCGGGCCCAAAACAGCGGGAGAACAATAATTGATTTTGATAAGGGCTGGAAATTTTACAAAGGTGATATAGCCAACGCGGAACAATCAGTATTCGCTGATGAATCCTGGCGTTTCTTAAATGTTCCGCACGATTGGAGCATTGAAGGCCCTTATGATCGTAACAATTCTACGGGCCGTGGCGGCGGTTATTTACCCGCGGGCATTGGATGGTACCGTAAAACGTTTTCATTACCCAATCCGGAAGCCGCGAAAAAATTGTTTATCCGGTTTGATGGTGTGATGGCCAATAGCGATGTTTGGTTAAACGGGCATTTGTTGGGGCATCGTCCCAATGGCTATGTTGCTTTTGCATACGAACTAACGCCATACCTGAATTTTGGTGCCGATAAAAAAAATGTATTGGTTGTTCGTGCCGATAATTCCACCCAGCCGGCTTCTCGTTGGTATGCCGGTGCAGGCATCTACCGCCATGTGCGCCTGGTAAGTGTATCGCCTGTACACATCAAACTGTGGGGGCATTTTGTTTCTGCCAAAAATGTTACGGCTAAAAAAGCTACCGTGCAGGTGCAAACGGAAGTTGAGGTGCCGGCAGGAATAAAAAAAATTACAATTCAAACAACAGTCATTGCCGCCAATGGAAAAACAGTGGCAAACGACACAAAAACATTAGGTACATCATCTTCCAATACTTTTTTGCAATCCATCGAAGTAAACAGTCCTTTGCTTTGGGATGTTGTATCGCCGCAACTTTACAAAGCTGTTACAAAACTGATTGCCGATGGCAAAGAAGTGGACGAGATCACCACCAACTTTGGTATTCGTGATGCACATTTTGAAGCAGGTACCGGTTTTTGGCTCAATGGGAAAAATATCAAAATAAAGGGTGTGTGTTTGCACCACGATGGCGGTGCTGTTGGTGCAGCCGTTCCGCTTAGCGTTTGGGAAAAAAGATTGTTGCTCCTGAAAGAGATTGGCGTCAATGGCATTCGCACCGCACACAACCCGGTGGCACCGGAGTTTTTAGACCTGTGCGACAGACTTGGCTTTCTTGTAATGGATGAAAATTTTGATACGTGGAATGCAGCCAAAGGCAACGCCGAAAAAGGCTACAATCTATACTTCACAGATTGGTGGGAAAGGGACTTGCGTAGTATTGTATTAAATGATCGCAACCATCCTTCTCTTGTTATTTACAGCATTGGCAACGAAATAAGAGACAACCTGAATGACACGTCGGGTTTTAGAAAGTATAAAATGCAGCAGGACCTCGTTCACCAGTTGGATGGAACAAGGCCAGTGACAATGGCCTTGTTTCGCCCCGGTTCATCGCATGTTTATGAAAACGGTTTTGCCGATAGCATGGATGTTGTTGGACAGAACTACCGTGAAGCCGAATTGGTGGCAGCACATGAAGCAAAGCCCTCACGCAAAGTCATTGGAACGGAAAATGGTCATGACGTGGCTGCATGGTTTGCCCTTCGTGACAAACCTTATATGGCCGGCCAGTTCTTATGGACAGGTGTTGAGTATCTCGGTGAATCGGAGTGGCCCCGTGTGGTGAACGGTTCGGGACTGATAGACAAAACCGGCGAGATGAAAAACAGTGCTTACCAGCATCAAAGCTGGTGGAGTAGCAAGCCAATGATTTATGTCATGCGCACCGAAGGCAATGCAGGCAACGGGGGCTGGGTCAGCAACTGGACACCTTCTGATGTTGACACCTACGATGAAGCAAAGTTGCAGGTCTTTAGCAATTGCGACGAAGTGGAGTTGCTTTTGAATGATAAATCATTGGGCGTAAAACCAATGCCAGAAGACAAAGCCTCGCCCCGGATTTGGACAACAACCTTTCAGAAAGGAACACTGAAAGCAGTAGGACGTAACAATGGAAAAGTGGTGGCGGAACAAGTATTGAAAACGGCTGATAAAGCTTCTAAAATTATTCTCACCGCCGATAAACCGGTTGTCGTCAACAACTGGAACGATGTGGTGTATGTTACAGCAAGCATCACCGACGAAAACGGAAACCTTGTTCATGCCGCCGATAATAAAATTGCGTTCAGCATCAGCGGGCCCGGTGTTATAGCAGCGGTAGACAATGCCAGCCTTACCAGCACAGAACCTTTCCAGGCAAAGGAGCGCTCCGCTTATAGGGGTAAATGTGTTGCGATTGTTAAAGCAAATGCAGACAGTGGTAGAATCACTGTGACGGCCAGTGCTGAAGGGCTAAAAAGTGGTAACGCAATTATTGAGGCAGCAAGCGAAAAGAAGTAGAATGATTTTCATTTGAACAAAACGGTAATGAAGGTATTCAGCGTCTTGCACCGCTGTAAATGCAAGGGGCCTCTGCCGCATTTCCATACAAGCAGCAAGATTTTAACCTTCATTAAGGTTGTTTTTTGCAGTGTGTTTTTAATTTCGTTGTTCTCCTTCCCTTTCGAAGATTTTGTGCGCTGCTATGTTTTATTGATATCATTACCAAACCATTGAAACGAAACGGAATGCACCTTCATCTAACAATTCTCAGCCGATGGGTAGATTCAATTCCAATCGATCCACTACTGCGCAAGGACAAAACCTACATGCAAGATTTAAAACAAATTTTAAAGAATCGGAACAAGGCCTTGCTGGAAGCTTCCAAGACAGAGGGGGAGTTTTATTTAGACCCGATTAACGATAAATACTATTCGCTGGCTACAGATACTCATTGAATTCTCTCAAAAGGGCCAATGCGGGGCAAAATGAAAACCTGCTTTAAGGTTAGCTTGTGCTGGCTGTATTCTATTTGATTACCCCGTAGTGTTGGTCTTGCTACAACTTGCGAATGAGCAGATGCTTGTTTGATTAAATTTGTTACGCCGGATAACAAAGTCAACTTTCCTACGAACAGGTTCTGCCGTGGTAAAACTATTTTCATAGCATCAAACAGGTAATCGAACGAAAGCCCAATGTTAAGACCACAACAATGCACCAACAACCATTGCATTAACCGGCTTTTAAATCCAGCAGTGAGGAATGAATCCAGCCAATGGTTTTAATACAACGGTCCTCCTGCATGAGTTCTTTTTTATCATTTGCTAAATAGACTTTGTTCCAGGCACCAAAGGTTTCTATTAAACCAACATTGTAGCCTTTGCCTAATTTTTTGATGACGGCTGAATTGGTAGAATGGTCTACCCTGAAATTCGTATCATCTGTGTTCACAATGAAAATGTCTCCTACATTGTCGGTTCTGCCCAAAACGTTCATCTTAAATTCCTTCCAGGGAAAACAAGGGCCGGGGTCAGGCTTTCGGATGGGTGCAATATCGTCGTGTCCCAATACGGTTATCAATTCATACTGCGCAACAATAAGTTTGCTGATTTTATAAAGTGCCTGGAGTTGCAGTTCCGGAAACTTGAACCATTGCTTGTTGTCCCTGGCGGTCCAAAACCGGTGCTTGTGTGTTGTTTCAAGTATGTCCTTTGCTCTTTCTTTGGGATACGTTTGGCTTTGGGTTGCAGTGACCTTTCGTTTGTAACTGCCGTCCGCCAGCTTTTCGCAGAAGCCCGGGTTGACCAGCTCAATTCCAATCGAATGAAAATTAAAGTTCTCGACACGGTCCCATGTACTGCTTCCGGCATGGTTGGCCCGCCGGTTAAAGGGCACCAACTGTGTCACTGTTCCGTCAAGATCAATAACAATGTGCGCTGCGATTTTATCGGGGTTATCCTTTGTATTCATAAACCAGTCAACCGCAGATTTGGCCGTATCACCCGCCGTGTAATGAATAATAAGATAGTCCGGATCAATGATGTCCCTGGCATTGGGTGATTCGGATTTTACAAATTTTTCAGTTGGATTTTCGGCTTTTAGCCAATGTTTCTCAATTATCATAAACAGTTCTTTGTAGTGATTGTAAAGTTTTTGAAGAAGGCAATTAACAAACGGCTATTCTGTACCTCAAGTTATATGCTTTTTATATGCAAAAAAATTTTTTTATTTGTTCGCATGCAAAGCTTCCGGCTTGTTCATTGAGGTGTGATGAAAAGCGTTTTGACTTCAGTATCGAAGCCTGCATGGACCTTTATCGCGGCAAATGAATTGCTTCTGCCTCCTGTATATCCCACCGGAATAATAGCTATCAATATTGATTTGCAAAACCATTGGAAACACAATCTGCGTTGGAAAGGTTTGCTGTTGTTGGTCCTATAAAAAAAGGCTTTTGCTAACGTTTTGAATCATTGGGGATTCTTTGCTATTTCGATGGTGCTGTGGTGAATGTTGTTATGCTCCAATTGATGTTTTATGTCGTCAACGACTTTTAACTTTTGGTCGAAGGGTAGTTGTTCATCTATTACTACATGGGCCGTCAGTGCATTTTCTGTGGTACTTAACGGCCATACATGAACGTGGTGCACATGCTTTACATGGGATACGCTTCTGATCACCTTCTTGATTTCTTCCAATTCTATCCCCGCCGGTACTGCATCAATTGTCATTTTGAAACTGTCTCTTAACAATCCCCAGGTGCTTATAAGAATCACAACCATAATAACAAGGCCAATGGCGGGATCAAGCCAATAAAGGTTCGTGTTGGAAATAATAATTCCTGTAATCACAACGCCTAACGAAACAAGAGCATCGGCCAATAAATGCAGGTACGCGGCTTTTGAATTTAGTTCGTGCTTTTGTTTAAAAAACAAAAAGGCGGAAACACTGTTCACGATAATTCCCAGGCCGGCAACCCAGGCAATTACGTTGCCTTCAACCGGTTCGGGTTTAAACAGGCGGGTGAACGATTCGTACCCCAGGATGCCAATTGCAATGAATAAAACAACGGCATTAACAAGGGCTGCCAACACGGTTGTTTTTTTATACCCGTAGGTATATACGGCACTGGATTTTTTGCGGGCCATCCAAAAAGCAACCAACGAAATAACAAGGCTTGCCACATCGCTAAGATTGTGTCCGGCATCTGTGAGCAAAGCCATTGAATTGTAAATAAAGCCGGCGACCGCTTCTGCCAACACAAAAGCCATGTTTAAGCCAATGCCAATTAAAAAAACGTTCTTGTTGCTTTTGTCAACTTTAACAGCGTGGGAATGGCCGTGTGAATGTTCCATGTTTAGAGTTTTATCTTGATGCCACCGTTTACGACAAAGCCTTCCGTGTGTGTCCAAATCTCGTCAAATGTTGGAGCCAGATGCGAGCCGTTTACAACATGCTTATACCCGCTTTGTTTTGTATCGGTAAAGTTCTCAAAATTGACAAACAAGGAAAAACGCCTGAAAATTTTCTCTGCCATAAAGCCAAACTCTGAAAATGATGGTGTTTTTGTTCCATCACGCAAATACTGCCTTCCTGTGAAATATCCTTCCAAACCTAACTTAATGATACCTTCTTTCTCGTAAATCAAGGCGGTATTTAGTTTGCTCTTTGGCACCAAAGGAAGGAATTGATTGCCTGCTACATACTTCGCTTTCGCATCGGTAAAGGTGTAACCCAGAAACAATTTGAATGCGTCTTTAAAAATGAATTTTGCATTGGTTTCAAACCCTGCGCTCCGTGCCGGCGCTGCTGCATTGGCAAACCCGTAGTTACCGGCCGCATCCTTCTCTAACACCAGCGGGTTGCTTATCCATGTATAGAAGACCATGTGATTAAAGCTAAAGGCAAGATCGTCTGTCCTGTTGGTCCGGAAGCTTACATCTGCTGTGCCGCCATAACTTTTTTCTGACTTTGCATTGTTTACTTGTGTTACGTTACGATACTGGATGGTCTCTGTTTCTTCGGTAAATAAAGTGGGTGTTTTGTAACCCATGCCTGCACCCACTCGTGAAGACCACTGAGGAGTGTACTTCACCAATAAAGAAACCCTGGGCAAGACGAATACTTCTGTGTTTGAATAGACGGCATTCTTATAATTGGCAACATCAACCCGCAAACCGCTCTCTAATTTTATTTTATCGGTTGCGTCCCAGGTATGCTGGGCATACAAGCCGCCCGTTCTTGAAGTATTGTCTCTATTCCCGCTATTGCTTTTTTCGTTGAATTTGTCGTAGATGAAGTTGCCTCCTGCTACAAAAGCATGTTTGTTGCCGTTGGCAACATAAGAAAGATCTGTATAACCGTTGTAATCAACACCGGCAAAGGTGTAAGCAGGTATGTTGATTGTTCTATCGAAAACACTAAAACTTTGCCTGACGACAAATCTTTTTTTGTTGCCTAATGATTTGTTGAATTCAAAGGTGCTGATGTTGCGCAGGGTTTTGTTTTTTTCAAAGTATTGATGGGTAGCATCGGCTTTGCCCTTGATTACTTCTATATCACCACCCGTTCTTTCGCCGGATGTCAGGCTGTTGCCGATTGCAATGGTAATTGTTTCATTTGGATAGATGAACAGCTTTGGGTGTAGTGTGTACTCAGTCGCTTTTGGCACTTCTGTAAAATCGTCCTTGTCTACATCGTAAGCATTGGACCGGTTGTAAAGAGCAAGCACGGTATACCCTAACTTTTTTCCTCGTTCTGAAACAAAACCGCCAATGTTGCTTTGACCGATGTTTGACTGGTTCAAAATAAAGCTGTATTCCGGTTTGGCACCCGGGGTTTTCGAAATGAAGTTTACCACACCCGCAATTGCTCCGCCACCAAAAAGAGGCGAAGCCGGGCCTTTGATGATCTCTACCTGCTTTAAATCAATCGGTGGAATTTCCAACACACTCAACCCGCTGGAGAAATTGCCAAAGTTGGCAAAGCCATCTTTTAATAATTGGGTGTACCTGCCATCCAGGCCTTGTATGCGGATGCTGGCATTGCCCGAAGTAGCCGATGTTTGCTGTACCTGGATGCCTGTGCTTTCGTGTAAGATCATCGCAACGTTTGATGGTCGCATGTTTGTTTTTTCGTCAATTTCTTCCAGTGCAATGGTTTCTACTCTTGTGGGTACGTTGGTGATGGTCCTGCTGGTTCGGGTAGATTGTACAACGACATGTTCCATCTCATGCTCGCTGTTTTCCAGTTCAATTTTCAACGTGTCTGAAGCCGACGGGATGTTTACTTTGATTTCCTTTTCTTCATAGCCTACCGCTGTTATCAGCAGGACATGATCTCCGTTTGCGGGAAAGAAAACAGAGGCCATGCCTGTAGTATCTGCTGAATAACCTTGCGTGGTGCCTTTCCGTAAAATGCTTGCCGCAACAGGTGTTTTGTTTTCGCCTTCTGTTACTTTGATGTACAATGTTTGTTGTGCCTGGCTAAGAAAGCCGATGCCCGTTAATAGTAATGTTGTAAAAAGTCGCATGATGCAATTCCTGAAATGATTTGGTAAATAAATTGAAAAACAGGATTTGCTTTGCAAATCCTTAATAAGATTGGAATTGGCTAACACGTGGCGGCTGCCAAAAAGAGGAGGTGTAAGAAAGAAGGTCAGATTTTACAATTTGTTCGTGGTGAACTTGTCTTACTGCTATGGGCGGCGTTATTTGAATTGATTTCGACAGCGCCACAAAACCCGAACACGTAGCACAAGCGAAAAAAGGTGAACAAGTACCTTCCTGTTTGCGGTCATCATTTTTTGAAGGTGAGGTAATCCGGTCCGCCGCACAATCATCTACCTGGCAGCAAGGGATAAATGTGCCTGCCGCAGTAATAAGAAGCAATACCAGGACCAGCCAGTTTTTCATTCGGCTCAAAGGTAAATTCCTACCATCGTTAAAAACAAAACAATGTTTGTATCGGGGTTGCAGACTGTCAACAACTTCTTGTAAGACGACAAGTATGCCGGAAGGCTTGAAAGGGCAAGCAAGGACGACAATGAGCGGGCTGCGGGACGGGTGGGAGAGTATTCGCTTAACCCTGCGATACATCGAAGGGTTGCTCCACGATTTTGCTGTTGGTGCAGAAAAGGAGAAAGGAAGGATAGTATTTTACATTCTGCAACTTTGTTTGAAAAATACCGTCAGAACCATTTGCGCTTGTGCGCCAGGTGAATGATTTGTGCTTTTGAGTTGACATGTAGTTTGGTATAGATGTTGGCAATGTGTCTTCGCACGGTTAAGATGCTGATGTGCAGCATCTCTGCTACCTGTTGTGCACCATATCCCTCAATGGTGTGTTGTAAAATTTCTTTTTCCCGCTGCGATAGCAGGTTGTCCACTTCGGAACCTTGGGCTTTTTCTTTTTTGTTGTATTCAACATTATTCAAAAGCTCAAACGCTTTGCGGGCAATGGCAGGACTCATGGCCGCACCGCCATCTTCCAAGATCGTGGCAATAGCACGGCGAATGCCATCAGCGTTTTCGTCCTTCAACAAATAACCAATGGCCCCGGCTTTGATGGCTTCATAAATTTTTTCATCGTCATCAAACACGGTCAATACAATAAAATGGATGTGGGGGTACAAGGCTTTGCCGAGACGTATGGTTTGAATGCCATCGAGGTTGGGCATCTCCAGATCAATAAAAGCAATTTGCGGATGTTTGGTGAAAGGCCGTTGTTTCAGTTCTTCTAAAAATTCATGGCCATCAACGGCACTAAACAGAACGGTGAGGTCGTCGTGCTCCCGTATTTTCTGAAGCAGTGTGTTGCGGTTAACGGCTTTGTCTTCGGCAAAAGCAATGCTGATGGACATGTGTTGGATTTGGTTGTTAAAATTGCTTTGCTCTTTTTCAAAAAGCAATACATAGTTTATTGTAACGGCGAAAAAACTTCTACCGATGTTCCTTTGCCATCAGTAGAAATGATCTGCAATTGCAGGTTGGCTTCTTCGGCTCTTGCCTTCATGTTTTCAAAACCATTTCCTCCGTTGTTGATAGCCGAAGAAAGCCCTGTGCCGTTATCTTTCACAGCAATGCAGAGCTCTTTGCCAATTTTTAACGTGATCACGATTTCATTGCCCCCGCTATGCTTAATGGCGTTATGCAAGGCTTCCTGCGCAATGCGTAAAGCATTCAGGGCAATTTCCGGTGAAAGAATGGTGGTGGCAGCAATCGTTTCGTCTAAAACAATTTTGACAGCAGGATAGGCTTCCCGCATTTTTTGCAGGTGTGCTTTTATTCTGTCGCTTAATACAATGGCACTGATTTGCTTTTTGTTCAAAGCCCAGATGGTGTCACGTAAATTGTGTATAATCTCGCCTGCATTTTCTTTCAGGCTTTTCAGCACCATTTCATCGGCGGTGTGCTTTGCTACCTTGTCCACGTTGGCCACTATGGCCGAAGCATAAGCGCCAATGTTGTCGTGCAAGTCACGGCTGATGCGTTCCCGCTCCAGTTGCAATTTGTGTTCGGCTTCCAACGCCAAAAACTTTTTTCTGTATTTGCTTCTGATGTACCGGTAAATGATAAAAGCAAGTAGAACGAGCAACAACACAGCACCACCGGCAATAAACCAGGGCCGCTTCCAAAAGGGCTGTTGAACAACGATAACGATTTCTTTGAGTGCTTTGGCATTTTTATCAAAAATGCGGGAGGCCGATACCGCGAAAACATAATGGCCCGGCGGCAGGTAATACCGCACCGTTTGCGCACCATCGTTTTGTATCCACTCTTTGTCAATGCCTCCCATCTTGTATTGATAGATGTATTGATCGGGATTGGAGGCGCCCATTGCAATAAAGTCAAACGAGAATGAATTCTGATTATGCGGAACCGTGATGGTTTCCACCGCCCAAACTGCATTGTTGCTTTTATAGGTTTCGTTGTTTATTTTAACTTCCGTAATCAACAAGGCAGGGTTGTCTATGTAAGGATTGATGGCCGATGGATAAAAAGAACTGATGCCATTCACCCCCCCGAAAAACAATTCGCCGTCCCCGGCCTGCGCTACGGCATTGTTATTAAATTCATTTTCCTGCAGGCCATCGGTTTTTGTCAGTTGCAAAATGCTGTTATCTTTTCCTAACCCGAAGATGCCCCTGTTTGTGCTGCACCAAAGCCGCCCTTCTTTGTCGAGGGACATGGCATAAATGCATTCATCGGGAAGACCGGTTTCTTTGGTCAGATGATTTTGCACCCGGCCATCACCTTCAATCATAAAAATGCCCTTGTTGCTTCCAATATAAATTCTATCTCCCTCGCTTTCATAACAACGCACACTGCCGGTGGCCGGAAAAAATATAACACGGGTGGTTTGCAAGGTGCGGCTATCAAGGTAATACAACGAATCGTTGGTGTGCACCAGGATGGATTGTTCATACAACAAAGCACTCATGGGATGTGATGCGCTGATCTCTGCTTGCGTTACCGTGTTGGTTTCAAAATCGAGCCGGTAAAGAAAAGGTTGCGACTGCACGAGGGCTTCCTTTTTATTGCAGGCAATGACTTTTGTAAAATAGCTTACACTATTCTCCTTACCGGCAAGTGTTGTTTTTATTTTCACCGGTGTAAGTGTGCGCAGGTCGCTGCTTAATTTCCAGATCACCCGTTCGGTGCCAACAAAAAGAAAATAATCGCCATGCGGACTCTTTACAATTGCCTGCACCGAAAAGTTTTGTTTTTTGTTCGGAAGAATTCGAATGTGTTTCACCGGTTGTTGGAGGGTATCAAAAACAAACAGGCCGTTGGAAAGGGTACCGGCAAAAACACGGCCTGTTTGTTTGTCTGGCAGAAGGCTGATAATATAATTGTTCTTCTCTTGCGGCACCCCGTAATACTTCACCGGGTAATTGTTGCGGATAATTTTTCGGATGCCGGCATTAATCGTGCCTACCAGAAGATTGCCATAATTATCTTCCCGTATCCGTGTAATGGCGGAAGGGCCAACCGGTTCGTTCTGAAAATTCACAATCTCTGCTGTTATCTCCTTATAATCATTATCCACCTGGTACAACCGGTTAAACACGGCCAACAATTGTTTGCCCTGCCATTGATAAATATTGCCCCGAAAGCCTATCGAATTTTCTTCTGCGATGCGGAGTGTTTTTGTTTTTTCGCTTTTGAAATTATAAAGTTGCAAGGCATAGGATTTTCCCTTCCGTTGAAAAAAAAGAATTTCTTCTTCATTCTTCAGCACCAGAAAATAAAAAGATATGCCCCTGATAATTACAGGTTTATAAAGAATTCTCTTTGTTTTCAAATCCAACAGGTAAACAGCGCTGTCAACGAGGACGGCTGCTTTTTGATTGATGATGTTTTCACCCATACGATAATAATTGTTGGGCGGTTGCCAGCCTGCAGGCATGTGATACACGGTTTTGTAGGTATGATTATCGAGACCAACAATGTTTCCGTTCTTGTTATAATAATAGATAACGCCATTCTCTTCTCCCAAAAATTGCGACCTTTTGGAAGACACATTTTCATTGACCAGAAGTGTGAAGCGGTTGTTGTTGCTGTTGTAATGACTGATGCCCCCGGCATGGCTTACCAGGAGCTCGCCGCTGCCGATGCGAAAGAAATACACGCCTTTGTCATCGGGCAAACCGGGTTGCGCCGGAACGGAAATAAAATTTTTGCCATCGAATTTTTGAATGCCGTTGGGAAACGAGATCCAGCAATAATTGTTCTTGTCAACAGCCATGTCAAGCATTGCTGTCTGCAACAAACCTTCGTTCACGTTGTACGAAAACGTGTTGTGGCGGCTGAGTTGTTGCGCCTTTGCACCAAACCAAAAAAGCGTATTCAGGGAAAGGAATATGGCGTAGATCCGCAACAACGGTTTTGTTTTGCAGAAAAATACAAAATCGCGTTTACATTCCACGCAAATTACAGCAATCCATTTTCAGGGTAGAGTTGTACAAAAAGAGGTTCGCTGCTTTTTGCACCAAACTATGTATTGCACACTATCTTCTTTTGTAAAATCTTTGGTCATTTGGCAACAAGTGTTCTGAAACAATGCGGCAGCGGTTTAAGGTACGAAACTTTGTTTGCCACAGCACCGTGTTTGTAACTGTCTTCTTCAACTTCCTATGCAATCCTCTTTGTACACTATGATGCCTTTCGGTTTGCAGGATGTGTAGCGTAACGTAGGCCAAATGTGTGCCCTATGGTGCCACCGATTGGCTTTACCAGCTGATGCGGACCAAGGAAGCAACATTGTCTTCCGACAAAATAACCTAAGCCGGCATGAAAAAAACGATCTTCTTTTTCTTCTTGTTACTTCTTTCCCTGTCTGGCACGGCCCAGAGTGCAGAGACAGAACCGAACAACAGTTTTGCAACGGCTGGAAACATGGCGAATTATGATACGTTGTACGCATCGGTCGGAGGCGCTGATGCAGTTGATTATTTCAAGCCTGATATCAATTACTGGACAACCTTTGGTTATAGTACCGGGAGCATTGTAATTTCTGTTACGGCAACCAATGCAGGACCTTCTGCTGCCAGATTGAAAATGGATTTATTCAACGGCTTGCAAGCTGCAGGCCTTGTTTACAGCGATAGCACAGCCAGCATTGCACCCGGTGCCACTCAAATCGTCACTTTCCGGTATTGCAGCCAGTACATAGATAATTTTTACACGGCCTTCACCAGCGATGGTGAAATTAATTACAAGGTCATTTGGTATTTCACCGACCCCAATCCAAACACTGAACCGAATAACACAAGACCAACCGCTGCCGCTTACACATTTGATACGCTGAACCTAAAAAGAGAAGCAATCGGTTATCAATTTCGCCAAAATGCCAACACTGATACAGATGATTGGTTTAAAACCGTGGTGCCCGGGGCCGGAGCAGGAAATGTTTCCTTGCGCATACAAGCTAAAAATAACAGTTGCCAAAACAGTCGCTGGATACAATATGCAGTGTACAAAAACAACGATGCGGCACCCCTTGCTACGGGTTATGTAGGGAACAACCAGTTTGTGGCAGCATATACTGAAACTGTAAGTGATGTAGACCTTGGCTCCCTGCAGGTTAGTGATTCAATCTTTATACGCATCTGGTCAAACGCTGCTTTTGGCTATAACCTGAAATACAAAACCACGTTATCAACGCTTGCTTACGAACCGAATGATGTTGTTTCACAAGCCACGCCGCTTTCTCACAACCAAACACTGGCAACCACCCTTGGCACTATCATCAACGGCACGTATGATGAATACGACTATTTCCGGGTGATACTTCCCCGGGCCGGCTCCGTACGATTTTATATAACAGGCTCCAATTCCCAATGTCCCAACGATGGAAATTTTGTTGACATGGAGTTGTACGATAAAAACCTGTTAGCAGGCACTAACATCCGAAGCACATACGTGGGAGGGTTGTTTTGGGACGATACGGAATGTTCTATTAGCAAGACGGACAGTTTCACGGTCAATACACTTGCTGCCGATACGTTCTACCTCCAGTTAATTGGTTATGATCCCCTGAATTACACGGTCCGTTACCAAATGATAGGGGCTGAGCCACTGGCTGATGTAGAGCCAAACAATTCGGAAGCCGCTGCCGGAAACATATTGCAGGGAGAAACAAAAGCCGGTAACCTGGGTTACTGGAAAGCTTTTCCTTTTGACACGGATGATTATTACAAAGCATCATTAGCAGCGAAAGGCAACATGCGTGTTTATGTGAAGGCAACATATCGCGGTGCAACTGTTACCAACAACAGCAACAATGTTCGCCTGCGGCTGCTTGTTACCGGATCGGCCACTACTTATGCATTGCCGGAAAACCCTCCGACTCAGGTCGTACAAAACGCTACTTACCTCGATACATTCCGCATCTGTAATGTACCGGCAGGAAATGTGTTTCTACGGGTGCAATCTTCTTCCGGAACCGGTCTTTCCACCACCCTGCGTCCTTTCGAATACGAGATCAGATACGAAATGGAACCAGCGTTGGACACAACGGCCGACATCGAGCCCGATAACAGCTTCGCAGAAGCAAGGGTTATTGGCAGCGGCCAAATCCGTAGAGCATTCCTTGGACTTATGTACAATGGCCAGTCGGATGTAAACGATTATTTTAAAATGGTCGTCCCGCCTTCTGAAATCTTTAAGCTTTACTGGAGAGCTACAAATATAAGTTGTACAGATGACCGCCTGCTTCGTATTTGGGGGTATAACAAATCAAAACAGCAGATCTTTTTTAAAGGATATGTTCTGAATGCAGTGGGCACCGTTGACGCGGGGCAAACAGTAACAGATAGCCTTACAGAGGTTTTAACGGCAACCAACGACACGGTCTTTATTCGCTTTGAGGGAAATGGCCTTTTTGATTATGATTTTCACACCAACCTTCTGCTGCCTTCAACTGCGTTTAAGATTGTTGGCGATACTACAGCTTGTGAAGGACCGCAATACATTTACAAAGCCGCCAACATTGTTGACAGCAACATCACCTATCAATGGAGTCTTCCACTTGGCGGTGGCACAATATCGGCAGTTGACAGTATTGCAAGAGTAACATGGAACGCCAGCGGCAACCGTAAAGTGCAATTATCACTGTCCAATGCAAGAGGAAGCACAGCGGCCAAACAATTAAATGTCGTCGTGAATGGTGTTGCGCCAACACAAATTCCCGTTGCTTACAATTTTGCCAGAACGCTTAGCACCAATTCACTACCACCCGGTGGCGGCACACAATGGTTTAAAGATGGCGTGGCCATTTCCGGTGCAACGGATTCAACCTATTATGCTGCCGATGCCGGTTCTTATACAGTGAAGTTCACCAACGATTGCGGGCCCGGCCCATCATCCAATGCCATTGTATTCAATGCTGCTGCATTGCCGCAAACCATCAACTTTCCGCACACAGCCAATTTGCCGATGTCGCCAACGGCTAAAATAATTTTAGGAGCTACAGCGAGTTCCGGTCTTCCGGTATTCTATCAAAAAATAAGCGGGCCGGCAACGCTTTTAAACGATACCTTATTTATCACCGGTGTCGGAACTGTCATTGTAAAATCGTTGCAGCCCGGTGATGATGTTTACAGCCCGGCAACGCCTGTGTTTGACACAATCACCATTGTAAAAGGATCTCAGTTTATTATTTTCGACAGCATCCCTCCCCAGGTTCTGAATTCCACCGACATTTTATTGGACAAGGTTTCTTCTGCCGGCTTGACCATCACCTATACGGTTGTTGCCGGTACGGGATTGGCTTCAGTAAATAATTTAAGCGGCAGTGCCAGTTCCATCAATAAACTGGGTGCGGGATTGGTTACGCTTCGGGCCACACAGGCAGGTAATGCCAATTACAATGCTGCCACGCCTGTTGAAAGAACATTTTGCATTGGCATTCGCACATTAACGCCCATCACCGGCGATGCAAACCCTTGCCTGGCAACTTACCGCTACCACACGCAAAAAATTCCCGGTGCTGTTTACGAATGGTCGTTGAGCGGCGGTGGCATTTTGACAACACACAACGACACAGCCTGGGTGCAATGGCAAACAGCCGGCAGCTACACTTTAAAAGTAAAAGCCAATAGTCCCTGCGATTCGGTTTATACCAACGAACAAGTGCTTAATCTTACTACATCTGGAAATCCGCCTTCTGCGGCTGGCGGCATGCAGCCGGCAAATGGTGCGATTGACCAAAAGCTTCCTTTGACTTTATCCTGGATTCCGGGAAGCAATACCGTTAGCTATGATTTGTATGTGTGGGATTCAACGGCTGTTGAACCATCTACACCGTATGCAGCCAATCTCACCACCGTTTCCTATACGCTTGCAAAAAACTCACTTGCTTACAACAAAGCATACAAGTGGAAAGTGGTAGCGAAAAACCCTTGTTCACAGACGCCTGGTCCCATTCAGTCGTTCCGAATTATTCCCTTGCCTGATTTAATAGTAAGCGATGTGCAGGCGCCGCTGACAGCCGTATCGGGGGAAACAATCACGGTTAGCTGGAAGGTAACCAACATAGGCCCGGGCAAAACCTTCACCGATGATAGCTGGCAGGAAGGCGTTTATTTTTCGCTTGACTCCGTGAATTCATGGACTTCTGTCGGTACTTCCTGGAACTCTTTGTTATCAACCCGCAGGCCTTTGCTGCTGGGTAAAAAAACAAGACCGGTTGCACTGGACAGCGGACAGTCTTACATCAATTCGTTTCAATACACCTTGCCAAAGGAATACAGTGCCCCGGTATATGTGTTCGTTATCACCAATGACCAAAATCACAACTACCCAATACTGCAAGCCAGTGTAGCCAATGACACGGCAAGAACGGGCCAACAACTGGTGATCAGCCTTGCACCCGCCCCAGACCTGCGTGTTGATTCAGTATTTGCGCCGCTCAGCGCTTTTTCGGGCAGCACCATTAATGTTAGTTATAAAGTAAAAAATTACGGCGTGGTAACACCGGCCGGGCAAGCGTGGTCGGATTCTGTTTTTATTTCGCAAAATCCATTGTTCGACAGAAACGCCTGCATACCGCTGGCGTTTCCAAAATCAAATGGGTCATACTACCCAAATACAGTGAAGGGCGGTACGGCTATCAACACACAACTAAATAGCGGCAGCACTTATACAAAAAGCCTTTCGGTAGTGATCCCAAATTTCATTTTCGGCACCTGGTTTATTTATGTCAAAACAAATGCGGCCACAAAATCGGGCGGGTTTGTTTATGAAGGTTCGTTGGACGGAAACAATGTGAACCAGGCCCAAATGCAGATTTTCTTGACGCCAACGCCGAAGCTTACCGTAAATTCTCTCACACTGCCCCAAACCACCGCCAGCACCACGCAAACCGTTGGGTTGAACTATGTACTGAAGAACGAAGGCTTCACCGATAATTTTGAAAAAAGCAAAGGCCATTATTTATTACGGATGACGGGCCGTTGCCCGTGCAATGCACCCCCGGGCTGTAACTGCGTGTGTGTAGGGGCTCCTTATTTTTATGACAGCCTTGCGCAAGGCTCAAGCTATTGGATTGACCGGGTTTATATAAGTACAGAAGCTTCGCTTAACACAGCAACGGCCCGGTTAATAGGTGAAAAAACCTACGGCAAGCAGTTTTCCGGGTCGGATTATTTTGATGATTATACGCCGGCTATTCAATGTTCGGCCGGGGCTGGCCAGGGCGCCCATAATGTGGCCTATGCACTCTATCCCGGTTCCGAATTTCCAACCGACATGAACTTTAAAATCCCTTCTGACCTGGCTCCGGGAAATTACTATGTGTATGTTTATACCAATCCCACGAAAACGGTGTTTGAATACCCCGGCACGCCGCAAATTAAACGAAGCAGTTTGCCAATAGCCGTTTCCCGACCCGATGCGGTGGTATCATCTATTTCCGTTCCGGGTAATTCGGTGGGAGGGCAACAACTAAGCATCTCTTATAGCATCACCAACAATGGTCCCGGCGCTGTGTTTAACCATGTGCGAAAAGACCAGTTGTATAGCAGCAATTTTCCCAACTTTGATGCAAGCGCCACACTGCTGGCAACACAAACATTTACCGAAGACCTGCCTGTGGCAACGGCGGTGCCGCATACATTCACCTACCAGCTTCCGGCTGCAACATCCGGTACAAAATACTTTTATGTTGTTACCAATTTCGATAGTTCGTTCAGGGAAACAATCAGTACAAATAATTTAAGCACTGCGGCACTTACAAATGTATCGGCCGCCATTCCCAATGATTTAATAGTTGCCTCTATACAATCACCAGACACTGTATTTACCATATTCAACAGCAATATTGGTTATACAGTTTCAAACAGCGGTTCAGGCACAACGGCCGGCACATGGACAGACAGCCTTTTTGCAAGCTGCTCTCCAACATTCAATCGTGCTACCAGCTTTTTTGTGGCCAGAAAAACACAAACAAGAGCAACCGGGCCGGGCGAAAGCTATACCGACACGATTTCATTCACCATTCCGAAAATGAGTTATGAGCTGAATAGCTGCTTCCCGCAAGCAGCAACTGCACCGGCTTATTTCTTTATTAAAACAAATGCAGACAGCGTTGTTTACGAAGCGGCTAATACCAACAACAATATTACGGGCAGCGGCAGCAGGATAATTGCCAATCCGCTGGTTGACCACATTGTTTCTTCCATCACTTTAAATACCGACACCATTACGGTAGGCAAAACATTCACTGCAAACTGGAAGGTGAGGAACATCGGCTACAAGCCACCTTACCAATATTACAACGGCTATACGGAAGGCATTTTTGTTTCGGCCGATTCGGTTTACAATTCTGTTGATGAATTAGCAGGCCGCTACATTAAGTACGTTTATCTTGAAAGGAATGACAGTGTCAGCTTCAATGCTTCCGTCATAACACCCAATTTGCCAACCGGCGATTATTATGTATTTGCTGTAACCAATTATAGCAACGGCATTCCCGGCGAAAAAGTCTTGACTAACAATGCCAACCTGGTAAGAAGCGCTGACGGCAAAGCAAAAAAAATACACCTTATCCGTCCCTTATTACCTGATTTGACCGATAGCATTTTAGTAGCTCCTGAATCGGTTGTGGCAGGGCAGCCCATCACCATCATCCATCGCATCACAAACAATGGCGTTGGTGTTACCTATCCGGCAAGTTGGAAAAATTCACTTTGGCTGTCAGCTGACTTTTCTACCGCTGCCAACATGGGCGACCGGTTGCTCTCGGAAAAGCCCATGAGCACAACCCTGCTTCCCGGTCAGGCCAAAGATGATACAGTCACGGTTACTGTTCCTATTACCACAGTGCCGGGTAATTATGTTTTGATCGGCGAAGCCGATGCAAGAGAAAACATGGCGGAAGGAAATGAAAGCAACAATCTCGGGTTCAAACTCATTACTGTTTTTGCACCGCCGGTTACCGATTTGTTGGTTGAAAACATTACCAAACCCGATACGGTTTATTTGGGTTATACCATTGATACGGTGAGATGGGTGGTGAAGAATGTTTCCGCCAACGAAGCAAAGGGCAAATCAACCGATGGTGTTTATTTATCACAAGGAAATATTTTCGATTCAACGGCAACGCTTCTCGGCATCAAAGACAAAACTGTAAATCTTGACCCGCTGAAAGCCGATACGGTGAAGCTGGCGCCATTGGTGACCGGCGTTACAGAAGGTGCTTACAATGTGATTGTGCGAACAGACGTGTTGAATAATTTCCTGGAAGAAAACAAAGAAAACAACACAGCCATTTCCACCACGCCCATTTATGTAAAGGTGAAAGAACTGCAGATGAACGTTGCTGAAAACAACACATTGCAGAAAGTACGCCGCTTTTACAAACTGCGCATTCCCGATTCATTGATTGGTTCTACCATCCTTGTTACGTTGAAAACGCCTGATTCATTGCTGGTGCGGAATGAAATCTACATGGGCGGTGGCTATGTTCCCACGGCAGCCAAACACGATTATAAGTTTGAAATACCGAATTACGGCAACCAGCAAATCGTGATGACTTCTGTAACCGATTCGGTTTATTACATCGAAGTGAAATGCGTATCAACAAACCCGCCGGCGCAGATCATTACATTAAAAGCAGTGAAACTTCCATTCGCCGTTCTAAATGTGCATACAAATTCGGGTGGCAACATTGGCAACGTAACAGTAAAGATAAGCGGTTCACTTTTCGTTGACGGCATGACGGCAACGTTGGGCAAAGCCGGTACAACCATCAATGCCTCTGCCGTTTACTTTACCAATAGCACAACTGTGTATGCAACTTTCTCCTTGCAAGGCCAACCCTTGGGTGTTTACGACGTGATACTCACAAAGGCCGATGCATCAACAGCCGTATTGCCAAATGGCTTCTCTGTCGTTACGGCCAACAATGGTGGCTTAATTACAGGCGGTGGTGTAAATACAGGTCCCGGCAATGGCAATGCACCGGGTTGCGACCCCGGTGCACCAAGCGGACTAAATTCTCAATTGGTTGTGGATTTGATTGCTCCTTCCCTGATATACACGAATACAATGGTTGCCATTGTTGTTAACTACAGCAACCCTACCAACTTCGATATTCCTGCACAATCAAGAATTCTGTATAGCGAAGCAGGAATGAAGTTGTCCTTCACCAGAGAAGGCGTGCCCGGGGGAGCAACTTCGATCTATTTGGAATTAACCGAGCCTGGAGGGCCGCCGGGAATCATTCGTGCCGGTGGCAGTGGAAGCATTATTGTCTATAGCCGAACACCAGCAGGTGTGCCCCCAAACAAAACCGTTCTATTAAAACTGAAATAAAAAAAATTGAAACGATAAATCATGTATCGAATTCAAAAAAAATATGCTGCTGTTTTAAAATGCCTTGCCTTGTTGCCGTTGTTGTTTGCAACAGTGCAGGGAAGTGCGCAGAATTTGAACAATCCCAATAAGAAGGGCCCTATGGGTGCACAGGTAAATACCTTCAGTGGCAATTTGTTTTTGCCTCGAACGGATGTTTATGTTCCGGCAAGAGTTTTTGATTTGGACATCAGCTTTTACTACAACAGCTTTTTGTTTTCGGAAGATTTTGGCTTTGGCAAAGGCTGGTCGTTTGAATACAATATCCGTTACAGGCAGGATACGCTTCCGGGTGGAAAAATAATCTTGTGGGGCGACGGAAGAGAAGACAAGTATGATTCAATACCAGCCGGCGGTTATAAAACGCCCAAAGGTTTTTTCAACACGCTGAGCCAGTATCAGGCAGGTAAATACGTTTTGACCGAATTAGACGGGAAGAAATTTTACTTCGATAATCCTGTGCACAAAGGCATAACAAAAATGGAAGTGCCCAATGGCAATTTTATCAGCTTTACTTACACAGATACTTTGCTGACTTCTATAACAAATACTGCCGGGCAAACCATCAGTTTTACATACAATGCTTCGGGGCGATTGGCAACCGTGGTGGATGCTATTACTTCTCCGCAAAGGGTGTTTGCCTATAGCTACGATGCGTTGGGAAACTTAAAAGAAGTGAAAGACCCGTTGAACGGAAAATACCGTTACGACTATCTGGTGAATGGCCCCATGAAAGCCATTACGGATAAAAACAACAACAAGATTGACATTATTTATTTTCCCGACTTTAGCGTAAGCGAAATAATAGGTTGCAACAAGCGGATCAGTTTTTCTTACGATACGGTAACGAAAACAACGGTTGCCACCGACCATCTTCCAACTGGCAACCAGGTAACGAAATACACCTATCAAAAGCAGGATAATTTAGCGTGGGTAACTTCTGTGTCGGGCAATTGCTGCGGCTTTAATATGAGTTTTGAGTTCGACGAGCAAGGCAACAAAGTAAAAGAAACAGACGCCAACGGGAATGTATATGCCTACACCTATGATGGCAACGGCAACATGCTGACGATGACTGACCCGATGAATGGTGTAAGCACTTACGTTTATAACGGGCCTTTTAATTCACTCACATCGCTTACCGACCCAAACGGCAATGTATTTAGCTTGCAGTACGATGCAAAAGGCAATCTCACACGATTAACCGAACCGGAAAATCAACAGTATACTGCTACGTATGACGCAGTTGGCAACATTCTGACCAGCACCGACCCCAAAGGCAATGTTTATACCTATAATTATGACGCTTTTGGTAATCCAACAACGGTAACAGGACCCAATGGCTACAGTGCATCGCTTAGTTTTGATGGAAGGGGCAATCTTTTATCATACAGCGATGCAAGAAACAATACACATACGCTTGAACACGATATTTTAAACAGGTTAAAAAAAATCATTGATCCGAACAACAACAACGAAGAACTTGGCTACGATGCAGCAGGCAACGTCACCGGTTTCAAAAACAAAGAAGGCGAAAATACCTGGTTAGATTATGATGCATCCAATCGTGTGGTAAAAGTAAAAAATCCGCTGAACCATCAAACCGAGATGAGTTACGATGGAATGGACAATTTGCTTAGCATGAAAAATACCTTGGGGCACGTCAGCGGTTTTGCCTACAATAACCGCAATCGTTTAAAAAGCGAAAAGGACCCTCTCAATCAGATTGCAGGCTACAGCTACGATGGTAACGGAAACCTGATTGCAGCGGCTTTGCCAAATGGCGAAACAATCAATTACACCTACGATAAAAACAACCGCTTGACCACCATCAGCGATATGACAGGTGTGATTGCAAAATTTGCCTACGATAAAAACGGGAATCTTACCAGTTACACCAATGGCACGGGTGCTGTAACAAGCGCTGTTTATGATCAACACAATCGGGTGAAGACCGTCACCGATCCCCTTGGCAACATAAGTTCGTACACCTATGATGCCAACGGAAATATTTTATCGGTAACCGACCGCAATGGAAAAGTGAGGAGCTATACGTATGACGGAAACAACCGGGTAAAAACAGTGACTGACAATAACGGGCATGTAATCGCTGCCGGTTACGATGCACAGGGGAATGTTATTGAGCTAAAAGACCAGAACAACAATACCACAACTTATGCCTACGATAATTTAAACCGGTTGTCAACTGCTACCTTTTCTGACGGCAGTTATGTTCTGTACGGTTATGATAAGAAGAACAACATCATTTCTACCCGGCTAACCGATGGTACCGTAATCAACTATCAATATGACTCTCTCAACCGCATGACCATAAAGACGCTGCCCGATGGCCAGGTGTATTCTTATGGCTATGATTTGTTGTCCAGGGTAATATCGGCAACGAACAATAACGGTACCGTAACCATCACTTACGATCCGCTCAACAGAATTTCATCAGAAACATACGACGGAAGAACCACCCGCTATGAATACAATATTGCAGGCCGCATACAAACAACCATTTATCCCGACAGCACGACCGTCGTAAAAGAGTTCGACACCCGAAACAGGTTAGTATCGGTTGCAAAAAATGGTATAAACCTGGCCCGTTACCAATACAATGCCGTTAACCAGCCCACGGTAAAAACGTTCGGAAATGGTGTCGTGAGCTATATGCAATACGACGCCGGTAACAGGTTGACCAGTTTATCAACTGCGAACGGCACGATCCAAAACAGTTCTTACAGCTATGATAAGGTAATGAACAAAACTGCCATCAACCGCTTAAATGCTCCCGAACTTTCCGAGCAATTTACGTACGATAATGGCTACCGATTGCTTGGTTATAAAAGAGGCAACGCTTTGCCGGACACATACAATTACGACGCGGTAGGCAACAGGACAACTTCCGGCATCAACGGCGTTAACACAACGTATACCGTTAATAATTTAAACCAACTTACGAGTATAAATGGCGTAACGCTCACTTACGACAATCGTGGTAACCTGACATTTGATGGAGCATTCTATAAAACCTATGATGCCGAGAACAGGTTACTGAAAGATTCTTCGTCGCCTTCAAGCGTTATTCGTTATGCCTACGATGCATTTGGCCGGCGGGTAGTGAAAACAATCAATGGCCAGTCTTTTAAATACACCTACGCCGGCTTTGCACAAATTGAAGAGAGAGAGGGAAATACGAATGCCCTGTTAAGCCGGACCATCTTCAGAAATTTTCTTTCGCCTGTGGCCAATGAAAAAAACAGCAATATTTTTTACTACCACCAAAATGAACAAAATTCGGTGGAGGCGATCACAAATAACGAAGGGGACCTGATAGAGCGGTACCAGTACGATGTATATGGTAAACAAAGCCGCTACAATTCGTCTAACAATATCACCAACACCTCCATAGCAGGCAACCGTTTTGGATTTACCGGGCAGGAGTGGGACAGCGCAACGAATAGCAACCGTTTCTTCTTTCGCAATTACTCTCCAAGTATCGGAATATTCAATCAAAGGGACCCGATTGGATACGACGATGGAATGAGCATGTATCAATATGTAGGCAACAACCCGGCAAATGGGGTGGATGTGTGGGGGTTAAAGGAGTCTTTTCCCTGTGCAAATCTTACCGCTGATGTAGATAAAATAAGGATCATTCCAAGAAATCTGATTGTTTCGGAACAGGATAAAGTGGTGAAAGAAGCATATCAGGGATTTAAAAAAGTACCAATATTAGGGCACATGCAGGCAGGGGTAATGGCAGATAGCAAATTTTACCGGGACGTTAAAACGGGCGATGGAACTGTGGGTGGAATTGATTTTTATTTTGATGGCCAGGTAATGAAAAATTATGACGTGAATTATTATTTCACTTCCTATGCCAATGCTTCCAGAAGCTGGGGCGCCGGGGCTATTGATGCACAAATTACTGCCTGGAATCTCACCAAAGGCGTAGGCGAAGCTGCATGGAATCAATCCATGTCACCTTTAACGCAAAAATACAATGAGACATCCCTGAAAATGGACATTGGTCAGAAAGGCTATAACGACTATCATGCAGGTACGCGAATTGAAAACATTGTCATGAAAAATATACCTGCCGAATATCAGTATAAACAAACGGGGTACGGCGAGTGGTGGCCGGTTTTTAACCCAAAGACAGGCGAGGTGACATACGAATTCTTTATCTACAAAAATCTTGTTGGTAACGAAGTAATGCTTAAAAAGGTTAAGAAATATCTTAATGAACATCCTTGTCCTGAAGGCGGCACCCGAAAAAACCCACCCAAAGGCCCCGGCATCACAACAAAAATGACGGTTGTAGCGGCCGTAGATCCCAATGAGATCCGTGGCACAGAAGGCGTAGCCGCCAACCAGTGGGTAAGCGTAAAAGACAGGCTTTCCTACCAGGTTTTATTTGAGAACGATACAACAGCATCGGCACCCGCAAAAAACGTAAGGATCACAACGCCCATCGAGCCAAAGCAGGATGCATCCACTTTCCGGTTGGGCAGCTTTGGTTTCAACAATCAAACATTTGAAATACCTGCAAACACAGCATCTTATTATCAACGTTTGGACTGCCGTGACTCGCTTGGTTTGTATGTTGATATTACGGCAGGCTACGACCCCATTAATAATCTTGCTTTCTGGGAGTTTCAATCCATTGATCCCGTGACCTTGCTTCCAAGCGAAGATGCGCTGGCCGGATTCTTATTGCTTCAGGACACCGCACAAATCAATTACGGAAAAGGCTTCGTTAACTACACCATCAAGCCATTGTCATCCTCACAAACATTGGATACCATTGGCGCAAAAGCATCCATTGTTTTCGACAGCAACGATCCCATTCCAACGAATGTGTGGGTGAATACCATAGATGCCGTTGCGCCAACCAGCAGTATCACCAATTTGCCAGCCGCTGGTCCCGATACAGAGATCAACCTTCATTTTACCGGCGCAGACGACGCAAATGGTTCGGGTTTGAAATGGTATTCAATCTATGTGTCGGATAACAACGGACCGCCCGAGTTGTATGTATCTAATTTTACAAAAACCGATACAACGTTTAAAGGCACAGCCGAACATCTCTATAAATTTTATGTGTCGGCAACCGACAGCGTTGGCAATGTGGAAGCACTAAAATTCGTTGACAGCGTACGCATCACCAATGGCGAAACCGTTATTTGTCCTAACGGCACCACCACCTTTACGTCAAACATAAGCAGTGCAACATACCAATGGCAGGTTGATAACGGCACCGGCTTCACAAACATTACAGAAGGCAGTATCTACAGCGGGGCAAATACGGCAGCGCTGACACTTACCGGCGTACCAACAACCATGTATGGCTACCAGTATCGCTGCCTGGTGAACGGAACGGTCTTCAGCGATGTTTTTTTGCTCAAGTTCGGTATGACATGGGAAGGCACAGTGAGCACAGCTTGGGAAAACCCGGCCAACTGGAGTTGCGGCGTGTTGCCGGATGAACACACCGATGTGCTGATACAAGGTGAAAAACCACGCTATCCTCTTGTAAGTGTATCAACATCGGTGCGGAGCCTGACAACACTTTTTGGTTCGTCGGTAACAATAAAAAGCGGAGTCAATTTATTTATTTCAAAATGAGGTGAGGTAAATACAAACGACATACCTGAACAACTCAAACACACGCTAAGCAGGGCGTCAATTTTGATCTGTCAAAATAAACCATCACGATTGTCGTCAATATCAATTACTTATTTTCTCACCCGGTTGCCAATTCACACAGCAGAAACATACATCTTCGAAAACCATTCTCTTAGTCAATGTGGTTTTGCAGCCTGTATTCACCCGGTGTTAGGCTGGTAACCTTTTTAAAGATTTTCGAGAAGTGAGGCAGGTTGTCAAACCCGGTTTCCGCAGCAATTGCAGCATATGACTCGTTGGTGGTAGCAATAAGGTATTGCGCCCTTTCAATTCGCTTTTCATGAATATAAGCAAGTGGCCGTACGCCTGTCGATTGGAGGAAAATCCTTGAAAAATAATCCTGGTGCTGATTGGCTCTTTTGGCGAGATGGGCGACGGTTAAGTTACGATGGATGTTCATTTGAATATAGCTAATTGCATCCAGTATTTTAGAAGGAATGGTGTTGGCACTCTTTTGCGAAAACCTGCTTGCGCTCAAAAACCTGGAAAGCAGTTGCATAATGATTCCCTGCGTTTCCATATAAGCGGCAATGCTCTGCATGTTATTGAGTTCCTGGTAACCTTTATAGTACACATTTTTTTCGTACACTTTTGGATTGTCCGAGCGATTAATTCCCCGTCCGGGATTAATGAGGAGAATTCTTTTAAAATTGGCAATGTCCATTTCACGGGCCCGCACTTTCAGGAGTTGAGGGTTGTTGGAAAATAAGGAAATGCCGTCGGGAGATTCTTCAAAGAAATGAATAAAGTACTGGCTTAAATAATCCGGGCAATGCAGGTTGCACAACGTGTAGCTGGGAATGATGTACATGTACCCGGCTTCTAATTGCACGTTTCCCTGGTCGTTCGAAATGGAACCACTGCCATCATCAATGTAGTATAAGCGGTAATAGGGGCTCATAACATTGGTGTAATTCCATTTCTGATTCAGTTTTACATAATCAACATGCAGCAATGAGAAAAAATGCTTTAATATCCTTCTGCTCATGATTGGAGTTGCACTTGTTCAAATGTAAAGAAAGGTCGGATTTGTATAAAATAAAGTCTTTTTTATACAATGATGGCAGGTGCCATTTAAAGTATTTTTGTTTAGGATGGTTGAACCTGCAGGATTGTAGCATATGAAAATGGTCTCTGCAATACGATGCCTGAATTCGATAGAAATTTTATTGAAAACGTCATGTTGATAAGAAGGATCAAAGTATGGAGACCGTTTGCAATCAATATAAGAAAGGGAAGCGTTGGCAGGTGAACGGAAATCTATAATTGTTGCAACCGTTGAAAGTGATGAAAATGTAAATTATTCGCTAAAGGCAATGTATTGTTCCTTCCAAAAGCATTCAACGACGTTGCCCGCAGAAGGTCTCATTTTTATTTGTCCGAAAAATCTCGAAATACAAAACAAACCTCTCAAAATGAATAAACGATTCTTGCACTTGCTCTGCGGTTTTATCATTCTGCTTCTAAGTGTAGTCCTTCCTGCACAGGCGCAAAATCAATCTGCTTCAGAAATGCCGAAACCCGATCCGCCGGTCACAAAAACAGTGAACGCAGCTATCGGTGAAGCTGGTAACAATACCGGTTTTGACATGGCGCCGGAAACCACCTTAAAAAATGTGCAGGCTGCCGTAAAACAAATTCCCATCAAGATTCCATTCGGTCCTTTTCAACCAACATGGGAGTCGCTGCAGGAAAATTATAAAGTACCCGATTGGTTCATAGGGGCAAAGTTTGGTTTGTTTATGCACTGGGGACTTTATGCAGTTCCGGCATATCACAATGAGTGGTATGAGAAACACATGTATGGGACCAATAGCATTATGCAATGGCACAAAGAGCATTTTGGTCCGCAGGATCAATTTGGTTACAAAGATTTCATCCCGATGTTCACGCAGGAAAAATTTAATGCGGATGAGTGGGCCGAATTGTTTAAAAAATCCGGTGCCCGGTTCGTGATACCTACTGCACAACATCACGACAACTTTGCCATGTGGGAGAGCAAGGTAACGCCTTTCAATGCCAAACAAATGGGACCAAAGCGTGACCTGATTGGTGAACTTTGCAAAGCGGTTCGCAAGCAGGGATTGAAGTTTGGCGTGTCCAATCACGGTATTGAAAATTTTCAGTTCATCAATCCGCCCGACACCATGTTGCAAAAGATGAAAGCGGAAAAGGCTGACCTCTTTGACCCGAAGTGGGTGGACTTTTACAATGTAGCCGATCGCAGCGATGCCGCCTGCAGCAAGTTTTTAGTGAACTGGTTCGAACGCAACGTAGAACTGATTGACAAATACAAACCCGATATGTTGTGGTTTGACAACGGTGTTGACCAGCGTTTTCTTGATCCCCTGAAATTGAATGTTGCTGCTTATTATTACAATCGTGCAAAGCAATGGGGCAAAGAAGTTTCCATCAGTACAAAAAAAGCCGCCTTTGCACCGGCCGGCACCAACATCACAACCATCGGTTCTATCCTTGATTTTGAAGGCCGCATTCCACCCGGCATTCGCACGGGTGTGTGGCAGGTGGATAGCAAGATTGGTTCAACGTGGGGTTACACCAGCGATATGAAAGTGGGCAGTCCGGGTTCGATTATTACAACACTTGTAGAAATTGTAAGCAAAAACGGTACGCTGCTTCTCAATCTTTCACCCAAAGCTGATGGCACCATCCCGGAAGAACAACAAAAAACTTTGCTGGGTGTTGGCGACTGGCTTCGTGTAAACGGCGAAGCCATTTATGATACACACAACTGGATAAAGTTTGGCGAGGAAGGCAACTCGCCAAGGATTCGCTTCACCGTAAAAGGCGATGCTTTGTATGCCATCATTGTTGGTAAATGGCCCGGTGCTTCGGTAATTATTCCTTCACTGGCAGAGGGCAAAGCACCTGAAGGAAAAATCAAATCAGTAACAATGCTTGGCAACAAAGACGAACTTCATTTTATACAAGATGCCAATGGGCTGAAGGTTGATTTACCGGCCACACCGCCTTGCGAAAATGCTTACACGCTAAAAATCACCGGGCTAAAAATGAATGCGCCTACATGGATAACATCGGGTAATCCAATTATTGATGAACAGAAATAAGATGAAAAATTTGTTACGATTTTCTTTTTTAAAGAGCAGGAAGCAAGTAGTTGTTTATCTCTTCTTTTTTATTCCTTTTTCAGGTATCAGCCAGCAACCCTTGAAGCTTTGGTACCAGCAACCTGCCACACGATGGACAGATGCCCTGCCTGTTGGAAATGGAAGGTTGGGCGCCATGATTTTTGGCAATGAAAGCGATGAATTGCTCCAGCTCAATGAAAGCACCTTGTGGTCGGGTGGACCGGTTAGCGATAACATCAATCCCGATGCACCCAAGTATCTTCCGCAAATTCGTGAAGCGGTATTTGCCGGCGATTATAGCAAGGCCGCTGCGCTGTGCAAAAAAATGCAGGGTGTTTATTCGGAAAGTTATTTGCCCCTGGGTGATTTAACCATCCGGCAAAAATTTCAATCTGTTTCTTCTGAAAATTATTACCGGGATTTAAACATACAGGATGCCATTGCCACAACACGTTTTACAAGAGATGGTGTAACATATACTCGACAGGTATTTTCTTCAGCTCCCGACCAGGTGATTGTTGTACGGTTAACGGCAAATAAACCGAATGCACTAAGCCTGAAAATAGCAACAACAAGCCCCTTGCGGTTTCAAAAATCAGTATTAGAAAACAATGTGCTTTCGCTAAACGGCAAAGCACCTTCGCATGTTGACCCAAGCTATACACGCTACAAAAGAGAGTCTGTTGTTTACGACGATTCGGCAAGCAATTGCAAAGGCATGCGCTATGTGCTGTTAACGAAAGCCATCAACAAAGGCGGTACGTTGCAGGTGGATACATCAGGCATCACCATTCAAAACGCAACTGAAGTTATCCTTCTCTTATCGGCAGCCACCAGCTTTAATGGCTTTGATAAATGTCCTGTTTCGCAGGGCAAAGACGAAGTAGCCATCGCCAAAAAATATTTGCAGGCAGCTTCTGTCAAATCGTTCAATCAACTTCTTGCCGGTCATCTTGCCGATTTTCACCATTACTTCAACAGGGTGTCGCTTTTCTTAAAAGATGATAAAAACAGCAGCAACGCTCATCTTCCAACCAACAAACGATTGGCTGCTTATTCATCCGGCGAAAGCAATCCTTCATTGGAAGCCTTGTATTTTCAATATGGCCGTTACCTGCTTATTTCAAGTTCACGGCCTGGTGGCCCACCGGCTAATCTACAGGGCATCTGGAACAACAGTGTGCGGCCGCCGTGGAGTTCCAACTACACTACCAACATCAATGTGCAAATGAACTACTGGCCGGCAGAAGTAACCAACCTGAGTGAACTGCATCAACCCTTGTTTGCTTTGATGGAAGCACAGGCCGTGAATGGAAAAAAGACAGCAAAAGAATTTTACAATTTAGAGGGCTGGGTGTTGCATCACAACAGTGACATCTGGGCACTGACCAATCCTGTTGGTGATTTGGGAAACGGCGATCCCAAGTGGGCCAACTGGCCGATGGGTGCTAACTGGTTGTGCCGCCATTTATGGGACCATTATCTTTTTACCGGCGATAAAAAATTTTTACATGACACAGCTTATCCGCTCATGAAAGGTGCGGTTGTTTTTACATTGGGATGGCTGATAGAAGACAAAGATGGTTACCTGGTTACAGCGCCTTCGGGTTCGCCTGAAAATAATTTCAAAGATGACAAAGGCGTGGTTGGTGCCATTGCGGCTGCCAGCACAATGGACATGTCCATCATTCGTGATTTGTTTTCGCACTTCATTAAAGCATCTGAGGTACTCAATACCGATGTTGCTTTCCGTGAAACCGTGAAAGCTAAGGAGAAGAAGTTGTATCCTTTTCACATAGGAAAAAACGGAAATTTGGTAGAATGGTACAAAGACTGGGAAGATGTGGAAGTGCATCACCGGCACGTCTCGCATTTGTATGGCTTGCATCCCGGCGAACAAATTTCACCTATTACTACACCTGATTTGGCAAACGCTGCCCGCAAAACCTTAGAGATACGTGGCGATGAAGGCACGGGTTGGAGCAAAGCATGGAAGATCAACTTCTGGGCACGGTTGTTAGACGGCAACCATGCGCATACTTTGATCCGTGACCTGTTGCACTTAACCGGTGAAGCCGGAACAATTTATGTGAGTGGTGGCGGTACTTATCCCAATCTATTTGATGCGCATCCGCCGTTTCAGATAGATGGCAATTTTGCGGGCACGGCAGGCATTGCAGAAATGCTTTTGCAAAGCCAGAACAATGAATTGCACCTCTTACCGGCCTTGCCCGAAGTGTGGGCAAGCGGCGAAGTAAAAGGCTTAAAAGGGAGAGGTGCTCTTGAAGTTGGTATCAACTGGCAGAATCATCAACTATCAAGAGCAACCATTAAATCATTGAACGGAGGATTGTGCAAATTAAGAACGGCGGTGCCGGTGAAGATCGTTGGAGTGAAAGCAAAATCACAAAAGACCAGCAATGGTTATGTGACAAGTTTTGGAACGCAAAAAGGAAAAGTATATCAGCTCACTGCAATTAAGTGATCATGTTATTTTTTTATTGTAGCAATGAAAGAGGAAACAACAAACAAGCGAAGGGATTTTTTAAAGAAGGCGATGGCCTTTGGTGCGACAACAGCTTTTGCGCCGGAGCTGTTGCAGGCAATACCTGTTGTGGATAGCAACGCAAATGCCGGCAATGGCTTTACATTTTTGTTCCAGGGCGATTCTATTACCGATGGCAACCGCACCCGCAACAACGACTGGAACCATGTAATGGGACACGGCTATCAATACATCATCGCAAGCAAGTTGTGGTATGAATTTCCAAAGAAAGGCTTTCATTTTTTCAACCGTGGCATCAGCGGAAACAAGGTAACAGACCTCGCTGCCCGCTGGCAGAAAGATACGCTTGATATCAAGCCGGATGTGTTAAGCATTTTAATTGGCATTAACGATGCATCGGCTTTCATTAACGGCAACAATGATTTTGCAGCAGAGAAATACGAATCCAGCTACCGTGCTTTGTTGCAACAAACAAAGGAACATTTGCCCACCGTGCAATTGATCATTTGCGAACCCTTCATTCTGCCGATAGGCAAAGTGAAAGACAAATGGGAAATCTATTCAACCGAAATAAAAAAGCGGCAGGAATCGGCATTGAAGTTGAGCCGGGAGTTCAATGCCGTTTTTGTTCCGTTTCAAACGGCCTTCAACAAAGCGCTGTCAAAAGCATCAGCCGACTACTGGATCTGGGATGGCATTCACCCCATGCCGGCAGGCCACGAACTGATGGCGAGGGAATGGCTTCATCATGTAAGTAAAAAATTAAAATTTATCAAATGATGCAGAAAGTTGACAAGGAAGATTTTCTTATCACGGTGATGTTCAAGAAACGGCTTTACCAATACAAGGTTGTATATCAGTGCAAGAATAACGACAGTGAACAGTTTACAATTATTACCCGCCACCGGACCGTGGTGGTAGAAGCAAACCGGCAGGTTTTACAGCGCCGTGATTTCCGGGTCAGCCAACGCAATTACACGTACGATACAGCAGCTATCACAAATAAAAGCTTAATGAAAAAAATAATTGTAGCTATCAACAAACAACTCGGCACAAAAACATCCTGGACAACACCGGCAAACGCTGTTGCCATATAATTAGTAGATAATTTTACCGGAGAGATAAAAAAAATCATAGCCAAAGAAAGATTACAGTTACATGAATACAGCACTTCCACAAAACACAACGACAACAGCCGCCGCTAAAACCGGCTTTGCTTTTATCCTGGTAACATCCTTGTTTTTTTTATGGGGCTTTTCCAACAATTTAAATCCCATCTTGATCCCGCATTTAAAAAAGTCGTTTACACTTACCACAACACAATCAACTTTAATTGATTCTGCAGTTTACATTGCTTATTTCTTAATGGCTTTGCCCGCCGGTTATGTCATGAAGCAGTTTGGATACAAGGTTGGCATCATTACCGGGCTTCTGTTTTTTTCAATTGGCGCCTTTTTATTTATACCGGCTGCCAATACACAGTCATACACCTTCTTTTTGTTTGCCTTGTTTGTCATTGCCTGCGGTTTGGGTTTTCTGGAAACGGCAGCCAACCCTTATGCTGCTGCCTTGGGCCCGCATGAGACCAGTACACAACGGTTAAATCTTGCGCAATCCTTTAACGGGCTGGCAGCCGCACTTGCACCGGTTATCGGCGCAAGAGTGATTTTAACCAGGGGCTATTCGGATGATCAATTAGCAGCGATGACCGAAGATGCACGCCGGGTGGCATTGGCATCAGAAGCTTCTTCCGTTAAAACACCCTATTTTATTTTGGGTGCTGTTTTGTTGGCCATTGCCATTGCTTTTGTGCTTACCAAACTGCCCAAAATTCAATACAAAGAAGGCCGTGATAAAAGCAAAAGCATACTGCATGCCTTCAAAAACAAGCATCTTACCTGGGCTGTGATTGCGCAATTCTTTTATGTTGGCGCACAGGTTTGCGTACTTAGTTTGTTTGTGCTGTATGCCACCAAGTCGGCCAGCCTATCCGAAGTGAAAGCAGCCGATTATCTGGGCGCCTGCGGCATAGCCTTTCTGATTGGACGCTTCCTCGGCACTTTCTTAATGAAATACATTAAGCCAAACCAGTTGCTTGCACTTTACGCCGCCATCAATACCCTCCTGTGCCTTGTGGCAATTATGGCACACGGCATGATAACCGTGTATGCCGTCATCCTGATTTGTTTCTTTATGTCCATCATGTTCCCGACCATTTTTGCATTGGGCATTTCCGATTTGGGTGGCGATACGGAATATGGGAGCAGCCTGCTGATCATGTCCATTGTAGGCGGTGCTATTTTGCCAAGGGTTTTTGGTTTGATCAGCGATGGCACCGGCGACATTCAATTAGGCTATATCGTTCCGCTGGTTTGCTTTGTGGTGGTTTGTTACTTCGGCTGGCGAGGCTATAAAGTTGTGAATACGATTGACATGGAAAAAGAGCCTGCAATCGGTACGACCTTATAATTTTTTACATCCGGCGAAACCATTCTCATAAAAATTGAGATTATGCATAACCCGCAGCCACAAACAATACAAAATAAAAGCCGCAGCGCTGCAATCAATTTGCCGCCCCTTATTTTTGCTACACGTGGTTCGGAAATCTATTCGTTGCGCTTGATGAACAAGAAAAATTAGTATCGGATTGTTTTAATAAATTTTTCCGCTTGTGAAAAGGATTGATTCACACCAGCATTTTTGGAAGTTTGATCCGGTTAGAGATAGCTGGATAAAGGATGAAATGAAAGTCATTCAGAAGGACTTTTTTCCTGCCAACTTACAGCCGCTACTGGAACAAAATGGCTTTGACGGTTGCGTTTCTGTTCAATCGGACCAATCGGAAGAAGAAAATCATTTTCATCTCCTTCATGTTGATCAATTTGATTTCATAAAAGGCATCGTTGGTTGGGTTGATCTTCGTTCGCAGGATATTGAAGAGCGTTTGCAGTATTACAGCAGCTTCAAAAAATTAAAAGGCTTCCGTCATGTTTTGCAAGGCGAACCGCAAAGAGACCTGATGCTGCAGCCAGGTTTTATGAACGGTATTTCGCTTCTCCACAAATACAATTTCACGTACGATATTCTCATCTTCAAAGACCAATTGCAATACGTTCCGGAATTTGTGTCCGCATTTCCCGATCAACTTTTTGTGATTGATCACATGGCAAAACCTGCCATTAAAAACGGGGAAATGGACCAATGGAAAAAAGATATTTCTGTAACGAAGCAGTTTGAAAATCTATACTGCAAAATTTCAGGCATGGTTACCGAAGCCGATTGGAAAGGTTGGAAGAAAGAACACTTTAAACCGTACCTGGATGCAGTGGTGGAAACGTTTGGCATCAACAGGATCATGTTTGGCTCCGACTGGCCGGTATGCCTGGTGGCTGCATCGTACGATGAAGTGGTGGGTATTGTTGAAGATTATTTTTCTTCTTTTTCCAAAGATGAACAGGAAAGAGTTTTCGGATTGAACGCAATTGAATTTTACAAACTATAGAAAAACGAAAATGAAGGCCTTCGTGTGTATAAGGCCAGGTTTGTTTGAATATGCTGCCGTCAATCTTCATTTAAAAATTTTCACTCCCATGAAGCGCTATTGTTTAGCCCTCGATTTAGTTGATGACCCGTTGTTGATTGCCGAATACGAGCACTGGCACAAAGCGGAAAATCCCTGGCCCGAAATAAAGAAAAGCATCCAGGATGCGCACATCACCAACATGGAAATCTACCGCACCGGCAACCGGCTTTTTATGGTAATGGAAACAACCGATGATTTTTCTTTTGAAAAGAAGGCGGCCATGGATGCCGCCAATCCCAAAGTACAGCAATGGGAAGCATTGATGTGGAAGTTTCACAAGGCATTGCCATGGGCCAAAGAAGGGGAGAAGTGGATGGCAATGGAAAAGATCTTTCAATTGTAAACGCAATTACCCAGTCCTTCTTTTAATGGCTATGGAATCCTTGGTAGTTGCTTTTGTTGTACTAATATTTGTGTTACCGGCTTGTCGCTTCCTCAAAAGGTCTTGATCTATCGTTGCTTGTATTTTGCTTAAATGGGGAAGCAGGTTTTGTGCCTGTTGTTTAGGGGTTAGCGTGCACTATCTGGTCTTATAACATCCTGCCTCTTTGCAGCGGTTTTTTAATTGGGCTGGTCATGGTTTTTCGAATGAAGCATTCCGCAAGCCGGTAAATTTTTTTATAAAGCTTGCTTTTTATAACATCGGGCTTACCAAAGTGCCAAAACGCAGGATGCGTCAGGATAGCTAAAGATGAAGCAACATGTACTTTACCTTCCCAAACGATAAATGCTATGATGAAAAATACTTTTCTCTTTCAGCGTTTTTTCCTTGCTTCAGTTCTGTTCTTCTTTGCGGCGACTTCCTTATTTGCGAATGTGAAACTGGCCACTGTTTTTTCCGACCACATGGTGTTGCAACAAAACACCGTTGTGCCAATTTGGGGCACTGCCGATGCAGGAGAAAAAGTAACGGTGCAATTGGGAAGGCAAACAGTAGCAACCATCGCTTCTCCCAACGGCCGATGGATGGTAAAGCTGAACAAATTAATTGCCGGTGGTCCTTTCACCATCACCATAAAGGCAAAGAATATAGTTACCCTTAACGATGTGTATGTCGGCGAAGTTTGGCTATGCTCCGGGCAGTCCAATATGGATATGACCGTTGCACGTGAAGACCGCTATTGGTGCGGGGTGTTTCATGAAAAAGAAGAAGTGGCAAATGCAAACTATCCACTCATCCGCGTTTTTGATGTGGCTTTTACTCCGTCCGCTACCCCGCAGGATGACGTTACCGGGAAATGGGAAGTTGTTTCTTCCCAAACGGTTGGTCATCTTTCTGCCGCTGCCTATTTTTTTGCACGTGATCTCCAGAAAAAAATAAAAGTTCCCATCGGTTTAATAACCACCGCTTATGGTGCCAGCACCGCTGAAGCCTGGATAAGAGAAGAGCCTCTTGTGAACGATACTCTATTGAAACGGTTGGTGGATGCATTCAAAACGAAATACAACAGGTACCTTGCTGATACCGCTGCGCAAAACAGTTACAAGATCGCCTATGATAAATGGACAGTGGCGGCAGCAAAAGCAAAAGAAGGCAAAGATGAAGTAAGAGCGCCACGAAATCCCAATCCTGTTTTTGATCAGCACAATGCAACTGTGTTGTGGAACGGAATGGTAAAACCGTTGGTACCTTATGCCATCAAAGGTGCCTTGTGGTACCAGGGAGAAAGCAACAGCCCGACAGCGTCTATTTATCGCCACATTATGGAGACATTGATTACAGATTGGCGGAATCAGTGGGCACGGGGAAGCTTTCCTTTTATTTATGTTCAATTGGCGAACATTGGAAAGGCGTATGATTCCATTCCCGGAAAAGGCGGAGCCGAGGCGATAAAGAGAGAAGCACAACTACAAAACCTCTCTCTTCCCAATACAGCAATGGTGGTTGCCATTGATAACGCAGACCCAAATGATATGAACAATGTTCATCCGAAAAATAAACAGGAAATTGGCAGGAGGTTGGCGCTGGCTGCAGAGGCAATTGCTTACGGTGATAAGAAATTGGTTTATTCGGGACCTATTTATGACAAGATGGAGGTTGAAGGCAATGCCGTTCGTTTGCATTTTAAACACACAGGCAGCGGATTGGCGGCGAAGAATGATGAACTGAAAGGTTTTGCCATTGCAGGCAATGATAAAAAATTTGTGTGGGCCAATGCAAAGATTGAAGGCAATACAATTGTGGTTACAAGCAATGAAGTCAGCAGCCCTGTTGCCGTGCGGTATGGGTGGGCCAATAATCCACCGACAAGTTTGTATAACAAAGAAAATCTTCCGGCATCACCCTTTAGAACCGACAACTGGTGAAAGATCGTTGTGTTGTTGTCGTAATCAACGCTTAATAGTCAAAGGATGAAAAACAGCAATCAAATTTCTGTTTCCATAAAAAAACCAGTTTTCATTCTAATGGGTTGTTGGCTGCTAATGTGTTTCCCGTCAAATGCGCAAACCTCCTGGCAGAAGCTTTCCTTCCCAACTTCAACACAGGTAAAAGCCTCCTTTCAGCATCCACCGTCTTATGCATCCAACTCCGTTACCTGGGGATGGGATGGGCCCATGAGCCAAGAAGCCATGGCAAGGGACCTGGATAGTTTGCATGCCCTGGGCTTTCGTGTGGCTACAATTGAAGCGGGGTATGGAATGCCGGTAGAATATTTATCGGATGGTTGGTTTCAATTGATGAAGAGGGCTGTTGTGGAAGCAAAAAAAAGGAATATGCATCTTTGGATTATTGACGAAGGAAAATATCCAAGTGGATTTGCAGGGGGGAAGTTCAGCAGGGAAAGACCCGATCTTCGAATGCAAGGATTGGTGGTGTTTGAAAGAATCAATGCAAGTACCGGGCAAACCATCACTAAAAAAATAAACGGAGTGGTAAGTGCTGTTGCTGTAAATCTTTCTGACAGCAGTAGCAAAATCATCACTGTTCATAACGGCGAGATCGAATGGACAGCACCACAGGGCAACTGGCAGGTATTGCTGGTGCAACCACAATTTAAAACTACCGTCACAAGAGCGGTAAACAATCCAACAAGAGGAAAAGATACCACCAATGCCTTGTGTGATTACTTAAGTGCGGCAGCAGTAAAGCAGTTCCTTGGTTTTACCCACGAACAATACAAAAAATACATTGGCGATGAATTTGGGAAAACGGTTTTGGGCTTTCGTGGCGATGAACCTGATTTTGCTTACATACCCTGGACACCCAACATGCTTCAGGAATTTAAACAACGCAAAGGGTATGAGGTGCAACCTTACCTCTCCTCGTTTTTTCTTCGTCGCTTGAATGAAGAACAAAAGAAAGCCAAAGCCGATTATTGGGATGTATGGTCGGACCTGTTCGGCAAAAACTTTTTCCAGCAGCAAGCAGATTGGTGCGCAAAAAATAATTTGGAATACATGGTGCATCTCAACCACGACGATGCCATGATTGGATTGGTCAGGTCGGAAGGTGATTTCTTTAAAGATTTTCGTTCGGTACAAATTCCGGGTATTGATGTCATCTGGCACCAGATATGGCCCGGTCTTGTGGCTGATTTTCCCAAGTTTGCTTCATCGGCTGCACATCTTTTTGGAAGACCAAGAGCCTTGAGTGAAAGCTTCGCTGCTATGAATCCCGCACCGGACCTTACACAGGCAAGATGGATTTTAAACCATCAACTCGTGAGAGGTATAAATCTTTTTGAGTTCATGTTCTTTTCATCTACCGCCGGCGGCAGGGGCGGTGCCAGAGGTTATATGGCCGATAAATCATTTCCTTCTTTGATGGCTTATACCAACAGGGCAAGCTATCTTCTGGCACAGGGAAAACCCGCTGCAAAAATTGGTGTTTACTTTCCAACCACCAGTTTATGGTCTGGGCACAACGAATCGGAAAAAAGCGCTTTCGATATTGCACAACAACTTCTCGAAAGCCAGCATGATTTTGATTTCATGGATGACTATTCACTGACCACATCACAACCGGGAAAAGGTGTTCTTGTTAACAAGAGCGGGCAGGAATATAGTGCCATCATCATTCCATCCATTACCGTGCTTTCACGTGCCGCGTACAACCGTTTACAGGCGTTTACAAAAACCGGGGGAAGAGTCATCTTTGCTGGCGAGCAACCTACGCTGCTTGTCGGCAAAAATTTTTTGACTGCCGGTGAGAAGGCAAATTTTCAATGGGTCACCAAAAAAACGCTGGCTGCCTCGCTTTCCGAATTGCCGATTGAAGTAAAATTGGATAAGCCTTTTGCTTCATTAAAATATTTGCACCGGAAGTGGAAGGATGCCGATCTGTACTTCTTCTTCAATGAAAGCAATGAACCGGCAGCCCGGAACGTCACGCTGAACACAAACGGAAAAGCAGAAGAGTGGAATGCACAAACCGGCACAATAGAAAAAATAAAAGCCCACGGAAACAAAGAACAAATTCAATTGCAGTTGGCAATGAAACCTTATGAAACAAAATTTATTATCATTCGTCGTTGAATGCTGTGTAAGGTGGAGTGCGATGGAATGATGAAAACACTGTTACTTCGGACTTGTAGCAATACCAATTTAAGGTTGACAAATCTTTTTGAAACGTATGCAGGACCACATTGTAAAGAAAGTAGAAACCTGGCAGGTAAAAAGAAACATTCCATTGTTCGATAACGCAAGGACCGGGCGGTCGCCCATGCCCTGGGATATGGTGGTTGTAAAACTAACAACCGATACAGGCTTGGTAAGCGAAGTGCCTGCCATGGCGCCGCGTTCGGGTAACGTCACCGAAAGTTATATCAACGATAACATTATCCCTGTGATCATTGATCGAAGCATCTACGAACGGGAAGCAATATGGCAGGAGTTCTGGACAATAGACCGGCACATAACTTTTTTCCCGGTTTATCTTCCGGGTCCCGTTGACGTTGCGTTGTGGGAACTGGCAGCCAGGGCAGCCAATCTTCCGCTGTATAAATATTTAGGTGCTTACCGCACGTCGCTGCCTGTTTATGCAAGCAGTTTGTTTCACAACAAAGTAGAAGATTACGTTACCGAAGCAAAACAGTATTTGCAAAAAGGCATTAAAGCTTACAAGCCACATCCGCCCGGCCCCTGGAAAACAGACATGGAAGTACACCAGGCATTACGAGATGAATTGGGCGCTGATGTTGTGTTGATGACGGATCCCGTTGCTGAATATTCATTGGAAGAAGCGATTCGGGTCGGTCGTCATTTGGAGCAATTGAATTATCATTGGTTTGAAGAACCTTTCCGGGATTTTGAATTAAACAAATATGCACAATTGGCTTCCGTGCTTGACATTCCCATCGCGGGTACGGAAACAACACGTGGTTGTCATTGGGGTGTGGCACAAGCCATTCAACAAAAAGCGGTGGATATTGTGCGGGCCGATGTTTCGTGGAAGCACGGTATCACCGGAACATTGAAAATTGCGCACTTGGCAGAAGCATTTGGGATGCGTTGCGAAATTCATACAACAACAACCGGCCCCTTGGAGATGGCCAACCTGCATGTGAGTTGTGCCATTAAAAACTGTGAGTATTTTGAATATTTTGTACCCGGAGATGTTTTTCAATTTCCCATGAAGACAAAGCTGCCGATTGACAACAATGGCTTTATTCATGTTCCCGACTTACCGGGTTTGGGCGCTGAATTGGATTGGGATGAAATTGAAAAAGGATGTGTATCGTATAAAAAAACAGAGGTGCAATAAATAGCTTTACACTTTTCGAATACATTTGTTTGAAAGGGCTTTACCAAGAATTTAATCACCAATTTAAAAGCGTGTTTTAATGGCGGGTTACAACAGTTTTGATGAACTAAAAATGCTGGCACAAACCGAACTCTTTACAGCCTTGGTGGGCGATGTGCTGGATAAGATGGGATATTTTCACCAGTTTCTTCCTCCGCAAATAAAACCCCTCGACCCAAAGATGATTGTCTTTGGCAAAGCCATGCCTGTTTTGGAGGCCGATGTTTTTGGAGAACAATGGCAATACTCTTCGAACCATTTTATCAACAAACCATTTGGTATCATGTTCGAGGCATTGGATGATTTGAAAGAACACGAAGTCTATATCTGCACCGGTTCTTCGTTTCGCTATGCCTTGTGGGGAGGATTGATGAGCACCCGGGCCCTGAAGTTGAAAGCTGCCGGTGCAGTGGTACATGGCTTTTCGCGGGATACGAATGAAGTGTTGCGATTGGGCTTTCCAACATTCAGTGCAGGCACGTATGCACAAGACCAGGGTCCGCGTGGAAAAGTAATTGATTACCGTGTTCCCATTGAAATAGGACAGGTGAGAATTGCTCCGGGTGATATTGTTTATGGCGACCGTGATGGTGTTGTGATTGTTCCGCAGCAAATTCAGGACGAGGTATTTGAACGGGCCATCGAAAAGGCAAGAGGGGAGAAGCTTGTTTTAAAAGCATTGCAAAACGGAATGAGCACAGTGGAAGCGTTTGCAAAATTTGGTATCATGTAATTTAAATAACATTGTTACTCATGAATGTTTTTCGAATTGATGCAAAAAGAGCCGTCATCACCGGAGGTGGTAGTGGCCTTGGCTATGGCATTGCAAAGGTTTTTGTTGATGCTGGAGCCGAGGTGATCATCATTGGTCAAAATGAACAAAAGCTGATGGATGCAAAAGCTTCATTGGGAGAAAAATGTCACTACAAACAATTTAATGTTACCCAACTCGGTAAAATTCCATCGCTGGTTGACGATATTGAAAACAATATCGGACCCGTAGATATTCTGGTGAATTGTGCAGGCATCCATCTGAAAAAAAATGCCATTGAAACAAGCGACAGTGAATTCCTGGACGTGTTGAATGTTCATCTTTTAAGTGTGTTCGCACTCACAAGAGAATTTGCAAAGGGGATGATCAAGCGTAAAACCGGCTCTGTTATCCTGATTAGTTCCATGAGTGCTGTGATGGGAATGAAACAAGTCGTGGCTTATTCAACAGCTAAAACAGCAATTGTTGGAATGATGCGCAGTTTGGTGGCAGAATGGGCAACAGCAAACCTTCGCATTAACACCATCGCACCCGGCTGGATTGAAACGCCCATGTTGCACAAGGCGATTGACCATGATGAACCACGCAAACAAAAAATTTTAAACCGCATTCCCACCAGCACGTTTGGGCAACCGGAAGACATTGGTTATGCTGCCCTGTACCTGTCTTCTGAAGCCGGCAAATATGTTAACGGTGTTTTTCTGCCGGTTGACGGAGGTGCCGCCGATGCGTTTTAACAGTAAGACATAAATTCAACAAACAACCACATGCCTTCCTTGCTTGCTGTAGCTGAAAAAACACAAAACGAAAAACTGATGAAAGGCCATCGGTCGAACATCCGGTGGGGCATTGTGTCCTTGTTGTTCTTCGCCACCACCATCAATTATATTGACCGGCAAGTGATTGGTTTATTAAAGCCATACATTCAAAAAGACCTTCATTGGAGCGAAGCGGATTATGGTTACATCGTTACGGCCTTTCAAATTTCTTATGCTGCGGGTTTATTGGTTAGCGGATGGCTGCTGGATAAATTCAAAACAAGGATAGGTTATACGATGGCTATTGTTGTATGGAGTTTTGGCGCAATTTTTCATGCAACGGTTCGTACTGTCGTGGGCTTTGGGGTGGTAAGAGCCATTCTTGGATTAGGCGAAGCGGCCAACTTTCCGGCTGCAGTAAAAACCGTTGCCGAGTGGTTTCCTGCCAAAGACCGGGCTTATGCAACGGGCATTTTTAATTCAGGTGCCACTGTTGGCGCTATTACGGCACCAGTGATTGTAACCGCAATTACCTTGTCATTGGGATGGAAGTGGGCTTTTCTCATTACCGGTTTATTGGGCTTTGTATGGATTGTTTTCTGGCTAACAATTTACCATCCGCCTGAAAAGCATAAGAAAGTTACTGCGACGGAATTAGACTATATTTTATCGGATGCTGTTGACGAGGGAAAAACAATTGAAAAGAATGAGATCAGTTGGCGTGCATTGTTTCGTTATAAACAAACCTATGCCATTTGCCTGTCACGGTTTTTTACCGATTGGGTTTGGTGGTTCTTTCTTTTCTGGGCTCCCGATTTTCTGGCCAAAACTCAAAAGATTGACATCAAAGGTGCTATTCTGCCATTGATCATTATTTATGCAATGGCAAGCATCGGGGGAATTTTTGGAGGCGTCCTTTCTTCCCGGTTAATTAAAGCAAATAAAACAGTTGATCATGCAAGAAAAACAGCCATTTTAATTTGTGCGATGTTGATATTGCCATTGACGTTGGCTACGCAAGTGCATAGTTTAGGAATAGTGATTGTATTGATTGGCTTGGCCGGCGCTGCTCACCAGGGCTGGGCATCGAATATTTTCACAATTGTATCGGACGTTTATCCGCAAAAAGCAGTAGGGACAATGGTAGGCTTATCTGGTTTTGCAGGTGCGGTTGGCGGGGCACTCGGAGCATCGTTTGTTGGACTGGTGTTGCAATTCACCGGAAGTTATACATTGATTTTTTTAATTGCCAGCACCATGTATTTGTTGGCCTGGGCCATATTAAAATTGATGATTCCACGCATTGAACAGATAAAGCTTTCAACAACATGAACGATTTTATTCAACTTCACCAAAACGACAATGTGGTTGTTGCTTTGAAAAACCTGGAGGCGGCGACAACCATTGAAGTGAATGGCAATTCGCTACAATTGACATCAGCCATCGGCTTTGGACATAAGATCGCTATCAAACCCATAAAAGCCGGCGAAAAAATTTTGAAATACGGACTTCCTATTGGTAGTGCAACAAAAGATATAGCAGCCGGTGAACATGTTCATGTACAGAATTTACAAACTGATTATTCGCTAAAATAATTTTGCATGACTGGCTATTTACGAAGCGATGGAAGAAAAGGGATACGCAATGTGGTGGTAGTAGCCTATCTGGTAGAGTGTGCCCACCATGTAGCCCGCCAGATTGTTTCTTCGCTTCCAAATGAAGATGTTCATTTAATCGGTTTCAGCGGTTGTGCGCCCAACGACTATGCAAACCGCATGATGCAGCAATTGTGTACGCACTCCAATGTGGGTGGTGTGTTATTGATTTCCCTTGGCTGTGAAAACTTTGACCGGAATGGTTTGTATGCAACAATTAAAGCAAGCGGAAGACCGGTTGAAAAATTGGTGATACAGGAAAACAAAGGCACGCTGAATTCTATTCAAACCGGTATTGCTTTTATCAAAGAACTGCATTCGGAAATACAAAATGTTCCAAAAGTAAATTTTCATTTTTCTGATTTAATTGTTGGAACAGTGTGTGGCGGTTCCGATGCCACAAGCGGTTTTACAGCCAATCCTGCTATTGGAAAAGCTTTCGATTCTTTGGTACCGGCTGGTGCAAAATGTATGTTTGAAGAACCGGGTGAATTGTTGGGATGTGAACTCTTAATGGCGCAACGTGCAGCAACAAAAGAAGTGGCTGAAGAATTGGTAAGCTGTATTCAAAAAGCCGATCACTATTACAAGAAGATGGGGCATGATAGTTTTTCAGCGGGCAATGCCGTTGGTGGCTTAACGACCATTGAAGAAAAGTCCATGGGTTCTTATTCAAAAAGTGGAAGCCTGCCAATTAAAGCATTGATACGTCCTGGCGAGATACCCGAAAGTGCCGGGTTGTATTTTATGGATGTTGTTCCTGATGGTGAAGCGTTATGGGGCTTCCCCAACATCAACGACAATTCAGAAATTGTTGAAATGATTGCCAGCGGCTGCCACCTGATTTTGTTTTCAACCGGAAGAGGCTCGGTAGTGGGTTCGGCCATTTCACCGGTTATTAAAATTTGTGGCAATCCTAAAACCTATCAAAATCTGGAAGGTGATATGGACATCAATGCCGGTAAAATTATTAGTGAAGGTGCTTCGTTAGATGATGTGGAAGCAGAGATTGTATCCTTGATTAGGAAAGTTATTGATGGTGAACGAACAAAGTCGGAGCAATTGGGCCATCAGGAATTTAGCCTTGGTTACAAGTACTTTGAATACGGAAAGAAAAATTGTGAAGTTTACTAAGATGTTGTCAACACGCAATCTACTTGATGGTAACCCACTGAACGACTCACGTTTCGTCTCGTTTTGAGAACTCTCTCACAGATAATTGTTGTTTTCTTTTGGCAGGTAAAACAAATTTAACAAGTATGGTAGTGTGCTGTGTCTGCAAGCATTGGAGAGGAAGTGTTGCTTAGCGAATAAGCATAAAAAATATTGACAATTTGCAATTTTGTGAAACTGATTCCTGCACTTTAATCTTTCATTTAACGTTGTGCTCAGATATATACTAACATAAGAATTACATTTGCACCGTGAAACAGCTTTTTGTTCTATGTGCTTTTTTGTTGCATCTTTTCGGAAATTTTTCCGCAGAAGCGAAGGCACCTGTTCAAACAAAAGCCGAGGGCCGGAAAGAAAATTCAAAGCTATCGTCCTTCTCCTTTCACCATGATCATCCTGCAGATCTTACACAAACGACCCACTTTCATTCGATCACCGGCAAGGTAAGAGATCAAAGAACATTGCCTGGGTTCATCAATGGAAATGGCCCTGATAATGCACAACCTGCGCATACGGATAATCAGCCAATTGTTTGCCCGTTTCCAACCTTTATTCCCTTAGTCAGGTTGCTCTTGTTCCCCGAACATTATTTCTGGTAATTGTTGTTTAGCGCTAAAGCATTTTTTTTCTGAATGGTTCGGTATAACCATTTACAGTATGTATTACCTAAACAATTTAAACATGTCAGAATTAATCATAGTACTATTGCTATTGGTGCCCGTCGTTGTTGTTGTAGCGATCCTTATTAATGGGCAAAAAAAGCGAAAGAAAAAGGTCCAGGATAAACTTTTTGCCTACCTGCACGAAGTCATCCAACACCATGGGATTGTACCCGGTTATCAAAAGCAGTTCGTTCATCAATTGGTGATTGTTGATGAGAAAAACAGAACGTTTTTGATTGTAAATTATAAAGATGGCCGTTTTTCATATGATCTGTTTCCGCTTGGTGCGATCAGGAGCATCAAAGTTGTCAATCACAAGCAGACATTGGTATCCGATGAAAAAGGTGGGAAACCGGAGATTTTCAGCACACAGATTGGCGTTGCAGTAGAGTTGGAAAAAAACGAATCTGAGAAATTTCTTACCTTGTACGATTATGTAGAACACAACATTTACCACATGGCAGAACTGGAAAAAGAAGCAGCGCAACTTTGTGAGCGAATCAAAAAAGCACTGAACGGTAAACCAATTGAAGCATAACACAGATTATGGGGCATTTACCACTTCTTATTACAGATCTCGCCCTGATACTGGGGGCTGCAGCCATTAGCACACTTGTTTTCAAATGGCTAAAGCAGCCCCTCGTATTGGGTTATATCATTGCTGGTTTTATTGTCGGTCCTTATTTTCATTTTACACCTACTGTTGTGGATAAGGAAAACATCGAAACCCTGGCAGAAATCGGTGTTATTTTTCTTTTGTTCAGTCTTGGTTTGGAGTTCAGCTTTAAAAAATTAATCAGGGTAGGTGGTTCTGCTTCCATTACTGCCCTGGTTGAAATTATTTTCATCACCGTTGCCGGCTATTTCCTGGGCAAATGGATGGGATGGACCACCATGGACAGTTTGTTTTTGGGTGGTATGCTGGCCAGTTCTTCCACCACCATCATCCTTCGGGCATTTGACGAACTGGGATTAAAAACAAAAAAATTTGCCGGCATTGTCTTCGGTGTGCTGATTGTGGAAGACATTGTTGTCATCTTGCTGATGGTGTTGCTATCCACCATTGCTGTGACCAAGGTATTTGAAGGCGCGGAGATGTTATTGACGGTGTTGAAATTGTTGTTCTTTTTAGTTCTATGGTTTATCGCCGGTATTTTTTTGCTGCCCTCTTTTCTGAAGAAGGCAAAAAAATTAATGAGCGAAGAAACACTGCTGATCCTTTCCCTTGCACTCTGTTTGGGTATGGTGGTATTGGCTACGGTGGTAGGGTTTTCGGCCGAACTCGGAGCATTTGTAATGGGGTCTATTATTGCGGAAACAACTTCTGCTGAAAAAGTTGAGCATCTTTTAAAGCCGGTGAAAGACCTTTTTGGCGCCATCTTTTTTACATCGGTGGGAATGATGATTGACCCGGGTGCAATGGTGGAATATGCGCAACCGCTTCTGTGGGTTACACTACTGACACTATTTGGTAAACTTCTCAGCACCACGATAGGCGCCTTGCTTTCCGGGCAGCCGCTGAAACAATCCGTGCAGGTGGGCATGAGCATGGCGCAGATAGGTGAATTTGCCTTTATTGTGGCTACATTGGGTTTATCGCTTGGCGTAACGTCGGCCTTCCTGTTTCCTGTGGCGGTTGGTGCTTCGGCCATCACAACGTTTACGACGCCTTATATGATTAAATTTTCAGGTGCAACGTATCAATGGCTTGAAAAAGCGCTTCCGCAAAAGCTTATAAACCGGCTAAATGAATACAGCGCCGAAACGAACAAAGCATCGCAAACAAGTGAATGGCGAATGTTTATACGTTCCACCGTTATCAATGCCTTCCTGCTAAGCATCATCGTGGTGGCTGTTATCATTTTTTCGTCGGTGTATATCGAGCCCTGGATAGAAAAATATGCAAATGGAAATTCGTTGGTATTAAAAATTGTGGCGTGTTTACTGACAGTGGCCATCTTAAGTCCTTTTTTGTGGGCGCTGGCTATCAAAACACCGTCTGTGGCAAACCGGAAGCTCATAAGCAACAATCAGTTGAAAGGAACATTTTATACTGTAAGATTATTTCGCCTTGCTTTGGTTGCGTTTTTTATTGGTTTTTTGCTTCACCGTTTTTTTAATGTTTACACCGGTATTGTTTTCACAGCCTTTATCCTCTCTTTGCTGGTCATCTTTTCCAAAAAAATACAGGCATTGTACACCAGGCTTGAGCGCCGGTTTGTATCCAATCTGAATGAAAGAGAAATTGAGACTTCGACGGTTAACCGAACGGAGTTGGCACCCTGGGATGCACACATTGCTCCGTTCATCGTTCCGCCAACAGCAACCTGCGTGGGGAAAACGCTTTTCGAATTAAGATGGCGTGAAACCATTGGCGTGAACGTGGTAATGATAAAGCGTGGTGACCAGCACATTGCGGCGCCTGGAAAAGAGCAAATGGTTTTTCCAAACGACGAACTATTGGTAGTAGGGACCGACCGTCAATTGCAAAGACTGAAGGTGCTTATGCGGCCGGAAGCTGACGAGTTACAAAACAATGTTGATGATGTAGTACTTTACCAATATTACATTAAGAAAGACAATGCACTGGCCGGAAAAACAATTCGGGAAACCGGGCTTCGGGAAAATCTAAGTGCGCTGGTGGTGGGAATTGAACGAAACAACAAACGGATCTTAAATCCTGAATCCGAAACGGTTCTGCAGGCTGATGATAACCTTTTTATTGTGGCAAACCCCAGGAAAATCAAGGACTTTCTTTCCCAATTTGAGAAAGGGGAAGGCTAACATAAGCGGTGAATTTGTTCGTTAAAACAATGCACTATGGGTAGAATCATTGCTGTAATCATTTTGTTCATAACACTGATTGTATGCGCTATTCTTTGGGAAAAAAGACACCAAACAGAGGCCCCTTCTTTTCAGCACGTTTCAGTGGACACATCAAAGGTGAAAAATACAAAGCAAGTGTATGTACCGGTGAATTGGCAAAGCAAAACAAAGAGTGGTGCGATGGCAACGAAGACAATTTTAAAGATTAGAAACACCAGTTTTTCAGATAGCATCTACGTAAGCCGCATTGGCTATTATGATATACAGGGTGTGCTGCTGAAAGATTTTATTGATTCGGCCTTGCTTGTCCGCCCCATGACGACCACAGAGATTACGGTAAAAGACAATGCGTTTAAAACCCGTGGTGATAATTTTATTGTGCAATGGCACTCGGCAGATTCGCTGCAAAAGCCACTCATCCAGGCTATTAGTCTGGATGCCCAAAACAAAGTGTTGGCAACCGAACAGGGAGTGATTATAACAAACCGTAGCAAAGGATCTCATTGATTCTTTTTTAGATCCTTCCATTGCTTTCTTTAGTAAGTTTGTAAAAATGACAGATAAGGTTATACACATTGCACGGCGTCGTTTGGTCAGGCATCTGGTTCTTGACATGCGTGATTGTTATACCTCGTCCTTCCCCGAATTCATTCCATTTTGCTCTGCACTTTATTATTTCTCCAGCTTTAAAAAGTTCGGATCTTCTTCTTTTTTAGCCGGAACACAACTCTCTTGGTAGGCACATTCCGGCTTTGCAATACTGTAACTCAATACTGAACCATACAGTTTGGTACCACTTGATTTTTACTGATTAAAATAAATGTCGGATGAAGTCTTTTTCCAGGGCTGTTCATTTGAACGAGAAGCTTTTCCGGGTTTCTTTTAATGAAATCTATGTTTCCGCAGGCAATAAATATTTTGCTACGATAACCGGCAAAGACGGAGGTTTGTATTCTTTCGAAATGAAGGAAATAGATGGCAAATGGCGAATCGTGAATGCTCCCAAACTACCGGGTTTTATTACAAATAACGAGGAAAAATTCTCTTGCATCATCAGGGAATTTTCAAAATCCTGGTTATTATAAAGTGGAAGCGATATGACTTATACAAGCAAGAACGAGAACATAAAATCAACACGCAGGCCATTGGCGTTGAAATGAGTGGGTTTCTTTAGCAATATTTATATGGATGAGAAATAAAATAAAAAACAGTTTGTATTGGGAGTGGAACGGGACTGATGTTTATCGTAATAGTTTGGGAACACAGGCGGCTTATCCACGGGCAATGCTCGTTCGGTTGTCATTCGAGGGCGGGCTACCGTGCTATTTTGATGTTAACGGTTGTTGAAAACCATTAATAAAGTGCTAAAGTGCGGACGAATAAAGCAATGAAAAAGGAAAAGATTGGTAACGCTTCAGTAAGTTATTTGCCCGTTTATTTTTCAAAGGCATTTAACCTACAATTACGATTTTATCTCCGGTTTCATTTGTATGTTTGTAGAAATGGCAAGGCAATATAACTATACCACAAAAAGAAAAGCGGTGGAGTATCTCTTACTCGACATGCGTGATAGTTATACCTGGTCGTTTCCTGAATTTGTCCCTTTTTGCTCGCATCTTTATTATTTCTCCAATCTCAAAAATTTCTAAGTAGCTCTCTTCTTCTTTTGTTTCTCCAAACGGAGGAGTGATTTGCGTGTTGGTTGTTTTCCTAACCATTTCATGCAAAAAAATGCCGTGCAACAAAATCAATAAATGTTTTCAAAGTGTGGAGTGCCGCGTAAGTACTTGCGCCTGTTTCACGATGTAGTGAGAAATCCGGTTCTGGTCTTGGGTACAACAGTATATCAATTGAAGCCAACGCTTTCATTGTTTCGGGTTTTATTGATGCTTTCGTTGCATGCAATCCATCATTGCCGACAACAAAAGAGTGCAATCTAATTTTCAATAACCAATCGAAATGTCAACCATTATTGTTGCCATGATTTTAACAGGCACGATGGCAGCCATTTGCCTTCTGCTTGCGGGCATCAAAAACAAAAAAAAACGCAAAGCCATGAATAAATTTCTTCAGCAGTTTAGCGAACTGGGAACGGTCTTCCATCTTACATTTTCCAGCCAGGAAGTATTGAAAAATTGTATCCTGGGTTTCGATGGTGTTCATCAAAAGCTACTGGTGTTAAAAAAACAGGGCGAAAGTACATTTCATTCGATTGTTATTGCCTTGCCTGATGTGAAAGAATGCTCTGTTAAAAAGCACTATGGCACGATAAAGAGGGGTGATTTGAAAAAGAGAAAGCTTGAACATTTCTTAGAGGCGATCGTGCTGCAATTTACGTTTGTAAATAGCCATCCGCCTGTAGAAGTGACGTTCTACCATCATTGCCATAACCATATTTTCGACATTTTTTTATTGGAGCAAAAGGCAAGGCATTGGCAAGCTTTCCTATCCAAGATGCTTGTCTCCGAAAAGCAGCAAGCGTAATTGCTTTTTATGGACAATCTTTAGTCCTCAATTGATTTTAGTTATCATTTAAATCATGTAATCATGAAAAAAGATTCGAAGCCTGTTTCAATAAAGAACATGATATTGTTTGTATTGGTTCTTTTGAATGCAATTATTATAAAAACTGCCTATACCGGTAACGAAAACTTGTATGGGTGGCTATTGCTTACAGTGCCGTTGTTGGTTGTTGCCATTTATGATGTGACACAACGGAAACACGCTATCCTTCGCAACTTTCCGCTTATTGGACACTTGCGCTATTTTTTTGAATCCATCCGGCCGGAATTGCGGCAATACTTTTTCGAATCGGACCTGGATGGAAAGCCTTTTAACAGGAGGCAACGCTCCATTGTTTATCAACGGGCTAAAAACGAAAAGCAGACCGTGGCTTTCGGGATGCAGGAAAACCCTGCAAATCCCGGGTACGAATGGGTTGCGCATTCTGTGTATCCGGTTACGATTCACAAGAAAGATTTAAAAGTTACCGTTGGCAACTACCAATGTTTGCAACCCTATCATGCCAGTATCTACAACATTGGTGCGATGAGCTACGGGGCACTGAGCAAAACAGCCATTGCATCGTTGAACGAAGGGGCCAAAATTGGTGGCTTTGCGCACAACACAGGCGAAGGTGGCATTAGTGAACATCACCTGAGAGGAGGTGATTTGATATGGCAGATCGGTACCGGCTATTTTGGTTGCAGAGATGCGAACGGGCAATTTAGCAGCATGGCCTTCCGGAAAAATGCTCTGCGTTCGCAGGTGAAAATGATCGAGCTAAAGCTATCACAGGGAGCAAAGCCCGGGCACGGCGGTATCTTGCCCGCCCAAAAGAACACACCTGAAATAGCGGCCATCCGTTTAGTGGTACCGGCCACCACTGTTCATTCGCCGGCCCGTCATGCGGAATTTGATACACCGGAAGGAATGGTAATGTTCCTGCAACTGTTGCGGGAGTTAAGCGATGGCAAGCCGGTGGGTTTTAAGCTTTGTATCGGGGATAAGCAGGAGTTCATAGAAATCTGCCATGCTATAGCAACATCTGGCATTATCCCCGATTTTATTACAGTTGACGGAGCTGAAGGCGGCACAGGCGCTGCGCCGCTTGAGTTCACCGACCACTTAGGCATGCCGCTGTATGATGCGCTGGCTTTTGCGAGTCGAACATTGGAATTATTTGACTTGAAGCAGCACATTAAAATCATTGCAGCCGGAAAGATCATTACCGGATTTGACATTGTGAAGGCGCTGGCGTTGGGAGCCTCGGCTTGTTACAGTGCAAGAGGAATGATGATGGCACTTGGCTGCATACAGGCGCTGATCTGCGACAGCGGCAAATGTCCGGTAGGTGTGGCCACACAAAATCCAGCCTTGTACAAAGGACTGCATCCTGCCGATAAACGAATCCGGGTAGCCAATTTTCATGCAAACACCATCAAAGCCACAAAAGAGCTAATGGAAGCCTGTGGCTTTAAAGACATCGAAAGCATTCGGCCATCAAAATTCTTTCGAAAAATGAACGAGCAGGAAACCCAAAGCTTTGAACAGATCTATTTCTCTGCAAAGGAAAGCCTGTTAAAAAATAATTTTCATTCATTTTTAAACTAAGGATTATGCGCAACATACAAGAACAACTTCTGTTGACGAAGAACGATTATGAAACCATTGTGGCTTATTTAAAAAACAGCTTTGGTACAGCCACATTTAACCGGCAGGATGCCGAAGAACTGGGAGCCGAATTAAAAAAAGTAACGGTGGTGAGAAAGGAAGAACTACCGTCCGATGTGGTGCGACTGAATTCGGTGGTTACCATCCGCGATGAAAAGGCAAAGAAGACGATGCAGGTAATGTTGGTAACCCCCGATAAAGCCGATATCAAAGAGAAAAAGATCTCCGTTCTGTCGCCGGTTGGTACCGCCCTGCTTGGCTACCGAAAAGGCATGAAGGTAAGATGGCAGGTGCCTGCCGGAAAGAAAACCTTCACCATCCTGGATGTTAACGATGGTTTCCCTGAATCCCTTTCATCGTTGAAGACAGCGTTATGATAGCCATACTCATTTACTATCGTTGGAAGCAGGGTGCTTATCGTAGACAGGAGACGTAAAAAGTTAATTGCTATTGTGCACAATGAACCAGTAAACTCTGAGCCTCTTTACTATTGATTTCTGAAACCGGGGGTATAGAGGAAAAAGTATGAGAGTATGGCAAGAAAACTTTTCTGTGTTAAAACACAAAGGACAATGTATTTTACCGGTTTTGTTTCTTTGGCAACATTGGTGGCCCAAAGCCGGTATTTTACAATTTGATCGCATAAAGACAGCTTAATTAAAAAAACAAATATTTTAGTTGGCAAGAACAAAAAAAGAATGAAACAATCGTTTAGTGGCATATCAATTTTTTTTGCTTTGCTTGTTGCTTCGGAAAGCTTTAGCCAAAACAAGATTGACCGCTATGACCTGGTGAATCGCCATAATGTTATTGTGAGAAACGTTGATCCTCTTTCTCCTTTAACTGTAGGCAATGGGGATTTTGCATTTACCTGCGATGTCACGGGCTTTCAATCTTTCGAAGAGTATTATTACAAACAGGGGATTGCATTGGAAACACGTACAACGTGGGCCTGGCATTCGTTTCCAAATACAAAGCACCTGCACTTAGAAGACGCAATGAAGCCACAGGATTTTCATGGCCGCAAAATTTTATACCCAAGCTTAGAGAGAAGTGAGGCCGGTGAATACTTTCGGCAAAACCCACACCCCGTTGCGATGGGACAAATAAGCCTGGTTACAAAAGGTGGAAAATCCATTGATCTCTCATCCATAAGTAACGTAAGTCAAAAGCTGGATTTATGGCAGGGACTGATAACAAGTACGTATAAAATTAACGGGCAACCGGTAATTGTTGAAACAGTTAGTCATCCTGAAAAAAGCCTTGTGGCTTTCAAAATAAAATCGTCTCTTTTAAAAAGTGGTGATTTAAAGCCTGCTATTCGTTTTCCTTATGCATATGATCTGACGATTAAAAACAAGCCTCCCTTGGATTGGAGTAAACCCGATCAACATTCCACAACAATCATTAAAGACAACAACAACTACCTTGTTTTAAGGAGAACAATAGACAGCAGCCGTTACTATGTGAGATTGCATTGGAAGGGTGACGGCAAATGGAAAAAGAGCGAAGAACACCAGTTCTTTTTAGAGAATCTTGATACGGACAGTTTGGAATTTGTTTGCGAGTTTGACAGCATCAATGCAAAAGCCAATTTGTTTTCTTTTGATGCTACTAAAAAAGCCAGTGCAATGGCATGGAAAGCCTACTGGACAAACGGTGGAGCGATAGACTTTTCCGGTAGCAAAGACCCACGAGCCAATGAATTGGAGAGAAGGACCGTATTGTCTCAATACTTAATGAAAGTAAATTATGCCGGTTCATTTCCACCGCAGGAAACCGGCTTAACCAACATTAGCTGGTATGGCAAGCACAATTCGGAAGTCTATTGGTGGCACGTAGCACAGTTCTACCAATGGAACCGAACGGAGTTGTTGGAGAAAAGTTTTCAGTGGTATAAAAAGATCTTGCCGCTGGCAAAAGCGGAAGCGAAAAAAGAAGGTTTTAAAGGCGCACGATGGCCGAAAATGGCAGGCATTGATGGCCGCCCAAGTCCCGGAAGCATCAACCCTTTTATTATCTGGAACCAGCCGAATCCCATTTATCTTGCCGAGTTAATTTATCGTGCCCGCCCCACACGGGCAACGCTTGACAGGTATAAGGAAATTGTTTTTGAATCGGCTGCGTTTTTAGCTTCCTATGCTTTTTACGACGCAAGTACGAACCGCTACATTCTGGGGCCTCCTGTAAAAAGTGTCAATGAAAAGAGTCCTGAGAACAATACACAGAATCCAAGTTTTGAACTTGCACAATGGTACTACGGACTAAAGGTTGCGCAGGACTGGCGGAGCAGGTTGGGTATGCAAAAAGACAAGCACTGGGACGATGTACTAAAACGGCTGTCGAAATTAACGGTAAGGGAAGGAAAGTATGTTGAAATTGAATCGGAACCGGACATGTATGAACACACAGGCGGGTTGTCGTCGGCGATGATCATGGCACTTGGGTATCTTCCGAAAACACCAATGGTTGATGAACAAATCATGAAGCAAACATTTGATGCCATCGTAAAACGCAATGGGCTTAATTCGTTCGTAAGTTGGAGCATGGGCAAAGGAGCTATGACAGCGGCAAGACTTGGCGAACAACAAACTGCAGTTGATATTTTATGCAACGACTCAAAAGAAGCAACATTTTTAAATAACGGGCATGTACAAAGAGCAAAAGAGCCCTTGGGTGTTCCTGCTTATCTGCCTGTAAACAGTTCTTTTTTGGCTGCTGTTGCATTAATGGCAGCAGGGTGGGACGGGGCGCCGAAAATAAAAGCACCCGGCTTTCCGCAGGATGGAAGTTGGCGTATAAAAGTGGAGGGGTTAAATAAGCTTCCATAAACACAAGCAGTTTTAATTAATCTGCAACGCATACTTGAAGAAGAGGTAAAATAACAGCAACCACCAAGCTTGCAGGATGTAGAAAGCTGGTTGCTGTGACTGAAAGCTAAGCATTGACCAAGCCAAAGGATGCCGGTTCAATAAAATTCTTTATTCCTCTGGTAACTTGGAACTTATGCTGTTGTCTTTCTGCATTCCTTGGATTTTCGCAGCGTTGTGATGATTTTTGTAACTTTTCTTTCTGAACTTCTCTATTAAATATATCCTGTTGAATCAACGAAGGCAACACTACAAACAGTAAAGAATTTATTGGTTTAATATTTATAATGAATAACATGGAAGAAATCGTCAAAATCAAAGCCATTGAAAATGTTACGCATGATGTGAAGCGTTTCCAATGCGAAAAGCCTGCGGGTTATCATTTTGTTCCGGGCGAAGGGCCAAGGCCACCTTCTCCGGGGTGACATTTGTCGCAATGGTTCATGAACGCTCTTTCGCCGTTGGCAATGGCTTCATTGGCCGGAACAAATGTTTGCTGCGTTAGTGGTTCTGCTTTTCGGCCTGCGCAAGCGGAAAGAATGATCAGCAACGACGCAATACATACTGCCAGCAACAGAACAATTTTTTTCATGGCTTACTGTTTTGATATCTTCCAAATGGTGCCGGTAGTCATTTGCGGCTGCGGACCTTGGGCAGTCATTTTTACAAGCCCAAAATCCACCACATACAAAGCATTTCCCTGCGAATTAAATTTTACGGAAACCGGTCTTTCCAAGCCGCCTTTATTCAACCACGTTGCGGGTCCGTTCCGCTTGCCTTTGTTCACAGCAAAATCTTTTATCACGCCTGTGTTTACATCTACCCGCACAACTTTAAAGCTAACCGGAAATTCAACCTTACCCGTCTTTGGAGACATGTCGCCAAATTCTGCTACAAAAGCTTCACCGGGGTAACCAAAATCATTGCTCTTTGAAAAATCAATTCCGTTTGCGGAAGAGTGCACACCGAAAATGGCTGCCGGTTTGGGTGGTGTGTTTGGATAGGCTCGCAAAAGCGATTTGACAGCTTCTTTACCCGGCACTTTAAAGTCTTCATCATCTGCTACCGGTTTTCCTGCGGAGAAATCGGGCCAACCGTACCAGATATTTTGTTTGATTTCCCATAACACATCGCCGGCACCAAACACAGGGGGGAGCCCCTGTCATCGAAACCATTTTCGGTAACAAACAATCGTCCATCGGGTGCAGTGGCCAAACCAAATGGATTGCGAAATCCCCATGCTCCAGTTCAGCATTGCCGCCACTGATTGGAATTCGCATGATGGCTCCGTTGCAAGGCACCATCCCTTTAATTGTTTGTCCTATGGTCGTGGATGTTCGTAAGCCGAATAAGCACCTGTTGTAGTTTGATCGTTTAGGTCCTCGGTCAATACATTGAATGTTGTATAGTTTTGTCCTTTCAGTAGAACGTCTTTACAAGGAATATCGTGAAAATCTTTTCTTCGCAGCAGCCATCCAAATTCTTTGTTGTCTTTTCCTACAACGGCCGAATTGGTAGCTGTGCCTTGTCCAAAATAAATATAGCCGTCTTTGATAACCGGCCCGTTGGTATGATGATCGCCAATGCCTGGCAGGTTTGCAATGAGTGGTGTGGCGTTTCCATCTTTTGCAATTTTTAAATTCTCCCGCCTTCCTGCTCACCACCTTCTGCCACATAAAAAGCATCCTTGTGCCAGGTAATGCCTGTCCACGGCCCGTTGCGTGTGCCTTTGGCAATTTGTGTTGTTTTCCCATCTGCAGTCACCCCAACAGTTTTGGCTCACCCCATACTGCGCCATACGAATAACCAGCTTCAATTACATAAAGGTTGCCTTCGTCATCAAATGTACAGGCCGTAGGAAAGCTGAGGGCAGAAGTTACCGGTTCTATTTTGAATCCTTTCGGTACGGCAATGTCGTTGGCGTTGATTGTTCTTGCAGGAATGGTCTCAATTTGACCACCGCCCTGCGATTTTCTCATGCGATAGCAAGAACGGCTGATACAAGTAAAAAACAAAGGAGCAGGTAAAGCGTTATGGTTCTCATACACAGAGCTTAGATCGTGAAGAATAAAACTTATGCCATATACTTCGGGCTGCCATAAACAATTCATAATAACCTATCTGTAACCGGGTATGAAATAATCTTGCATTGCTACAACCTATAACAGAGTGGTTGGCATTACGAAAGGTTACAAGCAACAGGAATTTTACCAGAACCTACAACGCATCTTTTTATATCAAGATGCAATCGACAGTGAGGATCTATTGACAATCAATGGCATGCTTTGCTGAAGCCGCTGGTCTAACAGTTTCTCGCATAAAAATTGTAACCTTTTTACACAGAAGTAACTCTACTCTTTAAACAGGTTTTTATTAAAAAGCCATACAAAAATTAACTTTAAAAAGTAAAATCATGAGTACAGTTACAGCAAATTATGCAGGTGAAGTCCACGAAGCCAGAACCATCCCATCAGCAGTTGACCGGGTGACAACGATATTGCGATTAACGTATGGGTTGGTACCGATTGTTGCCGGCGCAGATAAGTTCACCCATATACTTGTCAATTGGGACCAGTACTTAGCGCCTGCTGTTGCCAATATGCTTCCGTTTGCTCCGCACACATTCATGTTAATTGTTGGTGTGATAGAAATTGTTGCGGGCCTTATTGTTTTGGCGAAACCAAAAATCGGAAGCATTATTGTTTGTCTTTGGTTGCTTGGCATTGCTATTAATCTCGTAATGAGCGGCCAGTATTACGATGTGGCCGTTAGGGATGCCGTGATGGCAATCGGTGCTTTCTCGCTGTTTACGTTGAGTCGTGAAAGAAGGGGATAACCTTGTTTTCATAGCTTAAAGAAAGGAAGGCAATGCAGGTAAAATTGAAGATGAAATGTCTATCGCTGATTACGCATTGATCGGTAATTGCCGGTCTGCGGCTTTGATTTCAACATTTGGTTCCATTGACTGGTGTTGCCTTCCTGAATTCCATTCACCCGGCATCTTTGCCTCCCTTTTAGATGATGAAAGAGGAGGGCTTTTTTTCATTCAGCCTGCTTTTTCTTTTCAATCAACACAGCACTATTTACCGCAAACCAATGTTGTTGAAACAATCTTTGAAAACGAACAAGGAAAAGTGCGACTGCTGGACGCTTTTGTTGCTTTGGAAGAAGAACAAAAAATGGCTGCTCTTTTTCCCGACCATGAAATCATTCGAATCGTAACAGGCATTTCCGGAACAGTAAAACTAAAATGGGAATATGCGCCACGAATCTATTATGGCAAGTATTCTCCCAAGCTAAAGAATTGCAGAAAACTCGGTGTCCAATTTTCTTACAAAGAGAACACGTTTATTCTGCAAAGCACCTTGGAGGAAAATGAATTTCATTGTACTCGTGAAAGAGCGGCCGGCGAATTTCTTCTTTACGAAGGGGAAAGCATCATCTTTTCGTTAAGCTGTTCCAGTCAGGGCCCTGCTATCATTCCCGAAATTAAAACGACGGGGCAAGAGAGAATGCAAAAGACAATAAACTATTGGAAAAGTTGGATTGGTCAATGCAAATACAAAGGCATTTTTCAGGAACAGGTTTTCAGAAGTGCATTGACATTAAAACTTCTCACACATGCTCCTTCGGGAGCCATCATTGCAGCACCGACAACATCACTTCCGGAGGAGCCTGGCGGGGTCCGCAATTGGGATTACCGTTACTGTTGGTTGCGGGATGCTTCTTTTACTGTAAGGGTATTAACCAAGTTGGGATACGAAGAAGAGGCAAGTGCTTATATGGATTGGATACTTCATGCCACCCATTTAACACGTCCCAGGCTTCAGATAGTTTACACTGTTTTTGGCGATGCGAAACTTAACGAGAAGCGTTGTGACTGGCTAAAAGGTTACAACAACGCAAGGCCTGTTCGTATAGGCAATGCTGCACACAAGCAATTTCAGTTGGATGTTTACGGGGAAGTGCTGGATGCTGTTTACACATATGCCAAATTGGGAAAAGACTTTTCCAAAGCTTCTCAAAGCTTTATCATTGGTCTTGGCAAAACCATTTGCCAACAATGGAAGCAACCAGACGATGGCATTTGGGAAGTTCGTTCAGGAAAGGTCCATCACACGCATTCAAAAGTAATGGCCTGGGTTGGGCTGGATAGATTGATAAAACTTTGCCGGCGTTATAACTGGCGCAATGCTCCTGTAAAAGAGTTTGAGGAAACAAAACAACAGCTCAGGGAGGAGATCGAACGTTTTGGTTTTAATCAGCAACAAAAAGCCTATACAAGAGAATTTAAAGGAAGCAGTGCAGATGCTTCCCTTCTTGTTCTTCCGTTGGTTGATTATTGCGAAGCATCTTCTCCCCGAATGAGCTCCACCCGGAACTACATTTTCCAGCAATTATCAAAAGAGGGATTGATCTATCGTTACCGGAAGGTAGATGATGGTTTGCAGGGAGGAGAAGGTGCATTTGCTATTTGCAATTTTTGGTTTATTGAGAACTTAGCAAAAGTGGGTGAAGTAGAAGATGCGATTCATCATTTCAATCAGCTAACGAAATATGCAAATCATGTGGGATTGTTTTCGGAAGAAATTGATCCGCATACAAAAGAACTTTGGGGCAACTTTCCGCAAGGCTTTTCGCACATTGGTCTGATCAACGCAGCGTTGACAATCAATGAAGCTTGTCAACAAACAAAAAATGCTTATGCACATCGCTAACATTATACTATGGGGTTTCGCAGCAACGATTGTTTTAACCACCATCCTGGCTGTAGCGAAGCCCTTGGGTTTGTCACGAATTGACATTCCATTTTTATTGGGAACGATGTTTACGAACAACCGGAACAAAGCTCCTTTTTTGGGATTGCTGTCTCACTTCGTCATCGGTTGGTTTTTTGCCTTTCTTTATGCAGCCGTATTTGAATCGTCCGGTATAAAGAGCTGGCGGTTTGGTATGCTCATTGGTTTTATACATGGTTCATTTGTTTTATCCGCTGGACTGCAAGTGATCAGTGCTTTTCATCCCCGGATGGCGCATCCTTACCAGGGCCCTACGCCTACCAAACAATTGCAGCCGCCGGGTTTCTTTGCATTAAACTATGGCAAGGGCACACCTTTCGTTACGCTGCTGGCTCATCTTGTTTATGGTGCGATGCTGGGCATTTTTTATTGATGACAAAGAAGCCTTTCGCATCGAGACCAAAGAAAGATTAAGATCAATGGCATTTGCGAAAGGGCAAAGAAGGTGGAAAAATAAGAAGGCAAGCAACAAATGATTTGTGCATCGGGCGGAGAAGCAATTGCTGCTATCAAAGCCCTGATAAAATTTGCTACCTATTCCCGCCAAGTTCTAACAACTTCTTTCGGTAAACACCCCAGATTGTGGGATTGGAATAAGTGCCAGGACCCGTGGTTTTGTCGGCGACAGGCAATAAAACATAGCGTCCTTTTTTTACATTTTTATCTCTTCGTCCAGTATATGAAGCTCTGGCGGATTAACCTGGTCATCTGCCGAATTCACTGCAAACAAGGGTGCCTTGATGGCTGTTAAATGTGGTGAAGGGTTGTAATCTCTTAAAGCGTCGAATTGATAAATCACATCGTTTGCATCCAACGAAGCAAAGTAGCGGTTTCCATTGCAGCAAGCATGCTATCGGCTTTGCTTTTTGTGGGTGCGGTTTTTTGCCATTGCAAAGGACTGCTCACCATAAAAATCAAAGAAGAAATCGCACCGTGCAATCCTGCTTTCGGTTCTTCTTTGTATTCGCCGCCTTTCCACTCCGGGTCCGTTTCAATCAGATCAATGGCCATCTTTCGTATCATGCGGTTTCGGCATGCAATTTCTACGGGCAAACTGGCTAACGGCAGTAAAGCATCCATAAAATCAGGGTAAGTGTATCCCCATATCCATGTGCGCATACCGCCCATAGAAGTGCCCATCACCAAACGCAGATGATTTACACCCAAATGAAAAACAAACTGAAAGGCATTGAGCGAAGTGATTCTGTTGTGATGGGCCCACACAAAACCTTATTCCTGCCATTTGGTTCGGGAACTGTGTTGCGAAAAGATGGAAAGCCTATCGTTTTCTGCGAAATAGATGAATGGAAAGAGAACTACGAGTGAAAAGAAAGAACGGTAATTCCGTTGAACAATGTGGGCTGCAAAATGACCTTTGAGTTTCCAATTTCTTTCTCTTAAAACCGGCGAATCAACTACCTGAAAAGAGGGATTTGTTTGCAAATTAGTAAGGCCCGCCATTGTGAGCCTTTCAATAGAATGAAAATTATGTGCCCCACATTGGAGAATTATCGAACCAATACAAGGAAGAATTACAGTATTTATACAAGCCGAAGGTTGTCCTCATCTGTTAGAAAGACCTTAAACCTCCAAATATACCTCGGCATACTACCACATAATCTCTACTAATGGCTTTACCTTATGTTCATGTGTTATGTCATTGAGATTAACTTTTTTATTCCGGTAAATGGCTATATTGCGACGAACTCAGATAGACAGCTTGGCGTTGGAACAGGGTGGTTTTGTTATTTGTGTTGCACCGCTAAATAGATTTTAGCAGGTTATTCTAAGTAAATCATTTATCCAATTAGTCCAAATGAAAAATACTCCTAATCGTGTAATTAGTTCTGCTTCTCTATCTGCCCGAATGGATCAGGATTTGTCCGGCATTCAGAATCTCCTTGAATTTTCTCCCGATGTCGTTTGTGCTCTTGATAAAGAAGGCCGGTTTCTTTACGTCAGTGCTGCCGCAAAAGCAGATTGGGGGTACGATTCCGTTGAACTTAAAGGAACTTGCCTGCTCCATTTTGTTGTTGAAGCAGACCAGCTACAAACAAGGCAGATGCTGGAGGCGGCGAGAAGCCGCCTTGTTTCTACCTCCTTTCAAAACCACTTCCGGTGCAAGGATGGTAGCATTAAACCCTTTCTGTGGTCGGTGAAATGGAATGCCAAAGAGGAAGTATTGTATGGCACTGCACGAAACGGTGCGGAAGCGGCGGCTGCTGAAGAAAGAGCAAAAAAATACGAACAGCGGCTCTACATGGCTTACAAACTGGCAAAGTTGGGCTGGTGGGAATGGAATATTCATGGTGAACAAATTGATGCTGCAGACGAACTATATGAACTATATGGAATCAGCAAAGAGCAATATCCCGTTTTCAGCACAGGTGTATATCTGTCATTGGTTCATCCCGATGACCTATCCTTTGTAATGGAGAATGTAGCCACCTTTTGGAAAACGCCATTCCACCAATACCGGCACAGGGTACGAAAGCCTTCCGGTGAAATCATTTACGTGGAGCTGAATGTGCAGACAATAAGAGACGAGAACGAAAACGTTGTTCAAATACAAGGAACAGTAAAAGACGTTACTGAAAAACACAAATACGAGGAGGAGTGCAGCACATTAGACCGGAAACTTCAGCGGGCTAAGAATAATCTTTTGATGGCGCTGGAAAGCATGTCGGATGGCTTTTGCACAATGGACCGGAACTGGACGTTTACCTATATAAATGCAAGAATGGCTGCCATGATAGGCGACAAAGAGAAAACGTATTACATTGGAAAAAATATATGGGAATGTTTTCCCGAGGCGGTCGCCACTAAGTTTTACGCCGAATATCGCCGGGCGGCCGAAGAAAATATTCAGACAACCATCGAAGATTATTATGCGCCGTTAGACACATGGTTCGAGGTAAGTGTCTATCCTCATCCACGTGTATTGTCTTTTTACATGAGGGATGTCAGCAAACGCAAACGGCAGGAAAGAGAACTGCGCCTGAGTAATGAGCGTTTCCATTTGGTGACGCAGGCTACCAGCGAAGCTATCTGGGATTTGAAGATAGAGGAGCAACAGATAGAGTGGGGTGAAGGGTTATGTACCCTATTTGGCTATCACCCCGACGAATTGAAAAAGAATATTGATTTTTTAATCGAATGTATTCATCCGGACGATAAAGAAAGAGTTGCAGCAAAGTTCAATAAGGCTATTTCCGAAACCGAAACAAATTGGGCAGATGAATTTCGATTCCGCAAAGCCGATAATTCTTATGCTTATGTTCTGGACAAAGGATTTATCATTCGAGACGAACACGGTAAAGCCATTCGCATGGTGGGAGCTGTTCAGGATACTACCGAACAAAAGAAGCAGGAGAAACGGCTGGAGTTTATTGCCAAAGCAACTTCCGAAGTGATTTGGGAAAGAGACATTGATTCGGAAGAAGTATTTGTCAATGCAGAGAGGTTTAGAGAGCAGTTCGGTTATGAATTGAAAGGCAACTCGCTTCCACGGTCATTTTGGCTCGAAAACATACATCCCGAAGATGTGCAGGCAATAGATGAAAACAGAAAATACGCCTTGCAGCATGGCTTGGATTTTTACCTGAACGAATACCGCTTTCGAAAAGCTGACAGAAGTTGGGCTTACCTGAAAAACCGTGTTTACATTATCAAAGATTTTGCAGGCCGGCCAATTTCGTTTTTGGGAGCCATAGAAGATGTGACCAGCCAAAGGCTGTTCGAAAAAGCACTGCTGGAAAGTGAAAAAAGCTACCGTCAGTTATTCAACAATGCACCCCTGCCCACCGTTATTTTCGATGCAAAATCGCTTGCTATTTTGGATGCCAACAATGCAATCGTCGAGCAGTACGGGTATAGCCAGGAGGAATTGCTTTCTATGACGATCCTTGACGTGCATCCCAAAGAAGAACACGAACGCATTTTCGAGGCTGCAAAGAAAATAAAGCCGTTTACCAGAAATGATCTTGGTGTCATTCAGCATGTAAAGAAAAACAAGGGAAGGATACTGGTTGAAGTGTCTGCGACGCCAATTCATTACAAAGGCAAAGCAGGCTTGCTGGCCACGGCCAATGATATTACAGAAAAAGTAAAGTTGCAGAAGCAATTGATAGAAGAAAAAGTGAACCATCAGAAAAACATTACAAAGGTCACCATTGAGGCGCAGGAAAAAGAACGAAGCGAGATTGGCAAAGAGTTGCACGATAATGTAAACCAAATGCTGGCAGCAGCAAAGCTGTACGTGGAAAACCTCCGGCACGTTACAACGCAAAACGATTATTTTATTGATCAGAGCATTGCGTTGCTCAACAGATCCATCAATGAAACCCGGCGATTATCACATGCTCTTGTAACACCTACTTTCAAAGATGCAGGTCTCAAGGAAAGCCTGCTGTCATTGGTTGCAATGTATCAGGAATTAAAGACGTTTGAAATCCGAGCTATTTTTGATTTCGAGGAAGAACAAATAGAAGCTGGCCTTGGACTTACCATCTATCGTATTCTTCAGGAGAGCTTTAGCAATACAGTGAAATATGCAAAGGCCACTCTTGTTTTCGTCAACATCTGGTTTCAAAAGAGAAAATTGCGTATTGCCTATACAGACAACGGTGTTGGCTTTGACCCCGCCATAACAAAGAAAGGCATCGGCCTGAAAAATATTGTTAACAGGGCTGGAGCTTACAAAGGAAAAGTAAAGATTGCTGCATCGCCGAATGGCGGATTTGAATTGAATGTGAGTTTTCCGCTTGAGGAAAGCTAATTCCTTTTCAAAAAAGGAAATAAAAAAGCTCCGAATTTTCGGAGCTTTTTTATCATGTGCCCAGGACTGGAATCGAACCAGCACACCCGTGAAGGCGGCAGATTTTGAGTTTCACCCCTGAAAGGTCGCCTGTTCGAAAACCCTTGCCTGTAGCGGGTTTCATCGAATATGTTGAGAGCTTTTTAGTGCTTTTTTTGTGTTGGTGTTCGTTTTCTTGTTAATGACATTTTCGCCTCCGATAAAGTGTAATTTTCCTTTTGTTTCCTGCTTTTCCAGTGCAGCGATTTTCTTTAAAATGGTGTTCAGTTGTTTTTGTATTTCACGGGCCACATCGTAAGGAATGTCAGCAGGCCGAAAGCTGTTGTAGTTCTTTTCTGTTATCTTCTCCCGCATTAGCACGTCCAGGCTAACCCCTGCATAATCTGCAATCGCAAACAGGATAGGCGGCGGCGGAACAGCGCCGTTCTTGTACTGCTTTACCATGCCCTCGGTTGCGCCGACTATATCGCCAAATTCTTTTGCGGTTAAGCGGTAGTGCTCAACGATGAAGGCAATGTTTTGTTGAAGGCTGGTCATGTCAATAAACTACTTTGGTTTCAAAAGTGCCATCGGTAACGGTTAAATCTTCAAAGGTTAAGGGATTACTGGAAACCATGCGTCCAAGTTTGCCGGTAAACGTACCGCTTATCCAACCGCCGGAATGTTGTGTGATGGTTACCGTTGCACTATATTGCGGCGTTGTTGTAGAAGTGTAAGTTTGATATTGCTTTCCGCCTGTATTGACCATCGCAACACCGTTTGTGCTTGTATTATTTATTACATAGGTTTGACCGGTCTTAACAGAGTCAGTCACAATTGAAATGCTTACAATATTGTTTGAGCCGTTTTGACCATTTATAATAAGCTGTCTGTAAGACAGCCCACCTGTGTTTACAATAACACGATTTCCAGAAACACCGTTTGTCAAACCAATAAACAAGTCGCCAGTGTATTCAATGGGCGTCCCGTTTGCTTTGAACTTAATAAAGTAGCTTCCAGTAGTTCTGTTAGTGGAATTGTTACCTGTACTGTTATTATTGCGTTGGCAAGAGAACAATGCGACAGATAATGCTAAAATGAGTAAATGTTTCATATAAGTGTTTGTTTTGTTTATGTTCTTTTCAACATCCAGCCCTCGATTAGCCAGAGGTTATGAATTTTATCTTTTGGAATTTCAAAATCATCATAGTTTTCGTTCTCACTTCGAAGCAGAAAACAATGTTTCGGGTCTTCCTTGCTTTTGCGGATGTACTTTAAAAACCGCCTTTCATCTTTCATCACCACACCGTAAATCTGCCCAAACTCTACAAAACTTTTCCACTCTTCCAGCTTTCGTCCAAAGACAATAGAGCCGGATTTAATTAGTGCTTCCATTGAATCACCGAACACATTAAAAGCAATGCAGCCGCTAAAGGCAGGTATGTTCATAGTGTACGCCGGGGCCTCTACATTGTCTTCATAAAAAATTACAGAATTGGAGGCTGCGAAATCGGTGTCATAAAATTTAACCGGCTCTTTGCCGTGGTTACGGATTGTTTTTATTAATGGATTGCGAATAATGTTTGATGTTTCTTTATTGCTTTTTGCAATAGCGCCTTCATTAAATCTTTTCAAAGCATTTAAAAATTTCTGATTACCGCCCTTTGCTAAAACCTGGTCTATATAATTCTCCGAATATCCAAGCCCTGACTCAATCTCGCCTCTATCATACCCTTTAGCTTTTAAATCATTTAATACAAGTTCTATAGGTTTTTTGAATGACATCTAATGAAAGGTTTATTTCTTTAAACAATATCAAAATCTTTCAAAAAGCAATAATTTTATTTTGTGTATTGGGAAAAGCAATATAGATTTGCCTTCATAATACAATTATAATACAAAAACAAATGGAAACAATGACCCAACGCAAACGCAGAAGCGTAGCACTCACAAAAGATGAATTAAAGGCGTTTGTCAAAGTTTACAATGCTTTCCCAACCAAAACCGATGCTGCCGAGGCTTTTGACCTTTCCTATCAGGTATTGGACTTGGTTGTTTTAAGAGGGAGCGGAGCACCGGAAACAATTCAGAAGATAAAGGATGTGGTTGTTCAAAGGGCTTAAATCTAAATCGGACAATAAACCTACATCCTTTCAAAACCTCCCGCAACCCAACGATTTACCAATTAAGTAAAAATTATTATAAAGTGGACAAGCAAACCGAAAAAATGATTAAAGACTATGAGCGGATGGAGATTGAAGCCTCCCTGTTTGCTCAGAATTGCCGCAAGGCAAGAATGGCGCTACTGGCCTCTGTCGAGGGGCCGGCTCCTTCGGGGGGTAAATCAAAAAAGTTAAGTGAAGCCACAATCATCAACATTACGAATAGAAGAGTTCAGCACTTCATGAAGAAAGCAAATCGCAAAACCATTCAATAAAAAAAGCCTTGCTGTGAACAAGGCTCATTCATTCACAAATAAACTATCTATTTATGAACAACACAAATGTACAGAATCTAAGCCACAACCTGCAAGCCTTCTACAAAAAGATGCTCACCCGAAGGAACGCTTGCCAGGATGAAATCAGCCGTGTAAAGCCCTTCCCTGCTCCTTACTACGAAGGAATGGTAGAGGCTTACAATCAACAGCTATGTGTGCTGGCTGCTGTTTTGGAAGCGTCTGGTATTAATGTATTGCTGGATACCCCTCAGACTGCCCCTGTTGAAAAAGCAGTTGATTCTACACCTGTAAATTCTAATCAGTACAACGATTTTATTTACCAAATGGAGGAGGGCTTGTAAGATGAAAACGAAATGCGATCAATGCAAAGCATTGGAAGAACTGAATGCGGAATTGTTGTCTGCGCTGGTTAACCTATACACAAAGTTTAAAGGAGAAGGCTTGGGCAAAGACAAATGGTATGGTCCTATTATGGACCGGGCAAAAGAGGTTATTGCAAAAGCCGCAAAAGCAAAGGAGGAGCCGCTATGAAAAAGAAAGTACCACAAGAACCAACACAGCCTACAGCCGTCAAAGGGTATAAAGTTTTTAACGCCGATATGACTTGTCGTGATTTTCAATTTGAGGTCGGCAAGGAATACAAGCATAAAGGTGAAATTAAAATTTGCTCAGCAGGTTTTCACTTCTGCTTAAAAGCAAACGACTGCTTTAATTACTACGATTTCAACCCCTTTCCAGCACAGTGGGATCCGAAGCTTGGAATTCACGTGACTTGAAGTCGCGGC
>JADMIO011409253.1_pt1 | contig 102887 bp, 115 predicted proteins | sample 8958161 | NCBI WGS metagenome assembly JADMIO01 (sample SAMN16585339, study PRJNA669376) | soil metagenome | isolation source: Crop rotation soil | place: USA: Cullars Rotation, Alabama | collected 2011 | reverse complement strand
CGCGACAACTTGTCCACGTGGAATTCTAAGCTTAGGATCCCAATGTGCTGGAAAGCTTTCCAGCCCCCTTGTTGAGTTTGAGGCGACCGGACATCACTACGCCGATGCAGTTATGCTCTTCGGTAGTGGGCCTGGTTCGGCATCTGCCGGGATCATCGATTATTTTGTTAATACGTCTGTGATGGCTCCTCCCTCGGCAACATACGGCAGCCAATCGGACGGCAGTTTCGGAACCGTTTACGGAGGCACGAGCACGTTTTCTCTTTACTCGCCTGGCGTTTACCGAGCGACCATCTCGTTGGTCATTAACAACGGTTACTACCTTTCTGTGTCAAGCGGAAACTACACCGTGAAGTATGCGACAGCCGACATTCACAACAAATTCAGGATTGCCAAGATCGGAAGTCAAACGATGTAGGGAGCCGAGTGTCCTCTGCGGAGAACAAGTAAGCGAGGAATGGGCTGTTCGAGTAGTCGAACAGCCCTCTCGTTGCTATCTACCTAGCGTCCGGTGGTTGCTCCGGCGGGCATCCCTTTGCCCTTTCCGCTGGTATCCGGCCGCCCGGATAGATCTCTCTGTCGTTCCGTTGAAGGGACGTCTGTCACGCCCTTAGAGGTCACCTCCGGTTCGCTCGAGCACCCCTGACAGAACAGCGCAAAGGAAGCGATCGGAAGCAGTGCGATGAGGATCCTCATGCGCCGCGTCAATCTAAGGGACCTCCGCGATGCCATCGAGATAGAAGCCGTAGTAGCGGTTCGGCCCGGGCTTTCTGATCCAAGCGTCATAGTTCGGAGCGGTGCAGTTGGCACCCTCTAGGAACGTGTCACCCTTCTTGATCTTCGCATGGCCGTCGGCAAAGCCGGAAACCACACCCTTATTGTGCTGAAGGTGGGCTTGATAGAGCCACCACCAGAGCATGGCGGGATTGTCCACGCAGGTCTCATAGTAGGGATTCCAGTCTAGAGCTCCGCCGCTGGGGGTATCCGCATTGATGGGGGCGTACATTACGATTGCCGCTGGGTCGACAAACTGCGACTCCTTGCGGGGGAAGATGTCGCCGTTCCAGCCGTTGGTGCCGACCGCGTTAGGAGCAATGGTGGTTGCTTGAGTCCAAGTGCCCCAGGTCTGACTCACCGCCGGGTTTACGGGGGTGTAGCGCTCCTGAAAACTTGCGCTGGGCGAGGGCTTTGGCCGCATTCCGTGCCAGTGGATGGCCGCATTCTTCGTGTATGGGTAGAGCATCTGCAGGTGGACCACCCAATCATCCTGGGGGAGCCAGGGGCCACCGGGAACCATGATGGCCTGTACGGTCATGGCGCCTGTATCGTCGTAATCGGCCGCATACATGCGGGCCCCAAGTGCGATCTGTTTGATGTTCGAAAGAGTTGTTGTCTGTTTGGCAGCTTTCTTTGCCTGGGCAAACACGGGGAAGAGGATCGCGGCCAAGATGGCGATAATCGCGATGACGACGAGCAGCTCAATGAGGGTGAAACCACCGGGCCGCAGACGCGTGCGTCGGGGTGTAGTAGTTAATTGCAGCATTGCAGGGACTCCTTATCCAGGGGTTGATAATTTAATATCAAAGGAATTATATAGCGCAAAAATTTAAGAATGCTAAATAATTTACACAAAGCTCGCATCGCCCTCCTCTGGCGGGCGGTCGAGCCATGTGGTTTACAATGAAATGGGGCATGGTTTAGCCCGCCCTTGGAATCTAATGAATCTTGTCCAGGACTTTCAGAACCCGCGCCCTGCCACGTTGAAGAGCATCAATAAACGGCGCTTTCTGGAGGAGCTGCGGGTGCGGGGTCCAAGCACTCGGGCGGAGCTGACCCGGGCGATTGGGGTGGCCCCGCCGACTAGCTCGTCGATCATTGCCGACCTCATGGAAGCTGGTTTTTTGGAGATGGGGGGAGGGACCCAATCCCTTGGCAAGGGGCGGCCGGGGACGTTCTTCCGCTTGGCCAGCACCACTGCTTTTGTGATCGGAGCGACGCTGGACATTGCGGAGTGCCAGGTGATGCCCTCGGGACTGGACGGCGTGCCGGTGGAAGAGGCCGCTATCTCCTTTGCGACTCCGAAGACGTACTCGGGCCTTATCAGCACGCTGAAGGAATCAATCCAGCAGATCGGCAAGAACGCAACGGGAAAGTGCCTTGGAGTCGGGCTCGCGGTTCCCGGATTGCTGGATAACCGAAAGCATCGGGTGTCGTTCTCGCCGAACATGCACATGCTGGACGGTCACGACCTGGGGGCGGATTTGCAGGCGGACACCCCTTTCCGCGTGGTGTGCACGCAGGAAGAACATGCGCTGTGTCTCTCCCAGCAGTTGCGAGGTGCGACGGAGGGGTTAGCGGACTTTGCGGTGGTCGACTTCAGCTCCGGCGTGGGCATGGGGGTGGTCAGCACCGGCCGATACATCTCGGGTGCGCATGGTTATGCGGGCGAGGTGGGGCACACGACGGTTGAGCCGAACGGGATCCTTTGCGGCTGCGGCAACCGGGGGTGTCTGGAGACGGTGGCGTCCGACCGAGCCCTGTTGAACGCAGTGGGCCAGCGCGTTGGAAAGGCGGTGACCTTCGACGAGATCAGCGAACGCTGGGGCGCTGGTGATGCAGCGGTTCAGGAGGAGGTCGATAAGGCGCTGTCTTACATCGCGATCGGCTTGGCGACGGTGGTGAACCTGTTCAATCCCAGGGTCATCTTCGTGAACGGGCGTATCTTTACTTTGGGAGAAGATGTGCTCACCAAACTGAACCGACTGGTGGAGGCGCGCGCTCTAAGGCCTTCCTTTGCGAATGTGCAGCTTAGGACTACCACCGGCGACAAAATGCACGGCGCGATTGCGGGGCTGTTGGATAACGTCTTTGCCGAAGTAGGGCCTCGTTTGGACTAACCTATCCGGCGGTTTCAAGCACTTCTCGAATCTTGGTGATCTGACCGAGGTGGTAGCCGTTGTGGATGAAACGGCACAGCAGGTCGGGCAATCCATAGGGGCTTTTCTCGACCTTTTCCCAAGGAACCGTCTCCAGCATGACGCGGACGGAGTCGATGGCTTCGTTCAAGCGCCTCTTGGCTGATTCCCAAGCGACATCGTCCGGGGTCTCGGGGATGGGAGGCCAAGCCCCCTCTTTGGGATGCGTGTTCTGGCCGGTTTCAATCCGCTCGACGATGTTTTCGTTCCAAACCGCGAGGTGGAGCACGATCTCCCAAATACCCTTTCCTTCCGGCGATGGGGGCCACAGCGCTTGCTTGGGCGTGACTCCGGCCAGCGCCTCGTCCAGAGGGTTCACCCAATCCTCATGCAGGTAGGTGTACTCCCACGCAGTGAGGAGATCTCGGCGGAGGGTGGCTTCGTCCATGGATGCTTCTAAGACGCAAAGACCACGCATACCGGCTTGGGGACCTTGGTGCGATGGTCGGTTGCGGTTGGCAGTCCGCTGGCAGCGTCTAACTTCAAGGTCACCAGGTCGCCGCTGTCTTGACCGGCGACGATCATCCATTTGCCAGACGGGTCGATGTTGAAATCGCGCGGGTTCTTGACGTCCAGCTGGTAAATCCCTTTTCGCTCCACTGTGCCCGACGGTTTGAGGTCGAAGATGGTGATGGAGTGGTGACCACGGTTTGAGACGTAGAGGACGGGCAGCCGGGGGTGAAGACGGATCGCGGCGGTGGAGTAACCGGCGTCGGGGTCACAGTTGGGAAGGGTCGTCTCGGTTTGGATTAGGTGTAGTAGACCGTTGGTGGGATTACGCTCGAAAACAGAGACGCCCATCGTCATCTCGTTGTTGGCGTAGAGGTTCTTTCCGTCGGGGCTGACGACGAAGTGGCGTGGACCGGCGCCTGGGTCGGTCTTACCGGGTCGGAAAGGGATCAGCTTGCCGTCTTGGAGCTTGAAGGTTAGGACCTCATCGGTGCCGAGGTCGCAGGCGTAGACAAAGTCACCGACCGGAGCGGCGGAGTGCATGTGGGGATGCTCCTGTCGCTTCTTATTAGGGCCGGCACCCTCATTCCTGAATGTGAAGGAGGGGTCGGCGATGGAGCCGTCGACGGAGAGGGGCAAGGAAGTGAGAGTTCCTCCACCATACGCGGAGACCAGGAGGTTCTTGCCGTCTGGGGTCACGGAAGCGTGGCAGGGGCCGCCACCATCGAACTTGGCGGTGTTGAGCTTGCGGAGAGCGCCGTTTTCGACGGCAAAGGCGGTGGCCTCACCCCCGGTGTATTCATTGACCGCATACAGGACTTTGCCGTCCTTCCGGAGGCAGAGATAGCTTGGCGCGGTGGTCTCGGCGGCTAACTCGGCGGGGGAGAGGGCGCCAGTTTCGGGGTTGAGGTGGACTCGATAGATCCCTTTGCTGCCGTTGGGGTCCGTGTAGGTGCCGACGAATAGGGTGGTCTCGGGCGGGGAGGTGATCGTCATGGCGAGGAGGGCCGGCAACATTTAGGCTGGTTTACCTTGCCGCCGGCCAAAGGCGACACAATAGGGGGCGAATGCTCAAGTGGATCAGCCCGTTTCTGTTCCTCCTCTTGTTGGGGTGCGGCCGCAAAGTTGGGATTGGTCCCAACTCGTCAGGGGGGCCCACCGAGTTCAAGAAGACCTTTCCGGACTTCCTGAAGCGGATGGAGGAGAACAAGGTGCCGGGAGCCTACTACGCCATGAGGGTTTGGGTGGAGAAGGACGGGATTCGAGAGAACGTTTGGGTCCGCTACGCGATGCAGAACAAGGACGGTCAATGGGAGGCGATGTTTGCCGGCGATCCTAAGCTGCTCAAGGGCGTGGACCACTCCGACTCGACCAAGTTCGATATTAAGGACGTGAACGACTGGATGATTATCAATCCTGACAACTCGGTTGAAGGTTCGTTCAGCAGCCAGGTGACACCGATCACCCACAAGCCTTAACCACGTAGGGCGGTGAGCTCTTCCAGGCGCAGCGTCTGCTCTTCCCAAGCCGACATGGTGGCGGCTAGACGCTCTTGGACGGCGGCGTGCTGTTGGGTGAGGGAGAGGATGTCGGCAGTGGGGTCCACGTTTGCCAAGGTGTCCTCAATCGACCTCAGATCGTCTTCCTCGTCCGAGACTTGGTTCTCTAATTGAGCCACCAGCTTTTCCAGACGCTCGATCTCTTTGCTGAGCTCGCGTGGAGAAAGTTTGGATTCCTCGATTCCTCGATTCTTCGATTCCTCGATTGAAGCTTGGGGTTTTGGCTTGGAATTGGGAGCGGCACGTCCCGACTTGTATTCGGTGTAAGACCCGTTGTATTTGATTGGGCCCGCCTTGCGGACGTCGAGGATGTGGTCGGTGACTTGGGAGAGGAGCCAGCGGTCGTGGCTGATCAGCAGGAGTGTGCCCTTGTACTCCTTGAGGATCTCGGCGAGGGCTTCGCGAGAGGCCATGTCCAGGTGGTTGGTAGGCTCGTCCAGGACCAACAGGTTTGGGCTCAAGTTGGTGAGCCGGGCGAGGGCGAGCTTGTTCTTCTCGCCGCCGCTGAAGGTCTTGATGGGGCGGTAGACGTCATCACCGGAGAATAGGTAGCGGCCGAGGAGGTTGCGGGCGTCGGCGGGCAGCATGTCGCACTCGTAGACCATGAAGTCCAGGGGTGTCTGATTGACATCGATATCGCTGACGTCCTGACTGAAGTAGCCCGCCACCACGTTGGCGCCTAATCGAGCGCGACCTTCCAGGGGCTCCAGTAAGCCTAGGGCAACCTTGATGAGAGTGGACTTGCCGGAACCGTTTTCTCCGATCACTCCCCAACGCTCGGTGTTGCGGACGGTCCAGTCTAGGTTTTTGAAGAGGACAACATCTCCACCCCCGACCCCCTCCTCATTTTCTCGCGATGAGGGCTGGGGGTTGGCTGAACCAGCTTCCTCGGAAAACGAGGAGGGAGCTGGGAAGCCCACGGTGAGCTTCTCCGTCTCGACTACGAGGTCGCCGGATCGTTTGCCACTTGCAAACGCGCCCTTCATCCCTTTCTCGTTCTTCGGAGCTTCCACTTTGCTCTCGATCAAGCGGTTCATGAGCTTCAGCCGTCCACGGGCTTGGGCGGTGCGTTGAGAGTTCATGAAGCGGCGGACGTACTCGTCCATCTTGGCGATCTCTTGATCTTGTCGCTTGGCGACCTCGGCGAGGCGGGCGTCTTCCTCGGCTCGGAGTTGGAGGAACTTGGCGAATGGGCCGGGATAGGATTTCACCTGACCGTCGCGCATCTCGATGACCCGTTGGGCGGTGTTCTCCAGGAACGCCCGGTCGTGGGAGACCAGGAGAACGGCTCCGTGGTAACCGCGAATCCAGCCTTCTAGCCATTCGGTGGCTTGGAGGTCGAGGTGGTTGGTGGGTTCGTCCAGGATGAGGAGGTCGGGCTCTTCCAAGAGGAGCTTGGCGATGGCGAGGCGGGTCTTTTCGCCGCCGCTGAGCTTGGCGGTGGGCTTCTCAAACTCGTCCTCGGTGAAGCCCATCCGCTGAAGGACCACTCGGATGTCGGACTCAGTGGAGTAACCCTCGGACTCCAGGAAGTGCTCGTGAATCAGGGCGTACTCTTCCAGATCTTCTTCAGAGGGGTGATTCTCTAGTTTTGCCTCAAGCTCGGTTAGTCTTCTCTTTAGCTCAAGCTCGTGGGCTCGGGAGGATTGGGCCTCCTCGATCACCGTGGTGCCTTCTCCGAGCGGCGCTTCTTGGCGGAGGTAGCCGACACGTGCTCCTCGCGCCAGGTGCGAACTCCCGGTATCCGGAGGGTACTGACCGGTGAGAATCTTGAGGAGGGTGGTTTTTCCGGTTCCGTTCCGCCCGACCAACGCCACTTTCTCCCGGGCGTCGATACGCAGGGTAACGCCGGTGAGGATGTGGTCGGGGCCAAACGCCTTGGTGACGTTGGAAACGTTCAGAAGCACGGGCAGAGAGTTTACTTTCCTGGGGCGTTGGGCGTTGGGTGTTGGGCGTTGGGCGTTGGGTGTTGGGCGTTGGGCGTTGGGTGTGGGGAGCGGAGGAGATGGGAGTGCAACCCTTTGCTTTGGAATGTTGCCCCTTTGGGGCACGGGCATCGGCAAACGGAGGTTGATCCAAGGTGGCCTTACTATTGGATTTCGAGTCTGTTGGCAACGACGAATATCCGGGTGCCAGGAGTTGGAGGTGGGACTACTTCCTTGGTTCCGAGGTGCGTCCAGGTGAGGGTCTTTGGGTCGATGAACGTCTCCTCGACATGGGAAGGCTGATAGAGGGGTTCGGGAAGGCGGGCCGCGATATGCCCAGAGGTGTCGGTGGTGAGGTGAGTGATCAAATACGCCTGCCCCGTGTAGTTCCTGATCTTCACGCGTGGCCCGTCCCATGAGATCCGGATGGTTACGGGATTGGACCGGGCGAAGACGGTCAGGCTGATGATGAGGGCGAGCACCACGAGTCCGAAGATGGCGGCACAACCTAGTAGGCGCCGCCGGATCTCGTGGGGCTCGCGAATCATTACTTCTCGATGGCGAAGACAGCGGCGTCGAACACGTTCTCGTTCATCTTGATCTTAAGGAGTGCGTCCGGAGACGGCTCCTTATCCAACGAGATTTGGGCGATGGCTGACTTGGCTCCGCCGAGCACCACGTTCTCCATCTCCTGAACGTTTACGCCCTCATCCTTCAGCACGCTCAGCACATGGGCGAGGACGCCGACACGGTCGAGGTGGCGCACCACGAGCAGGTGGGTGGCGACCTCCGCCTTCTTGACGTTGACCACGTTGGGGACCACGCCGGTCAGCTTGTACTCACGGACGATTCGGACGGTCTCGGCGGCGACGGCTTCCTGGGCTTGATCGGTGGAGGCGCCGATGTGGTGGGTGCAGTAGACGTTGGCATTATCTTTGAGCTCGCCCGAATACTCGCCCTCTCCGCCCGTGGGTTCGTCGGCAAAGACGTCAAGACCGGCGAGGATGCCTTTCTCGTCGACTGCCTTCAGCAGAGCGGCTTGGTTGACGACTTCGCCTCGGCTGGTGTTGACGAAGTAGGCTCCCTTCTTCATCGCGCCGAAGAAGCTATCGCCCAGGGAGTTCTTGGTCTCGGGGGTCAGGGAAACGTGAACGGAGACCACGTCGCTCATCGCGGCAAGCTCTTCAAGGCTTGCCGCACGGCCAATTCCGAGAGCCGCGGCGATATCTGGGGTCATCCAGCGGGAATAAGCCACGACGTTCATCCCGAACGCCTTGGCGCGGGGGATCATCTCCTGGCCGATGGTGCCCATGCCCACCAGACCGAGCGTTCGAGCATAGAGGCCTTTGGCTTTGGAATACTTCTTCTTGTTCCACTTGCCGGCACGGAGCTCGGCCACGTTGTCGGGGATATGCCGGTCTAGTGCGAGGATCAATCCAAACGCCAACTCAGCGACGGCCTGGCTGTTCTTACCGGGGCAGTTGGAGACCATGATTCCCCGGTTGCTGGCGGCGGCGACGTCGATCGTGTTGTAGCCTGCGCCGGCGCGAATGATGACTCCGAGCTTGGAGCCCTCCATCATCGGCTCAGTGACCTTGGTGGATCGAACGACGAGGATGCCGGCTTCCGATTCCTTTAAGGCGGCGGCCAGAGAGTCGTCTGACAGGTCGGGGCTGTACACCACTTCCGTTCCAAGACCGTTAAGGCCATCCAAACCACTCTGCTCGAACTTGTCCGCAACCAGAACCTTCATGGCTAGGGAGTTTATCTCAGCGGTGCCTTGAAGTTGGCGGCCTCCACGAAGGAGGCCGTTGAGCGGGAGGACTAGACGTCCTTCTTTGCGGGCGGGGTGTAGCTCTTGGGTGAGGCGATCGCTCGGATCACCACGTCCTCGGCTTTGACCTCTTTGAGCTTCTCCTTTTCACCGAGAATGACCCCGTCTTCCGGGACATTGCTGGGCGTGACCGTCGTTCCCGGTTCCACAACTTCGTTGTTGTATTGCGGGGCGGACAGATCGTTCTTGGGTTGCTCCACGTCCTTGCCGTCGATCGAGGCGAGGAAAGTGACCTGTTTCACGGCCTCTTTGCCGTTGTTTTTCCAGGTGGGGAGGGCGACCACATAGACTTTGCCGTCTTTGGGGTCGGTCCAGTCGTTGAGCTTTACGGAGACGACTTCGATGCCGTCAGAAGCGGCGGCGACTTGAGGGTCGCAACCGGCAACGATCGGTAACACCAGCGCGATGCCTAGCAGCATCGACTGCAGTTTGTTCATATGAACCTCCTGTTGAGCGACGGACGGCTCTTGATTCCGTCCGACCCCTGCATGATGGGAGGAGGTGGGCGGTCGGGATGGTCTTAGTTTTATAAGACCATGGTGGGAAAGGCGTTGGCCGTTCGGTCTTCGGTCTTCGGTTTTCGGCTTTGGGTGTTGCTCTATTGGGTCTTGGGCGATTGACTGGATTAGAGGGACCAGCCTATGAACTCGGCGTCGTGACTTGCAAAAAGCTGTTTGATCCCATCTAAGGACCTATCGGAGGCTTGGTGGATGGCGTCGATGAGCGTTTTGGTCTTGTCTGTCATGAGCAGTAGGTAGCGCGCTGGAGTAGCGTCGGGGTTCCAGTAGGTGTGGGATAGGCCTTTGGCTACCCAGACCAAGTCACCGGGGTTCGCGGTGATCTCCTCGCCGTCGACGAGAAAACTGAGACGGCCTTCCAGAACGTACCAGGCCTCGTCGCACTCGTGGTGGCGATGGAGGGGCGCCACCCACATGGGACCTTCCGGCGGGCAGGGCTCTTGCGTCCATTCGGCAATGTGAAAATGCTTCCCGCCGATCATTTGTCCGTCTAGGGGTGATATCAGCATTAGCCTCTTGCGAGCTCCATCTCGACTCCGGCTTCCTCGGCAATCATGGGCGCGGGAGGAAGGGGTTTGGCCACGGAGATCCACAGGGACTCCACCAGTGGGTTTTCGGACAGGATGCGTTCTCCGATCAAGCGGGCGAGGCGTTCTACCGTGTGGGCTTTACCACCCGTGCCCATCTCCACGACCACCTTTCCGATGGCGCCGTAATCCACGGTGTCCGAGATGTGATCCGATGTGTCAGCGGAGCCCTCCACTCTGAGTTCTAAATCCACCCGGTAGCGGTGGCCGATGAACCGTTCTTCGGCGGGTACTCCGTGGTAGCCGTAAAACTCGATCCCGCGAATGAAGACGGTGTACATGGCCTAAGCATACTGGCCCTCTTGCCAGGTCTGACCACAAACCTGGCAAGTCTGCAGGCCCGTGGTCCTTTCAGTAGCCCGATGAATAACTGGGGCGGGTGTTTGTGGGCAACATGGTAGCAAAGCAGCTAGAGGACCTGCTCAGAGATGAGCTAGCGGGCGACGAGCCACCCGGCGCATGGGAATGCGCCCTGCAGTCGCTGTTCCTTCGCATCGACCCCTCTGCCCTCAGCCGTATCCAACTTCGCAAATTGAGGACGCTTCTGCCCGCGGCGATCGAGAACTTGCGCGCTTGGACGGAGCGAGCCAAGGAGATCGGGGCGCTATCGCGGCTCGATCCAAACGGCGAGATCATCCAGCTACAGGCCGGTTTGAGCGACCTCGAGAAGGCGCTGGGGCAGCCAACCCCCACCGAGCCCTTGCTCCGCGAGCTTTACATGAGCGTCATCGAACAGGTCGATGAAGAGGTTTTCCAGTTCCTGAGCCGCCAGGACCGTTTCTATCGGCTGGTGTCGGCTCACCTGGAGTTGCTGGAGCCAGAGTGCAAAGAGCGGCTGAAGCAAGCCCTGAAGAGTCTGGAAGAGGGGCTCGCCAATGTTGGGATCGAGCGGAGCGATTCATTGCGGGGAGCCCGCACCGATGCTAACTTCGTGACGTCCGCGCCGTTCGGTGAGCAATGCACGGTGGCAACGTTGGTGTCGGCGATGGCGAGCTGGAAGCTCACTCGCTGCGCCGAAGAGACGCGGCGAACCTTGCGCCGGGCGTGGTCCAAGTCCCAACGAGATCAGGATGCGATCACCGGGTTCCTCGGCCGGTTTCTCGGCAATTTAGATTCGTTAAGCGATGAGCCCGAGGCCGCTTGGCCTGGTTTGCTGGCGGGGGCTGACTACGAGGGCGACGACGAGGCCATTCTGGAGGCCGTGCGCTTAGCGATCCGACTGCGCAAGTGGGATCAGGCGGGGCGCCTGGTGCAGAGTGGTTTGGAGACCAGCACTCTCTTTGCGATCCGGATCCTCGCGATGCCGGAGGCCGCGGAGATTGCCGGAGACATCATTGGCGGCCTGGTGGAGCGCCAACGCGCCGCCCGACAAGAGGCCGGCCGTGAGTTGACGGCGTGGAACGGCGACGCAAATCGTATTCGGCAGGCGGCCAAGACCGCCGGCACCCGGCTCGACTTCACCGAGACGTTCGATGATCTACGAAAGTCGATCGCACCGCGTATCGGTGCGGCTGATCTCTTCCAAGCCAGCGCCCTCCGTATCCAGGCGAGAAACGGACGGCATGAATCCACGCGCCTGGCTTCTCAGCACATGGGATTTGAACACGCCGAGGCGGTGAAGGTTTTGGAAGCAGCCAAGGCGGCGATGGATCATGCGTGGGTGGAGCGGGATGCGATGATCGAGGCGGCAGTGGCTCGGCAGAAGGCGGAGGCGCAAATCGCCCGTGAAGCGCTGCAGTCTTCGCTGAAGGAGTCGGAGAAGAACCAAGCCGGATGCGTGGTGGGATTGGGATCGGGATGCGGCGCCTTTGTCCTCTATCTCATGATCGCGGCGTTCTTGACAGCCCAAGGGGTGAACGCGGGATTCGGCACGATCTTCGGTTGGTTCGGATTAGCGGCATCGGGAATCCCCATTGGAATCGCGGTGATGGCGCAGGTGGGCTACGGGGCCCAGAGAGCGGCCCTGGACAGAGTGCTCCACGACAAGATCAAGATGGCGCAGCAGGCCTATGAGGCGGCGTCGAAGTATGCCGACCAGGTCTACCGTGAGCAGGTGCTCAAACTGCGCGATGGCCTTGGTGATTTGGAAACCAAGGCCCATCGGCTGGAAGAGGGGTTGAAGATCCTGAATGGGATCGGAGCGACTTAAGATGTGGTTTGTAGTTTGTGGATTGTGGATTGACATCCGTTCAAACCACAGGCCACAAACCACAAATCACACTCCCTAGCTTCCGGACCCGGGGAAGACGACACCCTTACCGGACGGCGATTCAAACGCCACCGGCGGCTTGTCCTTCTTCTCTTGTCTTTGAGGAGCCGGAGTTACCGGTTCCACCACGCTTCTTACAGGTGCGGGCTGTGCTGCAGGGGCTGCGTCTGTTCTCAGCGAGGTATTGACCAACTGGGCGGCCAATACGGTCTGGATCACGGATGTGATCTGATCAGTTGCGCCGTTCGCGGCTCCCTTGCCATCGCTCGCGATGTTCACGAGTCGGGCGTTCGCAAGAGCGTTCGCGATGACCGGTGCGATCTGCGGCAGCATTTCGAGCTGCCGCAGGGCGAGGTAAGCATCGCCGCCTTCGGCGATAGCCGCGTTGACCTGACGGATCGCGTCGGCTTGAGCTTCGGCAACCGTTCGGAGGCGGATGGCTTCGGCTTGGGCTTCGGCTTGCATCTGAACCTTCAGCTTCTCGGCGTCCGCGGTGGCCTGGGTGATTTGAGTCGCCTGTAGCTCGGCTTGGCGTAGATTTCGGAGCGAGTCTTGCTTCTTGGCTTCGGCGTTGGCAACAACGGCGGCGTTCTCGGCTCGGCGCTGCTCAAGGTCTCGCTGCTTGTCGTTAACGGCGGTCTCAGCGGTGAGCTGGGCCTCTTTGGCGCGTCGCTCTTGGTCGGCTTGGACGATGTCGGCGTTGGCTTTGGCTTCAACGGCGGACTGCCGTCGTCGGGCTTCTGCGACTTCGCTTTGAACTTCCTTGATGTTCAGCGAGTTAAAGACCAATCCAAGGTCTTGAAGCTCACGGGAGCAGGCCGACTTGATGATGATGGCGAGGCGGTCGTCATCATCGGTAGCGAGAGCCAGACTGGCCGCCGATTGTTGGACAGGCAGGTTGCCGGTAAGGTTGCCCGCCGCATCGTAGAACTGGGCCTTGGCGTTAAACAGCTCGTCATGGTGGAGCAGGTTGATGGCACGGCGGCCGGTAGAGGTGAGCAGGTCGGTCAAGGTCGATGTCTGCATCGGGACCGGCATGGCGAAGAATCGGTTGGCGGCGGTTCGGATGGACTCGTTGGCATCACCGACGCTCACGATGGCGCTGGCGAGAACGCGGACCTTGATGGGTCGCGGCTTGCCGTCCGGGCCGATGTCCGCAGTCTGGTCGGCGATGTCCAAGTCGATGTTAATCGCCTTTGAAGGAAGAGTGGTACCGGTCGTGATCAACGGGATTTCCCAGGACTTGGTGGGTCCGCGGAAGATCTTGGTTGCACCGCCCATCCAGCTCACAATTCGGATGGTGCCTGCTTCAACCGTTCGAAGAAAGCGGCTGATGAGGATTGGCAGTACGATAAAAACAACTGCAAGGACGGTTCCGATAACGACGGGGCTAGAAAGATCCATTTATTGTCTCCGAAGCAGGTACGACTCCATTGTTACCCAGGTTGCACTAGACTCGCGTGACGCGGCAGATATTCCGCTCGGCGTCCACATCCAATACTAAGAGCTTGTCTCCCTTTCCCACTTGAACCCCCAGTTGGCGGTCGGTTTCATCCAGGGTGGCCAAGACCTGTTTCTCTTCACCTTCCAGCACCAGGTGAATGAGGCCTCTGCCGTTGCTGTCGAACTTGGTTAAGGCCTCACCGGTTCGGGTGATTGCTCCGGCGAGACCTTCGCTGGGAAGGCCAACGAACTTCATGGCGAGCATGAACATCGGTCGCACCAAACCGTAGTTGAAGAGCAAGCCCCCGGCGGCGGCGACCCAGGGCAGAATGGCGGGATCGACATTGCGGGCGAGGATGCCGGTCGCACCTGCTCCCAGGGAGAGGGAGAAGATATCGATGGGGCTTATTGCGAAGATCGACTTGAACTTGCCGAATTTGCCGAGCTTGGCCAAGCCGGCGAGTTTGCCGCCCGCGGTGAGCGGGCTCTGTTGAGCGCCTGGAAGGGAAGGGTTGGCCGCGTGGGGTTGGATTGCGCCGGCATTGCTTCCGTGGTGGTGGGCCACCGCGGGGTGATTCACCCCATGACCGTGACCGTGACCGTGGCCGAGATCGAGATGGGCATGACCATGGCCGTTGCCGTGGTGCCCGCCGTGCCCGTCGCCATGTCCATGACCACCGTGGAAGAATCCCATGGCGACCATCGCGCCGAATCCAACCGTACCGAGCCAGAACAGAACTTGATAGACGAACACGCTCTATCAATCTACACGGAAACGGGGGGAGGGCGTTGCGGAGCTACGGCTTTACGGTCTAACGGCGTTGCGGCTTTTCGGTCTTACGGCTTTACGGTTGTATCACGATCACTATATGAACGCCGCAACGCCGCAACGCCGCAACGCCGCAACGCCGCAACGCCGCAACGCCGCAACGCCGCAACGCCGCAACGCCGCAACGCCGCAATCCCTTTGAACCGTTCTGCCCCTTTACGACACTCATCTTGCGAGGCACAATCATGCAGGCCGTCACCAACATGGGGAACTCGCGAGACGTAAAGGATATCGGCGCTATCGCCCGGGAGCATTACGATATGGTTTATCGTTTCTGCGCTCGGCGAGTGGGCATCGACGCGGCGGCCGATACTGCTCAAGAGACTTTCTTAACCGCTCAGCGCGCGCTCGCCAATTTTCGGGGAGCTTCTTCGCTGAGCACTTGGCTCTTGGGAATCGCCAATAACGAATGCCGTCGGATGTCCAGGAAACGGAGATGTGAGCCGCCGACTCTCGAGCTCACGGAGACCGGCTCCGCGGAGCATCACGAAGAGACGATTATCAACCGGCACGCCCTGCAGCAGGCCTTAGCAAAATTGACCGCTGAACACCGTGAGGTGGTTCTGCTCCATGAAGTGGAGGGCCTCAGCTACGAAGAGGCCGCCGTCGTCTTGGGAATACCGGTGGGGACGGTGAAATCACGACTCCACCACGCCTTTTCCAACTTACGCAAGTCGCTCTCGGACTATCAGGAGGGCGTGCGATGAACATGAGAGATGATCTGAAAGCCTTTGTCGACAACGAGCTTTCCGAGGCGGATCGCACTCGGATACTGAAGGAGCTGGAGAACAATCCTGAGCTGCAGGCTGAGGTGATCGAGCTTCGACAGATGTCGCGAATGATTCGCGAGGAAGCTTGGCAGCCCGAACCTGTGGGCCTGGAAAGAACCTTGCGGGCGTTGGATGGCGCCAAGCCGAAGAAGCCTTGGTGGATGACAGGGCCGTTGCAGCTTGTCGCGGGCGCAGCTTGTGTGGCGCTTGCGGTGGTGGTGTTCTTCCCCGTGTTCGCGCAGAGCAAGGCCTCGGCAAAGAACCTGGCCTTTAGGTCGGCCAATGCCGAAGCAGCGGCCTCTATGCCCATGGAAGATGCAAATCGGTCGTTAGACTACGATGCGAAGAAAGGCATGGATTCTCAGGCAGAGGCGGGTTGGGGAGGCGGTAACGCCCCGGCTGCGGGCAAAGCTGAGCAGGAGAGGTTTGGAGGTAGTCCCAAGCTTCGGCAAGATCAAAGGATCCTCATGTCCCCTGAGTCCCCCGCAAGGAGTAGGGGGGGCAGCCCATCGCCTACCCCCGGAGACTCCGCGAAGATGCAGGAGCGGCAAGATCTGAGATTCCAGCCGACCTTTGCGAACGTTCAGCTGGAGGTCAAGACCGCAGAGTTGGCCATCGAGGTGGCGGACGTGCCGAAGGGCCAGCTGCAAGCGGAAGCGATTGCGAAGGATGTTAAGGGACGCATTCAGTCCAGCTCCAAGCAGGATGATGAGGGGCAGGTTGCGAGTGCCCGGTTGACCCTTCGAGTCCCGGTCGCGAGCTTCCAAACCGCAGTGAATCGCATCCGAAAGCTTGGCCGAGTCACGGGGGACACCCTGAGCTCCGATGACGTGACGGTGCAAGTAGCCGACACGGAAGCTCGCCTGAAGGTTCTGCGCGCCGAGGAGAACCAGTACGCCGCTCTCATGAAGAGCACGAAGAAGGTCAGCGAGGTGCTGGAGGTGAAAGACAAACTTGGGCAGACCCGGCAGGAGATCGAGAGCATGGATGCCACGCGAAAGGCGCTTCGGGGACAAGCCGCTGAATCTACGATCAATCTGGAGATCCGCGCAAAGCAGAAGCGCCAGGAGCCGGTACAGAGCACGAACTGGTCTAACGACACGTTCGCGGAGGCGGTCACCTCGCTGAATGCAGTTGGTCGGAAGCTTGGCGGCGGAGCGGTCTACCTGTACGTGTTCGCTCCGATATGGCTTCCGGTGGCCCTCGTCTCCTGGTGGGGCTTCCGGCGCCGCGTTAGCTGATCCGGGCGACCACCGCGTCGCCCATCTCCCTTGTGGAGACCAGCTTGGTCCCGTTCTCGAAAATGTCCGCGGTTCGGAGGCCATCTTCGAGAGCCTTCTCAACGGCCATCTCGATTCGATTGGCGGCAGCAGCGTCCTGGAACGTGTACTGCATCATCATTGCCACGCTGAGGATGGCGGCGAGCGGATTGGCTCGCTGCTGGCCCGCAATGTCAGGGGCTGATCCGTGGATCGGCTCGTAGAGGCCGAATAGTTTGCCGTCCTTCGGGTCGCTCAAAGAAGCGCTCGGTAGGAGACCTAACGATCCGGTAATCATGGAGGCTTCGTCGCTCAGGATGTCCCCGAACATGTTCTCGGTGAGAATCACATCGAACTGTTTAGGATTCCTAACGAGTTGCATCGCGCAGTTGTCAACCAGCATATGGCTGACGGAGACGTCCGGATTAGCGGCCGCCATCTCGGAGACGACCTCACGCCAGAGACGGCTGGTCTCTAAGACGTTGGCCTTGTCCACGCTTACGATTTGATGCCGTCGCTGTCGGGCGATGGTAAAGGCTTGGCGAGCGATGCGCTCGACTTCGGATCGAGAGTAGACACAGGTGTCGATCGCGGTATCGCCTTGTCGTTCCCGAGGCTTGCCGAAGTAGATACCGCCGGTCAGCTCGCGCATGACGACCAAGTCGATCATGCCCTCGGTGTCTCTAAGGGGGCTTGCTTTGAGGAGAGGCTTGAGGGTCTTGGCGGGGCGGACGTTGGCGTAGAGGTTGAGCTCACTGCGTAGCGGTAACAAAGCGCCTACTTCCGGTCGCATCGTGACGGGCTGAACGTTATCCCACTTTGGGCCGCCGACGGCGCCCAGGAGCACGGCGTCCGCCTTCTTGCAGAGGTCGAGCGTTTCGGGGGGTAGAGGGTGTCCCTTTTCATCGTAGGCGATGCCGCCCACCAGCGCGTCTTCGAATTCGATGGCCACTCCGGTGGCTTTGAGGACCTTCACGGCTTCGGCGGTGACTTCCGGCCCGATGCCATCGCCGGCGAGAACGGCAACCTTGTACGACATTGTTCGGGGATTATGGCACCGCTTAGCGGAGAAGGGGTGATGGGTGATGGAGGTGATGTTGGCCCTCCACCCCCCTGCCCCCTCCTCCCTTTCCATGTAAGCCAGATGTGGGCCTTGACTAAGTGCCGTGAAAGGGAGGAGGGGGTTGAACTCAACTTATCCACATAAACCGTCGTCTACCAACCTATGAAGTGGAGAGCTGCGCTCATCGGTCTTGCCGCGGTGTCGACCGCCGCCTACGCCCAAACCTTGCCCCTGCCCGATAAGCCGCGAATCGGTATCCGTGCTTCGTTCGGTCAGTGGAACCGCACGATGATTGGGGGCGGCGCGGATGTTACGTTCAAGATCCCGTTCGTTCCGATTCCGGCACTTCGGCTGGATGGCGAGGTTTGGGGTAACCCAAGCGACTTTGGCAAAGGGAAGCGCGGCAATGCGATCTCTCTGTTGGGAGTGAAGAACTTCCCGGTGGTCTACGTGGGACTTGGTCCGACTTACTGGTTCACCAGCGACGATGGCGACCATGACAGCGGTCTGGGAGCAAAGCTGCTGGTAGGCGCGGACCTTCCCCTGAGCAACCTCTATGTGGAGGGAAGCATGCTGGTGGGGCCACGGCCAGCCGCGTTCTTTGTCTCTGTCGGTTTCAAGTTCTAGCGAGGCATCGGTCCGAGGGTTCGGACAAACAGGGCGCCATCGGTCAGATAGGCGACCGCGCCCATGCCTGGTGATATCCACGATTGATCGGCATGAGCGGCAAGCAGGACTCCGTCCCTCGGCTCTTTGCCTCGGACTAGCCACAGGCTGTTAGCCGCGTAGCCCGACTGGCCGAATTGGAGGTTAGCAGGCCGGCTCATCGTTCGGAGGTCGTTCTGAGCAAGCTCGCGATCCACCCAGGGACCTTTGAACCGCACTTGGCGGAGGGTTGCATTGGCGGGCATCAGCTCCAGGACGCTGGCTCCGATGGGTGGGGGTGGTGGCTTGGCGACCAAGAAGATCAGGTCACCCTTAATCCTCTCCAGCATCACGGAATCTAGGCGGACCTCGAACGTGACACTTCCGTTGGTGACCTCTCCGCCTGATGTCTTGATGACACTACCGTCTGAAATCTTAAATTCGTTGATGGCCCCGTCTCCGGTTTGGGGAGCAAAGATGGCGGTGCCGGTAGTTGACCAACTTGGGCCGGACAAACCATCCTTCTGCGCTCGATCGAGGTCGGCGGAGGCGATGAGGTGGCTTCCGTTGATTGGTAAAACCATGTGATAGCGGTTCTTCCCGTTCTTAACCCGGTAGATCGCATGCTTCAGCTTCGGGGAGACGTCCACATCCAGGTCGATCCCTCCGCTTTCCGCGGTGTAAGCCTGTGACCACAGCACTTGGGCTTGGCCCTTCATGGCATCCGCCAAGTAGACCGTCGCCTCGGCCCACTTCTGGCCATCGCGCATGAGGTCGCGGTAGACGATGATGGTTGCGAAGGTTTGGTTGTCGAACCACTGGGCTTCGTAGCGGTCGTTTGGGCCGAGGTGGACGACCACCTCTCCCTCAGGTTGGCCCATCGCATAGACCCCCAGACCTGTGCCATTGACCTCGGGTTTGGTGTACATCAAACCCATGCCCTGGGGATGCCAGGTGATGCCGTTTACGTTAACGTCCACTCCGCGAGGGCCGTCAACCCTTGGCAGTTGCTGCGCCTGCGCGAAGCCGGCGGTGATGGCGAGAAGGCAAATCAACTTCATGGCTTTATCCTTAGAGACGCCCAGACCCTAGTGAGGTTCATGCGATTTCCAGCTTATGTAGCGGTGGCACGGAACGTGGGCGCTTTCCTTACTCTGGTCTCCTGCTCAAATGCATAGGCCAGCTTGAGCAGGGTGGGTTCGCTCAGCAAAGCTCCGAAAAACGTGATTCCCACCGGAAGGCCTCGAACGGTTCCGGCGGGAACCGTGATTGCCGGATAGCCCGATACGGCAGCGGGTGTCGAACTGCCGCCGGTAAAGTGGTCGCCGTTCAGCAGGTCGGTGGTCCACGCCGGTCCGCCAGTGGGGGCGACGATGGCCGATAGGCGATGCTTGCCAATCACCGCATCGATCCCCTCCTTTCGAGACAGGCGATGGTTCTTCGCGAGGGCGTCCTTGTACTTCTTCTCGCTTAATGGCCCCTTCGCCTGCGCCAGATCGAAGATCTCCTGTCCGAAGAACGGCATCTCGTGGTCGCGGTTCTTTGAGTTGAAGTCGATGAGTTGCTTCAGAGTGCGATAGGGCACTTCTTTTCGCATCGACTTCAGATACTTGTTTAGGTCGGCCTTAAACTCGTAGAGAAGGACCTCAAACTCCGTGTCGTCGTATTGGCCATGCGAGGGAAGGTCGGCGGGGTCGATGATCACAGCGCCCAGCCGTTTCATCGTTTTCAGCGCCTCCTCCATGATCGCATCAACCTTTGGGTTGAAGCCGAAAAACTTCCTTGCCACGCCGATTCGAGCTCCCTTGAGCCCCTTGGGGTTGAGAAACTGGGTGTAGTTACTGTTAACCGGACCAAGATTGGATGTTGTGAGTGCGCCCAGCAAGATCGCTGCGTCTCGAACGGTTCGCGCCATCGGGCCCGCCGTGTCCTGACTGTGGGAGATCGGGACGATTCCACTTCCGCTCACCAGACCGAGAGAGGGTTTGATCCCAACAAGGCCGTTGGTGGTCGACGGACAAACGATGGAGCCATCGGTCTCTGTCCCAACCGCCACTACGCACAAGTTTGCGGAAGCCGCCGCTCCCGATCCTGAGCTCGATCCGCACGGGTTGCGATCCAACGCGTATGGGTTACGAGTTTGCCCGCCGCGCCCGCTCCATCCGCTGCTCGATTTAGTTGAGCGGAAGTTGGCCCACTCGCTGAGATTGGTTTTGCCGAGGATGATCGCTCCGGCCTCGCGAAGCTTCGCCACGATTGGCGCGTCCTTTAACGCGTGGTTTTCAGCGAGGGCAAGCGAACCCGCGCTGGTCGCCATTCGGTCGCCGGTATTGATGTTGTCCTTGATCAGGATCGGTATCCCATGAAGCGGTCCGAGGGGATTGCCGGGCGTCCTCTCGCGGTCTCGCTTCTCGGCGATTGCCATGGCATCGGGGTTGATCTCGATTACCGAGTTCAGTTGGGGGCCGCTATCATCGATTTCCCGGATGCGCTCGAGGTATTTGCGGGTAAGGGAAGATGGAGTCTCAGCGCCGCTCGCCATTGACCGTTGCAGGTCAGCGATGGTTGCCTCTTCCAGCTCAAAGGGGCGGATTGCCCGGCCTTCGTCGGCTTTGCCAATACCGGCCATGGTGGCGGCACCGCCGATAATGCTCGTTTTAAGAAAGTCACGCCGGTCCATGTGTCCTTTGTTTCGACGCACGGGGCCGCTCTTCCTTTGAGACATGGTAAGAAGGGGATCGAGCAAGAGAGTTGAGATGACACGGAACGAAATGGTTTCTCACGTTGAGCGCTGGTTTGAGGAGGTTTGGAACCAACGGAACGACGCGGTGATGGATGAGATGATGGCGCAGGACGTCTGGATCGAGGGCTTTACTCCTGACGAGACTACTGCCCACGGAATCGATCATTTCAAGGCGATGCGGATTGGAATCCTACAGATGATTCCCGACATCCAGGTCACGGTCGACCGTGTTGCGGTTGACGGAGAAGATTGCGTGGCATGGCTGACCTGCCGGGGCACGGCGGAGCCGACCGCCTTTGGATTAGTTTGCGATCCTAAGCCGGTTGAGTTCTATACGGTGGCGTGGGCGACGGTGCGGAATGGGAAGTACATAGGTGGCCGAAATCTCATCGACTTCGGGGCGGTGATGCGGCAACTGCAATCTTAATCAAAACAGTAGACATTTGTTTCATGGGGTGCGATAATGGATCACCATGACAACAAAGGAACTACTTCAACACCAGATCGACGACGCTGGTTATCAGCTTGAAAAGGTGTTCGACGGGGTGGATGCCTCGTTGGATGCCAAGTTAACGGAGAAGTCGATGACTCCTCGTGAGATCGCAGCCCACTTGGGAGAGTGTTACACGGCGGTTATCACTGAGGCAGGAGGAGGCAAGCACTCCTGGGGAACTTGGACCCCATCCACCACTGAGTGGCCCGCACTTTGGAATGAGGTTAAGGGTCTTCGAGAGAAGGCGGCGTCGGCAGCGGTGAACAAGGACGACTGGGAAGCCCACACGAACGCTTTCCTCCCCGCACACGACTACTACCATATCGGCCAGATGGCGGCCCTGCGGCTGGTTCAAGATTCGGAGTGGGACGCCTACTCCATCTACAAGCCGGATTAGCGAAAGAAAACCCTCCAGATTGGCGTCCCGATTTTGTTTTCCTCGCGGCCACTACCCTCCACATTGGCGGTTCGCTGATGTGGAGGGAGGTCTTTATTCTTTGCCCCAAACGGCTTTCCACACATCGGCGATGTGGCGGGGGTGGGTCATGTGGGCCTCGGCATCGATGCCCTCATAGGTCCAGACATGGAACTGGCCTTTGGAGAAGGTGCTGCGGATCGGATAGTCGGGAAAGGCGCTTCGGTCCGCTACGCCGGGCGCCCACCAGGGCACTAGGGCTCCGCCGAGCGATCTCACGAGAGCTTGAGCGCAGGCTGCCGAGTTAGCGTAGGTGTCGGTTGGAACCTGAGAGCAGGTGACGACAAACCCCTTCTCACCCCGCATGGCAGCCTTGGCAAACTCTACGTAGGGATCGATCTGTTCTTTGAGCGGAGTCTTGTCGGTCTCCGAGGTGAAACTGGCGTACATGGAGTCGGCCAGGACGATGCGGCGGATGAGCTTGGGCGGGTCTTCTTGTTTTAGAAGTTCTCGAACTGCGCCATAACCCGCGCTGAAGCTGGTGACATCGACTCGCTCGATTGTGCTTCCTCCGATCTCTGCCATCACGTGAGAGAGGAGTTTCGGCCAGGAGTCAGGATCGAGGAACGCGTTCCGGTAGACCGAGGAGCCTTCTCCCACATAGATCGCAACCAAGGGTTCCCGCAAACCTCGGCGGAGATGTTCGTCGATGGCAAACCAAGCCGCTCCATGGAAGTGGATCGTTAGGCTGAGCTTGTCGCTGGGTTTCCAGTCAGGTGGGATGTACAGCGTGTACTTGCCGTCCCCATAGAGGTCGATCTGGCGGCCCGGGGGCGGGGTTTCAGGTTTGGCAATCGCCCGTTTGGGCATCGGGGGAGGCATGGGAGAGCTTTCTTGCGCCGAGCTGATGGAAACCAGCAAGACCAGCGGAAGGATTAGCTTCATCGCTTGCGGGCCAAAGTTACGCCATCACCGATCGGCACTAGGCAGATATCCACTCGGTCGTCGCGGTGGAGGTGCTCGTTTACTTGCCGGATGGCAGCGGTCTGCTCGTCCAGGACAGATAGATCCGCGACTTTGCCATCCCAGAGGACGTTGTCCAATGCAATCACCCCGCCTTTCTTAACGAGGGCAAGGCATCGCTCATAGTAGGCCAGGTAGTTGGGCTTGTCGGCATCAATGAAGGCAAAGTCGAAGGTTCCCGAGTCCGCTGCGACCATTGCGTCAAGCGTCTCCACCGCAGGTCCAAGCCGCAACTCGATCTTGTCGGCCACTCCCGCCTCTGCCCAGTATCGCCGGGCGACGGAGGTGAACTCCTCACTGATATCGCATGCCACCACTTTGCCATCGGCGGGAAGGGAGAGGGCGACGGCCAGGGAGGAGTAGCCGGTGAAAACGCCCACCTCCAGGTATCGCTTGGCCCCGATTGCTTTGGCAAAGAAGCTCATGAACTGACCCTGATCCGCCGCGATCTGCATGTTTGCGTTCTCCATCTGAGCGGTCTCCTCTCGGAGCTTTCGAAGGAAGTCAGGCTCGCGAAGCCATGCGTTATCGGTGTAGGCCGCAAGAGAATCGGGGATCAGGAAGGACTTGCCCATTGCCGGAGTTTAGCTTGCGTTCTTGCGGCGTGTCTCCCATCCTTTGAGAGCAGCGGTCCGTCTTTTCTCATGTTCGGTGCGTGTGTAGTCCGGTTTCTTGCCCCGACCCGAGCCACCGGGGTGTTTGCCACCGCCGTGGATCTTGTTGACGGTCGCCCAAGCGATGCGTTCGGCCTCCTCCTTGGACTTACCCTCTTCACGGTAACCCTCCTCGATGTGCTCGGCCTGTCGCTCTTGTTTGTCGGTGTACTTACTCTTGTCTCCTCTCGGCATCGTGAACCTCGTCCTTCACGGACGCAGGGTCAGCGGACGAGCGTTCCAAGGGGCCTAGCCCCCGGATCGAGGTTTGAAGTCCCGACGAAAGGTGGATTCGAACTCCTCTTTCGCCGCCTGCGGCCAGCCGTCGTAGGACACGATCCTAGGATTGGAGGGCGAACTAAGGAACCTTTCCTTTAACGTGTGGGATGGTAGGAGACCGACCCACATCGTGATCTCCGAGCGCTCGAAAATCTGGTAGCGGGCCTTCTTCATCTCAGTTAGAGCCTGGTCCAGAGAGCGGTAGTAGCCACCCTTAGCGTAGGCAGACGCCATTTGGGCCGGAGTGTTACCGATGCCCATATCCATGAAGCCTTCCTTGGTGCTGCCGTCAGGCTGTCTGATCTTCACGTAGTTGCGGATGGCCAGCACCGATTTGGATTCGATGCGTATCGCGGCATCCCTTGGAAGGCCCCGAGGTGAGAACTCCGTCCAGCCCTTCAACAGATCGGGGATATCGGGGCTTGACACAACCTCGGCCGCACCCAACTCCTTCATTAGCTCTGTGGCAGCGCCCCGTTGGCCGGCGACGCCCTGTCCAACACGAAACTCCGTACCGCGTAGCAGGCTTTGCCATTGACCGGGGGCGAAGCTGCCAAGCACGGCAAACGATTGATATCCGTGGGATTCGATGTCCGGCAAGTTCCCGATGCCGTAGTTGGTGAGCGTCTTACGGTACGAACGCCCAATCGAGCTGTATTGGATCGGCATCCCGGCTTCAAAGTTGAATCGGCCGTAGTTGTACAGGTCGATGGCTCCAGCCGCGACGGTGGCTCTCATGAAGCGCCCGAGAGCGGGGCGGGAAAGCCGATATCGGCGGGTGTTGTTGGGGTACCCGGACTTCATCATCAGCCATCCGTCCGACTGCTGTTGTCGAAGCCCGGTTTCTTTGAGGAGGGCCTCGAATCGAGTGAGGTTGAGCTTCCCATCCTTGATGGCCGCTCTGGTTGCCCGCTCCTGGCTATCGGATAGGTAGGCCACCATCGGTGTCGCCTTGGCGTCTGCCAGGGCGAAGCAGCCATCGGTCACAGCAAAGGAGAGAGGGTCCAACTCCTCTGGGTTTTGAAACAGCTTCTGCGCCGTTGGGGGCATGCTGGTCCAAGGGTGGGTCTCTGCCCCTTCGAACGAACTGATATCGGGTTGTTTCTCCGCGTAGTCGGCATAGAGCTTGGAAGCCGGGGAAAGAGTGACCCACTTGGGCTCTTGTCCGGCGCCAGCGGCTTGCTCCCGGGCGTAGTAGTCGTCGCCAAGGTTATGGGTGCTATTGAAGCCCCAGCATTTGGTCTTGCCCTCCGGCGTGTAGACCGTGAGGCCGAAGAACATCGACCGCCCGCGCCGCGATACCGTCATCAAGACTTTGCCTACCGAATCGCCTAACCCCACCGACTCATAGATGTCGTCCAGTAGACCACTGGCCACTCCTTTAGGTCTGTCTTCGGGCAGAAGTGTCTTGAGGTGTTGCTCTGCGTCCTGGAATCTGCGGATGTAGGCGTCGGCATTCGGGCCAAAGGGTCTTTGAGCAACAGTGGGGTGGTTTGAGAAGACGATGGTCTGTTCTGGGGGAAGAGCGGCCAGGGTGCTTTCCCCGATATCTAGTGCCAACTGCGTTACGAGCAGGCTGGAGGGGGCCGCCAAACGGGGCCCGTCAAGGTTGATGCCACGCGGGTTCTCCGCCATCTTGTCCTCCAGAGCTTTGAGGGCTTTAAGGAATCCCTGGGCTTGATCGTAGGCAGTGGCCTTCTTGGAAAGCTCCTCGCGCTTGGGCTTGAACAGTTTTGCTAGATTCCGCTCGTTGGCGGCGATCTCTGCCTGTGTGAACTCCTGGTCTTTCACTGCAGATCGAAAGAGCACTTGCGTGCCGTTTGTATCCCTCCACTCGCAATCCGTCGCTTCCGCAATCTTGGCGGCAAGGTCTTCGGGGGTGATGCGATTGGCTTTGATACAAACAATCTCTGCCGCCATCCGCTCCTCGGCTCGGTAGGTTTTGCCGGTGATGCGGCTGAGCTTTCCGAGGGCATTAGTCAAGGTTGTCGCCCGAACCTCAAAGTCGATGGTTGGAGCGGAGAGGGTAGCGGCGAGAAGGACGGATACAACCATGTGACCAGTGCAACAAACGAATAACGGGAATGATTCCTATTCCGGACTGACGCAGAAGTAGTGACCGAACGGGGTCTTCACATAGCGCTCATTGGGAGAGCCGTCCAGGATCACTTCTTCACAACCCGCCGCGAGAAACTGATCCATGGCGGCGTTCACATTGGCTACGCCGATATCAAAGGTGGGGGTTCCTTGGTCGTCACCAATCAGAAACAGGCGGAGAGGGCCAGAGCTCATCTCGATCCAGTTGCCCTTGGCCTGGATCCGGCGCATTCCCATTTGCTGCTCGTAGAAGGTCGCTGCTTCTTCCAAGCGGGTCTCTCCCACGCCGAGCGCGATGCAGTTGGACATCTTCATGTCTCTATTGAATCAGTCGGGCTTGATCCCGTCAACAAGGGGCAGGAATCGGGCTTCACATGCGGCGAATCGGGCGTAGTTTTCCCGCGCCTGGGTCAGGCTCAAACCCTGGTTGGGCCCGCCCTTGACTTCGTCCGCGTCCGTGTCGGACTGCCCATCATCTTCCCAAAAGCAGACTGAACAGACCTCATACGAGGCAGGTTCGCTTATTGTCAGACTTCCGCAGCAGGGGCAGGCATACATTTGGGCTGGTGTACCCGCAATGCATCGGTACAATCTGTCGCATGACGGAAACGATGCTTAGCACCCCCTTACACGACTGCCATGTTGAGGCGGGAGGACGGATGGTGGAGTTTGCCGGTTACTCCATGCCCGTGCAGTACGCCAGCGTGATCCAAGAAGGGAAGGCGGTGCGGGAGCATGCGGGGATGTTCGATGTGAGCCACATGGCTCGCCTGGCCCTGAAGGGAGATCGGGTGTTCGAGTACCTGGAGCACATCACCGCCAACGACGTCAGCAAGCTTACGGACGGCACCGGTCAGTACTCGCTGCTGCCTAACGACAACGGCGGTTGCGTGGACGACATCATCGTTTACCGGATCGAGCCCCACAAGTACGCGATGGTGGTGAACGCTTCCAACCACGAGAAGGATGTGACGTGGATGAAGAAGCAGAACACGTTTGGGGTGGAGATCATCGATGAGACCGACCAAACGGCGATGATCGCCGTTCAGGGACCGCGAGCGGTGGGCCTACTGGCCGAGCACTCGGACGCGTTCGAAGAGCTCACCAATGCCCCCGCGTTCGGCGTGGTTCAGGCTCAGATTGGTGGGATCGACTGCATGTGCTGTCGGTCGGGCTACACCGGTGAGGATGGCTTTGAGCTGATCTGTCACGCGGACGAAGCGGCGGCGCTGTGGAAGGAGTTGGTGGAGATGGGCGTCGCTCCTTGCGGACTGGCATCCCGAGACGCACTGCGGGTAGAGGCCGGTCTGCCGCTCTATGGCCATGAGCTGACCGATGACCTCAGCCCGATGGCGGCCGGACTCGGCTGGGTGATCTCCAAGACCAAGGCGTTTATCGGCTCGGAGCACATTAACAAGGCCAGAGCCGACGGCACCGCTCAGAAGCTTCAGGGCGTGAAACTGGGATCGAAGCGGCTTCTTACCCCCGGCATGAAAGTGTTTGTGGACGGAAAGGAAGTTGGAGAGATCTCCAGCGGCGTTTTCTCGGTCGTGTTGGAATGCAGCATCGGGTTCGCGTTTATCGATAGCTCGATCCCGCTTGAGACGGCTTGCGAGGTCGATATTCGGGGCAAGATGGAGCCCGCGACGATCGTCAACAAGCGGTTCTACAAGCGCGCCAAGTAAGAAACTCTTCAAAGCAGTTTGGACGCGGACCTAGGTCAAGCATCCCAAAATGAAATCGCAAGATAAGCGACCGCTGATAGGCTCGATCATCGTTCTGTCAGCGGTTGTCTTGATTGTCCTTCTCCGAATGGGTTGTTCTCAATCTGAGGGTGGGAGCCAAGGGACTTCGGAGGCTTTTTCAACCGAAGAACTGATGGCTATGCGAATCCACTTGTCGCAAGTGTCCTTGAAGTTCAAGGATGGATCCATTCCTCCATCCTTAGTGACCAAGGCCTACGGCTTGGGCAAAGATGAACGGCCCTCAGCAGATGGATTTCGCCAAGCGCTAGGCAAGGAATACCAGCTAGAGAGTTTTGAAGTGTTATCAGAGGCGGACGAACCTTTTCCGACAGCGGGTGAGTTTCACACGCAAATCATGCCGCTGAAGAGCCCTCATGCTCTTGGTGACAGGACGGTTGGTGGGAAGATTGCTTTGAAGCTTGGCAAGAACAAATCTGGGGAGCAGGTTTTGGAGTTGCTTGCCTCACAACTGTTGGTAAAGGATGGAAAGCAGTTTGATGGGAAAGTTCCTGGCTCCGTGGGGTTAAGGCCTAACCTGTATAAGGTTTGTGGCGGAGGGGATCGCCTTCGAGACGGCAGTACCGCTGTGTTCGTATTGAGCATTTACCGTGTCGAACAGCCGAAGTGACCTCACCCCGTTGTGATGCCAGGTTTTGTGCCGCGCGGGTGGTGTGGCACGCAATCGCCCTTTACACTAAGGCGTACTTTAACGGTGTAGAGGCATGGCTGTGCGTTCACTTTGCGTTGGTTTGTTTTTGGCTACGGCGGCGTTGGGCTCGGCCCAGGTCATCGCGTACAAGTTCCCCGCGATCAGCGGCAATCAAACCTACGGCGGAGCGCTGGGCATGGACTTCAATGTCAACCAGGCGATCTATGTCACCGCCCTCGGCGTGTTCGACAGCGGCCAAAACGGTATTCAGAACAACATCGACTGCTACATCTATAACCGGGTGACGCAGCAGGCGGTGGCCTCACGCTTCTTTTCTCCGAGTAGCCAAGGCTTAGGGGATGGAACTACCAACTTCCTGGACCTATCAGCGCCGCTTTTACTGCCGGCTGGATTTCAGGGAACGATCGTTGCCCAGGGCTATGGGGTGTTGGAGAAGAACGGCAACTCTTTCTCCTCAGTATCCAGCTATGCCACTCAGCTCAATGATGGCGGCGGACTCATCACCTTTACCGGTCAGAGCCGCTTTGGCAACTTCGGCGCCTTTCCCACCAACCTGGACATGAACGTTGCTCAGTACGGTGCGGGCAACTTCAAGTACATGGCGGTCAATCCGGTTCCGGAGCCGGCCACCCTGGCCGTTCTCGGCTTGGCTGTCCTGGGTATGCGGCGACGTCGCCGGTAAGCCTTCTTAGATTCCACATAGGACGGTTTTGGGTTTTCCGTAAATATGCGGGCGTTTCCCCTTCAGTTCCTTCCTTCGCAACCAATAAGACTGATGGGCCCCAATAGGCCTGCGAGTCCAAGGATCGGGCTCGGGTTACGCGAACGGATGCGCGGCGGAGGAACCGACCGTGCGAATCTTAGATCAGCTTTTTGCACCGCAAGTAAATAACCTGGAGCAATCCCTGGACCGGACGAGCCGGCGCCATGGGTTGTTGACCGGCAACTTGGCCAACGCCAATACGCCGGGTTATAAGCGCAAGGATTGCGACTTCAACGCGATCCTGGATGCGGAGAACAACCAATCTGACGTTCGGATGGCCGAGATGCGTGAGCGTCGCCAGCAGATGCTCTCGGATCGCACTTCACTGCGCATAGACGGCAGCAACGTTGACCTCGAGAAAGAGGTGATGTCGATTGCCGAGACCGAGATCCGATACAAAGCCCTCACGGACATGACCGCGTCCTACTTCGCCGGTCTGAAGAACGTGATTCGGGAAGGCAGATAATGAGCTTAACCAATTCGATGCGAATCTCATCCTCCGGTCTGGCCGCTGAGCGGTTCCGGATGGACACGATCTCCGCGAACATCGCGAACGCGAACACGATCAAGATGCCCGGAAAAGACGCGTGGCATCGACAGGACGTGATCTTCAGCGGTAACGAGAACGGCGTGCAGGTAATGGGTACGGTCTCCGATCCCAGCTACATCGAAAAGCACGAGCCTAACAATCCCTACGCGGATGAGAACGGCGTGGTCTTTTACTCCAACGTGGACCCGCTGCAGGAGATGGTGAACATGATGTCCGCCAGCCGCGCTTATGAGGCCAACATCGAGGCTTTTAACTCCACGAAGAACATGATGCGTAGCGCGATGGACATCGGGCGCTAAACGACTAACGACAAAGAACAAACGACGAACGACTAACGGCTATGAACATTGGCGGCATGAATATCAAAAACCCGGCGCTGGAGCAGTTCCAGAATCAGGCGGGCAATGCCGTTGGTAAAGATGCCAAGAGCGACGATTTCGCGGATATGTTGATGGACGTCCTGAAGGATGTGAACCAGAGCCAGGCAGATGCCAAGCAGGTGGGGAACGACTTTATGACGGGTCAACGAGGGGTCGAACTTCATGACTTGAAGATCGCCATGGAACGAGCGAGTGTCGCAATGAATCTTACGATTCAGGTTAGAAATAAGCTACTCGAGGCGTACCAGGAGATCTCAAGAATGCAAGTGTAGGGATGTGGTCTGTGACTTGTGGATTGTGGTCTGTAAGACCTCTTTCAATCCACAAGCTACAAACTACAAACCGCAAGAACGACCCCCATTGACACGGAACTAATAACCGCCATGGGTGGCCTAATCTTAAAGTTTAAATTGTGGTGGGAGAACGCGGATAAGAATCAGCGTTTGATCACGATCGGCGGTGGAGCGTTCTTAGCTCTGCTTCTGGCCGGTGTCTACGTCTTCTCGACGAAGCCGAAGATGGAGATCGCGTTTGCAGGTCTCTCTCCGGCCGACACCGGAATGGTAGCCGCTGAGATCCAGGGGATGGGCGTTCCGGTGGAGTACGACCAGGCCGGCAACGTCAGCGTTCCTAGGGATAAGATCCCGCAGATCCGGGCAACCCTTGCCATGAACGGCAAGCTTCCTCGACCGAGCAACCACCTTACCAAGGCCGACCTCAACAACATGCCGGTCATGGCGCCCCCGCGGGTTGAAGAGGAGCGACTCCTCGCCATTACCGAGGGCCAGCTCGCCGAATCGATCGAGATGTTCACCGGCGTTGATCAAGCCCAGGTCCATGTCACCAAGGGTAACGATTCTCCGCTGATGGATCGGGCCCGAGAGGCCTCCGCGAACGTCACTATCGCCGAGCAGGTGGGCTCTTCGGTTACCCCCGATCAGGGTCGGGCGATGGCGATGCTGGTTGCCAGCTCCGTTCCCGGCCTCGAAGCCTCTAAGGTCACGATCTTCAGCCGTGAGGGTCGCTCGATTTGGGACGGCCAGGAGACCAGCGGCACCGGCGGTCGAGCCGTGACCAAGCTTGAGATGGAGAAGATGTATGCGCGCCAGGTTCGCGACGATCTTCAGGACCAGCTCAACCGAATCGTCGGCACCGGCAATGCGCTGGCTTCCGTTGATGTGACGCTTGACCTGGACAAGGTCAACCAGAGCGAGAACATTACTACACCGACAGAGGACCCGATCTCCAAGGAGTCCATTAAGGAGACCATGGGGACGGCCGGTGGTTCCACGTCGGGGGGAACGGTTGGCCAGCCGAGCAACGGAGGCGGAGCCGCTCCGGGGACCTCCGCGGTTCCTGGTGGTGACTACAAGGTTTCGCACGAGACGATGGAGAAGGGGATCAGCGTGACCCAGAAGACCATCGAAAAGGCTCCGGGTGAGCTGAAGACGATGGGCATCACCATCCTCGTCAACTCCGAAAAGGTGACGGAGCAGGCCGATCTCAAGAAGATCGAGGAACTGGCGGCGGCCAAGCTTGGACCGAAAGTTCAGGACACCGCTAACTTCACCTCCAAGGTGATCGGTTACAAGTTTGATAACACCTCGCAGGTAGCGGCGGCGAAGGAGACAGCGGCGGCCAACAGCTCTGCTCGGCTGCAGCAGATCCTTTCCATGGCCCCGATCCTTGCTCTGATCGTGGTGGCGTTCTTCGTGATGAAGACCCTTGGCAAGATGGGCAAGGGAGCCATTGTCGGCCAGCAGATGATGTTGGCGAGCGCCGGAGGCCCCGCGCTTCCGATGGGCGGCGTTGGTGGTGCGATGGCCGGTCTGGGCACCAACCCAACCGTTGCGGCGCTGGCCGCACAGAGCCTTGCCATTCCGGAAGCGGCCGTTCAAAAGGCCCTGGAGTCCGGCATGGTTGATGAGGAGCTAGCGGCGGCGCTGGCAGAAGCGCAGAAGCATTCGGGCGTGGATCAGATCGACGTGCCGTCGATCAGCAACAAGATCAACGTGCCCCTTGAACAGATTAAGAAGATGAGTAATGAGAAGCCGGAAGTGGTGGCGATGCTGATTCGAAGCTGGTTGCTTGAAGAGGGAATTCGACGATGAGAAAGCGCCAGGAAGAGCTAAGCATGCGGCAGAAGGCCGCGGTAATGCTGATGGTCCTTGGACCGCAGGCGTCCGGTAATGTGGTCCGCCACCTGGACGAGGATCAGATCGAAGTTCTCTCGCTTGAGCTGGCCCGACTGGACAAAGTCACTCCGGAGCAGCGCGAGAACGTCATCCGCGAGTTCTATGAGGTTGCGATCGCTCAGGACTACATCGCCGAGGGCGGTGTGGAGCATGCCCGACGCGTGTTGGAAGAGGCGTTTGGCAACGACCGTGCGGAAGAGGTTATCAAGCGAATTGTGGCCGCCATGCAGGTGGTGCCGTTCGAGTTCTTGAAGAAGGCCGACCCCGCGCAGGTGCTCAGCTTTATCCAGGACGAGCATCCGCAGACGATCGCGTTGATCCTGGCCTACATGCCGATCAACAACGCGGCCCTCATCCTCTCCAAGCTTCCCAGTGATCTCCGTGCCGATGTGGCCGGGCGAATCGCGATGATGGAGCAGACGCCGCCGGAAGTTATCCGCCGCGTCGAACAGGTCTTGGAAAAGAAGGTCTCCAGCTTGATTAGCCAGGAGATGACACAGGCCGGTGGCCCGAAGGCTCTGGTCGATCTCTTGAACCGCGTGGACCGCTCTACCGAGCGGTTGATCATGGACTCGCTGAGCGAAAACAATCCCGAGCTCGCGGATACGGTCAAGAACATGATGTTTGTCTTCGAAGACATCACTCAGCTCGACGACCGAGCCATCCAGGCGATCATGAAGGAAGTCGACATGAAGGAGCTGGCGACGGCGCTCAAGGGAACGCCGCACGAGGTCCAAGAGAAGATCTTCAAGAACATGTCCGAGCGCGCGGTGGCGATGCTCAAGGAAGACATGGAGTTCATGGGCCCGGTTCGACTCCGCGTTGTAGAGGAGTCGCAGCAGAAGATCGTGGCGATCATCCGCAAGCTGGAAGAGACGGGCGAAGTCGTTATCGGTCGATCTGGCGAGGAGGACGTCCTTGTCTAGTACCAAGATCTACCGGGGGGATGTGGCGGCTCAATCGTTTGCCGCTCTGCTCCCGACGGTCGTGCCATCGGCGTTGCAGATCGCGGTCCGGAAGGAGGGTCGCGGCGGCCGAACGGCCAATGAGATCGAGCAGCTGAAGCAATCGGCGATGAACTCCGGTTACGACGAGGGCTATTCGCGTGGAATCGATGTTGGCTTAGCGGAAGGCAATGAACGGGCTTATACCGATGCCTACAACAAGGCTTATTCCGAGGCTTCCCAGAAGAACGACGCGATGCTGGCCGAGTTCTCCAAGGACCTCGATATGACGGTGGCATCGGTTTTGAGCGCGCTGGAGGATTGGACTGAGCAGACCGAGCACAAGCTCACCAAGATCGTGACTCAGATCGCTCGGAGCGTGATCGCCGCCGAGCTTGAGATGTCGCAGGACGCGATCTTTCAGATCGTTCGCGAAGCGATTGCCGAAGTGACTCACTCCGATACGGCCCGTATCCGCGTCAACCCGTGGAACGCAGCGAGTCTTCGAGATCAGAAGGCGAGCATCATCGCGGCGGCAAAGTCCGTACGATCGATCGAATTCGTTGAGGATCCCGACATTTCGGGCGGCTGCATCATTGAGACCGAGGGCGGAATCATTGACGCGACGATTGAAGGCAAGCTGCACCAGCTTGAAGACGAGTTGGACGACGCGGCATGATCATCACCCCCAAATTTAAGAAGTTAGAAGCGGCGGTTGCGCGCACCAACTGGATCAAAGTGACCGGTCGCGTGGCCGAAGTCGTTGGACTCGTGATCGAGTCGAACGGTCCGAATGCTCGCGTTGGCGATCTCTGCCTCATTCACACCGAGCACGACGGAATCGTTCGCGCCGAGGTGGTGGGATTCCGGGGCGACCGAGTTTTGCTGATGCCACTGGGTGAGTTATCAGGGGTTCGGGCAGGCAATCTGGTGGAGGCCACCGGGCACTGCCTTCGTGTTCCCGTGGGACCCGAGTTGTTGGGCCGGACCCTTGATGGTCTTGGTGAGCCGATGGACGGTAAGGGCCCCCTCAAGTGCGATGGCCGTTATCCGATCATCGCGCAGGCCCCGAATCCACTGCAGCGGCAGATGATCACCGAGCCGCTCGCCACCGGTGTTCGAGCGATCGACGGAATGCTGACGCTGGGTAAGGGTCAGCGGATGGGAATCTTTGCCGGTTCGGGTGTGGGTAAGAGCACGCTCCTCGGCATGATTGCCCGCAACTGCGAAGCCGATGTGAACGTCATCGCGCTGGTCGGAGAGCGAGGCCGTGAGGTCAGTGAATTCATCCACCACGATCTTGGCGAGCTTGGTCTTCAGAAGAGCGTGATTGTTTGCGCCACCTCCGAGCAGCCGGCCATGGTCCGAATCAAGGCGGCGCTCACCGCTACGGCGATTGCCGAATACTTCCGAGATCGTGGTCTCAGCGTGCTGCTGATGATGGACTCGGTCACCCGCTTTGCGATGGCGCAACGGGAAGTGGGTTTGGCCGTGGGCGAGCCGCCCAGCACCAAGGGCTATACGCCCAGCGTTTTTGCCCTTCTGCCCAAGCTGATGGAGCGGGCCGGAAATAGCGACAAGGGCGCGATCACGGCGCTGTACACCGTTCTTGTGGAGGGTGACGACACGAACGAGCCGATTGCCGATGCCGCTCGATCCATTTTGGACGGGCACGTGGTGCTCAACCGTAGGCTTACCAGTCGCGGTCATTACCCCCCGATCGATGTTCTTCAAAGCCTCAGCCGAACCATGCCGTTCACCTGCGGCGACAAGCAGATGCTAGAGGCTCGCGATATCCGTGAGCTCTTGGCGGCTTACTCGGACATCGAAGACCTCGTGAGCATTGGCGCCTACAAAGAGGGCACCAAGCCGTTGGCGGATCGCGCGCTTCGCCGATGGGGGCCGATCAATCAATTTTTGAAGCAGGACAAGGCCGATGGCACCCCGATGACCGAAACCCTGCGACGCATGGCGGAGACTCTGGATGAAGAAGTTCAACTTTAGGCTGCAGAAGGTGATGGACTTTCGCGAGGCGATGGAATCGCTGGCGAAGGATGCCTACCTGGATGCCCGATCGAAGCGGTTTGAAGCCGAGGCGATGGTCGCCAATATCGAAGTTCGGCGGCAGGAGCTACTTAGCGAGCCCTGCGTAAGCCTGGACGCGCACCAGATGATGGACAGCCTGATGATTCGGTTGGACGATGAGGTGCGAGCCCAATCCACCGTGATCAGCGTTCTTCGAGACGAGGAAGAGCACCTGTTGGCGGAGTGGCATCGGGCCAAGCAGGAGTTTGAGGCGTTGGTGAAGCTGCAAGGGAAGGCGCAAGAGGCTCATCAGAAGGAAGTGGACCTGGAGGAGCAGAAGGAGCTCGATGAGTGGTCGGTCACCCGGAGGGCAGCATGAGCAGCCTGAGGCCGCTAGGGCCGCAGCAGATGCTTGCCCGGATGGCGGAGTTCCAGGCTCAGATCCAGCCGGAGCAGCCGGCGGTGGCATTCCAGATTCCGAATTCGCAGCCTCCCGCCTTATCAGGATCGATCACATCGGAAGGTTCTTACGCTCCCCTCAATCCATTTGGTCCAGGGGCCGAAGTGCAGTCGAATCTCTCCTCCGGTGACTTGCATCCTCTGATCGACCGAGCGGCAAAGGAGGAGGGCATTGAAACCGCGCTATTGGACGCGTTGGTCCAGACCGAGAGCAACTACAACCCGGGCGCGATCTCCAGCAAGAGGGCGGTCGGGCTGACTCAGCTTATGCCGGACACGGCTCGTTCGTTGGGGGTGACCGATCCGTTTGATCCCGTGCAGAACCTTCGTGGTGGCGCCAAGTACCTCTCCCAGATGATCAAACAGTTCGATGGAGACCTTCCGAAGGCGGTCGCGGCTTACAATGCCGGACCGGGAGCGGTGACTCGATATGGCGGTATCCCTCCTTACTCGGAAACACAGAATTACGTGAACAAAGTGATGGGCCTCTACCGGGCTAAGAGGGGCGGATGAAGAAGCTGTTCATCATTCTCCCGATCGTGATCTTGGGAGTTGGCGTTGGCTTGGTGCTAACGGGGATCGTAAAGATCCCGGGGATCAACACTAAGAAGGCGGCGGCCAAGGCCAATCAGCTCTACACGGAGGGCAAAGATGCGCCGAAGGTGGCCAATAAGACCGAGCCGCCCAAGAAAGAGGCGGAGCCACCCAAAGATGAGCCCAAGAAAGAGGCTACGCCTCCAAAGGTGGATGCTCAAGTGGTCATGGAGACCAAGCCAGAGGTGGGCGAGAAGAAACTTGCCAAGCTTTGGAATGAGCTCGAAGCACCGGTTCTCAAAGACATTGTCAAGGACTGGAAGGACGCGGAGCTGGCGTCAATCCTTGTTCGGATGGATTCCGCCAAGGTGGCTGAGCTGCTGGGCACGTTGGAACCCAAGCGGGCTTCCCAGGTGAGCCGCGAGCTTCAGAAGCAGGCATCGGTGGTTCAGAAACCCACCGGCGCATGACGGAGGGGCTAGCCGGTTAGTTCGGTTTGTCCCCTTATTTGTCTACATTTCTTACAAATTGCCGTCGTGGGCGGGGCCATTGACCGTATCATCATTGCGGGGGATTAAAGATGGTCCGAAAAGTTATCTGCGCACTTGATACGCACGACTTGGATGAGGCGATTCGCACCGTTAGGCGATTGTCTTCGCACGTTGGAGCATTTAAGGTCGGTCACGGACTGACCCTCCCGTATGGATTGGATGTCCTTGACCGGCTGCGAGATGCTGGTGCATCCCGAATCTTCCTCGATCTCAAGTTTCACGACATCCCGAACTCGGTTGCCCTAGCCGTTGGCGAAGCGGCGAGGCGAGGGGTGTGGATGATGACCCTTCACCTATCCGGTGGCCCGGCGATGCTGGCGGCCTCGGTGGCGGAAGCCCGAGCCTGCGCAGAAGGAACGGAGCCGCTGCTGGTTGGAGTGTCGGTTTTGACTTCACTGGATCAGCACACTCTCACGGATCATTTGGGGGTGAACCGCACCATCGAGGAGCACATGATCTACCTCTCTCGGATGGGCATGGACAACGAACTCGACGGAGTTGTCTGCTCACCTCATGAGGTGAAAGCGATTCGAAGCGCTCTTGGAAGTCAGGCGGAGATTGTTACCCCTGGCATCCGGCTGCCGAACGGGGACCTCCACGATCAGAAGCGAACGGGCGAGGCGCTCCAAGCCCTTGCCGATGGCGCGAGCTATCTGGTGATTGGTCGAGCCCTTACCAGCAGCGACAATCCGGAAGAGACCCTGGTGAAACTGGGTTTTGAACGGGTTGGCGCCTAGTTGGCATCGCTGCACGACCAACTCTTAACCTGGTTTGATGCCCATCGCCGCGATCTTCCTTGGCGGCGTACCTCCGATCCGTACGCGATCTGGGTGAGCGAGATCATGCTTCAGCAGACCCAGGTGGCGACCGTCATCCCCTACTACGAGCGATGGATGGCTCGCTTTCCGACGATCCAGGCTCTGGCGGCGGCATCGGAGGATGAAGTGTTGGCGATGTGGCAGGGATTGGGTTACTACCGTAGAGCCAAGCTGTTGCTTGCTGGAGCGCGTTCTGTGGACGTGATTCCGCGATCCGCGGATGAATGGCGCAAGATTCCGGGAATAGGTGCGTACACCGCGGGGGCGATCGCGTCGATTGCTCAAGGCGAACCTACAGCATTGGTGGATGGCAATGTGGAGAGGGTGTTTGCGCGGCTGAACGCCTGCGAGGAAGCGGGGCCAAGACTGAGCAAGGCGGCGTGGCAATGGGCCTCCGCGCATGTCCATCCTGATCGACCCGGTGATTGGAATCAGGCGCTGATGGAGCTTGGAGCAACGATCTGTCGCCCCGTGGAGCCGCTCTGCGAGCAGTGCCCGGTCGCCTCTCATTGCCAAGCTTTGGCGCAGGGGATTCAGGCGCAACTACCAAGATCGACCCCGAAACCCATTCCCGTTCAACTTGTACACCACGTTTGGGTTCCCGTTCATGAGGGGAAGTACGGGATTCGGCAGATCCCGAACAAACAGTGGTGGTCGGGGATGTGGGAGTTTCTTCGAGAAGATGATCAGGCCGCCTTGAGCGATTTGCTCCCAGAAGCCTATGTGGAAGCAGTCGGAAACTTCCGCCATACGGTCACCAACCACCGAATCACCGTCCATGTCTCCAAGGCTCAGGTTTCCCACGCAAACGCCGGACTAACCTGGGTCACCGAAGAACAGCTGGCCGGATACGCCTTGCCCGCACCCCAGAAACGAGCCCTGACCATGGTTAGCCAGTTTCAGGCCTCGCCGCAGCTCAGCTTGCTTTCATAATGAGCCGGATATGCCGGACTTGCTAGATAGCCCACTTGGAACCCAGCTCGATGAGTCGATGCTTGAGGGGTTCGGAGGTTTTCCCAACCAGCTATTTCTGATCGGAGTAGGTGGCGACCGGTACGCGGCCAATAACGCGACCCTGCCGGATGGCCAGACGGTCGATGGCTTGGCGACCTTTCCCGATGCGGATGAGGCCACCACCTATATGGGGCTGCTGGCCGGCCTCTCGGGTGAGATCGTGAGCAAAACGTTTGATGAGGCCCGTGAGATCACAGTTTCAAAGCCTCGGCTAAGCTGCATGTTCCTGTTTGTCGGCGGACGGATCGCCGACGTCCATTGGGTTCGTTAGTGGGCCATCGAAGAGGGAAGGGATTGAATCGCCTTGCGTAGCGGGTTGTCGGCCGGCGCATTAACCAGCACGTACCGGTGAAATCCCGCCTGATCTTCTAGATATGTGGGGACGGTAAGCGTCTTTCCCGAGTGCGTCTTGATCCAGTAGTAGCCCAAGGTCCGACTGACATCCTTGATATCGGCCCAAGGTAAGTCGCGGAATACCCCTATCCCATCGTAGGTTCGCAGGCCGTCCGAGCCAGCGTACACGGGCCACAACCAGCGGGCGCCGAGTGTCACTAACGATAAGAAGGCGGCCAGACCGATTCCTCCCGCAATCGCATCAGCACTACGGGCTATCACGCCGAAGGTAACCGCCACCAGGCTAAAGCCGATCACGACGAAGAGCAAGGTGGTTACGTTGCTGTAGAACCTGCGTTCCCGGAACATCAAGCCTTATTTTTCTACATCCGAGTAACCAGAGCCGGGTTTTAACGTCAAGAAGAACATGAAGCTTGCCGCTTTCATCCTTGTCAGCAGTCTCGCGATGGGGGCGTATGCCCAGACCGTCGGTCGCCTGCAAGTGCGACGCCAGCCGTTCCAGATCAAGATCCGGCACGCCGATCCGTGGGCGGTGAAGACTCTCTTGGAGGGCGGCGAACTCCGGCATCCTGAGCTTTCGACGGTCCTGGCTCTCATGGGCGGGAACGGCGGACAGGGCGGTGTTGGAGGTCAAGGCGGCCAGGGTGGACAAGGCGGACTTGGTGGAAATCAAGGCGGCGGCGGTGGCCGAGGCGGCCTTGGTGGCGGTGCGGGCGCCGGCGGCCAAGGAGGACTTGGCGGCAACGGCCAAGGTGGCGGCGATGGCCGATCTCCGCTCTATCCGGGCGGGCGATTCATCATCAACCCTGCTGATAACACCCTCTGGTTCATTCCCGACAACTAAGCGGGTGCGGGTGGCCCAGACGGGAATGAGATCCCACGCTCCGGAAACTTCTTGAGGATCTGCCGGATGCACTCCGACGTCAGGTGGTACTGCCTGGATGACCGATCCGTCCGCATGTAGACCTTAAGGGTGGCCATCTTCTCGCTTATGGATTCCCACCGGACGTAAGGTTCGACCGCTCCTTCATCGGGCGCGACCTTTGCCTGCGCCTCCTTGGCGGCTTCAATGGCGGCGGCCTCTACATCGTTCGGATCGCTCCCGTAAGCCACGTTGATGGTGACGGCGACGCCGAGGTCGGAGACCGTCCGGTCGAAGTTGATGAAGCTACTCTGACCGAACTTGTTGTTGGGGATGATGAGGAGGCTGTCGTTGAGAAGCCGCACCTTGGTATAGCGCCAGCCGACTTCTTCCACGAACCCCTCGCGGTTCTCATCGAGCCGGAGAAGCTCACCCTCCCGGATCGGGCGATCGATATTGAGAAACAGCCCAGCGAAGACGTTGCTCAGGCTGTCCTGAAGGGCCAAACCGATGATGATTCCGCCGATGGCTCCTCCCGCGAGGAGCGGGCTGATGTCAATCCCGCTGATGCGCAGGATGGACAGCGCACCGAACAGGATGACGATGCCGGTGGTGAGCTTCTGGGCGGTGGAGATGCGGGCCTGAAAATCTTGGCCTTCCTTGAGGTTTCGGCGCTCCTTGTAGTGGAACCAGCCGACGAAGAATCGGGTGGCAACCACCATCGCCAGAATCGTCCACGCGATGGCCAGCACCTTCTCCACGGACACCGAAAGGGTCGGGTTGACTTGGAAGTATTCGAGACTTTGGAGGGAGAAGTTGATCCCGCTGAGCGCCAGCGCCCATACCACCAACACGCGCAACGGCCGGATGAGCAGCACCAGGTTGGCGTTCTTGGACTGCTTGAACCATGGCGCGATGAATCGCGCCCAAGCAAGGCGAAGGATGATCGCCGGAATCAGGAATGAAGCCAGGATCACCAGGGCTTCAAGCCAATCTTTGGTTGTCTCGTTCAGGTGTTCGAACACTTGACCCTTTGAACGAGCTATTCCGGCGCCCTGGCGACTCGTTTAGGCCTTAAGGGAACTAACCGCCTTTGCCTTTCCCGTTGCCACCACCCTTGCCATGGCCCTTCCCCTGGGTTTGACCGTGCCCTTGACCCTTACCCTTACCCTGGCTTTGACTCTGGCCCTTACTTTGGCCTTGACCTTTGCCATGGCTCTTTCCGGGCACAACTTTAACAGGATGGGTTCTTGGGGGAACGGAGGCGCCTTCCCATCCGACTCGCTTTCCAACCGATTTCCAGCGATTTAGGTCGAACTTGCAGTCTCGGGCTGTTCGATCCCAACTCTTCGTGGTGCGGTACTTGGAGTACACGTCGCTGGGCTGACGCCTGGTAGCTTTCGCAATGATGATGGAGCCCAACACATCTTCGATTCGGCCCCCTCGTTTCCGAATCACGTTGATGTCATCTTGACGGACGTTGTATCGTCGGCGGATGACATCATCCCAGAACGGCTCGCGGTCGAAATAGCCCTGATTGCGCAGCTTGTTGAACGTTCCTGGATGCATGCCGATCTGCTTGGCGATTTCTCCCCAGCCCATACCGGATGCTCGGAGGCGCTGGACTTCGTTCGCGTCGCGGTTGCCGTACCGGCTCATCGAGACTACGGGCCCGAGATCCCAAACGTCCTCGCGGGTTTCCCGGCGAATACCCAACACTTTGTCGAGGCTGATGCCAAAACGGTCCGCCAAAAGCTCAGCGGCAATCTTCTCCAGATTGGATTGCCCATGGACAAAAGCGGGGGCAATGGTCAGGGTGGCGACAAGGGTCAGGCTGTAAAACTTCATGATCTTCACTCCAAGGAAATAGATAAGGGTTATCGGGTGGCGCCTTTTGTAGCGCCACCCGAGGGGCGTGTTAACTTAATGTGATCGTGCCCACGTCGGTGTTCTCGTTGGATTCAACGACAACGCCGGTGACCTGGGCGGTTTTGGTTACGGTGCCGTCTTCACTTGTCCAAGTGAAGTTCAGGGTGTAGGTTCCGGGAAGCAGGGCCCAGATATTGAAGCCGCCATCCGCCATGCTGGAGGAGGTGTTAACCTCGGTGCCAACAGGATAGCTGTCACCCGCTTCGTACACCGCGGTGACGTGGGCGTTCATCAGCAGATTAGTGCCGTCCGAGGCGATGCCGGAGATGGTGCCGGAGAGGGTCTTGATGACACCTACCAGAACAGGTTGCAGCCGGTATTGCCCATTGCCTTGCTTGATCAATGACTTGTCAACGTTGAAGTCCAGCAAAAGGGTTTGGACCGCATTTGCTCCGAGATCGGCGTTGATATTGACCTTGATGCCCGTGTTCTTGATGCTGCCCAGATTGATGTCGTGTGTTCCGTCGGAATCGGTAACGGTAGCAGAAGAGACGAACAGTCTGATCTGGTTGTAGTGGCCGGCGGGAAGGACCGCGCTGCCGAGCAGCATGTCGGCGTCGGTGAGGTCGAGAAGATTTACGGTCTCATCGGCGAGGGGGATGGTCGGCCACTGGTTCCCGACCTTGGCTTCCAGCTTGTTGAAGACCAGGTCGATGGAACTGATGGTTGGATCGGGGGCGTCGGCTAGCCGGATGTTCATGGTTCCCGAACCACCCGATAGACCACCTCCGCTGGAGGATCCCCCACCTCCACCGCATCCAAAAGCAACGATTCCGGCAGCAATCACCGCTAAAGCTCTCACCCTTTTAAACAGATTCATGTTGACGCTCCTATGTTTAAGCTAACTCCATAGACCGACCCTTGATAAACCGTTGTTCCATACCTGTTTATCATGCGAAAGCCAAGTTTGCAAGCTAGGCTTTAGGGGTGGCTGAGATTCGACTAGCTGACCAAACGGATATTCCTGAGCTCGCACCGTTGATGCGGCGTTCGGTGGAGGCGCTTGGGCCGAAGTTCTACACCCCGGCGGAGACCGCGTCGGCAGCGAAGTTCTTGACCATTCCCGATCCCGACATCATTGGCGACCGAACTTACTTTGTGGCGGTAGCCGATGGAGCGATCGTGGGATGTGGCGGTTGGAGTCGTCGCCGAAAACTGTTTACAGGGAGTTCGAGTCAGGAAGAGCTTTCGGCTGAGTGGCTCGATCCGGCTCGCGATCGGGCAAAGATCCGGGCGATGTTTGTGGAGCCGGGCTTTGCCCGCCAGGGAATTGGTGAGCAGATCTATTTGGCATGCGAGCAATCGGCCCTCGATTTTGGGTTTACCGGTTTAGAATTGATGGGGACCTTGCCGGGTGTTCCGTTCTATCGACGCATGGGATTTGTGGAGGATGGGCCAGAGAACGTGGAGCTTTCGGATGGTTCTCTTCTGCCCTGCGTGCGAATGTACAAGATTCTTTAATGACCTTGAGAGGGAGTTGCACAGATCGATTTGTGCCGGTTCTGCCAAGTCCTGTCAGATTTGCTGTGCAAGTTTGTGGCGCAGGATTGGTCTCTCAGCTCGCCTTTCGGGCTTAGGGTCCGGAGCGAGCTTTTTTACCCTCCACCCGGGGCGGTGGAGGGATTAGCGGGGAGATTTCAAAGGCGAATCTCAAGGCCTGCGTCGGCCATGGACTGCTTAAGCTCGGATATCCGATAAGTACCGTCGTGAACGATGCTGGCGAGGAGCACCGCATCGGCTTTGCCTTGGGTCACTGCGTCCACGAGGTGCGAGGCGTTTCCGGCTCCGCCGCTGGCGATCACGGGAACGGAGACGGCTTCGCTCACCGCCCTTGTAAGCTCCAAATCGTAACCGGCCAGGGTGCCGTCACCGTCCATGCTGGTCAAGAGGATCTCACCCGCTCCGAGGCTAACCGCCTTGCGGGCCCATTGCACCGCATCCAGTTCGGTTCGGTTCCGACCGCCGTGCGTAAAGACCTGCCAACTTCCATCCTGATTCCGGCGAGCATCGATTGCGACGACAATGCATTGGGCTCCGAAGCTCTCAGCGCCGCGACGGATCAGCTCGGGATCGTTGATCGCGGCGGTGTTGAGGCTGACTTTGTCGGCTCCGGCGTGGAGAGCATCGCGGATGGCTTCGACCGATCGGATACCACCTCCGACCGTAAACGGGATAAACACCTGCTCGGCCACTCTTTCGGCCAATGAGATGACGGGCGCTCGGGAATCGGAGCTGGCGGTTATGTCCAAGAAAACAAGCTCATCCGCGCCCTCTTGTCCATAAAACTTGGCCAATTCCACCGGATCGCCGGCATCCCGAAGGCCAACAAAGTTGACGCCCTTGACTACACGGCCATCCTTGATATCAAGGCAAGGAATCACGCGGATGGAGGTCATACGCCCTGAACGCGAAGGATGCGTACCTCGGATTTGCCTTCCTTGGGGGCGGCCAGGAGGAGTTTGAAGATGTCGTTGTAGGATTCAACCTCCACCTTCTCCGGAAACTGCTCCGTTACCCAGAGTTGCTTGGCGGCCTCTTCGACCAAGCCGGTGACTAGGAGTCGTTCGTCGGCGTGGACATCGGCGGTGACCAGCTCCGGAGTTCCTTTCTTGATCAATCCGCGGGTCTCAGCACGGCCGCCGCCCTCTCCGTCGGGCCTCCAAATGATGTTGAGGTGCATCTCCGGGCGTCGGGCGTTGCTGTCCTTGAGCTGAGATTGGAGCTCGCCGGTGGTCATGAGTCGCTCGGCGGAGACATCGTAGACGGCTTTGCCTTGGCCGAGCTTGCAGTAGGCGTAGGCCATGAAGGGAAGGAGCTGGAGATGGGCATCCGACTTCAGCTTCTCCTCGCTCAGGTACCGAATCTTGGCGACGGATCGGCACTCCGCGAGGCACGAGAGCTGCTCGGCGGTGGGCTCCAAGTGATCTTCCAGGAGGTCTGGGCGGAAGACGTGTGGATTCTTGCTTCGAAGGACCAAGCCTACGTGGAGTCGAATGTCACTGAAAAGGAGACCCTCCTGAGAGGAGATGGGGCTGTTTCCCTGGAGGAGGAGAGACATCACCTCGTCTTGTTTGGGAAGCTTTTCGCCGGGCAGGTAGACCCAGTATTCGGCTACCGCGAGGTACTTGGGTTTGCGGCGTTGCCACCAGGTGATGATCCAGTAGCCCAGGCCGAGGCCCAATAGAATTCCTATCAGGAAGGGGGCGTTCAAGGGCCCTCTCCGGAGAGCCACCTCTCCACAAGTTTTAGCTCTTCGGGGTCTTGGATCAGTGGGTAGCAAAGGTCGCAGAGACCGGCTTCGTTGACCCCTTTGCGTTTGCAAAGGATGCACTTGTCCACCCGGCGGGCGGTTTGGACCGTGGAGGGTCGGCTTAACGCGAACTTGAGCTGGTGCCGGGGAATACCCTCTGAGTTAAGTCTCTCCACGGTGGAAGTGTACTTGAAGGGTCAGTGGTAGACCGTGAACTTCAGGGTGGCGCCAGTTTCCGCGATCCGGCGCAAGACTTCTGGCTTGAGCCCGATGGTGGTCTCGCGGACGTTGGAATTGCTTTCGTAGCCGATGTCGATCTCGCGGGTCTGACACTGATCCCAAAGAACCCGACCCTTTTCGTCCAACCCTTCGATTGCCTTAAGAATCTTGTCAACCGTCGTTTCCAAGGTAACTCTCCGCGCATAGATCTCCAAGGCGACGAACCAGAGGCCATCGAACTCCCTGGGGTCCCCCAAAGGGACTAACCCGTTCTTCTCCAGCGCCGTTATAAGCTCAAGAGGAGGAGCCGGGTCTTTCAGGTTTAAGTCCGTATTGATGAACTTGATTCCCACGAAGCTAATTCTAACGTCAACGGAACTAAACCACGGGGTGTATCATCAGGCCACGATGCCTCGGTTGCTCTCCTTGACGTGTCTCGCTTTCTTAACTATTTCGGGAGCTCTCGCTCAGCTTCCGGCGCCCACCCGCGAACCTTTGATCGGCGCGCGGTCGCTGGCCCTCAGCCCCGATGGAAGCCGCTTGGCGTTTAGCTATCAGGGCGATATTTGGGTTACGCCTTCCGGAGGCGGCAGGGCGGTTCCGGTGACCAACCACATCGAGATGGATGACAATCCGATCTGGTCACCCGATGGCGAATGGATCGCGTTCGCCTCCAACCGATACGGGAACAACGATATCTTTGTGGTCCCGGCCGATGGCGGCAAGACTCAACGTCTCACCTGGCACTCCGGGAGCGACGTTCCCAACGACTGGTCGCCCGATGGCAAGACCATCCTCTTCCGAGCGACTCGGGACGCCGCTTACAACGGTATCTACGGCGTGGACGTGGCCACCGGGCAGAACCACCAATACTTCCTGGACTACCTTGCGGTTGGGGTGCCGAAGTTTTCGGGGGATGGCAAGAAGATCCTCTATACACGGATTGGATTCCCTTGGACTCGGCCTCGCTACCAGGGTTCGGCGGCATCCCAGCTTTGGGAGTACGACGTGGCTTCCAACAAGCGGATCGAGTGGCGGGACAACGGTTTTCAGCATCTCTGGCCCCATTACGCACTGGGCGGGAAGTCCATCTTGACCGTAACGGTCGCGGAGAAGACTCCAAGCTCCAGCTACGTGGGCAAGCCGATTCCTAAGAACGTGGACACCGCGAGTCGATGCCCTAACGTTTACGCGATCGATGCCCCGGGCAAAGCACGCCGGCTCACCGATTTCACCGAGGAGGGTCCTCGCTTCCTCACGGTTTCGAAAGACGGGCAGACGGCGGCTTTCGAACGCGATGGCGATGTGTATGTGATGAAGCTTGGCCAAGAACCGAAGAAGGTCACCATCACGGCGAGCATCGACGATAAGACCACAAATGAGGAGCGGCTGGTGTTGCGTGATGGCGTCCAGCAGCAGACGCTGAGTCCCAAGGGGGACCGACTCGTCTTCAACGTTCGCGGAGAGCTTTGGATGGTGCCAACCAAGAAGGGGAAGGGACCCAATGCGGACGACGCGAAGCAACTCACCACCTGGGAAGGATTCGACGATCAGCCCCTGTTCGTGAACGACAACACCATCTTCTTCTGCAGCGATCGGAACGGCGCTAAGCGGCTGTTCAAGATGAACGTGGATACCCTGGATACCACCCCGGTCACCACCGATGATGCCGACGTTGGAGCTTTGCTCCTGACTCCGGACCGGAAGTCGGTGAGTTTTGTCAAAGCCGGGAAGGAGGGTGGCCTCTATGTCGTTTCAGTGGATGGCGGCGCTCCTAAGCTTCTGCTGAGCCGGCCGAAGAACGAGGACGGGGGACCGGTTCCGCAGTACGCGTGGTCGCCGGATGGCCGCTACGTGGCTTATCCCGAGGACCTACGCCGGAGCGGTTACTACTACTGGGACTCCACGATCAACATCTGGATTCTAGATACCCAGACCGGGAAGAAGACCAATGTGACGCGGTTGAGCGCCAACCACGGATGGCCTCAGTGGTCACCGGATGGCAAATATCTGTTCTTCACCAGCAACCGCCAGGGGACCGGCATCTTTGCCCTGCCGCTGAAGGCGGAGGATGCTCGGGAGACGGAGCTGGACCTGAAATACACCAAACCGAGCGGTCCGGTCACGGTAGAGATCGACTTTGACGACATCGAGAATCGCGGTCGCCGGGTGGTGAACACCGGGCAGGTGGCGAACATTCAGTTCGATGCCGCAAACGGCGAGGTCTACTACCTGCTGGATGGCGACATCAGCCGGGTGGATTACAACGGTGAGAACCCTCGCAAGGTCACGAACGGAGGGGGGATCGGCTCTTTCCGGTTCACGGCGGATGGCAACGGGCTGGAGTACGTGCGGAATGGCACGCTCAACACGCTGAATATCCGCAACCCGCAAATGCCGCAATCCACCACCACCTTCCGCGCGGACTGGACTCGCAATATCCGGAAGGAGCGTCGGGCGGCGTATGAGCAGTTCTGGCGCGCTTACAACTTGGGCTTCTACGATGCGAACTTCCACGGTCGCAATTGGGGAGCACTGCGGACTCGGTACGAGAAGTTCCTGCCGTCGGTTGGTCATCGAAACGAGATGGCGACGGTCCTCAACATGCTGATCGGGGAGTTGGAGTCCTCCCACTCCGAAGTGAGTCCCGCCGCGGGCAATCCCAACGGAGAGAACACCTCTCATCTGGGATTCACGTTCGATTACGGCTACGATGGACCGGGCATTAAGGTCAAAGAGGTCCCCAATCGCACTCCGGGCAGCTATGCCAAGACGAAGCTGAATCCTGGCGATGTGGTGCTGAAGGTTAACGGGAAAGACGTCTCCACTAATGAGGCCCTCTTCCGCGACGTCCTCAATGAGCAGGGCGGCCGTGACCTGACGCTTACCGTCAGAGGGGCCGGCGGTCAGCGCGATATCAAGTATCGAGCGCTGAGCGGCGGCGAATTCAATGGCATCGTCACGGCAAATCGCCTCCAATGGCGGCGTAAGTATGTGGAGGAGAAGTCGGGTGGAAAGGTCGGCTATGTCCACATCGCGGGAATGAACGGCGGAGAGTTGGATCGCTTCAATCAGCAGGTCTGGGAGTACGGCGAGGGCAAGAAGGCGCTAATCATCGACGTCCGCGGCAACGGCGGCGGCAACACCTCTGACCGAATCATCGATGTGCTGGAACGACTGCCCAACTCCATTTACCAAGTTCGAGACGATGCGCCTCAGCTAGGCCCGGGCCAAGCCCTGGGAATTCCGATGGTGGTCATGGCGGCGGAGAACAGCTTCTCCAACGCGGAGATGTTCCCCTACGCCATGCGCGAGAGGAGGCTGGCCACGTTGGTTGGAGTTACAACTCCGGGATACGTGATCTATACTTATGGTCTCCCGCTGGTGGACGGCACCGTCGCCCGTATGCCCAACACTGGTGTTTACCGGCTGGATGGCTCGCCCCTGGAGAACATGGGGCAGAAGATGGACTACGAAGTCCAGTTGAGCCCGGAAGACTTCTTTGCGGGCCGCGACCCACAGCTCGACAAGGCTATCGAGGTCCTGTTGAAGCAAGCGAAGTAAGAATTGAATAAGAAGCCCGTACCAGGGTACGTCCTTGGTGCGGGGATTGCTTGGTACGTTGAGTGGATTAGTTGCATTGCCCGCGGCAGATGAGAGCGGGCCAGTAGGCTTGAATGAATGAACTGACTGAACCTTTGGTTTTGCATGTCGAAGACAATGTCGACGACGAAATGCTTGTGAAGAGAGCGATGCGCGCGGGGGTGCCCAGCAACACCCTGATTTCGGCGCGTGATGGGCGAGAGGCGGTTGGCTACCTGTTCGAGGAGAAACTCCTTGGCGGGCTGACCGAGCATCGTTTCCCCGACCTGATCATCCTGGATCTGAAGCTCCCCATCATGGGCGGCATCGAGATCTTGGAGAAGATTCGAGCGTCCGAGCAGACGAAGCACATTCCGGTCGTGGTGCTGACATCGTCGGACGAGGCGAAAGACATTGAGCGGTGCTATCAGCTTGGGGTGAACAGCTACGTGCCCAAGCCGGTGGACTTTGAAAAGTTCCTGGAAGCGGTCAAGCGGATCGGCAACTACTGGTTGGAGACCAACCGGACTCCGTGGTCGGTAATGCCATTCGTGGCGATGTTCTAAGGCTTCTTCTTCTTAGCCTCTCGCTGCAAAGTGAGGGGCTCTGTGAACTCTCCGCCCGGGTTGACGTAGTTAATCGTCGTTCCATCACTCCCGGGCGTTAGTTCGATCTCCGGAAGTGGTTTCTCCAACGGGTTGTCCATTGCGGACTCTATTTTCAGGAAGGCCTTTCCGTCGTCGAATCGGACGGGGCCCCGAAAGACTATTCCCATCTCCCTTAAGGTGAAGCTGCCGGCCTCGATGGTCAACGACACTTGACCAATGGTGCGGAAGGCGCCAGGATTCTCGCCCGGCGGCACTTTGAGGTTTCGGTTGCCCGCCCAATCCCCGTCCCAGCGAAAACCGGAGCCACAACCCAGAAACAGTAAGGCTAGGACCAGGCCGATAAGGGCGACGACGGATATACTTCGCCAGATGCCCGCGATCACCGCCGAAGTGTACTCGTCGATGGGTTTGACCGACTTCGAGTACCAGCTCATTCTTAAACTCCTCCAAAGAGAACCGACCTACACAGAGCTTGGAATGTTCGCGGTTATGTGGAGCGAGCACTGCGGCTACAAGTTCTCCCGCCCGGTTCTGGCCTATTTCAAGCGCTATAAGGAGGCCCTGGAAGGTAAGGGTTTTGAGAACGCCGGAGTCATCGATATTGGCGACGGCCTTGGGATCACCATGAAGGTGGAGTCCCACAACCACCCCTCCGCAGTGGAGCCGTATCAGGGTGCGGCAACGGGCGTGGGCGGCATCATCCGCGACATTCTGACCATGGGCGCCCGCCCGATCGCGGGATTAAACTCCCTTCGCTTTGGACCCATCCGGGACGGCGAGGGTGACCCCGCCATTGTCGAGCGGAATCGCTATCTGTTTGAGCACGTCGTGGCCGGAATCGCGGGCTATGGCAACTGTGTGGGCGTTCCGACCATTGGTGGCGAAGTAGGTTTCCACCCTCGCTACAGCGGCAACCCCCTAGTCAATGCGATGTGTGTCGGCATCATAAAGCTGGATGAGATCACCACGGCGGCGGCGAGCGGCACCGGTAATCCGGTGATCTACCTCGGATCGGCCACGGGTAAAGATGGCATCCACGGCGCGACCTTCGCGAGCACCGAGCTGGACGAGGAGTCGGAGTCTAAGCGTCCGAACGTTCAGATCGGCGACCCGTTTGCCGAGAAGCAGCTCATCGAGGCGACGTTGGAAGCGTTGCAGACCGGAGCCATCGTGGGCATCCAGGATATGGGCGCGGCGGGCATTACTTGCAGCACGATTGAGATGTCCAGTAAGGGCGGCGTCGGGATGGCGATCGACCTGGACCTCGTTCCGATGCGCGAGGACGACATGACGGCTTATGAGCTGATGCTCAGCGAGAGCCAGGAGCGCATGCTGGCGGTTGCTACCAAGGGCCGAGAGCACGAAGTCATCGATGTCTTCCGTAAGTGGGGGCTCAAAGCCGAAGTAGTCGGTTATGTGACCGACGATGGTGTTGTCACCGTCCGACGGCACGGCAAGATTGAAGCCCAGGTCGATCCGACCCTCCTCACCGACCATTGTCCGGTTTACGAGTCTCCGAAAGAGGAGCCTGCTTACTTCCGCAACGCGGCGACGTTCGATGTTTCGATGGTTCCCGAGGCTGATGCAAACGCGGCTTTGCTCACCCTCTTGAACACCCCGGAGATCGCGAGCAAGCGATGGGTGTACCAGCAGTACGATCAGCACGTTCAGACGCAGACCACGATCACGAGCGGGGAGGGGGATGCGGCGGTGCTGGCTCCTCGGGGAACCAAGAAGGGGATCGCGGTCAAGATCGACGGGAATTCGAGGCAGACCTATCTGCATCCCTATATCGGTGGGCAGCTAGCGGTCGCGGAAGCTGCTCGAAACGTGGCGTGCACGGGCGCGATGCCCCAAGCCGTGACTGACGGACTGAATTTTGGTAGCCCGCAGTCGCCCCATGTGTATTGGCAGTTCGACAACGCAGTGCGGGGAATCGCCGATGCGGCGGAAGTCCTTGGTACGCCCGTTATCAGCGGCAACGTAAGCTTCTATAACGAGAGCGAGCTTGGGGAGGTCCCTCCAACCCCGCTGATCGGAATGGTGGGGATCCTGGAGGATGTGGATAAGAGGATCCCGCTGGCGCCAACCCAACCCAGCGATCTGCTTCTCATCAGCATTCCCAACTTAGATGTCACCCATGAGGCTCTTGGCGCGGGTGCGTACCTTTACTATGTCAGCGGCCATGAGGATGGCTATCCGGTAGCGACCGACCTTCCAGCGGAGCTCAAGCTGGCTCAGGCGCTCACCGAGCTTGCGGCCGCTGAAACCATCCAGAGTGCGCACGATACGAGCGAGGGTGGTCTGGCCGTAGCGCTGGCGGAGATCGCGATTGTCTCCGGGTTGGGCTTGGATGTGGAACTGGATGGTGAACCGTTCGTCTATTCGAGCAGAATCGACGCGCAGTTGTTCGGCGAGTTGCCGGGACGGGTGGTGGTCGCGGTCGATGAACAGAGCGTGTCGGAAGTGGAACGAGTTTGCGTGGGCAAGGGCTTGCATGTCCAACGCATTGGTCAGGTGTTAGAGAACCCCAACCTCACGATTAGAGTGAGTGGTGAGGCTCACCGTTGGCCCGTAAATGATCTGGTTAGCGCGTATGAAAGGTCCATTCCGGATGCCCTCGCGGGATAATGATCGTAATAGTAGAATTGGAATGATTGTAGGATGATGTACTTTGTTTCAAAAAGGAGACGTGCGTTGAAGATCGGCTTACTTGTCGTTGCGTTGTCGCTCACTATGTCCGGGCCTGCTTTGTCTCAGCAGGGCGGTAAGCAGAATCCGCCTCAGGAGACCCCTGAGCAGAAGCGAGATCGCGAGCAGAAGCAGCGAATCTTGGATGCGGTTGCCCAGTACAAAGCAGGCAACGTGGATGGGGCCAAGAAGAGCTTTGAGGGCCTGAATGCGGAGATTCCAGATAACACGGATGTCCAGACCTGGCTCGGCTTTATCTACCTTCGCACTAATGAGGCGTCCAAGGCCGTGCCCCTCCTGGAGAAAGCCGCTAAGAGCCGAGACCGTGATCTCGAGGTTCAGACCAACCTTGGCAACGCCTACATGGAGACCAACCAGCTCGATGCGGCGCTTAATCAGTTCGGCGTTGTTTCCAAGTTGAGTCCCACCATGGCCGAGCCCCACTACAACATGGGCACGGTCTATCTCAAGCGGAAGGATTACGCCAAGGCCGTTACCTGCTTTACCGAGGCCGATCGGCTTAAGCCGAACGATCCGTTCACGCTGAACAACTTGGGCGTGGCTTACGAAGGGGGCAAGAGCCTTCCCGAAGCAGCCAACTGCTTTAAGCGAGCCGCCGATCTGCGACCGGATCACAAGACTTTCGCCCGCAACGCGGGCTTCACCCTGGTTCAAGTTAAGCGTCAGAGCGATGCTCTCCCTTACCTGGAGCGAGTGAACAAGGCCGATCCCAGCGACATGATGGTGGCGGCAGCGCTCGCCGAGACCTACGCCTCGCTGGGCCGCAAAGCCGATGCTCTCAAGATTTACGAGTCGATCAAGGACACCAAGGGTAGCGATGCCGAGTTCTGGTTCAACCTGGGCGTCATGCGCGGCAATCAGGGCAACAACGAGGGCGCGGAAGAGGCGTATCGAAAGGCTCTGGAGATCGATTCGTCCGATATCGACACGCTGAATAACCTCGGCTTGCTGCTCTATCGAAAGGGCAACTACGACGAGGCGCGAACGATGTTCGACAAGCTCGTGGGGCTGAACCCCTCCAGCATCGAAGCTCGAATCAACCTTGGTGCGGCGGCTTCCCGGTCGGGCGATGTGGATGCAGCGATCTTAGTCTGGAAGGACATTATCCGCCGCGATTCCGGCCGCAACGGAGTCCGGTTGGACCTCGCCAACGCCCTCTGGGCTAAGGGCGATGAGGATGGGGCAACGTTCCACTACAAGGAGATCGTCCGCCGCAATCCGAAGAGCGCCCCCGCTCTGAACGGCCTTGGGATGTATCAGCTTAAGCGCTCGAACCTGCCCGCGGCGGAGAACTACTTCCGCCAGAGCATTCAGGGCGATGCCAAGTTCACCCCGGCGTACAACAACCTGGCGATCACCCTGGAGCGATCCAACAAGAAGGCGCAGGCCATTCTGCTCCTGGAGCGCGCCTACAAGATCAATCCCAACGACGCCGACGTCAAGAAGAATCTGGATCGATTGAAGGCCGCAGGGTAAGCATTGCGCATCCATCTGCTTGTTAACCAACACCGGACGGATGCGCTTGAAGCTGCAGCAGCCGCGGCCAGTTGGTTGAGAGACCGGCAGGTGGAGGTGGCGGTGGACCCCGATACGGCCAAGCTGCTAGACCTGCCACCCGTGGGTCCGACCGAGTTTGCAGACTGTAACCTCGCCATCACATTTGGCGGGGATGGTACTTTGATCCGGGCCGCGCACCTATGCTCGGAGATCGGAACTCCGATCTTGGGCGTTTACTATGGGCGTTTCGGCTTTGTCACGCAATGCACCAACGACGAGCTTGGCGCCTGCCTTAGCGACTTCTTTGACGGCCGTGCCAAGATCGAGCCCCGCATGATGCTGCAGGTGGACCTTCTGCGAAATGGGAAGTCGGTCGCTACCCTCCACGCTCTCAACGAGATGGTCCTTCAGCGCGAGGTCATGGTGCGGATGATGACGTTTGAAGTGAACGTGAACGGCCATCGCCTGACCAGCTATCCGGCCGACGGCATCATGGTCGCAACCCCCACCGGTTCCACGGCTTACAACCTAAGCGCGGGCGGGCCGATCTGCGACCCCCAAGTTCAAGCGATGGTTCTTAACGCCCTCGCTCCCCACACCCTCAGTGCCCGGCCGCTTGTCTTGAACCCCGACTCGGAGGTGATTTTGAAGGTTTCTACAGAGGGAGACGCGGTGCTTAGTGCCGATGGTCAGGTCCGTCTTCATATCCTCTCTGGCGACCAAGTGCGTGTCGCAAGGTCCCCGCGTGTGACAAACTTGGTCACCGTGGAGAAGGACGACTTTCTGGTGAAGCTCAGCAATCGCCTCTTCTGGAGCCAAAGCATCTTGGGAGATCTGAGTTGAGCCTGCTGAAGATTGAAGACGTCCATGTGGAGTTTCCAAGCCAAGGCGGGGTGGTTCGCGCGTTAGACGGCGTTTCACTCCGCGTTGAGAAGGGGGAGACGGTGGCTGTGGTTGGAGAGTCGGGCTGTGGGAAGACCACCCTCGCTCGCTGTGTCCTTGGCCTTCAGCCGATGACCCAGGGCCGAATCGAGCTTTTGGACTACCACGTCACGGGTACTCCCAAGGGAGTCGTTGAACGCGTCGGCATGGTCTGGCAGGATCCTTATGCGAGCCTCGATCCTAAATGGACCGTGGAACGCTCGATTCAAGAGCCGCTACGATTGGTGGGCAAGAAGCGCAACACTGAAGAGATTTTCAACGAGGTCGGGCTCGATCCTCGGCTCAAAGATCGCTATCCTCACCAACTGAGCGGCGGCCAACGGCAGCGAGTCGCAATTGGCCGAGCTTTGGCCCTCAAGCCACCGCTCGTAATCTGCGATGAGCCGACGGCCGCACTGGACCTTAGCATCCGGGCTCAAATCCTCAATTTGCTCCGCGATCTGCAGCAGTCTTTAGGAAGCTCGTTCCTGTACATCTCGCACGATCTGACCACGGTCCGTTATTTGGCGGATCGAGTGGCGGTGATGTACTTCGGACGGATAGTAGAGGTAGGACCGACCGAGAGGATTTTCAATAACCCGCGGCACCACTACACCAAGGCGCTCCTCGATTCCGCCCCGGACATCACCAAGCTGATGCAGTTACCGGAGGCGCCAGCGGGTGAGATCCCCGATCCTCGTACCAAATTTGTGGGATGCCGCTACGCGGGCCGATGCGAAAGCGCCCAATCTTTCTGTCTCCAGAACGACCCTGGACCGACCGAAGAAAATGGCACGACCTATTTTTGTCATTTCCCTCACGGCGTAAAGCAATCGGAATTGGCGGGAAGCACGTCTTAACAGTAAGCCATGGAGATTGGCCACCATCGTCAGGCATTCGCGAGTGAGATTCGCGAACTAGAGCACGACTTACTCGAGATGGGAAGTCGGGCTGAGTCCATGCTCGCCCAAGCGGTCGAGGCGATTGCCCGTGTCGACTCCATGCTGGCGTTGCAGGTGGTCCACCGCGACGATGAGATCGATGAGCGCGACCTCGCGATTGAGAATCGATGTCTTCGTCTCCTGGCCCTTCAACAGCCCATGGCTAGCGACCTCCGGGTCATTGGCACCGCGATGAAGATGATCACCGACATCGAGCGCGTCGGGGACCTTTCCGTTGACCTTGCCAAGATCGCGATGAAGGTGGAGAAGGAGCTTGGCGTTACCGATTTTGTCGATATCCCCAAGATGGGATCGGTAGCCCGTGCGATGCTTCGGGACTCGATGGAGGCGTTCGTTCGCCGCGACCTCGAGCTTGTTCAGAAGGTGATCGAGCATGACGATGAGGTCGATGACCTCTACCGGCAGCTTCGGGGTCAGCTTCACGAGCGCATGCGCAGCCATCCCGACGACGTGGTGGTTTCAAGTTGGCTGCTGTTGGCGATCCATCATGTAGAGCGCATCGCCGACCATGCGGTGAATATCGCCGAGCGGGTCTCCTTCATGGTGACGGGCCGAATGGAGCAGCTTGCCACGTCTCACAAGAATGAGGAGCCCGAGGTCGAATCTCTAGAAGAGACCCGGACAGACGGCCCGTAGCTCATCCCGACTTGGCAGACTAGTCTGCGCTCCGAGTTTGGTGGTGGCTAATGCCCCGGCTCGATTCGCAATCAGCACCGCGTTTTGCGGATCGCGACCTTCGTTCAAGAACAGGGCGAGAGCACCGTTGAAGGCGTCACCGGCGGCGGTGGTGTCCACCGTCATCACCTCGATGGTGGGGCAGTGGACGTCAAGCTCTCCGTTGACCAGATAGGAGCCTTTGGAACCGAGCGTGATCACCACGTGCTTCACCCCTCGGTCCAGGAACCAACGTGCGGCTTTACGACAACTCTCCGGATCGCAGGGGGACACGCCGGTGAGCGTTTCGGTTTCCGTTTCGTTGGGGGTGATCCAATCCAGGTTGTCGTAGATTTCGTTCGGAAGGGTGACGGCGGGTGCGGGGTTAAGGATGCAGCGCCGGCCTTTGCCCACCACCGCCTTAACGGTTGGGATGGGGGTCTCTAGCTGCATGAGGATGGTGCTGACATCGAACCGATGCATCCGCTCGTTCACAAAGTCCGCATCGACTCGGGCATTAGCGCCGGCAGCCACGACGATCGTGTTTTCGCCAGAGCTCGTCACGGTGATCATCGCGGTGCCGGTCACCAGGTCCTGCTCAGCGAAGACGCTGGAGGTGTCTACCCCGGCCTGGCGCAGGCTGCTGATGATCTGGAGGCCGAACGAGTCGTTCCCCACTTTGCCGATGAACTTGGGCTTACCGCCGAGCTTTGCGATGGCGCAGGCCTGATTGGCACCCTTTCCGCCGGTAAAGGTGTCGAATCGGCTGCCAAGGACGGTTTCACCCGGTAACGGGAATCGGGGGGCCTTGGTGACAAGGTCCATATTCGCGCTTCCGATGACAACCACGGGTGGAACTACCTGAGCCACCCCGCTAGTTTAACGCTCTGAAGGTGCTAATCGCGATTCTGTTTCGTCACCAATTTGAAGATCATGGACTTCCTTTCGGTTGCCCTGCAATGCTCCTTCCTTCCGATCACGGTTGGCGCGACGCCGGCGGTGAATCTGGATGCGCCAGGTTATGTGCTGCAGGCGGGGACGGGCGAGCCCGCCAAAACCGGCGATCGGGTCACGATCGATTACAACATTCAGGACGACAGCGGCAAAGAGATCGCCAACAGCGAGCGACGGGGCATCCCGTACACCTTCGAGCTGTTTGCACCACCTGGCGACACGTTGTTGAACGGCGCGACGCTGGGAGCTCGCGAGGGAGAGGAGCGCTGGCTGATCTTTATTGCCGAAGAGTGGCACCCGGAGATCGGCTCCTTCAATCTGGTCCGCAACCCCGGCCCGCTGCTCGTTCGTATTCGGGTCTCGAAGGTCGAGCGAAGGTAGAATCGCCCCGATGGTAGCTGAACTCAAGGAGCTTTGGCGCTATCGTGAGCTGCTGTTCACCATGGTCCAGCGGGATCTCAAGATCCGCTACAAGAACTCTGCGCTGGGCTTTCTCTGGTCGTTCCTGAATCCGTTGATCACGGTTTTGGTGATGACGTTCATCTACACGAACTTCATCTTCAAGGATCAGCCGAACCTGGGCGCCTACATCATGGCGGCCTACTTGCCGTTCATGTTCTTCCAGCAGAGCGTGATGGACAGCGCTCAGTCCGTCCTGGGCGCATTGCCGCTCATTCGCAAGATTTATTTCCCGCGCGAGATCTTGCCGCTGGCAGCGGTGATCAGCAACTTCGTCAACTTCCTTTCGGCCTTGTTGATCTTCTTTGCCTACCTGTCGATCAACTGGCTAATCCACCCCGGGAGCTTTCCCATCCAGCAGTCGGTGGTGCTGCTGCCCGTCTTGTTGATCATAAGCCTATGCCTCTCCCTTGGGGCGAGCCTGATCGTATCCGCATTGAACACGTTCTATGAGGATGTGAAGTACATCGTGAGCGTGCTCCTGTACTTGCTGTTCTTCGCCAGCCCGATTGTGTTCTCGGATGAGCATGTGGCCAACTCCCACATCAACCAGAGCACCGGTTGGCTGGTGTACAAGCTTTACAACCTGAATCCGCTCTCCTATCTGCTCACGGCTTACAAGAAGTCCATTCTCGCGCCGATCGATCTCAAGATTCCCAATCCGACCAAGGATAATCCCGAGCAGATCATCACGGTCACGTCGATCCCGTTGAGCTGGAAGTATCTCACCGCCGCCGGTATCACCAGCCTCCTCCTCGTCTTCATCGGCTACGCTGTGTTCAACCGGCTCAAGTGGAGGTTTGTGGAGCGACCATGAGCGGGAACGGGCATATCCAGATCAAGGAGCTGCGGAAATCGTTCAATCTCAGCACCTCGGGAGCGGGCTCGCTTAAGACCGCGCTTCTGTGGTGGAAGCGTCGGGGAATCCAAAAGCTGGACGTGCTCAAGGGCATCTCGTTTGAGGTCCATCCTGGTGAGTGCGTGGCGGTGGTTGGTAAGAATGGAGCGGGGAAGAGCACCCTGCTTTCCCTTCTGGCTAGGGTGTACAAGCCGACTTCCGGTTCGGTGGAGATGACGGGCCGAGTGGCCCCCTTGCTGGAGCTTGGAGCCGGCTTCCACGCCGATCTTACGGGCTACGAGAACATCTTCTTTAACGGAGTTATTCTAGGGTTGACCCGACAAGAGATGCGGGAGCGGACGGAAGAGATCATCGACTTCAGCGAGATCCGCGACCACATTCATGCCCCCACCCGAACCTACTCCAGCGGCATGTTGGCTCGACTTGGATTCAGTGTGGCGGTCCACATCGACGCCGATATCCTGCTGGTGGATGAAGTGTTAGCGGTGGGCGACTACGATTTTGAGCGCAAATGCTACGCCAAGATCGATGAGTTCCGCGCCAGGGGCGGCACCATCCTCTTTGTCTCCCACCAGATGGACTCCGTACGCCGAGTTGCGGACCGGTGCATCTGGCTCAAGGAAGGCGAAATCCATCGCGTGGGTCCGCCCGATCAGATCATTGGGGAGTACGAGGGGCGGGATCTGGACCCGTCTTCGGGCTCGTAAGAACTCGCCAGAAGAGCGCGACCTGGTTTCGGAATCTACCCATCAACCCTAGGGTGAGGACGGTTGGGGTGAGCCAAATTAGGAGTCGCAGCGCGGCTCCCATCCGGTCGAAAATCAAGCAGACGGTTGACGCAAGCGCTCCCCGATGGATGGAGAAGTACAGCTCCTTGCCTCGGTTGTAGCGTGCGACCGACTTCCACCGACCCACCCCCGAACTGGACGATCCTAGCTCGTGGGTGAAGGTCGCCTTGGGCTCGTAGAGGATCTTGCCGTGCTTTTCCAGTCGCTTGCACAGGTCGGTGTCCTCGCAGTAGAGGAAGTAGCGCTCGTCGAATCGCTCGATCGGCCGCGTCATCAGGCAGGCGCCCATCACCTGGGGCACTACTCGAGTCTCGTTAAACGGCTCCACCATCCAGTACCCGAGGCCAAATGGTCGCATGAGCTTGTCCAGGAAGGTCTGCTCTTGGAAGACCCGCCAGAGGGTCAGTTCCACGGCGACGGAGGGCTGGAAGCTGCCGTTGAGGTTTTCCAGGCGGCCTCCGGCGGCCGCCACCTCCGGATCCCGAAACACCATCGATAGCTTCTTGATCGCGTTGGGGTCGGCGTAGCAGTCAGAGTTGAGGAATAGAGCCAGCTCTCGGGTCATCACTTCCAGTCCCTGGTTGTTCGCGGGACCGAATCCTACGTTCTCGGTATTGGCGATGAGGCGGACGTGGGGGAACTCCTTCGCAACCATCTCCGGGGAACCGTCGGCGGAGGCGTTGTCCACTACGATGACCTCGTGCTCAGGTTCAACGGCGGCCAGACATCGGCGCAGCTTTTCCTGGGTGTTGTAGCTCACCACGATTACGCTGACGTTAGACTCGGCCATCGGAGAACCTGATGCTACAATATTCGTTCCCATGGCGAATGAGGTTTTGGTAACGGCTGACGGTTTAGCCAAGCTCAAAGCGGAGCTCGAAGATCTGAAGGGCCCGACACGAATGCGCATCGCGGAAGCGATTCGTGAGGCGAAAGCCCATGGTGACCTTAAAGAGAACGCCGCGTATCACGAAGCCAAGCTCAACCAGACTCGGCTGGAATCCCGGATCGCCGAGCTTGAGAAGGCCGTCCAGTTAGCCAAGGTGGTCGAGAGGAGTAACGCCGCGGGGACCCAGTTAGGTTCCAAAGTGAAGCTCTTGGACCTTGATTTTGACGACGAATTCACCGTCACCCTGGTCGGCTCCTTTGAATCCGATCCGACCCAGGATTTGATCTCCATCACCTCGCCCCTTGGAGAAGCCTTGGTGAACAAGGAGAAGGGCGACGAGATCACAGTCCACTCTCCCAACGGGATCAACAAGTATCGGATCATCTCGGTGGACTAGCATGCGAATACTCCTCGGCTTGGCGGCGATTATGGCCATCGGATGCGGTGGTCCGAGCCAGCCTGCCGAACCCAAGCCGGATAGCCTGCTGGCAACCTCTCGAATCACGGTGAGCGGCCAGACCAAGGTGGACCCCCCGAATTTTGAGCAGCGCACATCACTCCGGATGATCCGTAATGGTGATGATGTCCGAGTGGGTGATTCCGTGGAGGCCGCGCTGCGGGTGTATCGCGAAGAGAAGAACTCCTACATCGTCAACGAGATGCCGGCCGGTTGGAAAGATGCGGCCTACACCTGCACCGGTTGGGATAACGGCACGATCGGCTTTGCCGCGGTCAGCTATGACGAGAAGCTGGTGCTTGGCCTGTACCACGAAGACAGGGCGGACGAGAATCGGCTCCAGGACATCCTGCGCGACTATCAGAACGCCATTACGCTGGATAACACGAAGATCACCGGAAGCCGAGTGCGCTACTGGTTCTGGGAGCAGAGTCCGCACCGACTTATGATCTGTGCCACCCAGATCCCTCAGGAAGGCCTCAGCATTACCATCGCCCTTGGAGACTCTCGGATCATGGAGATGATGCGGATGAGCCCCATCATGGCCGATCGTGATCGGATCGCGGCGGAGAAACTGTTCCAAGACGGCGTGAAGGCCCGGCAGCGGGGCTAAGGGATCGGAGCTTTTGCCCACTAGTCCTTCAATTCTGTAATCCAAGCCCGTTTTCCGGCGTAACCTGAATTGATTCTTCCAAGCAGGAGGTGGTGTGCAACGTATGAGTCACCAACATAAGCACCAGGGAGGTTGTGGGTTTTAGCTGACCCGCGACGATCGACTTTCGGGCCGGTCATGAACCGACCCTCCCTGGGAAGTCCAGAACCGTCCGAGCCTCGCTCGGACGGTTTTTTATTGCGCGGTATCATGGAGACGGCTTGAAGAGAGCCTCCGGGTCCGCGGGAAGGGTCTAACCCACTTCACTCAATCGAATTGACCGCACGTCCTTTGTGCACGCCTGTTTGCGGACCCCGGGCACTTTGCATGGAGGAAACATGGATAAGAAGCTTCCCGCTCGACCCAATCTCGAGCATCTACGCACTCAAGCCAAAGCGCTGCTGTCTCGACTGCATTCCGGGGACAACGAGGCCGCCCAGACTTTCATCGATCACCTTCCGGTCTCCGCCGGTAAGGGTTCGGACGAGGTTCGAACCGCCGGCTATCGGCTTGCCGATGCGCAGTCGGCGATTGCCCGGCAAAGCGGTTTCGAGAGCTGGCCGGGGCTGACCCGGCATGTGGAACAGCTTCGGCAGTTGGAGGGCACCTGGGCCTTTGTGGACCTGGAAGTGGATGGGAACGTGGTCCCGGCGGAGATGTTGGTCAATTCTCGAATGCTGATTGACGGCGACCGATTCCGGATGGAATCGCCTGAGGCCAACTACGAGGGCATCTTTAACATCGACGTGGAGCAGACGCCCCATCAGATCGACATCGAGTTCATCGAGGGACCGGAGGCGGGGAACTGGTCGTACGGCATCTTTGAGCTTGATGGCGATCAGTTCAGGATCTGCCTCGGCTTGACCGGCGCCTCCCGGCCTCTCAGCTTCGCCACATCGGCCGGCAGCGGACACGCGCTGGAGAACCTGAAGCGGGTGTCCAAGGATCGGCCGGTGGGTGTGGAGGGTGGCACCCCGGGCGCACCGCAACCTGAATCTTGGGGTGAGTGCGATGCCGGGGATTTTCCGGAGATGACACCCGAATTGGAGGCGCTGCAGGGCGAGTGGTTGCCCTTGGAGCTGAATCGCGACGGCCAACCCCTCCCCGCCGAGTACCTCCCCCACGGCTCCAGAACGGGTACGGGGAATGAGGTCAAGGTCGTCTTTGGTGGGCAGGTGATGCTGTACGTGAAGATGCGGATCGATCCGACCCAATCACCGGTTGCCGTGGACTATATCCACCTCAGTAACGCTCTTAAGGGCCAAGTGGGCCTGGCGATTATGAAGTGGGAGGGGGAAGAGGCCATCTTCTGTTCCTCAAACCCGGGCATGGCCAGGCCGACCACGTTTGAGCCGGGACCGGGGATTACTTTGAGTCGATGGAGGCGGAAGGGGTAAGGGGGGGAACTGGGGTGAGGGAGGTGAGGGAGGTGAGGGAGGTGAGGGAGGTAGAGACCCCTCAGAGATTGTTTTCCCATCCGACCTTCTTTTCCTTCCTTACCCTCCTAGCTCTTTTTAACCGCCGCCACGATCCTTTCCAGCTCGCTGTTCTGGGTCCTGGCCTCCCCGAGCATCTCCAGATAGAACTCGTCGTTCCGTTTCTGGGTTTCCTGGATTCGGGCGCGGGTTTCTTCGGAGTGGCGTTTGTTGTTCGCCATCATCTCGTTCTGCTGTTTCTTGATCTCGCCGATCTCTGACTTGAGCTCTTTGAGGGAGTTCCAGATGCGGGACAGCTTGCTCTTCTTGGCTTTGTCCTCCCCCGCGATCCCCTCAGCCAGCCGATCGAAATCTTGCTTGAAGTCCTTCTCGCTCATCGGCTTAGCTCCTCGAGCCACGCTCTGAGTAGGGCCGTCTTTCGGCGCTCCTCGGTGAGGGCGGCCTCCATCTTGTCGATGGCTTCCTGATACTTGGCCGGCCACTCCCGGTTGCTCTTCTCAAGCGCCTCGACGGACGACTTCATGAGCTTGTTTGGCTTGGAAACCATCTGCTTGACGGCGGGCTGAGAGACGCGATTCATCGCCCCCATCATCAGGTTCATCATCTCCATCCGCTTTTTCTGGCGGTCCATCCGGGCCAGTTGTTCGACAGCCCAGACTTTCACCTTCTCAAGTTCTTGCGGGTTCACCTGGCTCACGCCTCTAGCTTCTCGCGGATCGCCCTTAGTAATTGGGTCTGCTCTCTGACCTCGCTCAGCATCAAATCCTTGTACTCAAGGTCTTTCAGCCGTAGCTCCTCCATGCGCTGCTTTGATTGCTCCTGGATGTTCGCCATGCGTTTGCTGAAGTTGTCCTCCTCAGCAGCGGCCGGTGCGGAAGGGATCTCCTTCATCTTTGCTTCGAACTCCTGGTGCGCTTTGGCCGCCTCTTGCTTGCGTTCGTCGTCACGCTCAAGGAGTTGGCGAAGGAGGGCATTGGTTTCTGCGATCAGGTCTTGAGACTCCACTCTGAGAGGATAACTTCCTTGGAGCGGGTGGCGGTAGAGGCTTAACGCGTTCTTTCGATTTCTGCCCACTTCTAGTGCCTTCTGTGCGGGCTAAGATTGCAACAAATGCCCAACTTCGATCCCGGCCCTATGGGGTCTCTCGCCCGGCCTATCGATGGTCGCAGCATGCGCGCCACCTCCACCTTCCGCGAGGGGCCGGATGGCAACTACGACCCTACGGCTCCGCCTAAGAGCGACCTGGAGGAGAAGAGTAATCGGGACAACTTTCGGGTGCCGTCTGGCGCGACGCATACGCTAATGGATGTGGAGGGGCCAGGGGTCGTCACCCATATGTGGATCACCTTTCTGGGGCCGGAGCCGCATCCCTGGGCGAAGGACGGATCGGCCAACCATCAGGAGCTGCTCCTGCGCATCTTCTATGACGGGAACGAGCGTCCGGGTGTGGAGGCTCCCCTGGGCGACTTCTTCGGAGGGTGCTTCGGCAAGCGGAGCGAGGTGGTCAGCACGGCGGTGATTGTGGAGGGCGGCGATTCCTACAACTGCTTCTGGCACATGCCGTTTCGCAAGTCGTGCCGGATCGAGATCGTCAACGAGAGCGAGAAGCCGCTGAGCCTGCTGTACTACAACATCGACTGGATCAAGAAGGACACCTTGCCGGAGGATACGCCTTACTTCTATGCGCAGTACACGCAGTCTTATCCGCTCCCGCCGGGAGGTCAGCCGTACACCATCTTGGAGACGGAGGGGAAGGGGCACTATGTGGGCACGGTGTTCTGCGTGCGCGCGCGGAGTCCGTATTGGTTTGGCGAGGGCGACGAGATGGTCACCATCGACGGTGAGGCGATCCCCTCCGTTTGGGGCACCGGCACTGAGGACTACTTCCTCTGCGCATGGGGTCTGGAGCGAACGTTGACGCCCTATTTCGGCGTGCCTTACTTCGATCAGTGGGGCATCGTGGGCGGCCACACCAGCGCCTATCGGTGGCACGTGAACGACCCGTTCGTCTTCCAAAAGTCGATCAAAGTCCAGTTCGAGACGTTTGGCTGGATGTCGCCGGATGAGAACAAGGAGAACCGGGCGCATAGCTGGAATGCGCGTGAGGACGACTATGCGAGCGTCGCGTTCTGGTACCAGACGGGGACGCCGACCTTTGCGGCGCGGGCGCCGCATGCGTCGGAGCGGCGGTTGCCGTCGATTGATCGGGTGGTGGTTTTGGCGTCGGAGGGAAGTTATGGCCAGCGGCCGGTTTCTGAGGAGCTGATCCGGATCGAGTATGACGGTCGGAAGGGGCAGTCGATGAACGAGGCGCAGGTGCTGCGGTATCCGGAGCACTTTGAGAACCATGTGCTGTTTTATCCGATGGTGACCTCCTACCGGCTGCAAGGGCTGCCGGAAGCGGCGGGGGATGAGCTATTCGAGGTCATGCCGTGGGACGACAGTTTCGACATCGACCGGCGGATGCGGTTCTCGATCTCCCTCGAGGTAAAGGAGAAGGAGCCGCTGAGGCTGCTCGTCAACCTCGGAAAGGGACCTAACCTCGGTCAATTCAAGTTCTCCCTGGATGGCGTTGCCTTGGGCGGCGTGTTGGACTGCTATGCGCCAGAGGTGTCTTCGCATGAGCACCACTTCCTCGACTTCTGGCCGGATCTGGGGACTTACACGCTGACGCTAGAGTGCGTGGGGAAGAACCACCTGTCCAGTGGGACTGGCTTGTTGATCGAGTCGGTGCGGCTGAGGGAGCGCCGCCCTCGAGTGAAGGAGCTGGCTTGGGACAAGGACAAAGATTGGCGCTCGGAGCCGATCTACTATGAGGGAACCTAACTTACTCAGTCAGAGCGCTGGAGCCCCCTTGAGGGGGTTGGGGGTGTTCGCCTGGTCCCTTGCGATTGAGGAGACTTCGAACTGGGCTGTGCCGCTACAAGCTCCCCGGCAACAGGTCACCCCCAACCCCCTCAAGGGGGCTAGGACCTGAGGCAAAGTTCGGCGGCAAGGAAGGTCGGGTGTCTTGTGGCGACAGCCATGTTGTTTGGAGTCGTCATCTGCCTCATCGTGATGCTCGCCGCTCGGGTGGATCACTACAGGTTCTTGGGGGGTAGAAAGCCCGTCTTTGGTGGAGTAATTCCTCACAGGTACTCCCACACACCACCCTTCGGAGTCGACTACAGCGTGTATAGCTGGGAGCAAGACTATCACGAGGTTGTAATTAAGGCAAAGAGGGAGCTAGCGACACTCGGGTACAAGATTGAGAGCGAGGACTCTCGCGGGGTGACATGGATCAAGTATTACGATGATTTCATTGGAGTATTTCCTGGCCGAAGCCGCGATAAGAACGACATCCCAGAACCCAAGAACAAAGACAATCGCTGGGTCACGGTGCAGACTTCGAACCCTGCGGAGGACAGTTGGGCCACCCAATTGCGCTCGGAGCTTGAGCCCGATTTGCCGGAATGAGACACTAAGGTTCTTCCTGGTTTTGGCGGAGAAACTGCGACCCCTCCGGGGTCGAGTTTGTTTGCGGCTCTTGTCCAGGGGTCTCCGACCACCTGGCTACTGGCTGTGATCCCTCCGGGATCAGGCAGACCTGAGTGCCATCGATGCAGCCGCAATGTTGCGGTTCGCGGATTTCTGTAGCAGGGATTTGGGGTTGGAGAGGGTGAAGCGGGTGTTATCAGAGTAGGGGTTGCCGCGCTCGCCCAAGCCTTCGCTACTAGGCAGAACCCCTTTGGGGTTCGAGAGCGCTCGCCCTGCCAATCGATAGGGGGCAAAAATTCACTCCCGTCGTAAGATGCAATTGCCAGTCTATGGCGACACTTCGTTTGGGAGAGGCTTTTATGAATTACAGGTTTCTGATCGCGGGCGCCGTTTTGGTGGCGGCCCCAAGCGCGCATGCGGCTTTTACGATTACGTTGGATCAGCCTCTGCAGGCGGTGGTTCTGCCGAATGCTCACACGGAGATCTCCTTCTTGGGGAACGCTACCAAGGATGAGCAGGGGGCGGGTGGCTGGGGAGTGTCGGTTGCCGCCGCTGGCCTGCCTTCCGATACGGACTACCTCATGACCCTTATTGGACCGCAAGAATTCCTGGATTGGTTGGAGACGCCTAGTTCGCCTACGTTCCACGGCACGATCTTTAAGATTTTCGTAGAGCCCACCAATCTGATTGGGCTGCATGACTATAACGTGGGGACGCCCGATAACAAGCCATTCCTTCAGATGCGATACACAGGTGTGACCGGGTTCCAGTACGAGTCCGCAAAGATGAACTTTGCGGTGGATATTCAGGCCGTCCCCGAGCCCGCGACTCTCAGCGTCTTGGCCCTTGGGGGTTTGGCGTTCTTGCGGCGAAAACGTCGGTAGGCTTTGAGGTCAGCCTCCAGACCCAATCCGGAGGCTGATCAAATTCACGATGCCCGGATGATCCAGAACACGTACGCGTTGATGGGGCGAGTCTCTTTGCCGATCCCCGCTCCGGAATCCAGAACCGCTACCGATGCCATATAGGGCACAGTGCGTTCCCAGTCTCCACCTCCCTCCAGCCTGTCAGAGCTATGACCGTACGCTGACGGAAAGCTTCCGCCACTGGCCATGCCGTGCTGGTGGGGACCTACGGTATCGCGCTGGTAGCTGCCGACATTGTTGCCTCGGTTACCGGGATTCGGCCGGTCCAGTGCATAGCGATCTGGAGCATCCTGATCTCGCAAGGATGCGCCCGAGACGCCTCGCAGGAAGATGCCCTGCAGATCGGGGATGAAGAAGCCGTCGACCCCATCTCCGCCCCAGCCGGTGCCGATCACGTCGAAGAGGGGTTTGAAGGCGGGGTCGTTTCGATTGAGCATTCTGCCGTCGCAGAGCAACCATCCCCTTGGGATCTTTGCTTCCGGGCCGGCGAACGCGGTGATGCTGCCCACGGGGGCATCGGTTAAGGGTAAGGAGTTGTCATCCATATTTCCGGAACCGGGATGACGGCGCAAAACTAACAAACCTGCTCTAAGAATCTACACGCAAGCCACAATAAGGCATGCCTGTTGTCTCGGCCCTCTTGCTGACGCTTGTTCTTCAAACCAAGGTGACGCCTGCCGTCAAGGAGGCACGCACTCTGGCCAAGGCGGCTGAGACATACGCCGGTAAGAACAAGGCTAAGGCGCGGCTGTACATGCTGCAGAGCAACAAGTGGGTCGCGATGAAGACCGATGGAGACCACTTGAAGGACGAGATGTGGCGGGAGGATGTGAGCCTGGTCGCCTTCCGGTGGGACCTCAGCGGCAAGTACAGCATCGTTTCCTACACGGCGGGCTCGCCCTCGGGCGATTGGTCGGGTAACAAGGTCAGCACTTACCGGTCGGATGGAACGCTGTCCCACTCTAGTTACCGGTTCGCCGCGTTCATGTTCAGCGGGCTGTCTCTGGATGAAGAGACGGTTTATGATGCCAAGGGCAAGAAGATTTTCAGCCTGTTCACCCTGACGGACCTTAACGGCAAGCCGAGAAAGTCGAAGGAGGAGCAGAGCCAGATGGTGAGCTCCCGTCCGCAGATCAAGGACTATATGAAGACCAGTCAGTTGCCGTTCAAATAGGATTCTCTACCCCCAACACGGGGCGAGTTGGGGGAGCCGGCCCTGTTGGCACACAATAGGATCATGGGTCTGTTCAGCGCACTCTTGGTGGCATCGGTGATCTCCGGGCAGGGTGCACCGTCCGATGTGCCGAAGAATCACTGGGCTTATCCTGCGGTCAACCAACTGTTTGAGGAGGGTCTGCTGAAGGGTTATCCCGCTCAAGGCTCCAAGCCGCTGAAGCTGGAGAAGATTCCGTGGGACGCGGAGTCGGCATTGGGAGAGATTCACCGGTTGGAGAAGAAACTGGGGTCGCTGTCGTTGTTCGTCGATCCGATGGGCCACATGCACCGGGAGGATTGGTCGTCTTTGTACATCCAGTGCATCGCCGCTTACCATCTGGGAGATCGGGTCCGGAACCTTGCGAATGAGGTGAGCGGCAAGACGAAGGCTGTTTCCTCGGTGGCGCAGTCCAGGAAGGACCTGGAGAACAATCTCACTGAGCTGGAAGCTATCGTGCGGCTCATCGGGATGACCCAAGATGGCATTCGCAGGTTGGACGGTGATCCTGACAAGCTAGTGCGAGACTTAGAGCAGTTGCGATTTCGGTACTCGGCTCAATTCAAGGGTTAGGCGTTGGTGGTACCAAGTTCCAACCAGTTCCAATTGCAAAAAGAGGGGTACTGTTCACCTCGATGAAATGGTTCTGGTTATCGATCGCCGTCGCGTGCAGTCTCGTCACCGGATGCGGTGGTGGTGGCAACTCAGAGTCGGGAGAACCGAACTCCCACATCCTGATCGCGGACGCTGACAATCACAATGTCGTCAGAATTGGCAGCATTGGTGGTGATCACCTCAAAACCTACGGCGCCCCGGGTACCGGTGAGGGTCAATTCAGCAGTCCGCGGAGCATGGCAGTCGACTCGATGGGTCGCATCTATCTTGCGGATACCGGCAATAACCGAATCGTTCGCATCGATGACCCGAAGGGCACCGGCTGGACAACTTACGACACCGACCTGTTTTGGCCGACCGCAATCGCCATTGACTCCCAGGACCGGATCTACATCAGCGATTCAGAACACCAACGAATCGTCAGGATCAACAATATGGCCGGTGCCGGGCTTGTCACATTCGGTTCCGATGGAAACGGGGTCAACCAGTTTAAGCAGGCCAACGCGATTGCCCTTGATTCAACGGATCGCCTCTACATCACGGACAGCATCAACCATCGGTTGGTGAGGATCGACGACATGACGGGCACAGGCTGGACCACTTTTGGGACATCAGGGAGCGATGTCAACCAGTTCTCCTTTCCGATGGGTCTCGCCATTGATCCCCAAGATCGGGTCTACATCGCAGACAGCGGCAATCATCGCATTGTCCGCATCAATGATATGACGGGCGCCGGTTGGGTCGCATTTGGCTCGGATGGCACGGGTGTAAACGAGTTCAATGACTTATGCGGATTGTTCTACGATGGCCCTAATAGTCGTTTGTATATCGCAGATCGATTTGGCGCCCGCCTAGTTTCGGTCACCGACATGACCGGCGCCGGTTGGACCACGTTTAGTCACGGCTCTGGTATTGATGCGATGCACCCGTTCGGCATCTGTATTCGGTAGACCACGTTCGCTGCAGTATTCCACCGCCCAACTACCTCACCGACGGTTCGTATGGGTTGCTTTCGAGCGATGAGTTGGCGGGCTTGCCGGTGCTGAAGTCAAAATAGCCCGGCTGGGCGGCAGGCGGATTGATCTTGTCCCGGGGCTTTTCCGGGATGCTGTCCACGATCTTCACAAAGATGATGAGGAGCAAGAAGAAGATGACGGCGAAGATGATGTACGGGGTGAGGTTTGCCTTTCCCGGTACCACCACCTCTCGGACCACCTGCTGAGGAGGGGCTTGGACGGGAGGAGCCATCGCCGACTTGGGGCCGCCAATGTCAAATGCCACCACCCCGACCGGGATGCGATCCGGCTCTTGCCGAGGCTCGGGATTGGCCTTAAGCTCCGTTTTCTCGATGACCGGCTTGGGCAGCAGGGTCTTGGCGATGTAAATCTCCGTGTACTCCTGGCTAGAGAACTCAGGTCGCTGGTTAGGCGTGCGGTCGGAGATCTCATCGACCACGTAGTCGTAAAGCTCCCGAACCCCGATGAGCCCGTCCCCATCCAGGTCGGCCGCTCCGGACTTCAATCCTCCCACTAGGCACTGAGTGAAACAGGACGGCTGGGGGCAGCCTTCCACGTTATCGCCCTCCCACGAGTATTGGGTGGCGCCGCTGCTGGCGATGTACACCGTGCCCTTTCCGCCCGAGAACGCATCGCTGAGATTGACGGTGTTGGCCGCCCGATGGCGGCTTCCCCGAGTGAATGCGCCGGCGTAGCAGCAGTCCAGGACCAAAACCTTCTGGCGGGATCGGCACGTCAGGATCTGTTCTTGGATGAAGGCGGCGGGGACGGCAGTGGAGGCTAGGAAGTTGGTATCGGTATTGCGGGCTGCCAGGAATAGACGCCCATCCGTGGACTTCACCCCATGCCCGGAGCAATAGACCAGGGCCGTGTCTTGCAGTTTGACCTCGGTATAGAACCGTTCCAGGGTGTGGCTAAGCTCGTAGCTGGTGGGATTCTCCAGAACCTCCACCTCAAAGTCGGAGACGTTCCGATCCTCCAAGACCTCTCGAAGGGCACGAACGTCGGCTAGGGTTCCCGCCAGGGGCAGCAGCTTGGCGTCGCTGTATTCGGAGCAAGCGATCAGCAAAGCGCGGCGGCGGGCCATGTGGCGATCCTATGAGACAGATTTCAGGAAGCTTTCTTGGTCGGCGATGTTGCTCATCGCCAAGTTGAGCCGAGCCCCGTTCGGGCTTTCCAGGGAGCCCTTTAGGCCCCGAGATTTCAGTGCCTTCACAATGACCTCGATCGCCTTGACGCTATAGACAAAGATCTGAAGGGAGAGCGCCCCGATCTCCAGGGCTTCGAGTCCTACCTTGGCTCCCTCAGGCGCGGCTTCCTTCGGCGCTTCGATGGTCTCCGCGACCTCCTCTTCCAGCAACTCGGCTTTGAGCTCGTTCGTAAGCCGTTCCAGCAGTTCCGGATCGTGTCCATCCTCCAACTCGATTCGAAGCAGCGCGTCCCCGGTCTTGACCATGTGAAACATTATGTCGCGGAAACCGGGGGATCGGAAGATATCCAGATTGGGCTTCGTCGCTTGACCGGGAAAGCGTCATCAAAGGGATCATAGGTTGGCTCAGCAGGCTTCCGCATGATGGGCTAGGGACCGGCGCCGGTCAGAAAAAAGCCGCCGTGTACACGGCGGCGAGTCTTACAAATTGGGGTTTTGCCCTTTGGAGAGTGAGTCCCCTCCTTCGTTTGGCACTATCGTTTGTGAAACGATAAGCTCTTGTTTCCTAGTTAAACGAGCAGGCCGGGAGCCAGGAGCGGGTGGGGCCGTAAGATTGGTGTGAAAAAAAGCCGCCGAATTCGCAATCGGCGGCCCATCCAAGCGCCGGAGGTCATCGCCTCCTCTAGTGGGTTGTTAGCCACCCACGGAATCGACGGCCGACTTTGCGAATCGCTACCATCAACAAGAAAAAATGCCGCCGATCTTTGTCAGACCACGGCGGCGATTCTCGTTGGTTTGTCCTTTGGAGAGAGATTCTCATACGGGCACTCTCGTTCTGAGTGGAGCGCCTCGCCTTTTTGATTAACGCCCGTCAGGAAACCCCGGCTGCATTTGGGGTCTAAAACGATAGAAATGAGGACGGGAAAGCGGGTGGATTTAGCGATACTCTGCATCCCGTCGAAGGTGGGCATTGAGAGCTACCAACGACGTGTCACCGCCGCCGCTCCCCGCGGCGGCTTGACTTAAGCCCAGAGGTCGCCGTCCCCATTGGCCTCGGTCGCGCGGTACTTCGCCCAGAAGCCGGACTCATCGCCTTCGTAGAAGAGCAGAGTGTTCATCAGGGTCTTGCCGAGGTTGATGCCCTCCTCCGGAGGCTGGAAGCACGGGGGATGCCCCTCTGTCCAGAACGAGAAGCTGTCTTCCTCCACCCTTACAAATCTCCAGACCGCCTCACCTGGGTAGTTCACATAAAAGCGGGCCATGGATTCATCTTAAGGGCAATAAACACAAAAATGTCGTCGTGTTTATCATGGACATAGGGTGGCGCTAAGAACGGTCCCGCAACGTGTCAAATAACCGTATGAACCCTCGTTTCTCTTGGCCACAGTTCGACCGCAGCAAGCCACTGTGGCGTCCGTCACGAACATGGATGAGCAGGAAGTGGAACAGAGGTTCGAAATGCTGATGAGGTTGGCGGGCGGGCCGCTTCCATCTACCTGCGTTCCGCTCCATGGTCGAGCGATCTCAGAAGAAGAGCTCTTTGACTATTTCCAAGACCTGAAAGCCTTTGAGACCCACCTGACGGGGAGGTCGATAGCAGAGGCATGGGAGGTCTTCCGAACGTTTCAAGAGTCGTTGGCGACGATCGAGCTGAGGTCGGTAAACGAGGCCACGTTCCGATCCTGTTTTCCGACGCTCGGCGCAACGTCGATGGGCCAACACCTAAGTTGAATTCGCCAGCCCTTATCCTTACGGTCCGATGTACGATGGGATCGTGGGTCGAAAAGGGTGGCTTAAGGTGTCAGTCGCGGCGAGCGTTCTGTGTGGAATCGCTCTAGTCGTGCTACTGCTCACCGCGCCCTCGGAGTATGAGTTTGTCCGCAGGTTAGGGGGGAGCCGATGGGAGCCTAAGAACGTCTCGCCTCTCATCCAAATTGGCGCCCAGCCCACCGCTCGCTTTGTTTTCGCGACAGACCCGGAGCAGGTGCTCAAAGAGATGAGGTCTGAACTCGCCGGGAAAGGCTGGTTCGACCTCAACGAGATTGACTCGACTCACACGGCCTGGTGGACGACCTTTGCCAGGTCGGATGATTACAAGGCCGCCGGTTTCAATCGGGACCGGAGCGACTGGATCAACCTCTCGCCTACTTACAACTATGAAGACTATCCGGACGGAACGACCTGTGTGGTGGAACTGTGCATCGAACCATCGTGGATGCACCGCCAGATCCAACGTTTTCGAGAGCTGATCTTTGGACACTCGTAGCGTGATGCTTGTCGCGGGGTGGTATGTGGTGGCAAGCCTGTTGACTCTCGCGATCTACGGTTGGGACAAGCGCCAAGCCACCCGTTCCGGTCCCCGAACGCCGGAGTCAACGCTGCACCTCCTGTCCCTCCTCGGCGGCTGGCCGGGGGCGCTGATTGGGCAGCACCTGTTCCGGCATAAGCGGCGAAAAGGGGCGTTTATGGTCGTGTTCTGGTTGACGGTGGTGGTGAACCTTTCGGGATTGTTTGTGGCGCTCACGCAGTTCTAAAGCTGTGCCGACTTCATCGCCTGTTCAATGGCAAAGATCACTTGGTCCACATCTGGTGCGGGGCGGAACTCTACGGCGCGATGGTAGGCCAGGTGGGCGCCCTCCAACATCTCCGTGGCCGTCTGCTTGAAGGTGTTGGGCATGCGCAGCCACTGCACAACCCAGTGGAGAAACTCGTTAGCCATCTGGATAGTGCCGGTCTCGGGCGGATGACCAACGGATGTTCGGATGACCACCGTCAGGTTGGCCGCGAGCTCAAAGGCGAAGGTGCGCTGCATCGACTCTGGCTGCTTGTCCAGCCATTGACGAGTGTTGGTAAGGGTCGCCTTTAGCTTGTCCAGCGAGTCGGCTTTGGGTGGATCGCCTTGGATACTCTGGTTTTGGGCTAAGGACATGTGGAGGATGAGGCCGATAGTCGCCCCAAACATGCCTACGAAGAACGCGGCCATGTAAGTGAAGGGAATCACCTTGGGAAGGGCGAGGAGGATGGGAACGATGAACCCGATGACGAACAGCACCACCGGCAGAAGCTTGAGCCGGACCAGAGTTCGCATGAAGGCCATTTGGGGAGAGGCTACCTGGCGGACACGAATGACCAACAACGAACGACCAAGGACAATCGACGAACGACAAACCGATTGCTTGACCTATCCGTTCGTCGCTCGTAATTAGTCGTTAGTCGTTTTGTCTTCGCTGGTAGTCTTCGCTCGATGCAGTGCGCAATCGTCATCCCGGCCCGAATGGCCAGCACCCGGTTTCCGGGCAAGCCTCTGTGCGACCTCTGTGGCAAGCCGATGGTTCAGTGGGTTTACGAGGCGGCTCAAAGGGCAGGAATTACCGAAGAGATCGTAGTCGCTACCCCTGACCAGGAGATTTTCGATGCAGCTGTTGCCTTTGGCGCCAAGGCGGTCATGACCCGCCTGGATCATCCCTCGGGCACCGACCGCCTGGCCGAGGTCGCGGAGAAGGTGGTGGCCGACTTCTATGTGAACGTCCAAGGTGATGAGCCCTTGATCGATCCCGAGACCATCCGCGCCTGCGCCCAACCCCTCATCGACCATCCCGAGGTCCAGATGGCTAGTATCTTCAGCGTCTGTCCCGAGGAGGAGATCGAGAACCCGGCGGTGGTGAAAGTGGTCACCGGCCTGAACGGAGACGCCCTCTACTTCAGCCGCCACGCCATTCCATACCCTCGGAATGCGCGCTCGGTTGTCAAGAAGCATGTCGGGATCTACGCCTATCGGCGAGGAGTCCTCCAACAGTTCTCCACCTGGCCCCCCTCGCCACTGGAGCAGACGGAGAGTCTAGAGCAACTCCGGTTCCTTGAGAATGGAATCGGGATTCGGATGGCAGAAGGGAAGGGGAGTGCACTGGCGGTGGACACGCCGGAGCAGGCGGAGGAAGTTAGGCGGATGATGGAGGTGAGGGGGTGATGGAGGTGAAGCAAGCGAAAACATATCACCTCCATCAACCAACGCACCGACATCACCTCCGTCATCCCCAATCCCGCCCTCTTCCCGTATACTAGAGAACCTTCAAGCAGCGCCGCTTGTTAAGGCCTTATCACTCGCCCCATGGCAGCGGCTTACCAGATCGGACATGAGTGGGAAGAGCCCGATCGGCTTCATGAGCTGCTCGAGCACATTCGCCATGAGCGCCCTGAGGCGGATATTAAGAAGATCCGCTACGCCTACTTCATTGCCGAGCAGGCCCACGCCAAGCAAAAGCGCTCCAGCGGTGAGCCCTACATCCTGCATCCGCTAGCCGTCGCCCACATCCTTGCCGACCTGCGCATGGACGATGACACGATCTGCGCCGGCCTCCTGCACGACGTCATCGAGGACAACCCCGAGTACACCGCCGAGAGCATCACCAAGATCTTTGGTGAGGATGTGACGATGCTGGTGGAGGGCGTCACGAAGCTCAAATTCCGCACCGTCTCGGAGATGTCGGAGCGACAGAAGGCCGCCGCAGAGGCCACCCGCGCCGGGGAAAGCCTTCGCAAGATGCTCCTGGCCATGGCCAGCGACTTCAGAGTGATGGTCATCAAACTGTCCGACCGCCTGCACAACATGCAGACCCTGGACGCGCTGCCGCCAGAGAAGCGGACCCGCATCGCCAACGAGACGCTGGACATCTTCGCCCCCCTCGCCGCTCGCCTGGGTATCTGGCAGATCAAGTGGCAGTTGGAAGACCTTTCCTTCAAGCACCTCCACCCGCACGAATTCCAAGAGGTGAGCGAGCTGGTCGCCAAGACCCGCACTCAGCGGGAGGACGAGCTGAGGGAAGCCATTGTCCAGCTGAAGGAGCGGGCTGACGAAAAGCGCCTTACCGTGCTGGACATCCGCGGGCGGCCCAAGCACCTCTACTCCATCTTCAACAAGATGGTGAAGCAGGGTCTCAAGTTCGAGGAGATCTATGACCTGCTCGCCCTGCGCATCATCGTGGAGGAGAATTCGGACTGCTACGTCGCGCTCGGCATAGTCCATGACCTCTGGGTGCCCATCCCCGGCCTCTTTTACGACTACATCGCCAAGCCCAAACCGAACGGATACCAGTCCCTCCATACCAAAGTGGTGGGGCCGCACGGCGGGTCGCTCGAAGTCCAGATCCGCACGATGGCGATGCATGAGATCGCGGAGTTTGGCGTTGCGGCGCACTGGACCTACAAGGAAGGGAAGGCCTCGCTGGATGAGACGAAGAGGCTCAAAAACCTTCGCGAACAGCTCTTCGACTGGTCCACCGACGCCCGCACCTCCTCCGATTTCCTCCGCTCTATCTCCACCGACCTTTTCTCTGAGCAGGTGTTCGTCTTTACGCCCAAAGCGGACGTCATCGACCTGCCCAAGGGCTCCACGCCGGTGGACTTCGCGTTCCGGGTCCACACCCAGCTTGGGATGACCTTGGTCGGCGCTAAGGTGAACGGCTCGCTTGTCCCACTTAACACCCAGCTTCGCAACGGTGACGTGATCGAGCTCATCACCCGCTCCAACGCCACACCCAGCAGCGATTGGCTGAAGTTCGTCAAGTCGGCTCACACCCGCAATAAGCTCCGCGCCTATTTCCGCAAAGCCACCAAGACGGACGACGCGGCCCGAGGTCGGGACATGTTGGAGAAGGAGTTGAGGTCCATGGGTTTGGACCCCAAGCAGTTCTTGGGTGATGACAAGCTCAACCCGCTCGCCCAGCAGATCACCGGCTGCGAGAACGCGGTGGATGTGCTTGCTCGCGTGGGCCTTGGTCTGACCTCGGTCCAGCACGTCATCTCCAAGCTCAGAGGAACCGTTCAGGACCTACCCAGTGCCGACCGCATCGAGGTCAGTCGCACCAAAGAGGGCAAGGTCACCCTGGTTACCAGTGGCATCGACAACGTGATGGTGAATCGGGCCAAGTGTTGCAGCCCGATCCCCGGCGACGAGGTCGTAGGCTATGTCACCCGAGGCCGCGGCATCATGCTCCACCGCAAGGTTTGCCCGAACGCGATGAGCTACATGACCAACGAACCGGAACGCCTGTTGAACTACGACTGGCCTCCGGATGGGAGTCCCTACGCGGTCGGCCTGAAGATCATCACCGTGAACCGGCAAGGCCTGTTGATGGACATCTCTACAATCTTTGGTGAGGCGAAGACAAACGTGTCGGCCGCCAAGATTCGGACGCTGCCGAATCACACGGCGGAGATCGAGGTCACGATCGACGTGACGGATACTCAGCAGTTGCAGGCTGTGATGACCAAGATCAGCAACTTCACCGACGTGATTTCTATCCTGCGGATGTTCGGGCGAACGGCGTCGAAGTAGCCTCTGGGACCGCACGTGCCCTCACGTGCATTCGGAACGTAACGCTCTGGAATCCAGCAGAATCTGCGACCCCTCCGGGGTCGGATGGTAGTACGACCGCAATCCAGGGGTCTTCGACCGCCTGGCTACTGGCTGTGATCCCTCCGGGATCTGCGAACCCCGCATTCCAAACCTGCTGTACCATAACCCTATGGAACACAAGCGACCCTTGCTGATCGCTTTGGCAATCCTGACCGTGGCATCCGCGCTTGCCTACACAATCGCGGTGGCTACCAACGCTGTGCGGTGGCCATTCATTCTCGCCGTGATCCTGATCCCCATCCTCTGCTCGATCTGTGTTTTGCACGTCCTTCCGTTGGAACGCGGCCCTCAGGTGGCACAACGGCGGAGTGTGGTTGGGAGCGGAGTGGGGCTGTTACTGGGCTTCATCATCGCAAGGCTTCCCGAGCCGGTGTACTCCTGGGTCTGGGTATCGGTCGGTTGGTTCTGGGCCGGCGTTGTTCTGTTGGGGATCCGCTACCGCTACCGCTTGTTCAACCAATACCACGCCATCGACCCCCCACCCAGACAACTAGTCCAGTTCTAAGCCGAGCGTTGGGCATTTAACTTTCGCGATCGAATGAGCGGAAAGACGTCGCTGGAGACTAAGTGGACGGCGACCCAGAGGGTGAACCATTGGATTCCCACGATCGGGCTTAGCCACCCTAGCGAGTCCTGGTGAGCTACAAAGTAGCCCAGGCCGATGATCGTGAAGTTGATGAGCAGGACGAAGAGCGGCATGACCGCGATCTCTTTTAGCTTTGCCTTGGCGTTGGCAAAGAAGTAGGCGCCCAGGTAGTGGAAGTAGCTGCCCGCGGCGATGTGGATCACGTAGACGCCGGTGAGAAACATCTGGCTGCTGTGCCGGCTAAAGGCTCCCCAAACCAAGGCCTCGGCCACAAAGAAGAGGGAGAGCAGGGGGCCACGGGAGTCGCCCTCGGTGAGCTTTCGCCAGCCGCCAAACACCAAGACCATCGCGCCCAGCAGGAGCGAGGTGGTCCAAAGGAGCCAGGGTTGGCCCGAGACATGGCCGACATTCAGCAGCACAGCGCTGAGCCATCCAAAGGTCAGCAGAATCTGGTAGGACTCCATCCACCGGGTGAGCAGGGAAGCGGACACGCGCTTGCCCTCAAAGGTCTGCTCGGCTTTGAGGAAGTGGTCGATGAAGTAGAGCCACACAATCGCGCCGAATAAAGACGCGCCCATCGCCCAGCGCAAGCCAACCAAAATCAAAACGGCAACCGCCACGGAGGAGATGTACGCCGCAATCTTGGCTGCTCTGGTGTTGTCCGTAACGGCAACAAGGGCCTTGCCTTGGCCACGGAAGGCGAAGAGAAAGTGCGCCCACCCGGCCCAAGCCACACAGGCGTAGACATTTGCGATCTCAGGGGAGAAGAACTCCGATGTGGCCTCGATCTCAGACTGCGGAACCAAGCCGAAGGGCAGAGCGAAGGTTAGCCCGATAAGCAGGAAAGTCAGGCCGAGCACTACGGCGGGCTGGGCTAAAGAACGGTGCGCCGGGTCGGGCATAGGACTAGCTAACAGTCTACAAATTCATTCGGGTTTGAGGGTCTCAATATTGCAAGCCCCTCGACGCCAGAATCCATCCGGATATCCCTGAGCCTATTGCCAATCCCCATAATCTACACATGCGCGCCATTGTCCAACGCGTCTCTTCCGCCGCCGTCGGAGTGGGAGAGCGAGTCGTTGCTCAGATCGGGATCGGTTTGCTGCTGCTTGTCGGTGTCCACAAGGACGACACCAAGGAGGATGCGGTGAAACTGGCCGACCGTATCGTGGGCATGCGGGTGTTCAACGATGCGGAGGGCAGGATCAATATCAACCTCGCGGCAGTCGAGGGCGAGGTGATCGCCGTTTCCAACTTCACGGTCTACGGCGATGTCAGCCAGCGCCGCCCCAGTTTCTCTAACTCAGCGGGCTTCGAGCAGGGAAGGGAGCTGTTCGATAAGTTTGTGGAGGTGCTTAGGGATATGGACGTCAAGGTTCAGACCGGCGAGTTCGGGGCGGACATGCGGGTCGCGATCTGTAACGACGGGCCAGTGACGCTGGTGGTGGATACGCGGTAGAGGTAAGGGAGGTAAGGGAGGTAAGGGAGGTAAGGGAGGTAAGGGAGGTAGAAACCCCTCAGAGACTTTCTTCTGGTCCGACCTTCCTTACCCTCCCTTACCTTCTTTACCTTCCTCACTCTCCCGAGACCCTCTTGGAACTAGGCCTCTCGACCGACCTTTACTAGGTAGGGATAAGGTAGAATCGCCTAAACCCAAAACCTGTTCCGGAGATCTTATTTTGAGTTCCAACTCAAGTTCGGCGACCGCAGACAAGCCCAAGTCGGCGGACAAGAACGCACCCCAACGTCCCTCTCAAGCTCTTTCTAAGGAAGACTGTCTGGAGCTTTTTCGGCTCCTCTACCTGGCGCGATATTTCGATGTCCGCCTCATTAAAGAGAAGCGAAGGGGGCGCTTAACCGGAACGCTCTATTCCTCTCATAACCAGGAAGCCATCCTCGTCGGCTCTCTGTTCGGCCTCCAGCCCAACGACTGGATCAGCCCGATCCACCGAGACATGCCCGCGTTCTTCCTGAAGGACATCCGCGCCGGCTGGCGCAACCCGGATCGAATGGGGATGTCCATCGAGGAGGTCTGCTGTCAGGTTTGGGGCAAAGTGGGCTCTCCCGGCCGAGCGCGCGACAACTGGTCGCACATCGGTAAGAAGAGTGCGCACATCATTCACTCCACCTCCATGCTGGCCGGCACCATCCCCGCCGCCGCCGGTGTGGTCATGGCCGACCGCCTCAACGGTGGTAACCAGGTGGTGCTGACCTACAACGGTGAGGGATCGACTGCGCAGGGCGTGTTCCATGAGGCGATCAACTTCGCCGCCGTCCACAAGCTCCCGGTGATCACCATCATCGAGAACAACCAGTGGGCCTATGGCACCCCGACGGAGCTGGAATACCCGCTTCCCGATTTCGCCCGCCGAGCCGATGGCTACGGCATCCCCGGCCTCATCGCCGACGGTCAAGACGTTTTCGATGTCTACGACAAGGTGATGCAAGCCGTGGAATATGCCCGCGCAGGCAACGGTCCCAGCATCATCGAGTGCAAGACCTTCCGCGCCTACGGCCACGGCGATCATGACGACGACCGCGCCGCCAAGTATCGCGATCCCAAGGAAGTGGAGCAGGGCCGCTCTCGAGACCCGATTGCAGTCTGTCGACGAAAGCTTGTCGAGCTCGGCTATCTCACCGGCGCTGAAGCCACTGCCCACCAGGCGGAAGGCAAGCATGCCGCGGAAGCCGCCGATGACGATTTCCCCGCCGATGTAGTGGCGTATCTGAAGGAAGGCGTTGAGTTCGCGATGAAGTCGCCCGCACCTCCGGCAGAGGAAGGCGCGATGTGGGTGTTCAAGGAGAACTAATGGCGGCTACTACTGTTGCAGAAGCGCCCATCGCGCTCAAGAAGAATTACCTTACCGGTCTGAAAGAGGCCCTGTATGAAGAGATGTCTATCAACCCGGACATGATCTGCATGGGCGAGGATATCGGCATCCTGGGCGGCGCGTTCGGCGTCACCGAGGGTCTGCAGAAGGAGTTCGGCGCGAACCGCGTGCTGGACATGCCGATCTCGGAAGCGGCCATCGTCGGTACGGCGGTCGGTGCGGCTCTGAACGGCAAGACCTGCATGGTCGAGATGCAGTTCATCGACTTCATCTCCTGCGGTTTCGACCAGATCGTCAACATGATGGCGACCTACCACTATCGAACGGCGGGTGAGGTCAACCTTCCGGTGGTCATCCGCGGCCCAGCCGGAGCCTACGGTGGCGGCGCGCTCTACCACAGCCAGATGAACGAGGCGTGGTTCGCCCACTCCCCCGGTCTAAAAGTAGTCTGCCCCTCCACGCCTTACGACGCGAAGGGGATGATGAAGACGGCTCTGCGCGACGGAAACCCGATCCTCTTCTATGAGATCAAACAGCTCTACCGAGAGCGGAAGATCGAAGAGGAACTGCCGATCGACGACTACACCGTGCCGTTCGGTAAGGCCGCGATTCGTCGTGACGGTAAGGATGTCACCCTGGTCACCTATGGCCAGAACGTGTACCACTGTCTGGAAGCCGCCGATAAGCTGGCGGAAGAGGGAGTGAACGCGGAAGTGATCGATATCCGGTCGCTGGTGCCGTTGGATGAGGACACCATTCTCGCCTCCATCGCCAAGACCAACCGACTGGTGGTGGTCAACGAAGCGCCCCAAACTTGCGGATTCGCAGGTGAGATCGTGGCGCGAGTCAGCGACATCGGTTTCGAATACCTTGATGCACCTCCGGTTCGCGTGACCCGGATGGATACGCCGGTGCCGTGGGCCAAGCCGCTTGAGCTTCACGTGCTCCCGTCGGTTGAGAAGATCGTGAACGCGGCCAAGCGCGTTGTGAAGTTCTAGAGTTCGAGACTTCATGTGCGGGGTTCGGGGTGCCGGTAAGGCATTCCGAGCCCCGTTTTTGTGTAGTGACCGCGCGGCTCGGGCGTTGATTCCACCCGCCTTCGGTCACCACCCAACGTGGTGATATTACAAAGGCCACTAGAGCCGTTGAGCCAAAAAGGTTCACAAGTCACACTGAGTTCAATAGGGTGATTTCCAATAATATTTGCAGGCTTTGGCCCGTCCATGAACCCCAACTCCACGATCGGCAACACACGAGAGCGACAGGCTACCGGCGATCTTCGCTGGCTGGCGGTCATTGTGTTCTGTACGATGATCGCGGGGACGCTTGCCCTGTGGCATATCAACAACTCTGAGAGTACGGCCCTGTACAAGCGTCAGAGCTCGGACGCGGTGCAGTTCGCCCGTAACCACATCTCTACAAGGCTGAAGCAACTGGGCGCCAATCTGAACCGGAAGAGCTCTCGCTGGCTCACCGGCGCTGAGCATAACGAGCATGTCTGGCGAGTAGACGCCGCCAATCTGGTCCGGGACTTTCCCGATATCAAGGCGATCGAGTACATCGATTCCAGCTTTCACATCCGCCGTATCGAGCCGATGACCGGCAATGAGAAGGCTCTGGGTTTGGACATCACGTTTGAGGGTCGGCGAAAGGCGGCCGTGGAAAAGGTGATCTCCAAAACGGATCCCACCATCTCTCAGACGATTGACCTTGTTCAGGGAGGCAAGGGCTTCCTGGTTTACGGACCTATTCGTGAGAAAGGAAAGGTCACCGGAATTGTGGCTGCGGTCTGCTTGGTGGATAAGGTGATGGGGCAACTCCCCTCGACCTTTATGAAGAACTACGAGGTTGAACTGACCGACAATGGGAAGCCGGTCTACTCCACTTTCGACAGCAACCGCCATATCCAAGAATCTGCCGAGGCATCGCTTGAGGCTGAGTTCGGAGTTCCGTGGAAGATTACGATCCGCCCCACCGAGTATCGTCTCTCCAGCCGGCAGGGATGGTTCAACGACCTCTTGCTTGTCACCGGACTAGCGCTGTCTATCCTCTCCTCTATTGCGATTCTGTTATTAGGTTCCGCCCGCCAGTCGGCGGCAAGGGAAAGGAAGGCGAGCGGAGACGTGCGCCGCTACGCCGAGCAGCTTGAGCGGAATGAGAAGCAGCTTGAAACCATTTATGCGATGTCCCCCATTGGGGAAGCTATTGTGGGTATCGACGGCAAGTGGCGAAAGGTGAATCAAGCGCTTTTGGAGGTTGTGGGTTACTCGGAAGAAGAACTGCTCACGATGGATTTCCAGAGCCTTACGCACCCTGACGATGTTCAGGCCGATCAAGAGGGCGCTCGTGGGTTAGCGGACGGATCGATCCATGTGTACGAGACGGAAAAGCGGTACATCCACAAGCAAGGCCACACGGTTTGGGTTCGGCTCAGCGCCAGTCTGGTGCAGACTGCGGACGATGCTTTCTTTACATCCCGTATCCAAGATATCACGGATCGCAAGAACCAAGAACGGTTGATCGCGGAGTACGCCGAGATGCTGGAGACTCAGAAGGACGAGCTCATAGCCGCGAATCAGCGTCTGGAGGAGTTTTCCTCCACCGACGCGCTTACGGGACTTAGCAATCGCCGCAGCTTTACGGACCGCTTGGCAACCCTGTTTAGCCTTCGGGGCCGATACGAAATGAAGGTCGCGGTCATCATGATCGACATCGACCACTTCAAGTCGATCAATGACACTCATGGCCACCTTGTTGGAGATGAGGTGCTTATTCAAATGGGGCAGATACTCAAAGACTCCGCACGAGAGGCGGACATGGCAGCGCGCTATGGCGGCGAGGAGTTCATTATTCTCTGTCCCCAGACAAAGGGAGAGGATGCGGCGATCCTCGCTGAGCGGATTCGCGCCAAGATCGAGGCCCACTCCTTTGACCATGGCAAGGTTACGGCAAGCCTTGGGGTTGCGGAAGTGACCGACATCCACTCGGCAACCCACGAATTGTTGGCTGCCGCCGACCAGGCTCTCTACTCTTCCAAAGAGAACGGTAGGAATCGGGTCACTGTAGCCGCTGCCTTAGATCAGGCAGCATAGCTTCAGGTAACGTGCGCCCATGGGGAGCACGGTGCGATCGCTTTACGAGTGGTGCGGGGGCGAGAAAGCGATTCTGCGGCTGATGTCCGCCTTCTACGGGCACGTACCTGACCATCCGCTGCTTGCGCCGGTCTTTGCCCATATGGATCCCGATCATGCAGTGCACGTTACGGCCTTCATCGCGGAAGTCTTGGGCGGACCCAAAACCTACAGTGAGACTCGTGGAGGGCATCCGCACATGGTTCGGAAGCACTTGATGCGTCATCTGACCGAAGAGCAAAGGCGAGCTTGGATCGATCTGCTCTTGGACACTGCCGACGAAGTCGGCCTTCCCAGCGACCCGGAATTTCGCTCCGCCTTTGTCGCTTACCTGGAATGGGGAACTCGGTTAGCGGTGATCAACTCTCAGGATGGGGCGCAAGTTGAAGAGAACGTACCGATGCCGGAGTGGGGCTGGGGAGTCCCTGGCGGTCCTTACCAGCCCTAGTCGCCGGGTTATTCAACTACCACATTGCGTTGTTCGCCTTCCGTAGCTTGCCTCCAGGAGGCGGCAGTTTCTTGACCGCGTCGTCATAGTTGACCACGTACTCCCACCAATTGTTGTGGAAGCCATCAGTCTGTCCTGCTGCCTGGGGCAGGTGCCGGAGCCACCAGCGCATGAAGTTGAGATGGTGGTTAGGACCGCCCCATGAGTCCGCGTTAATCCATGTCTTCTTGCCCGTGAGGCGCGGATAGTTGAGCCAGTCGTCGGCGGCGCTGAGGACCTTCTCCATCTGGCCGTAGTCGTAGCCGTCCTTGGCGTTCGGCCCGCCGTGGACATTGCCGACCTGGGCGTCGTTGGGGAAGTCCTTGGCCTGCTTGGTGAAGTGGTTCCAGATGTTATTTGGGGTCTTCTTGTGATCCCAGATACCTTTGCCTACCGTGAGCGAGAGGATGCCTTCACATCGGTGGCCAAAGCTGTGGATTGCCTCCGCTTCGCCCCGCTCGTAGTTGAAGCCCATCACCCACACTGTTTTGCGCTGGGCCGGAATGTCGTAGGGTCGATAGAACCAGGGGTTGTCGGTGGGATAGAAGATCTCATCATTGGGAAGCTTCATCGCGTACTCGTCCCAGCCAAAATAGGGAGCTCCCCACAGCCAAATCTCTTGGATGTTCTCCTGCTGGATACGCCGACTGAGGTTGTGGTTTCGGAAGATCGCGGCGTAGCTCACCGCATCGGGCTGATGCGCCAAGTCGCGGTTGTTCCACATCTCCAGGAAGGTCTTTTCGTTGTAATTGAAGCCGTCTCGCTTCTCTGGAAAGGCGTTCACGTCGATGAAGTCGACGATCTGGTACTTGGCGTAACTCCCGCTGGATTCACCCAGATACTTCACCAAGTTCGGCGTCATCTGGTGAGGGTCTTCCCACTTCATGTACTCGCGAAGGGTCTTGTTGCCCTGCGACTTGAGAACCGGATCGTAGTTCAGCACGATCACGCGGACCGTGACAGAGGTCTTGCCTCCCCGAGTCGGAGGGGCTTGGACCTGAGCGCCGATCCCCGTAACGGCACAGAGCAGAATAGACAGCATCGCAATTAGAGTGTAGCGATGAGGGGTGTGTTTGGTTCAGCGAGCTGCGGTCGATGCAAACTGTGGACAAGCAATTCGAACATCTGAGATAGAGGTAGCCTTGAAGAATGAGCTTGTTTGAAACGGACCGATTAGCGGCCCGACGACTCATCGAGAGCGACGCCGAGGCGATGGCGACTATCTACGGAGATCCGGAGACGGTTCGGTACGTTGGGGATGCGGAACCGCTCAGCGTCGACGAATGCCGCCATTGGATCGAAATCACGGATCGAAACTTTGAGAACCGCGGCTATGGAATGGTCGCCCTCACGGACCGATCCACAGGCGACCTCATCGGATGCGCGGGAGTGGTCCATCCCGGCCAGCAGGAGCAGGCGGAGGTCAAGTACGCGTTCCGACGGGACTGTTGGGGCAGAGGCTACGCAACCGAGGCCGTGCAGGCCCTTGTGGAGTACGCGGAGTCCGTCCTGGGAGTCAAGGCGCTCATCGCCACCGTCAACCCCCAGAACGACACCTCACAGAGAGTGTTAGGCAAATCCGGCTTCGCCAGAGGAACTGATCGAATCGAGGAAGACGGGTCGGTCACGCAGGTATGGCTGCGTAAGGCCTAAACCGCTTCGCCGAGATACGCCGCAATGACCTTCGGATCGTTCCGGATCTCATCGGGCGGGCCGTAGGCGATCTCTTCACCGTGGTCCAGAACCACGATCTTCTCGCACAGCCCCATGACAAACCGCATGTCGTGCTCGATGAGCAGAACCGTCTTGCCGTGCTCGTTCCGAATCCTGCGAACCGTCTCCATGAGGTCGCCCTTCTCCTGCGGGTTCATGCCCGCGGCGGGCTCGTCAAGGAGCAGAAGCTCAGGCTGGGTAGCCATCGCCCGTGCGATCTCTAGCCGCCGTTGGGAACCGTAGGATAGGTCTCGACTGCGTGTGTTAGCCACGTTGGCCAGGTCCACGACCTCAAGCAAATTCATCGCCTCGTCGCGCAGGGCCTTGGTCTCCTTGATCGCCGGGGGAATGTCGGAGAGCGCCGTCCACAGACCGGTCTTGTGGCGCAGGTAAGCGCCCACCATCACGTTCTCCAGACAGCTCAGCGAACCGAAGAGTCGGATGTTCTGGAAGGTGCGGCAGATACCGAGCTTGGCGATCTTGTTCGGCGGGGTGCCGCCGATCGCTTTGCCTTTGAAGGCGATGGAGCCCGACGTGGGCTCGTAAACGCCCGTGATCAGGTTGAAGCAGGTGGTCTTGCCCGCACCGTTCGGACCGATGAGTCCGAACAGATCCCCCTTCTCGATCTCGAAATTGACCTTGTTGACCGCCACCAAGCCGCCAAAGCGGATGGTCGCATCCTTCAGCTCCAGCAGGTTCAAGCGGACACCGCCGGGGTGGAGGGTGTCTTCTTTCGCCTGATGAGCTTCTGAATAAAGCCCCACAAATCCGTGACCGCCTGTTTAAGCCATCTCCAACTAAATTCGTGGTGGCCAAACACACCCTGCGGTCTCAGCAGCATCAAGAAGATGAGGGTCAAGGCGAAGATCACCATGCGGAGCTTATTGGCTTCGATAGGTGCAGCGTTGCCGATCAATGGGATCATCTTGAGGACACGGCCAAGGAGTATGGTCGCAAGGACTCCACCTCCCAACGCCGCAAAGTAGAGGCCCACGCGGGCCAACTTCTTACCGTGGTAGTTCATGGAGAGCCACTTCATGGTGACCACCATCGCAACCGCTCCCACCGCGCCTCCGATAAGGAAGCTCACCGGAACGGCTGGCATGTCGCGCAGCTTCTCCGGGAAGTAGTAAAGAACCAGCGCGGCGATGGTCGATCCCGTGATGGATCCGGTACCGCCTAAAACGACCATTGTGAGGACCACAAAGCTGAGCTCCATGGTGAACATGGTCGGGCTGATAAATCCTTCGTAATGGGCCAGGAGCGCCCCTGCGGCGCCCGCAAACGCCGAGCCAAGCAGGAACGCGACTACTTTGACACCGGTCACGTTGACGCCCATTGCGGAGCTTGCCACCTCATCCTCTCGAACGGCGAGGAAGGGAAGGCCATGAACGTTCTTGATAAGGTTACGGCACGTCGCGATACAGACGATCGCCAGGAGCCACACCATCCAAACACCAAGGGTGCCGGTCTGTCCAAACAGGGCCGGAAACTTGGGTTGGACGTTCATGCCATAGGAGCCACCGATAGACTTCTGGTTCTGAACGATGATTCGGATGATCTCGCCGAAGCCGAGGGTCACGATGGCCAGATAGTCGCCCTTGAGTCGGAGCGAGGGAAGGCCTACGATCAAACCGGCAAGGGCGGCAATAACCGCGCCCGCAACCATCATCAGAAGCATCCATAGCGGTCCGGGCAGGTGGGCGTTGGAGAAGTACTTCACCGACAAAAAGCCGGCGGTGTACGCGCCTACCTGATAGAACGCGGCGTGCCCCATCGAGAACTGGCCAGTGATGCCGTTGATCAGGTTCAGGCTGACGCTCAGGGTGACGTAGAGTCCGGACAGAACCACCAAGCGGCGGGTGAAGTCATCCACCGAGGGCATGCCGACGATCTTATCGAGGGCAAAACAGAAGAGGACGGCCAGAATGATGGAGCCAACACGGGAGAGCCAGAACATTAAACTTTCTCCACCTTGCTTGAACCAAGGATTCCGCCGGGTCTCAGCAGAAGAACTACAATGAGGATCACCAAGGCAACGGCGTCTTTGTACTCGCTGAAGCCGGCCCAGATGACCAGGTCTTCCGCCACGCCCATCAGCAGCCCGCCGATAACCGCGCCGGGAATGTTGCCGATGCCACCAAGCACCGCCGCCACAAACGCTTTCACGCCAGGCTGTACGCCGTAATACGTGGTCAAAGGCGTGCCTTGGAAGGTGGCCAACATCATGGCGCCCGCACCCGCCAGGGCCGAGCCGATCACAAAGGTAAGGGTGATCGTCCGGTTGACATTAACGCCCATGAGCGATGCCGAATCGAAATCGTGACTGACGGCGCGCATCGCGCGGCCCGCAGCCGTCTTGGTGACAAGCCACCAAAGGATCACCATCAGCACGATGGAGGTGCCGAACATGATCAGTTTGCCGGTGGGGATAACAATCTGGTTGGCGCTGCTATCGGCCTTTCGCTTGGCCTCGCCGTAAGCGCGCTCTTGAGTCTGAAACGCGGTTCGCAGCTCTTTGCCCTTGGGCGTCAGCTCAAACTCGTTGGGCTCCAGCTTCTTCTGGTCTTCCCATGCGGCCTTAGCTTCCAGGAACGCGGGTTCCAGGCTCTTAGCAATGCTCGCCAGTTGAGCGTCCGATCCCTTGAGAGTCACGATCACGGGCTCTCGGAAGATCTGAGGATTGACCTTCTCATTGATGGAAGGGGGAGGAGAAACCGGGAGGACGAGCTGACCGCCGAACTGGAACAGCAGCGAGACGCCGATCGCGGTAATAAGCGAGGCGATTCGAGGCTGGTTCCGCATGGGTCGGTAGGCAAACCGCTCGATGAGCACGCCGATCAGCGCGCAGACGCTCATGCTCATGAGCAGCATGATGGCCAAAGAGACCAAGGGCGGCATGCCGGCGACCTGCGATCCAGGGGCGTAACCCAGGGCGTAAGAGGTGAGAAGCGCGGTATATGCGCCCAGCATGAACACCTCGCCATGGGCAAAGTTGATCAGCCGGAGAACACCATAAACCATGGTGTAGCCAAGGGCAATCAACGCATAAATGGCACCGTTTAAGATGCCATTCATGAAATATTGGGGCAGAGCCGTAAAGTTCATTGGAACGGCTCTGCCTCTATGGATTTACCGAAGTGCATCAGGTCTTAGTTGGCCTCGAAGTAATCGTACGCTTTCTTGAAGACCTGCTTCATGCCGACGGGGTCAAGACCAACCACCAGGGCTCGCTTCGGCGGGTTGCCGTTCTTGCCCTTCAGAGTGATGGAGCCGCTGACGCCGGGGAAGTTCTCGGTGTTCTCGAGGGCCTCGATCAGCGACTTGGAGTTGAGCTCCTTCGCATTCTTGAGTCCGTTCAGGGTCACCATCGTCGCGTCGTAGCCCAGAGCACCCATGGTGGTGGCGGGGAGGGAACCATACTTGCCCTTCCACGAATCGAGGAACTTCTTGACCTCAGGTCGATCCTCGTCGTTGTTATAGTGGTTGCAGAAGTAGCCGTTCTTGATGGCCTCACCAGCGTTGGTGATGATCTCTCGGCTATCCCAACCGTCGCCACCAAGGTATGGGCCCTTGATGCCTTGCTCGTTCGCCTGTCGGATGAGCGGACCAACCTCGTTGAAGTAGCCGCTGAGGAACAGACCGTCAGGATTCTTGTCCTTGACGGCTTTCAGCTGGCTGCTGAACTGGGTCTGCTGCGACTCATACTTCTCTTCGGCAACGATCTTGCCGCCGAGCTTGACGAAGTACTTGCTGAAGCTTTCGCTGAGTCCAACCGAATAGGGCTGCTTGGTGTCCGTGAGGACGGCCACGTTGCGAAGGCCGAGTTCTTCGTAAGCGAACTTGGCCATGACCGGGCCCTGGAAGTCGTCGATGTAGCAGACGCGGAACATATTCGCGCCGATGGTGCTGAGGTCGGTTCGCGTGGCGCCAACCGCCATGACCGGTACGCCCTTCTCGAAGGCCGACTGGCCCATCTGAGCGGTGATACCGGAGGCGACCTCGCCGATGAGGGCGACGGAGCCGTCGGACATCAGTTTCTCAGCTGCGGTCTTGCCCTTCTCAGGAGTCGACTGGCTGTCCTGGATCAGAAGCTCGACCTTCTTGCCATTGACGCCACCGGCTGCATTGAACTCTTCAACCGCCAGCTTGGCGCCCTGCTCGCAGTCGGCTCCCCAAGGCTTCAGGTCGCCGGTCAAGCTCGCCACAAGACCGACCTTGATGGTGTCGCCGGAAGCCGTATTGCCCGCTGCGCTGGGCATGGTTCGGGAGGAGGGCGTGCCTCCATCTCCAGAGGTGGTGGTTGTGGGCGTTCCCGATGTGGTCTCGCCAGTAGAGGCGGTAGTGCCGCCGCTGCCGTTGCAGCCGCTGCCGATGAGGGCCGCTAGGATTCCGGCCATCGCGGTCATTAGTAGGGATTTCTTCATCAATTCTTTCACCGGGTCTGTAGTCACAGAATGCCTTGGCGCAGCAAGGCTGCGCCTTTGGTGGTGTGAGTATACAGAAAACCCTTAACGAACGCTACGGAGTATCGGTGTAGATGTGCAGACTGGGACCGCCCTTATCCAGGAACAGCAAGGTCCGCACCGCTTGCGAGGGAGCGGTGATGGAGATCGTGTTACCCACCTGGTTGACCGTTCCCGTGTTTGTCACGATGATCTCCTTCTGGATGCCCGCGGAGAGCTCCACATAGTTGGTGATGCCCTGGTAGGGAACGTTGGAGAAGATCGGAGTTTCTTCCGTCAGGTCCGCCGTGGGATCCACGTAATAGACATCGACGTTGCCGATGAGCCGGTCGACATGCACAAACCGAAACTTGCCTTTGGATACCGCCGGAAGGTCGATCGTGTCGTTTGCCAGCAAGATGCCCACCGTGCTGAGGCCGGTCATGTAGGGGATCATCGTGTACTTGCCGTCCACCTCAGCGGCTAAAGAGGCGCTGGCCAAGGTCCCGGTCTGGCCGGACTCGCGAACGGCAACCGTCAAGTTGTTGGCGGCCTGGCTGGTGTAGGAGGTGATGTTGTTAACCTCCAAGCCGGTCCCCACTATATCGAAGTCGGTGAACGCGTCGATGCTTGTCGGTGTGGTGACCGCACTGAGTGCGCGTAGCTTGGCAATCCCCCGATTAGTGACTGCGCCACCGCAGCCGAGGATCGTCAACGCAAGTAGACCGAAAACTATAACCTTTGCTCTCATGAACGGCACCTAGTGTAACCCAGTTGTAAGACCGTCAAAACCGTCGTTTTGGTGCGGCAGATCGGGGCAATCCAACGTCACAATAAGATGCCGATCCACGGCAGCCCCATGTCCCGACCCTTCTGCCACCTCCATAACCACACCGAGTATTCGCTCCTTGACGGAGCCAACCGTATTCCTGACATGGTGGCGACTGCCAAGGACATGGGCATGGAAGCCCTTGCCATCTCCGATCACGGAGTGATGTTCGGAGTCATGGAGTTCTACTTCGAATGCAAGAAGAAGGGCATCAAGCCGATCCTGGGCGTGGAAGCCTATGTCGCCCCGGGCGGCTACCAGAGGAAGGGCAAGGGGGAGGAGAAGGACAGCTTCCACCTCTTGCTACACGCCCGAAACCTGGAGGGCTACCGCAACCTCTGCAAGCTTTCATCCATCGCGGCCTTAGAGGGCTACTACTACCGGCCCCGAATCGACCACGATCTGCTAAGAAAGCACTCCGCCGGCCTTATTGGCACCAGCGCCTGCCTCGGCTCTGAGGTTTGCCAAGAGCTGCTAAAGGGCAATTACGATAAGGCGCAGTGGACCGCAGGCATGTACGCCGAGATGTTCGGCGAAGGCAATTACTTCATCGAGCTTCAGGACCACCGGCTGCCCGAGCAAGCTCAGATCAAGGACGATCTCATTCGGATCGCGCGAGATCTGAAGCTGCCGCTGATCGCGACCAACGACGCCCACTACCTCTGCAAGTCCGATTCTCAGCCTCACGATGTACTCCTCTGTATTCAGATGGGTGAGTTGGTGGCCAACCAGAACCGGATGAAGTTCCAGACCGACGAGTTCTATTTGAAGTCGCCGGATGAGATGGCGGCGCTGTTCTCCGACGTTCCGGAGGCGATCGAGAACACGATGATGGTCGCCGATCTGTGCAACGTCGAGTTGGACAAGCAGCAGGCGCCCATGCCTCAGCCTGACGTTCCCGAAGGCAAGGACAACTTCGAATACCTTCGTGAACTGGCGGTTCAGGGGCTCGAAGCCCGGGTCAAAGATCCGGAGGCCTGCATGGATCGGCTCAACTACGAGCTGGATGTCATCCAGAAAACCGGCTTCGGCGACTACTTCCTGCTGGTCAAAGAGTTCGCTCAGGCCACACGCGACCGTGGCATCTTCTATGGAGTGAGAGGCTCGGCCGCCGGATCGCTGGTGTCCTACTGCGTCGGCATCACCGACGTCGACCCGGTGGAGTATGACCTCACGTTTGAGCGCTTCCTGAATCCGGAGCGAATCTCCATGCCCGATATCGACATGGACTTCGAGGATGCGCGCCGAGACGAGGTCATCCAGTACGTCAACGATCGATTTGGCAAGGACCACGTCGCCCAGATCATCACCTTCGGAACTCTCGGCCCCAAGGCTGCGATCAAGGACGCGGGCCGTGTGCTCGGCTACACCCCCCAAGAGACAGACCGGCTCTGCAAGATGATCCCGACCCTGCCCGGCTGGTCGATCGACAAAGCGATCAGTGATGTGGCCGAGTTTCGCGAGGTCCTCCAGGCCGAACCACGGATGCGTGACCTCGTGGAGACGGCAAAGTCAGTTGAGGGCATCGCCCGGCATGCGGGAGTCCACGCCGCCGGAGTCGTCATCTCACGCGACCCGCTAGTCGACTACGTTCCCCTCTTCAAGGGCAACGATGGCCAGCCCGTCACCGCTTTTGAGATGGGCATCTTGGAGAAAATCGGCCTGCTCAAGATGGACTTTCTGGGTCTGTCCAACCTGACGGTTCTCGCTCGAGCGGTGGAGAACGTCAAGCAGACGCGCGGAGAGGACCTGGATGTCCTCAAGTTTCCCGAGGATGACGAGGGGACATTCGAGATGCTGGCCAAGGGTGAGACCATCGGGGTTTTCCAGCTTGAGGGCGGGGGCATGACCCGCTGGGTGACGCAACTCAAGCCGAACAGCATTCGAGAGCTCGCGGCGATGGTAGCGCTCTATCGGCCCGGCCCGATGGAGCACATCCCCCGCTTCATCGACACCAAGTTCGGGCGAACCCAAGCCGACTACCTCGATGAGCGGATGCGCCCCATCATGGAGGAGACGTACGGTGTCATCGTCTACCAAGACCAGGTTCTCAAGCTGGTGCAGGCAATCGCGGGATTTACCCTCGGCAAAGCGGACGTGCTCCGTCGTGCTATGGGAAAGAAGGACGTCAAGGCCATGGCGGACATGAAGACCGAGTTCATGGCCGGTACTGACCAGCATGGGATCAGCCAACCAAACGCCAACAAGATTTGGGAGATGCTCCTGCCGTTCGCCGGTTATGCCTTCAACAAGGCTCACGCCGTCTGCTACGCGATCCTCGCCTATCAAACCGCCTATCTGAAGTCCAACTACCCGGTCGAGTATATGGCCGCACTGCTGGCCGTCTACCGCTCCAAGGAAGACCGGGTCATCGCCTTTATCGAGGAGTGTCGCCGAAAGAAGATTTCCGTCTTGCCGCCCAACGTGAACCTTTCCGGCATGGATTTCCAGATCGAAGGCGGCCGTGCCATCCGGTTTGGATTGGCCGCCATCAAGGGGGTTGGGGAAGGGATCGTAGAAGCGATCATTACCGAGCGCGAGAAGAACGGGCCGTTCACCCACCTGTACGAGTTCACGGATCGCACCAAGCCCAGCGGCCTCAACAAGACTGCACTAGAGGCGTTGATCAAGGCTGGAGCTCTGGACGATATCGATCCAAACCGTCGCAAGCTCCTCAACGTGGCCGAAGCGGCGCTCATGTTCGCCGACAGTTCAAACAAGAACCGTTTGGCGGGCCAGGACTCTCTGTTCGGCGGAAACTCGGAGGAGCCGATGGCGGTCCACTATCCGGTTTTGCCGGATGCCGAGACCGAGTCGCGCTCGGATCGATTAGCGCTTGAGAAGGAGGTCATGGGGATCTACGTGTCCGACCACCCGCTTCGAGGACACGAATCCACCCTCCGAAACAACTCCACCCACACCTGCGAGTCGATCCTGGAGCAGGAGGAGAATACATTCGTCAAGCTGGCGGGGGTCATTGCCGGATTGCGCACCATCGTGACCAAGCAGAGCGGTAAGAAGATGGCCACCCTCATCTTGGAAGACTTCAGCGGCCAAGCCGGTCTGATCACATTTCCGGCGACCTACGACAAGCTGCGGGAGGTCCTCATCAAGGACACAGTGGTTCAGGTCACTGGCTTTGTCATGCACCGTGAGATGCGGGGTGAGAAGTCGGTGGAGATCCGGGTGGAGGATGTCAAGCCAGTTCAGGCTCCTTTATCGTTTGATCGGCCGGGAGAGTCCAACGCGCAGGGGATTGTCCAGATACAGATTCGGCGGGCCACTCCCCGGCAGCTCCAAGACCTGAAAGACCTAATCGAGCAGAACCCCGGTAGTTACGAAGTAAACATCGAGATTCAGACCGATGACAATTGGGGAGCGATCAACCTCACCCAGCACGTAAAACCTTCTGAGGAGTTTGTGGAGCGCTTGCAGAAGCAGGTCACCAACGCGAAAGTGAAGGTGGTTGAGCACGGAAGCGAAGCTCCGCTGATTCCAAACTAGGAGGCCCGAACCGGGCATAATCTACTATTCACAGAGGCAATACGCGCATGCGGACGTCTATTAATTCCATGAGATCATTCCTTATATCCATCGCGGTGACGCTCTCGGCAGCAGGCGTCGCGCAGATGGACCCATTCGATTACCACTGCGCAGATGTGGTTCTCCTTCAGGCAAAACCCATCCAAACCGAGCTGGCGATCAATGAGGCCCAGAGGAAGAAGATGAACGACGCGGCCGAGACCCACCGCACGCGGCTCACCACCTACGAGGCGCAGCAGAAGGCGGCCAAGGTCAAGGACACCCGCGATCAGGCTCAGGTTAAGCTGAAGGGGTACTTCGACGAACTTAAGAAGGGTGTATTCACTTCGCTAACCGCAGTCCAGCTCAAGCGCCTGCGCGAGCTGACGCTGCAGCGAGCCGGCCTTTTGGCTCTCCTGGATGATAAGGTGGCGACCAAAATCGGCCTGACCGGCGCCCCTTACACTAAATTCCGGGACACGTTTTCCGACGGTGCGAAACAAGCTCAGTCTATCGAGCGATCCAATCTGAAACCGATCTTCGACAAGTACGAGGGTCGGATGCGAGCCGCCAAGAGCGATGCGGATCGACAGGCGATTGAAACGCAGATGAGACCGGAGCTCGATGCCGCGAGCAAGAAGATCTCTCCCCAAATCCAGAAGCTGCAGGGCGAAACCCAGCAGAAGCTGGTGGGAATGTTGACCGCTCCGCAAAAATCTGCGTGGCAAGCTCTGCTGGGAAAGCCCTACAAACCGTCTAACTAGCGATGAAGACCCTACTCACCCTACTCTTCGGCCTTAGCGTAGCGGGCGCCTATGCCCAGCTCTATCCGCAAAAGCCGGGTCTTTTGGAGTCCACTGCCCTTCGATTAGGTGAGATCAGCCTAAGAGCCGAGCTGAAGACGAACGAGGAACAGAACTCCTCCATCGTTGAGACCCTCCGAGTTCACGGCGATAAGCAGCGTGAGCTGAGCGAGGCGATGAAGAATGCTAAGCCCGATTCGTACGGAGCCATCCAGGCGAAGATCGAAGCCCTGGAGGTTTCCACCGCGAAGACGGTGATCAAGGCTCTCAGCGCCTCACAGGTGCAGCGACTCTGGGAAGTCACGATCCAGAATGAGGGGCCGTTCGCGTTGAGAAACGCCGAGGTTGCCAAGCGTATCGGGATCACGCCGGAGCAGAAGACCAAGTTGGAAGCAATTGCCGCCCGAACGGCGGGCAATGCGGACGAGCTGAACGCGAAAATGGGATCGGAGTTGGAAGCCGCTAACTCCGACAAGAAGCGGACCGCGATCGTGAAGGCGTACGAGCCCAAGCTGAAGACGATTGAGTCCAAAGGCGAGGCGGAAGTCATGGCCCTCCTCAGCAAGGCTCAAATCGCCAAGTGGAAGAAGGCAAAGGGCGCGCCCTACAAGCTGTGAAGCGCTTTCTGACCGGTTGTATCCTCGTGCTGGCGGTTTCGGCCGCCATGGCGCAGGACTTGAAAGAGACCTACGGTAAGACCAATGCGCAAATCCTTGCCATGGGTTACGACAAGTGGTACGCATTCTTCACGGGCAAGGAGGGTGAGACCACTCAAGGGATGGCCCGGTCAGGCTACTTCTACGCGGAGGCGCTTGCCTGGCGAAACAAGGGTTTGATGACGAAGCTGAGCGCTACGGTGCGTGGCCGTTATCAAAAGCTGGAGACTTCGCTTAAATCGTTTGGCTTGTCGGTTATCGAAGTGCAGCGCGCTCTGAGCGGCGGCGGAACCCTCTGGCAACTGACTCACAGCACGGACGCGGTGGATGTGCAGGAGACGATGTACGCCCTCCTCAGCGGAAAGGCAAAGCCCTCTAAGCCGATGGTTGTGTCCCAGGTGAAGAAGGAGCTTGACGCGCTTGGGAAAGAAGTGGATTCGGCCCCGGAGACCACGTGGCAGTACGAATTCAAGAAGCCGGCAGCCCAGGCTGACTGGAAGAAGGCGGTTGCGGCTTACGGTCAAATCGTCGCCCTTGCCAAGGGGTTGGACCGTAAGAAGTCGGACCATACGTTGTCTTACTGCCTGAGGGTGATGGACAATGCCCAGATGGGCAACTAGGGCCCGGTAGAATCTGCCCCATTGAGCAGGATCCACGCAAAGTTTGATGAGCTGAGGGCCAAGGGTGAGAAGGCCCTCGTTTTGTTTGTCACCGCCGGTGATCAACCCCTTTCCGAGCTGCCCGCCATCTTGGATACCTTGGTGGAAGGCGGGGCCGACCTGATCGAGGTGGGAATCCCGTTCAGCGATCCGTTCGGCGAAGGGCCAACCATCCAAGCCAGTAGCCAGCGATCGCTCGATAACGGCACCACGCCCGCCGCCATCTTGGACGCGCTCGCGGGATACAACTCACCGGTACCCCTGGTGACCATGGGTTATTACAACACTTACCTGCGAGCCGGGTTGGGAGAAATCGCCCGACGTTCCGCGGAAGTCGGGGTGAGCGGGGCCATCATCAGCGACCTGGTTCCCGATGAAGGCGGAGCCTGGGCGGACGCGGCCGACCAACACGGATTGGACCGGATCTACCTCGCCGCTCCCACAAGTACCGATCAGCGGATCCAAGAGGTTTGTGAGCAATCGACCGGCTTTGTGTATGCGGTGTCCCGCACGGGCGTGACCGGCGCCGGGCAGGAGGCGCCTCCCGAAGTCCAGGACCTAGTGACCCGGATCAAGAGTCAGACGGCCCTCCCGGTCTGCGTAGGTTTTGGAATCTCCCGACCTGAGCATGTGCGCATGGTCTGCCAAGTGGCCGATGGCGCGGTGGTGGGGTCAAGCCTGGTCGACTTGCTGCATCGCGAATGGACAGCTGGGAATAGGGAGGCGGTTATCGCCTTTGTAAAAGACCTCAAAGCCGCCACCCGAGCTTAGAGCCATATTCGGCTGAGGATGCAGTTGAAGGTGGCATGCGCCAAGGCTAATGGAAGCACGTTCTTGGTCAAGCGGTACAGGAGAGCCAAGAGCAACCCGTCGATCCCGATGACGAGTACGCCGTGCCAACCCTGATACATGTGGACCGATCCAAACGCGACTGCAGAGATCAGAACGGACCAGACAGGTTTGCCGAACAGGTCGTCGAGCCGCTTATTGAGGTAGCTGCGGTAGAAGAGCTCTTCACTGAATCCAGCCACGAGATAGCGGATGGTCATGAGCGTCTTGGTGACCCACGTGGCATCGCTCATCAAAGGGTTTTGGGCGGCGAAATGCAAATCCCGATAGCTGATCCAATAGGCCGCAAAGTGGACAAAGAAGAAGGTGCCGAGGGCGATGAACAGATAGGCGGGATCGATACTCCATCGCCACTTTCGAAATCCAAATTCCGACCACTCCGCACCGCTACTCTTCATCACGAAGAGAATGAGAGGAATGGATGAAAATGCCGCGGCGATAAAATAGGCTAAGTTGGCTGTGCTGAGCGATGCGGCCCTCAAGAGAGGTTCGAAGCTCATCACAAACGGCCCTATGATTGCAAAGAGGTGGAATCCTGTGAAGAGGCACACCACCTCCACCGCGATGCGCTTCTTCGGATTCTGTGTAGCCAAGCTCATAGCTGCCCCGTGCGTACGGCCCAAAGTGTGAGCAGGGTGGCCAAGCAGGCAATCTGCGGCCAAACGGTTTGTCGAACCACAAACAAGACGCTTATCAGAAGGGCGAGGATGGAGGCGATAAGCGCAGAACCCCATCCCCAATCTACGAAGGAGATCCCGAAACAGAATGAGGCCAGAGTCACGGCCAAGGGCAGGGAGTTGCTCAGGTCCCTCAAGCGCGTAATCAGGTAGGCCTGGATAACCACAAGGTGCGTTGCCGAAAGGAGGCAAGCCAGAAAGACCAGCCCTATGGTCAGAAAGAGCGGCCTCGGCAAGGTGATGTCAACCCCGGTAGCGGGGGACGCGACGAAGGCGGCGCTTGCAATTCCGACTAGGGCAACGATGGCGGTGGAGTCGGAGTACCAATCGGGCCGCCGAATCTGAAAGTGGGACATGCCCTCTTGGGAAGCCCACATCACGAAGAGCACCAAGATCAAGGGGCTGAACGCTTCATGAACCCTGGAAGCAACCTGGTCCCCAAAGAAGTAGTAGCCTGCGCGCTCCCCTTCACGCGGAATAAGGGCGACCACCACCGGCTTAAGCAGAAGAAGGCACAGGATTGCCGAAACTTCAAAGATCAGCTTTTTCCGGTGCTCTTGGGTTAGGGCAGTCGGATTGACCGTCGGCCGCATCACGCGCATGATATCAGGCCGACGGCTTAAAGTTAAGTGAGGAGCTTAGAAGCTGAAGGTCGTACTGAGGATTCCGGGGAAGAAGTCTTCCGGAACGTACAGGGTGCCATCGTGGACCATCGGAGCTGCTGACAGGGTAATCACTTTGCCTTCGACGACTGCGTTCTCATCAGCCATCGTTGCGACCGTCGTTTTCCCATTCAGATCGATGGTTGCCTGTTTCTGGCTGTTGTCCCAGACCACCTTGCCACCCATCTCTTCAATCGCTGATCTTAGGGCGACATATCGCTTGCCGCCGACATCCATCACGTTAGACATTGAACTTCCTCCTTTCCCATTGACGGGTCCAATGTCGGGATTATAGCCAGACTACGATCCAACTGTAAGCTCGTTCTTGACAGAGAATTCGCTGCCTGCCTGGGTCTTGGCGATCGTTTCGGCAGTGGACCTCGACTTCGCGTCGAGCGCCTTGCCCTTCAATGTGACCGTCGTGTCGATGGTATCCACGTTCAGACCTTCGATCTTCACATCCGCCGCGGTCTCAATGGCGGTCCGAATCTTTCCGGTCACCAAGGCGTTGCTCGCCGCTTTACCCGCTTGCTCCGTGCTCTTTGCTAACTTATCCCCCGCGTTATCGGCAGCATTCTGGGCCTCTTGGCTGTTACACCCAGTCAACCCGACAGCCAAAACCAACGCGGCAAGCCATCCACTCATTCTCATTACATTCACCTCGCTTTCTCTTGAACTGCGAGGCCGGAGGGCCAGTTCGACAAGGCCTAGGGCGGTGAGGCAAAGAAAAACCCCTCAGCCTTTACGGCTGAGGGGTCCTTGAGAGGTCTTACTTCTCGCCGAGAAGCTTCTCGACCTCAGCCCGGAACTTCTTGAAGGACTCGGGCGAGTAGCCAACGTCCACGGAGTGGACGTTGCCCTTTCGGTCGATGAGGATCGTGGTGGGGATACCTGTGATGCCGTACGCATCGAAGTTCGTCCGCTCACCGTAAGCCACCGGCCAGGAGATATTGAACTCCTTGATGAAGTCGGCCATCTTGGCGTACTCGGCATCCTTCTCCAGGTTCTTCTCCTGGTTGTAGAAGCCGTAGTAGGTGGTGAAGCCGACGATCTCCAGGCCCTTGCCCTTGAGATCGCCGTACATCTTGGTCATGTCCGGATAGCTGGCCTTGCACGGTCCGCACCAGTGGGCGAAGAAGTCGATGATGACGACCTTGCCCTTGAGGGAGTCGAGACCCTTGAACTCACCGTAGCTTCGCTCCGTAGTGAGAGCCGCTGCGGGGGCGCCGACCATCTCCATCTGCTTGAGGCTGGAATTGGCGCTTCGCAGGATTGGGCTCTTAGGATCGGCCACGGTCGCGATGAAGCTCTTAAGCAGCTTTACGGCTTCCGGCTTTCGGCCGGCGCCCTTCAGAAGCTCCGCCTTCTTGTCCACCACGGAGAACTGCATGCTTGCCTCCTGGTTCTTGGACATCTGCTCCAAATCGACGAGTCGCTCGGCATCGGGCTTGGGAGCGGTTGCCGGCGGATTCTGAGCTTCTCGCGCTTTTTGAGCGGTGAGCATCTGCTGGGCATAAGCCTTGTGGTCGGTGGCGGGGGCCTTCGTAAGGACATCGTCCAGCGCCTTGATCGCGGCATCGACGCCCTGCGACTTGGCGATGGTGTCTGCGTAGAGATAGACCGTGGAGGACATCAGGCTTCGGCCGTTGTTGCTGTTGACGGGCTTGATGTCCTTGATGGTCATGATCAGCATCTCGCCCTCGCCCAGGGCGTTGCAGCTGGTCATCATCATCATCTGGACCGCGAACTTCTGATCCGGGCCTGGATTGGTGGTGAGGAACTTGTGGGCGAGATCGCAGACGGCCTTGTGCTGCTGGGCAAGCTGAAACAGCTGAGCCCAATCGTAGGCGTCTTTCGCCTCGACCTTGGATGGGTCGATGCCCTTGACGGCCTCCTCCGCCTTTGCCTTGACCTCTTTATCGATCTCGGCGATGTTGATCTGCTTGCCGGAGGTTCGGGCTTCTGTGAACTTGCCCGTGCGGAAATCATTGATGGCCTTAAGCGCATCTTTAGCGGGAGTTTGCGCGAATGCGGATGCGCCAACAAGGGCGAGCGCACAGATCGCGGTGCGAACAAAGGTGGAGACCTTAACCATGGTGCTTACAGTGTATCAAGCATCTGGTTCGAACGGTCCTCTTTTAACTATTTCTCGGCGAGGATCTTCTCGACCTTCTTCTTGAACTTGGCTAAGCCGTTGCGATCATGTCTCTCTTCCTGAGCTATTCTGACGATGCCGTTTCGATCCAAAACGATCGTCATGGCTAGCCCGTTGGAGGATAGGAAAGGGGCCTTTTCCGTCTCTGTCAATTCGGCCACGGGCCAGGTGATTCCCAACCGTTCGGCATCCCGCCTTGCGTACTCGCGCCAGGAGTCGTAGTTGTCATAGCGCCTGTTCACTAGAGTGACCATCTCAAGCCCCCTGCTTTTGAAGCCATCATACATCGCCTGAACCTTCACGCTCGCATCACGCCAAGCATTACTACGAGAGTCGCGACCTAGGTGAACCACTACGACCTTGCCTTTCAAACTCTCAAAGCCGGGAAACTCTCCCAGCAAGGGGCGGTAGGAAAGGGCGGGCATCGGTTGCCCGATCAGGGACAGTCGCCGCAGTTGGCTCTCAGCGATCCTTCGAACTTGGCCGGCGGGCATGGCCTGCAGGTAGTCACTCAGGGTTGCTAACCCCACACGCGGCTGGCCACCAACGCATAGGCAATCCGCCTTCTTCACCACCACGTTCAGGAGCTGACGCTGATGTTCTTCCCCAATCGACTTCGTCAACATCTCCAGGAGCTTTGCATCAGCCACTGGTGAGCTTAGCTTCGCCCGGGAAAGTTTGCTCCTCGTCAGTTGATCCTGAGCCTCGGACTCCGCATTAGGCGTAGGGGTAGAGCGGATAAGGCGATCGAGGTACGACACCGCCTTGTCAACACTGTACGTATCGGCAACCACGTCGACGTATTTGCTCAGCATCAGCTGTCGCATGTTCCGAGAGGCCCATGCTTTGGGGTCGAGCTTGTCCAGGCGTTCGGCTAACTTCTTACCGTTGTTGAAGTCGTGATAGAAGTCAAGCCATTGGAGATCTGTTCGGTAAGTGGCCAGGAAAGAGGGCTCTTGCCTTTGAATGGGCACAACCTTCTTGGTATCCAGATCACCTTTCCCAAGAGTCAGCAAGGCAAGCGCCGCGTTGGCAATGAGCAAAGTAGACATGGCTTACTCAAGCGACGCATCTACTTGTAATAAGAGTTCAGCTAGATGGAGTTGCCCAGCTCCCATGAGCTTGAGTGCCGATCGTGCCAGTTCCGCACATCGCCCGTTGCTCGAGCCTCTTCCAAAAGATCCAGATCGAGATCGGTAATCGCGATCCCTTCCTCGTTCATTTCGGTCTCCGCCAACACTCCGGACTCGGGGAATTGGTGGAGGGGCGGGCAGAGCACGGCGCTCGAACCGAACGTCTTCAACACGGGCTCGCGACCCAAGTCGCCCACCAGGGATGAGTGCGCCACGAAAATCTGGTTCTCCACGGTGCGGGCATGGCAACACCACCGGACACGGTGGAACCCGTGCTTGGTCTCGGTGTAAGCCGGAACGCATTGGATGGTCACTCCCTCCTCCGCGAGCGCTCGACCCGATTCAGGAAACTCGGAGTCGTAACAGATCGTCACGCCAAGGCGTCGGTCGGGAAGTTTGACCAACGTGGAGCCGGTTGCCAGCTTTCCAGCACAGTGGGATCCGAAGCTTGGAATTCACGTGACTTGAAGTCGCGG